>OCPN01000197.1_pt1 | contig 26488 bp, 18 predicted proteins | sample 1476971 | NCBI WGS metagenome assembly OCPN01 (sample SAMEA2580251, study PRJEB22360) | human gut metagenome | biome: human gut; feature: human-associated habitat; material: faeces | place: Denmark | collected 2008/2010
ATGGAATTTGTTTTGCAGCTTTATTGCCATCGAATGTAACTGCATATGTTGTATTGTGGTTAGTATTGTCTTGTGTTGGTGTTACAGTAATAGGATTATCTGTGTTGCCACCATTATTTACTGTTACTGCTTCACGAGCTGCATCTTTAACAGCATTTTTAGAAACGGATACTTCGTATTGAGCACCAGGATCATTTACAGCTTTACCGCCTGCAACAGAAACATCAGCAATGTTGGTATCACCAGTTGCAGCTGCTTTTTTAACTACGCTTTCAGTAGAAGCTGCGCCACCTGTCGCAGTAGAGCTTACTGTATAGATATCATGACCATCTGTGCCTTTGCTTGGGGTTACAGTAATACCAGTACCAGCTTTAACTTCAGTTCTTAAACCTTTAATTTGACTGTAGTTAACAGCATCAGTATCATCAGTACCTTTAGCCACGTTAGTAATTTTATTACCATCTACACTCAAGTTGCCGCCGGAAATAGTTGTGCCACCACCATTGTTCAATGTGATTTTGGATGTACCATTTTGAATGCTTTCAATATCTTTAAGAGTGGAGCTCAAAGAATATGTGAATTGTTTATCATTTTGATCTAATACAATGTTTTTACCAGCACTCAATGTAACAGTATTACCAGGATTTACCAATTTAGTAGCTTGAGTACCTGTTACACTACCACCATTATTGGAAGAAACTACATTCCAACCAGAAGCATTGATTGCATCAGCTACAATTGTAGTTGTTGCAAGACCATTTGTAGTAGGAGCTACTGCTTTACCTGCAGTGTTAGCAGAAATAGGATTACCAATTTTAGCTGTTACGGTAATACCATTTTTATCAGCAGATGTAGACATAAAGCTATTATTATCACCTTTAATATTCAATGTACCATTGTCTAACAATACATCGCTATTGCCAGTGTCACCAGCGTATTTCAAGTTAACGCTTCTTAATTGAGCTACGTTAACAGCATCAGTATCGTCTTTACCTGCTGCAAGGCCTGTAATTTGACGAGTTGCTGTAGCACCATTACCAACAGCTACAGCACCAAGAGTAGAGGTTTGAGCTGTACCAGATAAACCACCATATGTATTTGTGCGAGAATCAGCTGGATTGAAGCCTTGAATACCTGCAGCTGCAGTAGTCGCAGAGTTAGAGCCAAGAGCTACACCGTCTGCAATATCAGCTTTGCTACCTTCACCAATTGCAACAGTAGCTTTACCATCAGTTGCAGCTTGGTAACCAATTGCAACGTTGTGTTCACCAGATGCAGTGGAACGAACACCAGCCGCAAGAGATTCCTTACCAGATACTGTATTGGAACGACCAAATGCAGCAGATGTACGACCAGTTACTGTATTAGAAAGACCAACTGCAGCACCTTCATAATCAGCTTTGTTATTTGTACCGACTGCTACCGCCCCATCACCGGTTGCTTGAGATAAATGACCTACAGCAGTTGCATTACCGCCAGAAGCAACTGTTTGATTACCAATTGCTGTTGTATTAGTATTAGATGCATTCGCTTGATTACCAACAGCAGTTGCATTCGTATTTGTTGCTTGTGCAGTATCACCAAATGCAGCAGCACTTTGACCACTTGCTTTAGAGTTTTTACCAACAGCAGAGGCATTTAGTCCAGAGGCTGCAGAGTTATTACCAACAGCAATAGAATCGTTTTTAGTAGCATTTGCTAAATTACCAACAGAAATCGCTCTTTCTGCTTCAGCTTTAGATTTATAACCAACAGCTATAGCTCTTTCAGCAGTTGCTTCTGCAGAGGACCCTAAAGATGTTGCATAATTCCCAGAAGATTTTGATAACGTACCAATGGCGATAGCACGCGTTGCACCAGCTGATGTTTCAGCTTCACGGCCAATAGCTTGAGAATCTTCAGCATAGCCTCTTGCACCAGAACCAATAGCTGTCGCATAGTTTGCAGTAGCCTTAGTTTGGAAACCCAAAGCAGCTGCATATTCACCACTTGACTTAGAACCAGAACCAACAGCTGTACTATCTTTGGCGATTGCTTCTGTTTGGTTACCAATAGCAATAGATGCTTGTTCACCATTTGTTTTAGCTTTACGACCTAACGCGATAGCTGCTTCACCAGTAGCATTGGATTGGTCACCAATTGCGATAGAGAAATTAGTATTAGCGTACGCTGAGTTACCCCAACCACTACCAATCGCAATAGAGGCATCAGCGCCTGATACCCCACCACCACTAGTATTATTAAGTGCGTCTGCATAATTAGGCATCATAGCACCTGCTGCCACTAAAGCAGCAAAAACTGTAGATAATGCTTTTTTCTTACCACCATTGTTTTTTGCTACTTCAGATACTACAACGTAGCATTCTTTTGTTTTGCTCCAAACAACTTTAAAGATCTTATTCATATTTCTATGAACCCCTTTCTTTTTCTCTTTCTTTAAGACACTTATAATCCTTAATTAATCCCTATTCAATAGAAATAAAAATCATTGTGTGAAGAACATTTTCTCATGTTTCACTTTTTATTCATCTTACTTCATGTACATACTATAACAAATATTTTTTGTTTTGTAAAACATTTTCTCTCATTTTTTTCTCATAAACTTGGAAAAATGTTTATTTTTTTAATTTTTGTTAATAAATGGTGTATTTTTTACACATTTTTGTACGATTTTTTTCAATTTCAGTAAACATATATTAATCATTTTCGATTTATTTACTTACATAAATATTAACAATCACGATTTCTTCATAAACATGATATTAATATGTTTATACACTACAAGTTTTTTCGATATATTGTAAAATGCTATTAAACCATGTTAAATAAGGATATAAAAAGCATTACCTATCAGAAAAAATAAGAGTTTAAATTAGCGAAACTTATCAAATAACCACTGATAAGCATGAATGAGGTATTCATGAATAAATAGTAAAATAAATGGGATACTATTTGTAGCTATAAAAAAACGCCATTATAACAACTGAATGATTGTTATAATGGCGTTTGCAATACAAAATACTCTATTTCCAATAGCTACTTTGGCTAGATTTAACGTCAGTGATGAAACTACATAGATACCCTACAAGCATATATGCAATATCGTTTTCTCCATATGCAATCGATACATTTAAAGATATCGTTACTGCAATAATAACAGCAATTTCATTTAATCCCTTCACATTTTCACCTCTTTTCTTGAAAAATTATATTAGAATTAACAACTAACCATTGTTGCCATTCCTATTCTGTAAAAATCTTATATACATAACTCTTACAAAAATTCATTAATTTGCAATTTCGGTTAGTCTTCAACTAAAGTATTAACTAAGGCAATAATGCTAAAGCTAGAAACATCTCTAAAATCATAAACTGATTTTGATTTTTTACTTTGATATATTCACTCATACATAGTATGAGATCAATTAATTTCAAAGATACTTCTGTCTGTCCATAAGTAATGGATAAACACAAAGCATATATCAGGCCAAGAGTTATAAGTAATTCTAGAGTGCTCAATATAGTCCTTTGGTGCATCAGGAATCAACTCCTTTCTTATGTAAAACAATGTGTAGCTCAGACTATATTGATAGCAGTCTCTACACTAACAATTTATGAGCCCATCATATTTCAAAGGAATATAACAACGCCTTTAAAGTCCACAAAGATGTAACCAAATCCAAGACGGTATACTACATCCTTATGCTTAGGGCTCTACTTACTCATTACCTTCAAGCATAAAATTAATCACATTAAAATTTTTATCTTGATATTTTTACTTAATCTATATTCATGACTGATCCTCTTACAAAGTCTCATCAAATAGAATTCGCTAAAATAAAAAGGTCACACGTAACAACCATATGGTTATTACGCGTGACCTATATAAAACGTATACGTATATCTGCAAACCTCAGCAAGCTTTCCTCAAAAATGTTGTATCTATAACTCATGCAATTTTCTATATATAGTATATATATAGGGACATAAACTTTCACCATAAAACCATGTAGTATGATATACTAATCTACAGTAATACATGAGGGAGTGTAGAACAAAGGGGTTAATTATGAAAAAAGAAACTAAAAAAAATAAGGCCGCATCAGCCTCTGCTGAAACGGCAACAAACAAGAATGTAGTATCTAAACCGGATGCAACGGATACAGCAACGCATACTATGGACGTGCCTACGGATGTGGAAAAGAGTATTAATGATTTAAAAGCATCCTACGACACATTCCTATATATTTCAAAGCCATTTTCTAGCACGAATATTAATAATTTGTATGCTAAGGCTAAGATTTATGGACTTGATCCGGTGGCGCCGAGCAAGGCGCGCGTATTAGAGCTTGGCGCATCCTGTGGCGGTAATATCATCCCACAAGCGATGTACTACCCTACGGCGACTTTCACAGGCATCGATTTATCCGGCGTACAGGTGGAGCACGGCAAGGAAATCATCGAATCCATCGGCCTTACGAATGTGACGCTGCTCGAAAAAAACATTATGGACGTGGATACGAATTTCGGCACCTTCGATTACATCATCGTTCATGGTATCTGGTCTTGGGTACCGGACATGGTAAAGGACAAGATTCTCGATATTTGTAGCGAGAATTTATCGAATCGTGGCATCACTTATGTATCGTACAATACGTACCCTGGCTGGAAGCGGTTGGAGCAATTGCGCGATATCATGTTGTACGCGGATAAACGGGCGGAAGATAAGGGTTTATTAGAACGCACGTTGTATACGAAGAGTGTGTTAAAGCTTGTAGCGGAAACGATGAACAGTGACGATCGTTCTCGGGCACAATCCAATTACAAAATTAACAACATCAATCGGGTATTACAATCCAATGATTATTACGTAGCACACGAATACTTGGAAACGTACAATGATCCAGTGTATGTATCCGATTTCATCGAACGAGCTCGTCAACACGGCTGTGCCTATGTAGGTGACGAATCATTACAACGATCCTTCATTACCTGGCTTTCAGGAGACGTGGAAAAAAACATTTCCACCCTATCCAACGGCAATTATATTGACAAGGAACAGTTCTACGATTACGTGTACGACACGCAATTCCGCATGAGCCTATTGACGAAACTGTCCAACGAGGACAAGATCAACCACGACGAAACGGTAACCCAAGATATCTTGAACAGCCTGTACTTTATGGCGCCGTCTAGAAATGTGAAGGGCGTTCCTGAGGACTGGACCAATACTGTTCACATCGCTATCAAGGTGTTGATGGATACGTTCAAGGAATTCACTGTTCAGGATATCATCAACTATATTAGTTCCCACTATCCGGGCTATGTCATCGATGGCGACGTGTTATATCAACGTCTGTTCCTACTCATCGTGACTGACAACCTCAACATTTACGGTTCTTCCTATCCTCGCACGCCGTTTGTTGAAAATGAAAGCTACATCCCAGAGCGCTTTATTAAATACATCGAAACCATTGTGGAAAAAGGCGGCAACCAATACCTCACACCGGGTAACATGTACAACCAAGTGGACGAGGTCGTCGACAACGGCCTATTGTATGTGATGAAACAATTGGCTAAACCAATCTCTCGGGCCGATTTAATCGCCAACCTCGACGAAAATCTAACTGTTAACCGCACCACCAAGGACGGCTATAACTACGTTGTACCGACCGAAGAATACATGGACGAAGTGTTGACACACATTGAAATGCTGGGGTACTTTGAGAAATAATTTGAATACGAAAACGAGGCAACGACCATATGTCCGTTGCCTCGTTTTGTTGTTTTTATAATATATAGTTTTAAAATGACACAAATACCATTACTCGTCATCTTGCTTGGTAAAATTCAAAAAAGGTATATGATACGGAGGAAATGGTGTCATAGATGTTAACATAGAAATAATTGGTCTAGAATAGCTTAATAGCAATGCTGGCGCATTAATCTCTAATAAGTTATCAACTTTATCACTATAGTCCTTCTCCCAACTAAATTGTGATAACATCTCAACTTGTGCTATAAATGGATATTTATCACTTTCCTCGCCAACAGTAATAGTAAATTTTACAAATGTACTACAATCCTCAATATCACTATGATCAATTTGATACTTAAATGGGATTTCTATATTATTCATAGATTCTGGCGTATTATTTTTTATGAACTCATCATTAATTGATAAGTAACTTGATTTTAATATGGGTGGCGAAAACTGAAGTTTACTCTTTTCCATATGTAACCTCTTAATTACGATGCAGTTTTAGTAATATATTGTACAGGTTGTTTATAAACGCTAGATTTAAAATCATATCGTTTATCTATCTTTGAAAAAGGTATAGCTACTCTATCTGTATTATTAATAACTGAAACTGTCTTAGAATCAATAAATTTTTGATATAAACTCTTAGTTGTATTATCATGAGTTTTATTATGTGCCAATTGCACTAATAGATTCTCTTCATTATCTGCTTGTTTTAAATCAAATATATCCTCAAATATATGACTTAATTCCTCCGCAGTCATTTGTTCCAAACGTTCAAGGAACTCCTTTTCATATTGGGCTATATTCACTCTTACTCACCTCTTCTAATGAATCATAATTAATACAACAATCATCTTTTATACACACCTGCATTTGTGTAGGCTTAAATCTGAAAGCTTGTTTAGCTTTTTGTTTTGGTACTTCATATGGGCAAATCACTAAATCATAAGGTTTTATCCGATACATAAGATCCAGTACGTACCCTTCACTGGCATGTTCCTTAAGTCCATCTTTTAATTCAGGAAAATGACTTACTATAACCTTATACAATTTAGGATTTTTTCCGGCTAAGGCTTCTAAAACATGACTCAACATACCATAAACAGAATCTCTATGCTTAGTAATCGTCAAATCAAAATATGTTGCTGACTCTATTCTCGCCTTTAATACTCGAATATTATACTTTTCGTTGGAATAACGAGCTCTTGCGAAAAATAAGGCTTGAAGTACATCGTCTTTAAAAAAATAAATTCCTCTCCCTAGCCACTCTGAACTCTTTTTAGATGGTTTAAAATGTCGTTCCTCTAAAATCTGTTTTGCATACCCACATTTAGTTCCATGGTATCCTATAAAATGTATAGACTCCATAGTATGCATCCTTTTTGAACAATACTAAATAATTGTAGTCGCAAAGTCAAAAGTTATACTCGTCCAAACTATGATAATTTATTGTATTCTATACATGTCACATTAATCTTACATGAAAAAATAATGAAATACAATTTAAATTTACGTGAATTTTCCCCATGTTGTAATACTAAAAATATAAAACCGATACAAACACTACTACTAATCGCTAGAGTTCGTATCGGTTTTTCTCTATATATTATTTTTATTCAATCTAACTCGTTCAATTGTCGGTTGTCCTTGGCTATTTTTAGCCACTGTGTCAACGCGGAACAATGCCATTTCTGGACTGAATTCTGTTACGAGTTGTTCGTCTACTTGTACGCCGTTTTGAAGGGCACGGTATACGATTTCTGCAAATTCGTAGCGAGTTAACAAGCGATCACCACCAAATGTACCATCTAGGTATCCTTCTACTAAACCACGACGGGATAAGTTACTCACGGCTTCATATGCCCAGTGGTTGCTAGCCACATCTGGGAATAATGTAGTGCGGTCTGCTTTCATATGCGTACCTGCCACATCGTTTAAGAGGGCTGTCAATTTTTGGATTTGTGCATTTTGAAGAGCTACGGTTTTCTTAAGTTCTAGCACTTCTTTACCGATGGCCACGCGAGAACGAGATACATTGCTATGAGCACCAACTTTCACAGAAAGACCTGCATTCACAACAGTTTCCCCATTACCTACAGTGGAACCTACGCTCAATTGAACGTCCTCGTTAGGACGATAGAATGCACCGAGTGCAGCAGCATTACCATTATGGTAATGACCATAGCCAGCCGCAAAGTCCCATTTTGCATCTGGATCAAAGTCGAGCGGATGAAGGGCCGCCAAGGCAGCCGAACCAGCTACGGCCTTGTTAACACGTTTATCTAAGCGGGATACATCTTTTTTAAGATTCGTTACATCCCCTTGAACGTTGACAGTATTGTATGCATTCACGGATATCATGTCATGTAATCGTTTAAGTTGCGCTACATTCACCGCATCAGTATCATTTGTACCAGCCGCAACGGATGTGATTTGACGCGTTACGCCATTTGCTACATCACCAACGGACACAGCAGATGCTGTGGATTTCCAGGTAGCAGATGTATCGGTAGATGGCGCGTTAGTAAGGATATCATAACCAACTGCACCTGCGGCTACTGTTGCTTTAGAACCATTACCAAGTGCTACACCACCTTCGGTGGATACGTCTGTGTTATGACCAATAGCCACTGCATCGTGAACTGCTGTTGTCGTTCCATTGTCGCTAGAGCCGATAATAACAGCATGATTAGCACCTGTTACGGTACGGTTATCGCCGACGATAACTGTATTCTTTGCATCGGACACAGTATTCTTCGATCCGATAACCGTCATATGTTGCACCTTAGTCCCAGTATTGCCAACGCCGAGGGCTAAATTGTCCTTGCTTTGGTCACCACGTACGCCCGTAACGGTATTGTTTACACCAATCAGGGATGTACGTAATGTATAATCTGCCTTATTGCCGCCACCGAAGGCCATGGTAGCACCAGCACCATTAGAGGATGTAACAGCAGTTTTTAATTTGTCTGCAAAATCCTTCGCGGACGTAGCACCTTCACCAGGCGTGCTGAACGAAGCACTAGAATTAGTGATTTCATTACCTGCACCATATACAAGAGCACCATTGGAATTCGCTACACGGTTGGCAACGCCAGTAATAGCCGTTGCTACACCTGCCGTGGAGCCACCACTTGTAGATTCAATACTGTTGAAAGCACCATTTACGGTAGCCCCAAAGTTTTGAGTAGGTGTTGAGAAACGACCACCTGTGTAGGAGGAACTAATGACATTATATGTACCAGTAGTAGTGGTGAAAGCACCATTGCTAAAACTATTAGCACCGACTGTTGTTGCATAGACGTTTAAACTGGCACCACGCGTACCATTATTATCTGTATCTATCGTAGTATCACCAATAGCACCACGATAATTATGAGATCCAATCATGGTACTGCCCGTACGAGCAAATGTGTTATTACCAATCGCAACAGAACCCACTACCTTAGATGGATCTGCCGGTACACGAGCAGAGGACCAAAAGCTACCAGAATATGATGTTTGCCCCATGCCCACAGCTGCTTCTGCACCACCTGCCATATTTTCAACATGCGCATTGGCACCAATAGCTACGCTGCCATTTTGACCAACATAGTTTTCAACCTTTGCCTTGTTACCAACTGCAATATCTTGCGTATTGTTAGCACTACTGCTAGTCCCATAAGCAACACCATTACCAGCACCTACCGTAACATCCGCTGCACTAGCCACACATAAACTGGATAACAACATACCATTAATCAATATCGCCAATAAGCGTTTCCGTTTGTTCATAATCTTCCCTCTCCATTTACAAACAAATACATAATACGATCTCTCACTCATCATTTATTCATGATGTTTACATGAATTATATTATCATATTTTAAACATTTGTAAATAGTTTGTTTATAATTATCTTAAATTTATTAATAGTTTTATAAGATAATTAATATAATAAAAAACGGATAGCTAATCGCAATGGACTAACTATCCGCTTATATACTGAGGTTTTTATGAATGATCTGTTTATATTATACAGCTATCTGAGTATCTCAATATTATCTGTTATTCAATTTTTGTACGAGCATATCTACTGTTTCTTGTAACTTTTTATTTTGAGCCTCCAATGTGTCAACCCGTTGTTCGAGAGCATTATAGGACGCAGGAGAGATTTTTTGTAGCGTTTTGTTTTCACCGAATTTATAGGATACACCAAGGTTGGCCATGATGTGGTCATTAACGGTAGCACCGGCTGTGAGGAGCAAGTTTTCCTTTGGATAATACCCCACACCGAGGGCTAGCGCATTGGCATCTTTGTAGTGGCCAATACCGCCCATCACTTGTACTCGATTATCTGGATCAAATTGCATTGGATGTAATGCAGCTAGTGCCGCAGCACGAGCATCGCCTTTATTGGCCTCTTTTCCAATGTTGCTAATTTTGTTATATAGATTATCGATTTGTCGATTTGCACCATATAATTGGGAACCATTGATGGCATCTGTAGAATCAGCACTTACGCGGCCTGCTGCTACATGAGTGATGGTCCGTTCTTGACCGGTAGCGCCTACGGATACGGTGGATACTGGTGCAGTGCCGGCAAAGTTAACGGTGCCACCTGCATAAGTGTAGCTTGGAGTGCTCACCACATCGCTACTTTCAGCAGTGGAATTATTACCTAATACAACTGCATTATCTAGGGATGTTTTCACATTATTACCCATTACAAATGTGTTATTGGCACCAATTTCGTTCTTGTTACCTACGCTATAGGAATTATCCCCCTTAACAGTGGCCACATTATACGTACCTACACCAAAGGCACCAGATTGGTTACCTTCAATTTTGTTGTATGCACCAATAGCAGAGTTCTTGTTACCTTCAAAGATAACGCCATGGCCCATGCCATAGTTAAAATCACCATTCACGTTTGAGTTAGAGCCAATCAACACCGTATTATTACCCTTACTGCCTCCGGCTTGCGATCTACCGATCCACACATTTTTATTACCCGTAGCATTGGCACCACTAAAGTAACCGATGGCAACAGTATCAGAAAGAGTAGCTTTATAACCTGCAGCAAAGGTGCCCATGAAATTGTAATCGCCCTTACCGTCAACAAAGGTTTTACCGCCTAATGCGACATTACCACCACCATTTGATCCGTTCAACGCTAAGCGTCCAATGGCAACATTGTTACCTTTTGCATTTGGATCGGCTGTATAGGTATATGGATTGCTATTCGCCGCCCCAGTTTGTCCGCCAAGATGTACATTATCTGAATTGGTGAAAGATGACCAACCTTGTAAACCAATGTTATAGGTGGCACCACCACTAGATACGACGGGGATATCAGCAGCTTGTACCAATCCCATAGAAGATACACTAAACACACTCATCATTGAAACAATACATAGTTTTGTTGCGTAATTCATATTACGACCCTCCCACACTCTCAAAATGTGTTGCTATACTCCCGCTAGCGTTCTCGAGGCACCATAAATTTCAGCCACCACATAAGGGTTACCGCAGGTACTCAATTTCGCGAGTATCCGTTTCGTATAATCTAGATGTTCTAACAAAGCATCCCGTAGTTTGCGTTGCACGTGGTCAGGGGAATGAAATACGAGTATAGGATCAAAGTCTCCTATGATGATATACGTTGTATGTGGTTCTGGTCCTGGCTCAATGCGGTATTGAAATGGAATGATAACGTTGAATAAACCATATACCACATCACGCCCGATGGGTTTGCGCGATTTCAGGCTCGCAAAAGTCATGTTCGGACTCATCGTTCTAGGGTCCGTATACATCGGCTTTGACCGCCTCGACGATTGAATGCCGTTTGCTAGAACTCCCTCGTGGTGCGCTACTTCTCTCAATACCATCTTAATGGATTTATGGATGATTTCACGCCGACCATCTACATAGTAACACGCGGTACAATCACCGCCGTCAATATAGATTGGGATCAAGCAACATATATGGTGATCTACATCGCCATATATTGCATTTGGGTTACAAGAAATTAATTCGTTATTACTTACATTTGCACACGTTGTATTCAACATTATCTTAACCTTTCTGTAAGATTAATAAATAGTCAGTAATAAAATAAGGAATTCCTCTTGTAAAAGCTTATAAATAACACGTGTTATAGTAGGTGCTTTAGCAGCACTTATGAGTTAATTGTATACCTATAATTACAAGCTGTAAATATATAAATTAAAAAATATTTTAGATTTTTTAAAGTTACTTATAACTATGCATATTTTGCATATCTTGCATATCGAATTCTTTGTTATCCGCTACCATCATATAGTACCGCAATTGGTCGATGGCCTTTTGATGGCGTTGTTGCACAGCCTGTCTAGACTGATGTATTTCACAGCCTATGTCTACGCAACTCTTGCCATCTCGATATAGGGCATACAATAACTGTTGTTGCTGCCGTGGCAGTTTTCTGAAAGCAGACCACAGACGATTGCGCAATTCGTCTTCTGTTACCGTACCGACAATATCTCGTTCAATATCCACATCGCTAGGGAACTGATCCATCGCTGGCTCTGATACATCATCACCGGTGCATAGAGGCAAGGTCAACTCGTGGCGCCACTGATGAGCTGATTGTTTATAAAAATTAAGATAACCATAATGAATGGCTGCTTTCACATAGCCAGAAAATGGTACCTTTCCCGATGTGTGAAAGCTATAAATGGATTCGATAAAGATGATCCACAGAAATGATTCGACGTCATCCGTCATCATTGCCGTACTACATCGGGTTGCATACCGCATGATGAGCGGTCGATAGCGCCGACATAACTCGATTTGTGCCGCATCGATAGTCAATTCCTCGATGGGCCACACGGCTCGTTCCGAACTGAGCACCGATACACGACGTTCTTGGCAGACGCGCACTAAACTAAGGTCTGTCACCGCTTGTAATACCTTTTGGGGACATACCACATGCTTTACGTTCATATTCGTTCCTTTCTGCCTAGGCTTACTTGGAATATACACCCAATTGAGTATTTAGACAAATGAGAAATTCCGCCATAAATGCATAGATTTACAGCGGAATTTTTGTTGTTACATATGTATTTGTGTATAATTACAAACCTATTTCAGTAAAGTACGCCAATTTAGATCAATTTTACATAGCTGCATGAATTTGAATCGATCGTTGTACAATGAGCGAGTTCGAATCAATGACAAGTCGCACGAATTCGAATTCATTTCACTAAAACGATTGTATTAAGCGAGTGTATCTAGCGCAGGTTTTGCAATGGTATCGTAAATATATTGCCCTTGACCGCAATTAATTTCCTCAAGATTTGGGAACACGAACTGGTACCAAAATTGGAACATAGTATTCACAAAATGGTAATCTGCGTAACGCAATGGACCACGGCTACCACCTTGAATACGTCCAATAATTTCCATATCTAAAAGGTCGGCCATACGGGTTGCAAAGGTACCACTCTTAAGCTCACTGGCATGACATAATTCTGTATAGAACGGCTTATCCAGTTGTGCCAACGCATAGAGAATCGCATTAGCGGCGCCTACATTACGAATGTAGCGCATAAGCAATCGTTGTGGTTCCGTACATAATATGCCTTGTGGTCTGAAGAATAGACGCACAATATTTTCATCTACCGATAAGGCGGGATCTATATGCACGAGGTTCCCCGGCATACCACCTGTTACATGGTATAGCTTAACAAGGTCTTCGTCCGTATAGTCCCAACCTAATGCTCTCACATCATCAAGTGTGAACGGATTGACCTTGAAATAACTATGAATGTAGGCTGCAATCAAACTTGATTCGCCGATGATGCGACCTTTCAATTCATCTACATGGGTTCCCATGAGAAGTACGAATACTTTGCCATGATCGCGATAGGTTTCCATCAAGTCACGCAATATGATAGGCGCTTGTGGAACCGTATCCACAAATGAAGGATAATCATCTATGATGAGCATGATCCGCTTGTCAAGACTTGCTTGAAAAACGCCACGCAATGCATCCTCTAAAGTCTTAAAAGACCCTGATGGCACCTTTAGTTCTCTCTCAATTGATCGAATATGAATGGACTCATTCGCCAAGCGTCCAAGCAGATATATGGTATGACCCTTGCCTAATCGAGCCTGTAACGCTCTAGCGATATACGTTTTACCAACGCTGTAAGGACCGTGTACAACACTCATTTCCATGCGGTCCTGATTGTATAGTTCCATTATGGCGTCAATGACCACCTCATGGTTACTACATTTCATATAAGATCTCACCTCCCTTAAAATAGTTCTCAGGAGTTTATTATATCATATTTTAAATAAACTATAAAATATATCTTGTAAATTTTAACAAATAGATAATAAATTCATTTTTTACACATAAAAAACTCTTTTCCCATTATGATATATACCCCTTTTACTAGTTGTCCAGTAAAGAGGGTACATCATTACAAGAAAAGAGTTTCTATGCCTAATTTTACATTCTTATTATTAAAGCTTACAGTTGTAAGCCATATCTATCGGTCATTGCTAAATTTCATGAGCATGATGCGGCGCACCGATTCATCAAGGCGTGCTTCGGAAATGGTTCCATTCTCTACAGCCTGCGTCAATGCATCGTGAACTGCCTTGATGTGCTTGGCATGCTTACAAAGGATAACCATGTCGCTGCCTGCATTAATGGTACGCACCGCATAATCCTCTATGGACATACCAGCAACAGCAGCGCCGACCTCGATATCATCGGTCATCACGACGCCCTCAAAGCCCAGTTCATTCCGTAGCCAGTCTGTAATGATCGGTTTAGATAGACTCACCGGATGATTCGCATCAATAGAGGGTACTTTCACAGCATTCACCATAATCATAGGATGTTCGTCACGCGTCGCATCGATGAGCTGAGCAAATACGCGGCCATCATCGTCCATGAGGCTCGCCTTCGACGCATCTAGTTTTATACCCGGCACCGTGTAATCAGCGCCGCCTGGAAAATATTGATACGCTGTAAACACGCGATTCGCCGCATAGCGTTTGGTAATGGTCTCACCGATTTGCGCCGCCCGGTCCACATCGCTCGTGTATGAGTAAAACGAATGGGTATTCACCATGACACCCAGGTTCAAATTAAACCCAAGGTCGCGCATCTCGATAGCCGTACGCGTCGCTAGACTCGACACCGCATCAAGCCCCTGCTTCGATAACAACTTAGGGTCCGTCCACGGTAGCATCAAATTAGGTCTATACTGCATGCGTTCTCGATTCATGGCGATGAATGGCATCATGAGGCTGGACGTATTCGCCGTGTCTCGTATGCCTTGTGTGAAAGCCCGCACTTGTTCCTTAGATTCCATATTATCATTATCTAATACAATACCGCCTACGCGATATTTACGTACTAATTCTTTTTGTGACTCGTCAAATGTAGTGCCTTCTAGACCGATACACATTAACTGACCAATCTTATCCTCTTGTGACATAGTGCGCACACTGCGGTCCGCCTTTTCCGCAGCCGACGCATTCATAGCAGCAATCGCCTTATACCCTACGGGCGCACGATCAGAACTTGCCATCGTACTTGGCTCCTCTCGACTACACCCTACAATGGTGCCCATCGTGACGATCGCCAAAACACCACAAGCTAGCCTCTTTACGAACTGCTTCATCTCTCTCTACCCTCTATGACAGCTCAAATACAATCAAGTTACGGTTAGACCTCTGCCCCCCAGTCATCAGTCTATTGTTAACACTTTATACATTCTATTATATACCATCTATTTCATTAATGCCTCATTAAAAGTCCACAATTTTCAACCTGCTGATTTGCTAATTCCGCATATTGATAGAAAGGAATGCATACAGATTACAAGTTAGAAATTTTTTCAGACAGCCTCATATATACAAAATAAAAACTGCAACCTAGTCATATATACTGTAACTGATACATTCTCAGTATACATAAGACTAAATTGCAGTTTTTAAGATTATTTACGAGTACGATTAGCCTCTGTTTCATCGGATTCAGATGTCGTACCTGTCGTTTGTTTCGATGTATTATGGAAGGTCATCACCGTTTTAGCCGCTACCTTTTTCACTGGACCTGTTGGTAATACAATGGGTATTTGAGTGTTTACTTTCACAGGACCATTAGCAGGTACAGGCGCTTGAACCGGTGTCGATAACGCCTTGACGATATTTGGTTGCGGTGCCGTTGGCGCTACAGATTGAGCCGCTGCTTGAGCTGCTACCGATTGTGATGCTGTTTGCTGTGCTACCACTGGTTTTGGTGCTTGTTTAGGTGCATCCGGTTGTTGACGTGCCACACGAGCCGCCGCCAAGATACCTGGGTTGCGATATAATAACTGACCACCTTCGGTAGACAATTTTTGATCGTAATAATATACATCAGCGTTGTAATACTCACTACCGCTCGCCACATCATAACGCAAACCAATCATGGTATACACCGTGAAATGTAGCAACCCATCCGGTTTACTGCGATCAATCGAATCGCGGTCCACATACCAATTATTGCCATTATAGGTGAAAGCATAAATATCTTGCCGAGCATCGGCATTGGGTATAACAGATATAAACAGCGCTGCTACAAACATAGCCACTGCGCATATACGTTGAAACATGAGGCCTCCTCATTATGAATTACTACCTATATTAATACTATATATATTATATGAATCACATCTTAATATATACATTAATATATACTAATGGTAGGTAGGTTGTGTAGATATAAAAATGATTGTATACGATTTAACAATTTATTATACCACATTTTCTGAGATTGCGTTCCTCTGACATCCCTACTTGGAATTAGAACAGGCCTGTAGTAATTTCTGAACCTTCGTTCATACCCTTTTAAAATTAGAACACGCCTGTAGTATTGGTAGGCCCCTTTGATACTGCTCCTAAAAATTAGAACAGGCCTGTAGTAATTTCCGAACCTTCGTACATCCCCTTTTAAAATTAGAACACGCCTGTTCTAATTCTGGAGAGACCATATCAGGCTCATCTTAAAAATTACTACAGGCCTGTTCTAATTCTAGAGACACCATATAATTGATTAAGTTTATTTGGATTTGACGATATATATAATTTTCCTTATAATAAAAGAAGATAGCCAAGCGAGTAGTTCCGTCAGGCTCATCTCAAAAAATACGAAAGTGATGAAATGGCCTTTCAGTTACCTAGTTACTTTAGGATAACGAAGGGCTATTTGTCTTTTCCAAGACAAATAAGAGCCACAAGTGCACCAAAGGCAATAACAACAGTCATCACCTCTAGAATTATCATGATTAACTCATAATCACTCATAGAGCACCCCTCCCTCCATTAACGAAGAGAGGCCCAACCTCGCTGACTATCTTAAACTAATTATAAAGAGAACTTTTGTTTTACGCAATAAGCATCTATAAATACAGATATACGAGTTAAATTTATAAAAGCCCCAGAGTACTAACAGCTAATATATACAGCTATTAGTACTCTGGGGCTATTTATATATCGACTATATCCTCAGATTGTTTTAGGTAAACATATCTTAGAATTTATGTGTAAATCCAGCGTTTACAGACCAGCCTGCTTTATAGTCGCCAGATAATCCGGTGCTAATATCAGCATAAAGGCTGTTGTTAGCATTGATGCCATAGCGGCCACCGAATGCAAGGTCAGTCCATGTACCTTTAAGGTCTTGTTCTGTGGATTTCACAGTAGAACCACTTGTGTATGTAGTTTTTACCGAGCCAGAGAAGGCATGGTTAACGCCGACACGAGTATAGATACTGCCTGCGCCAAAGGTCTTACCAATTTCAAGGCCAAGACCGCCAGCAGTGCTACTTACGCCCGCTTGGTCTACATGCATCACGCCTGCGTTAAAGCTATCTCCACCAAAGCGGGTATAGCTCAATTGCGCTTGTGGCTCGATATATACACCATTTTGTAACTTCACAGTTTTACCATAGCGAGCGCCGATAGTGTATGCATTAGCCTTTGTTTCGCCAGATAGGCTTTCACCAATTTCATTACGAGCTGTGAAAGTATTCGTTACGCGACCAACTTGGGATTCAAGTTGAATGTATTGATCTCGACCGAGGTCTTTCAAACCATAGGCGCCAACTGCAAAGGCCTTTTCTTTGCCAGAGCCATTGAACACATAATCATCATGGCCACGAAGGTAAGACACTTGACCGCCTACGGTCCAGCCGCTACCAGTTTTAGCGTCATAACCACCTTGAATGCGTGTATAGGTTGTGTCGGTATCAATACCTTGTGCATCATAGCTGTATTGACCGCCACCGATATGGGCCCAAATACCTGTTGTTGCGCCTTGTTGCAATGCACGAGGGCGGTAAGTATTTGTTAATGTGCGCCAGCCGTTGATGTTGCTCATAATCGCAGAACGAGTACCACGCATATGCGGAGTATCATATGCCGTTGATTGGGCTGAGGCTGGTTGCGGTGCTGGTGTTGGCGCCGGTTGTGGTGCCGGTTGTGGTGCAGGTTGCGGTGCCGGTTGTGGCGCTGGTGTTGGCGTTGGTGCCGGTTGTGGTGCCGGTGTTGGCACTGGTTGCGGTGTAGGTGTTACTGTTGTATTACCATATACATATTTACCTTGGCCATTTTGATCCGCTTGCCATGTAATAGCACCTTCTTTAGCATAACCAGATGTTAATACCTTAAAACGACCAGATTCAGCACCTTCAGAAGCAATGGCTACTGTGCCTTCAAGGTTTCTTTCACCAGTCACATAGTTATGATAATACATCTTATGTGCAAGATTATCTAAAACCTTGTTTACATTATCCTCAGTAGACAAGTCTAATCCTTTGCGACTAGTGTATAGATGAGCGCCAGAATTAGGGGCTGCACTTGTGATATGAATGTCACCACCCCAGAAGGAATCAGCCGTTAAACCATTATATGTTGTAGTTGGCGGTGTATATTCTGGATCTTCGGTATCTGCATATTCGTCATTAGGATCATAAATAAAATTCACATGGCCTTCGAGCTTATCAATATACAGTTTATTATGCTCATTTTGCTCTACCATATTTTGAAAATTTCGATTCGTAGAACCAACGAGTCGATGTACACGGCTAGGCATAGTACTGCTATCAAGATTAGTGCCATTAAGACCACCTTGATACAATAACTCCCAATCCCCTCTTTCACCAAGGAACACATTGATATGATTATATTTTCTGTCATTTTCATCAGCTAAATTGAAAGCTAACCCAGACCAATTGGATTCCTCACCATCTATACCGATATTAATGGTTGAGCTATGAATTGGATCATGTTTAACTATAACATCGCCTTCAACGAATATTTTATCACCCGTAAATTCGCCGTGATGATCATGGACGCCTATATTAATTGTGCCCCCTTGAGCAAGAGCAACAGGTGTACTCACTCTACCAGAATTATATACACCTTTTTTCAATTTAATGTCTCCACCATTTTTACTGGTAGCAAATGCACTATGACCATAGCCAATATTAGAATACCCATCTTCAATAATAACCATACCACCATTCGCTACTATAGAAGATATATTTTTATCGTATTCTGGGAATACACGTATCATATCATCACTGTTAGCTACAAAATCTGTATTATCAGTATACGGAGCGGTATAAGCCGCATCTACCACCATATTAGGCATTACAAATCCAGCAATCGCCAGTGCCACAGCTAGCGATAGCTTTGCTTTACTTACATGTCTCATAAAAATCCTCTCACTCTCACAGTATAAATAAACTATAAATTATCTTAAATTATAATTTATAGTTTGTCGTTTGTAAATATGAGAGAAATAAAATTAGTATAGACCTGTACTATCTGTTGATTCCATTAACATACTTTTTAAAATTAGTACAGGCCTGTAGTATTGTCTGGGACCTTTAATACCCCTCCTAAAAATTAGAACAGGCCTGTTCTAATTCTAGAGACACCATATCAGGCTCGTCTTACTAATTACTACACGCCTGTTCTAATTCTAAAGACACTATATCAGCCTCATCTTACTAATTACTACACGCCTGTAGTAATGTAAAAACCCCTTAATAAGTCCACCTAATTCAGTTACAAATGTATCTTTATCATCAAGACTCTAATTTTCCTTTAATTCGTATATCTGTATTTATAGATACTTATTGCTTAACTCATATGTTCGCATTATAATTGACCTAAGATAGTCGGCGAGGTTGGGCCTCTCTTCGTTAATGGAGGGAGGGATTCTCTATGAGTGATTATGAGTTAATCATGATAATTCTAGAGGTAATGACTGTTGTTATTGCCTTTGGTTCACTTGTGGTTCTTATTTGTCTTGGAAAAGACAAATAGCCCTTCGTTATCCTAGGATAGCTAGGTAACTGAAAGGCCATTTCATCACTTTTCTGTTTCTTGAGATGAGCCTGACGGATCTACTCGTCTGACTATCTTCTTATATTATAAAGATAATTATATATATCGTCAAATTCGAATGAACTTAATAAATATATGATGTTTTATAAATTAATACAGCCCTGTAATAATTTATTAATATTGATTATAGGCAATACTATAGGTAATATATTAGGCTTTAAAGATAACACCATTATGCTCTAGTTGTTCCACCGTTTTTTTACCAATGCCTGGTAGCATCAATACTTCTTGTTTAGTAACTGTTTTAAAATCAGCTACTGTGTATAGGCCAGCTTGTGAAAGTGTAATTTGTGCACCAAACCGTATATTGTCATATACCGGATTGCTACGCACAGCCCCGCCTTTAGTAACCTCTACGGTACTCATATGAGCTGTCTCGCATTTTCCTATATAACTATCATTAGAGTACCGATTCACAACAATTAGACCGGTAACACATTCATACGCATCATATAAAGTCTGCCATAATGGGCTTTCAAAACTCACCAATTGAGTCGGTAAAAATGAGATAGCAGTATATAAACTTATTAATTCCCGTGGATCAAAATCTATGTCAATCACTTGGTCTACCATATACATAATGGTCTCTAAGTGGTCTTCTATAAAATCGTTCCACCGTGTTGCATCTTGTAATAACCACTCAATATCTTCATATTCATCAACAAGGTCTGCTAATACATCATGGGCAACCTTACTTTCACCACACTGCAAAGCCAATAAAATATACAACATATGCATCGGCAACATGATATCCGGCGCCTGATTAAATGCATTTTGTATATCATCGCAACATGCGAGATAGCGCTGATACACCTTGCGACCACGATTCCAGTCGGCTGCGCCACAACAAGCAACCATCATGTACACAAGGAATCCTGAATGATCTTGTTTATCCCCGTGAAAGACAGGGGTGAAGCATGCAATTGCATCATTATACATATTGTATTCTAAATATATCATCCCCATGTCGATGAGGCAGCGCATATAAGGACGAGCCTCGATTATATGCCAATCCATTTTCTTAGGTTTTTTCAACAATTCTACTAGCTGTTTTAGCTGATGAAGTTGAAAACTTGGATGTAACTCAAGAGCTATAAGTTCCCGTTTAGCATCTACTTCATCAGGACATAACGCAAGAATCTTATTGTAGAATTTCTTTGATTCCTCAGTCGTATCAGCCTCTTCTGCAGCCTCATATAAATCACGTAATTTCATTTCTATCGTATCATTAAAATCACCACGATTATATTGAGTCATAAATGCTTCTATCAAATCCTCAATAGATTTGAAATCAGACTCATGTTCAGATACAAATTGTTGCTGTAAACGTAATACTAACTCACTATAAAAGTTAAACATAGAGTATCTCCTTATACATATGAACGTAAGAATACTACTTATCTGTAATATATCACGAGGAGATATATTAATTCTAGAGGTAATGCCATGATCTATTAATATCTCATCTGAAAATTAGTACAGGCCTGTAGTATTGCCTGGACCCTTTAATACCTCTTCTAAAAATTAGAACAGGCCTGTTCTATTTCTGGAGAGACCATATCAGGCTATCTTACAAATTAGAACACGCCTGTTCTATTTCTAGAGACACTATATCAGGCTCGTCTTGCTAATTACTACAGGCGTATTCTAATTTAAAATCCCCTTGATAAGTACCTAGATACTCATCAAGGGGATTGTGTTAGTTATGAACGATACCAATCATCATATTAGAATTGGTAGTTAAGGTCTACACGGTAGTAGTTGGAAAGTTTTTCGTTATCGCCAGTAGCCTTGTTTGTTTTGTTATTAAATCCGTAGTATGCTGTTAAGCCCACGTTCTTTTGTAATGCGTAATCAGCAGTTAATAACCAGCCTTTGAAGCCTTGGTAATTCAACGCACTAGTAGTGACACCAGCTCCAGTTGTAGCCCAAGCTGTATTAGTTAGATCGTAAGCGATGTCCCATGTAGAGGATGCAGCGCCTAAGTTTTGGCCGAAGTTGAAGTATTGTGCTTTTACGTCCCAAGAACCGCGTTTTGCTTGGTCGTAGTCACCATAGCCAAGGCCAGCAGTCCATGCAGAACCGTGAGAAACGCCAGCAGCTTTCACCCATTCGCCACCAACCCAAACTTTATCAAAGTTCATGTCTGTGCTAAAGCCATACATGTTTCTGAGATCTCCACTGGATTTGTGTGCATTTCTACGCGCATAGAAGCCGCCAAGGTTTACATGTTTATTAAGTTGACCTTTAACGCCTGCATAGGTGAAAGTTTTATTGGATTTCTTAGTTAAACCGTCAAAAGCGCCTGCCACAGCATAGCCGTAAGCTGCTTGGAATTGAATTTTGTCGTTGCCTGCATTGAATTGAACGCCATCAAATGTATCATCGTAAATCAAACCGTTGCCGAGCATTTGATCGAAGCGACCAGCTTTCACAGACACGCGTTCACCAAATTTGTGATTTACATAAGCGCGATCGATAGTAGCCGTTGCATTGCCACCATTAGTCGCATCGCCAAATTCAAAGTCCCCAGAAGTTACGCGAACGACAGCATCTGTGCGGTCATTGACCTTTGCATTGAATTGAATGCGAGCACGCGCGTCGAATTGGGAACCTTTGCTGTAATCGCCCACAGCGTTTACATAGTTACCATCTTTCTTTTGGGAACCAAGATAACGAAGGCGCATATCGCCGGTTACTTTCACATTACCTACGCGGTCCTCTAAACGAGCCACGCGAACGCCCAAATTATTCAATTCGTTAGAGAATTCATCAGCCAAACGGTTAATCAAGGCTTGTTGTTCCGCATTCGCACGATCTTGGTTAGCAAGCGCTTTCGCCACCATTTGTGCTACTTGGAAACGAGTAATACCATTTTCGCCTCTGAAAGTCCCATCTGGATAGCCAGTGATGATGCCAGTGCTAGCCAATTGAGACACGGCTTGGTAGGCCCAAGAATCAGGGGTTACATCGGAAAATGGGTTCGCTGCAAACGCAGTTGTTACACCCAACACAGCTGTTGCTGCAAAGATAGCGGCAAATTGTTTTTTCATAACTATACCTCTCTCAACATAAAAAGAACTATACACATCTGCAATTCGGCCCTACTAACACGTATCTCCCTAACCCCTTATAAGTGATAACCGTTATATGCAGAATATAACATAAGTATAACATACTATAAAAAATATTTTATATTTCAGAGAAAAGTTCATTGGATTTTCATAGGATTGTAAAGGTAATCTCAACACCTGTAGAAAAACCGCAAATATAACAAAAAAGATGACGAAATATACATTTTGCCATCTTATTTCGCCATCTTTTTGCATTGTATTAAGTTGTGCCAATCTATTTGATTAGAATTGGTAATTTAACTCTACGCGGTAGTAGTTTGGTAAGTATTCATTAAGCGAACCATCGATTCGATGTGTTCTATTCTTAAATCCATAGTATGCATTGAGACTCACATTGTCTTGCAATGCATAGTCCACAGTGGCCATCCATCCTCTAAAGCCACGGTATGTAGTGGTAACAGATGGTGGTGTCGCATTATAATCCCAATGGTAATTATTGGCATCAAATGGGAAATTCCACTTGGATCCATAGGATGCTAAGTTTTGATCAAAGCTAAAGTATTGCGCTTTTACATCCCACGTTCCTTTTTTCGCGGCGTTGTAATTACCATAACCGATGCCCGCAGTCCAAGCATGGCTATGTGCGGTGCCAACCGCTTTTGCCCATTCGCCGCCAACCCAAAGTTTATTAAAATTCATATCCGTACTTACACCATACAAATTACCATATGTATTATAAATACCGGATGTATCTCTTCTATGACGAGAGTAGAACGCACCCACATCGATATGCTTATTTAATCTACCTTTAAGGCCTGCATAATTATATTGATCACGGTCTGGCAAGAAACGAGTTTCATTATGCTCTGCCGTCGCATAGCCATGGGCTAATTGAAGTTGAACCTTGTCGTTACCCGTGTTGAATTGAATACCATCGAAGGTATCATCATACAATAAACCATTGCCGATGACTTGATTAAAACGGCCCACCTTCACAGACGTATGTTTGCCAAATTGATGATTTACATACCCCCGATCCAGTGTAAGAGCGGATTCGTATTCACCGCCGTCGCCAAATTCCATTTGATAGGTTCTAAAGCGAGCCACTACATCGGTACGGTCATTTACCTTTGCATTAAATTGCACACGACCACGGACATCAAATTTAGATGGCTTGTAATATTGACCGGCTTGCCCTACTAATACGCCATTTTTCGTAAAGGAATGACGCAATAAAAACTGCACATCACCGGAAACTTTCACATTACCCGTACGGTCCTCTAAACGAGCCACGCGAACGCCTAAATTATTCAATTCATTGGAAAATTCATCGGCTAAGCGATTAATCATCGCCTGCTGTTCCGCATTGGCACGGTCCTGATTGGCCATGGCCTTCGCAATCATTTGAGCCATTTCAAAACGGGTAATATCTTTTTGGCCTTTGAACGTCCCATCTGGATAGCCATTAATAATGCCCGCACTCGCCAATTGAGATACGGATTGATACGCCCAAGAATCTGGCGTTACATCAGAAAATGGATTCTCTGCGAATACCGTCGTCGTACCTAACACGGCCATTGTGGCCAACATCGTTGCAAAGTGTTTTTTCATAATCTAACCCTCTCCATAAACACAATACATTCTGTTATTAATATACTTTTATTAATAACATATATACATTACACAACACATATACATTAGGACATCACATTAGAATTGATAATTAAGCTCCACGCGATAGTAGTTAGCCAAGGATCGCTTATAACTAGCAAGTTCAGGTTTTGTTTTACCTTTGAACCCAGCATATACACTAAAACCTAGATTATCTTGCAATGCATAATCTACAGTACCGAGCCAACCTTTATAACCATGGAACCACAAGTGTCCATCACTTTTAACTTGTGTTGAATCATAGGCAAGGTTCCATTTAGAGGACACAGCGCCCATCATCTCATCAATATTGAAATATTGGGCTTTCACATCCCAAGTGCCTTTTTTTGCTATGTCATACTGACCATAGCCTGCACCGGCAGTCCAGCCTGTACTGTGGTCCGTATGAGCTGCTTTCAACCATTCGCCTCCAATCCAAACCTTATCAAAATTAATATCCGTATGGAAACCATAGAACTTTCTAAATGTGAAGCCCATATTATATGGTGAGTTCATACGAGCATAGAAACCACCCATGCTGATATGTTTATTTGGCTGACCTTTGAGGCTAGCATAGGTAACGGTATCATTCATATCTGCGGAGGTATTGGTAAACATTCCTTTTAAGAAATAGCCATGGGCCCCTTGGAATTGAATTTTATCGTTGCCGATGTTAATTTGAGCACCATCAAATGCATCGTCATAGAAATAACCATTGCCGATGACTTGGTTAAAGCGACCTACTTTTGCAGATACATGTTTGCCAAATCGATGATCCACATAAGCACGGTCGATGTAAGCTGCTCCAGTCGATTCACCTGTATAATCATCGTAAGTATTACCAAATTCAATAGAATCGGTCGTCATACGCACTACCGCATCAGTCTTGTCGTTAATCTTCGCATTGAATTGAACACGTGCACGCATATCAAATTGGGACTTTTTGCTATACTCCCCTTGGGTTCTTATGAAACCATCGTCCGTATCTTTAGTGCCAAGATACCGCAACCGTACATCGCCGGTTACTTTCACATTGCCCACGCGATCCTCTAAGCGGTTAACGCGAACACCTAAATTATTCAACTCATTAGAAAATTCATCGGCTAGACGATTGATCATCGCTTGTTGCTCCGCATTTGCACGGTCTTGATTAGCCATGGCCTTTGCAATCATTTGGGCCATTTCGAAACGGGTCATATCCTTTTGGCCTTTGAAAGTCCCATCTGGATAGCCATTAATAATGCCCGCACTCGCCAATTGAGACACAGATTGATACGCCCAAGAATCTGGCATTACATCAGAAAATGGATTAGCGCCGAAGGCAGTCGTTACACCCAACACAGCTGTTGCTGCCAACATAGCAGCCAATTGATGTTTCATAAATACCTCTCTTATACAGAAACTATATGTTACACACGCTATAGTCGCATGAATTAATATATAAGTACCCTCATTTCCTCTATATGAAAAACATACAACTATACTATTCTTTTCTAGTATAACAATGAGAGATAAATAATCGATAAGCAGAGAATAAAATATTCATATTATTTTCATT
>OCPN01000204.1_pt1 | contig 25421 bp, 15 predicted proteins | sample 1476971 | NCBI WGS metagenome assembly OCPN01 (sample SAMEA2580251, study PRJEB22360) | human gut metagenome | biome: human gut; feature: human-associated habitat; material: faeces | place: Denmark | collected 2008/2010
ACTGTGCGGAGGTGGGACGATGAAATCGAATTCTAACGAATGACCGATTTCTGTCCCACTCTCTTATCTTCATTTGCTTATAAACTAGACCAAACACTTTCCAAGATATTGGTTTGCTCGCGACCTGGTCCGACTGAGAAGGTCGAAATGCGGACTCCAACCAGTTCGCTGACACGGCGAACATAATTGCGGGCATTTTCTGGCAGGTCTTCTAGGCTGCGGACACCAGTGATGTCTTCTGACCAACCTGGCAATTCTTCATAGATCGGCTTGCAGCGCTTGAGCTGCTCCAGACTTGCTGGGTAATGGTCGATTCTTTGACCGTCCAAATCGTAGGCTACACAGATTTTGACTGTATCTAGACCACTCAAAACGTCAATGGAGTTGAGGGAAAGGTTGGTAATTCCTGATACGCGGCGGCTGTGGCGCATAACAACGGAGTCAAACCAGCCCACCCGACGCGGACGGCCAGTCGTTGTACCGTATTCATGCCCCACTTCACGGATGCGCTCGCCCACTTCATCAAACAGCTCTGTTGGGAATGGTCCATCACCGACACGGCTAGTGTAGGCTTTACATACACCGACAACCTTGTCGATCTTGCTTGGGCCGACACCTGATCCGATGGTCACCCCACCTGCAACAGGGTTTGATGAAGTAACAAACGGATAAGTTCCTTGGTCGATATCCAGCATAACCCCTTGAGCTCCTTCGAAGAGCACGCGCTTGCCGTTATCCAAAGCATCGTTCAAGATGACAGAAGTATCGGTTACATATTGCTTGATTTGTTGACCATATTCATAGTATTCTTCGAAGATATCGTCAAATGAAAGAGCCTCTGCATCATAGAGTTTGGTAAATTGACGGTTCTTTTCTTCCAAGTTGATGCGAAGACGTTCCGCAAAGACGTCGCGGTCCAAAAGGTCCGCAATCCGGATTCCCACACGCGCAGCCTTGTCCATGTAGGCTGGTCCAATCCCTTTGATGGTCGTTCCGATTTTGTTGTCGCCTTTAGACTCTTCTTGGAGACGGTCCAATTCGATATGGTAAGGAAGGATGACATGGGCACGGTCAGAGATGCGAAGGCTGTCCGTTGATACTCCTTCTTCATGGAGATAAGCCAACTCTTTGACCAATGATTTAGGGTTGACCACCACGCCGTTTCCGATGACAGAGATCTTTTCAGGGAAGAAGATACCAGAAGGAATCAAGTGCAACTTGAACTTTTTGCCGTCGATTACGATGGTGTGTCCGGCATTGTCCCCACCTTGATAGCGAGCAATGACTTCTGCATTGGCTGATAGGAAGTCTGTAATCTTCCCTTTTCCTTCATCACCCCATTGGGTTCCTACTACAACAACTGATGTCATAATTCTTTTTCATATACCATAGATAGGATGCTATCTATGCCTTTCTTCAAACTAAGGGCAGGAGTCTCACCTGCAAGTTTGTCTTACACTCTATTATAAGCAATTTTTGATGTTTTTTCAAGATCCACTCAGCTATCGTTTATTTTTCTCCTTCCTTTTTAAACCAACTTCTCTATGAAACTCGTCTTTTACTTGGAAATTGCTTCTTTCTAAAAATAACGTTCGGAATTTTCTTTTCTTCTTGCCCTTCTTCTGAAACGGCTGATTTTCGGAATTCTCCTTGCCCCCACTTTGCTTGATTTGTGCTAAAATAGTAGATATGGACAAAATTATTAAAACTATCTCAGAAAGCGGCGCTTTTCGTGCCTATGTACTAGACAGTACAGAAACCGTACGAACAGCCCAAGAAAAACATCATACACAAGCTAGCTCCACGGTCGCACTTGGCCGTACCCTCATTGCCAGTCAAATCTTGGCAGCAAACGAGAAAGGAGATACTAAAATTACGGTCAAAGTCCTTGGGACTAGCTCACTCGGAGCCATCATCACCGTGGCAGACACCAAGGGAAATGTTAAAGGCTACGTACAAAATCCTGGAGTGGATATCAAGAAGACAGCAACTGGTGAAGTCCTGGTGGGACCATTTGTCGGAAACGGAGAATTCCTGGTCATCACTGACTATGGTACGGGCAATCCTTATAACTCCATGACCCCTCTTGTCACAGGTGAAATCGGAGAAGACCTGGCCTTTTATCTGACGGAAAGCCAACAAACACCTTCTGCAGTTGGACTCAATGTTCTGTTGGATGACGAAGACAAGGTCAAGGTGGCTGGTGGTTTCTTGCTTCAGGTCTTGCCAAATGCCAAGGAAGAAGAAATCGCGCGCTTTGAAAAACGCATCCAAGAAATGCCTGCTATTTCAACACTTTTGGAATCTGAAGATCATATTGAAGCTCTTCTTTCTGCTATCTATGGGGATGAACCTTTCAAACGCCTCTCTGAAGAAGAACTTCGCTTCCAGTGCGACTGCAGCCGTGAGCGCTTTTTGAACGCTTTAGCAAGTCTGCCAGCTAGTGATCTAGAAGAGATGAAAGATGAAGATCACGGTGCAGAGATTACCTGCCAATTCTGCCAAACACACTACCACTTTGACGAAAATGACTTGGAGGAACTCATTCGTGACAAATCTTAATACGCCATTTATGATCGGGGATGTCGAAATCCCTAACCGTACTGTCCTAGCCCCAATGGCCGGAGTGACCAACTCAGCTTTCCGGACCATTGCCAAAGAACTGGGAGCAGGGCTCGTTGTGATGGAAATGGTCTCTGACAAGGGAATCCAGTACAACAATGAAAAGACTCTTCACATGCTCCATATCGATGAAGGAGAAAATCCTGTATCGATCCAACTCTTTGGAAGTGACGAAGATAGCCTGGCACGCGCAGCTGAATTTATCCAAGAAAATACCAAGACCGATATCGTCGATATCAACATGGGTTGCCCGGTGAATAAAATCGTCAAGAACGAGGCGGGTGCCATGTGGCTCAAAGATCCCGATAAGATCTACTCTATCATTAACAAGGTTCAATCCGTCCTTGATATCCCTCTGACTGTCAAAATGCGGACAGGTTGGTCAGACCCTTCTCTAGCAGTTGAAAATGCGCTCGCTGCCGAAGCTGCGGGTGTCTCTGCCCTTGCCATGCACGGACGGACTCGGGAGCAAATGTATACAGGGCATGCGGATCTTGAGACCCTTCACAAGGTTGCACAGGCCCTAACTAAGATTCCATTTATCGCAAACGGAGATATCCGTACGGTTCAAGACGCCAAACAACGGATCGAAGAAGTCGGTGCTGATGCGGTCATGATTGGTCGCGCTGCTATGGGCAATCCTTATCTCTTCAACCAAATCAATCACTACTTTGAAACAGGAGAAATCCTGCCTGATTTGACTTTTGAAGACAAGATGAAGATCGCTTACGAACACTTGAAACGCTTGATCGATCTCAAAGGTGAGCACATTGCCGTTCGTGAATTCCGTGGCCTTGCCCCTCACTACCTTCGTGGTACCTCAGGTGCAGCCAAACTCCGTGGAGCCATCTCTCAAGCCAGTACCCTTGCTGAAATTGAAGAACTCTTACAATTAAAAGCATAGAAATACAAAAAGCAGGACCTCATGTGAGGTCCTGTACTATTTTTAAATAAGTTAAGCAATTCGGCAAAGAAATATAAATATGTTTTAATTTTTTGAGCGAATCAAAAAAATACCGAAACTTTCCGCTGTGAGAAAAGTGCCTGAAACACGATTGTTTCAGGCACTCGGGAGTTTTGAGACCTTAGGCTCAAAACTAAGTCATGGAACTTCTTCGAAGTTCGCTGACGTCCGTACTCACCTAAGGAAAGTTTCTAAGATGGCTTTGTCATTAATCTAAAACAGGACCTCACACGGGGTCCTGTTTCTATAGATTGTCTGTTTGTAGGCCGAGTTGTTTGACTCTGGCGGTGTAGTAGGTCATGATCAAAAAGAGGTTCACTGTGATCAGCCAGATGGCCCATTGGTGAATGAAATGCATGAGGATGGCTACGCTAATAGCTCCTGCAACAAAGCTCCCAACGACAATCCCGTAATTCATGGCCTGACGCCGATACTCGTCCAAATCTCCCTTTCCTCGAATGATTCGGTACAAGGCCGTCAGCATCTTGCGGTAATTTCCAGAAGTCATAAAGATCACGTAAGGGTGGGTTTCAATCAAGCTTCCTGTAAAGGTCAACATCATCATCCCTGTCCCAAAAGCAATAAAGGGAACTTCTACAGGTGGTATGACAGACACCAAGGGAATCAGGAGTGTCACCACAAACAAAGGAATCAACATCTTGGTCCGCCAAAAGGCTGTCTTGCGATACTCTTTGATATGGAGGGCAACCACAAAGCCAATCGAGAAAAATAGAATAGATGAAAAACGCATGATGGTATTTTCGACACGGGGATCGTGCCAATCAGCGATGAGAAGCAGTAGGTTCCCCGTTTGGGTCGCGACCAAACTCCGGTAGTGCATGTGGCAAAAGACATCGAGGCCTCCTCCGATAAAACCAAGCAGAGCCCCCATCAGTCGTGTATTTTGTGGTAAAATTATTTTTTCTTCCATAGTCTTGTCTCTTTTGATCTCAATTATGTTTATTATACCACTTTGCACACAAGTGGAGCAGGAAAAATCAGAAAAAGCCCTTGGCTACTACTAGTAACTAAGGGCTGGTAGAATGAACCCCGCTCGATCTACTGTTTTAAGCGATAGGTCTTGCGTGGTTTTTTCTTAGGTACCCGCTTGAGACCCACTTCTTCCACGAATTCTCCGAATTTTACGAGGAAGTTATTGCTAACGATGGGGCGTCCAGGATTGATCAGATTGACCAACTCGGTTGCTTCATAAACGGTGAAAGGCTCCTCTAACAGATAGAGGAAGGTTGGATTCCAGTCCAGACGCCCCTGAATCCGCTTGATCGACTCTTGAATAATCTGGTAGTGGTCAAAGGCAAAATCAGAAGCAGCTAAGGGTTCTCCATCTAGCAAACACTGGGACTTTTTGAAATCGACATCGAGAAAAACAACTTCCTTGGCATCGTCACCTGCATGGGCTAAGTCTACTGCTTCTGCCGGCAGATAGACCAGATGGGCGATGGTAATGACCCAGCCTCTGGGGTCCCGCCCAGGGGTGGAAACTGTCATGAGCTGCTCCACCTTATTCACTGGCAGATCGAGCCCAACTTCTTCTTTGACTTCTCGGATACAGGCATGAGTCGCATCTTCATCCTTGTTCACAAAGCCCCCCACCAAGGCGAGGCGGTGTTGATAAGGGTGGGCCTTGCGGCGAATGGCTAAGAGCTTGAGCTGTCCATCAACAAAACAGTAAGCCACCATGTCCGCTGTGACACTTGGAGTTTCATAAGTTGGCAGATCTTGCTCCTTGTACCACTTGAGAAAGTCTGCTTCACTAGCGACTGTCTCAAAATACTCTTTCTCCGTCATTCCTGCTGGAATTGAGAGACTTGCCATCTAAGCCACCTCCTTCTTGAGGGCTTTGGTCCATTGGTACCAGCCCACTAGGCTATTGAGCGTGTAGACCCAGTACATCCCTTGAATGTGAAGACTCTGATCCCACCAGAGATAGATACTAAAGACGTTGGTCGCAATCCAGAAGATCCATTGCTCCCGGTAAAGGCGGGTCATTAGGAGCTGGCCGACCCCATTGGTTGCATCGGTGATACTATCACGGAAAGGGCGAGCGCTATGGATGCTCTGATAGGCAAAGCCCATACCGATCCAAATCACAGCACACAAGGCCAAGTAGCGCATCCACTCGATTAAGTTCAATTTCTTGGCTTCAAAGTGAGATTCTTCGACCTTACCTTGATCATTGATCCGATTAGAGAGCCAGACATAGAGACCGATCGGTTGCATGATGAAGAAATAAAGGGTTGTCAGAACTTCCCCGTAGAAGTTCTTATTGAGGGCTAAAACGAGGTAGATAGCGGAATTCACTGCTCCAAAGAGGTAGTTACTCGCACGTCCTTCGGCAACCAGGATAACACAAACAATGCCTGTCCAAGAGGCAAACAGTCCCAGCCAATCATGCTGTCCTGTGCGATTGGTCCATTCTAAGAAGAAGGGAACGCTGGAAATAAGCAGGAGATAGATCCATTGAAAGGCTGTGCGTCCTACAAAAAGGTCCTTCCACAGGAGTTTCATAATATTGACAAAGCCTTGTTTTTTCGCTTCTTGGTGAACATTTTTAAAGTCTTGGATAAAGGTTGTGAATTTTTCAGATAGGTTTTTCATAAGCTGCTCCTTAGTCGGCTTGGTAGATGGCATCGATCACCTTCTTGGCTTCTTCGTAGTTGCCGAGGTAGTCTGATGCGAGGAAAGTGGTCGGAATGTTTCCTAGGTATTGCTGGCGCAATTGGTCTAGGTAATTTGAAAAGCTGGTACGGATCTCTTCGTCAGCCATGGTCATGTCTCGGAAACCATCATTGACATAAGAGCCGATCGGCTGTACAAAGAGGATCAAATCCCATTTTTCTTTGGAGAGAATACTGACAAAGAGGTTGTCAAAGGTATCGGTCATGCTGGTATCCTGGCCTTCGACTTCCATGTAGTAGTCGTAATAACCCTTGGTTACCAGGGAATTGGTATCGGCGATGACAAGGCCTCGATTGGCACTACTATCGATGAGCTTAGAGGTTTGATCATACTGTCCTAAGAGTAGGTAATAGTAATCTTTTGGCGTGAGTTCATCATCCCGCACATTGTTCTTGATCTGGTATTCACGGGCATACTCAAGACTAACAGGTGCATCGTAAAAGCGAGCCAAGTCCTTTGCAAGGGTCGTTTTCCCGTTGCTGGCGCTCCCCATGATCAAGACTTTTTTCGTGAACTGGCGACGGAAGGGCTGGGCAATGTATTTCCAGTATTTGCTGGGATTTTCCCGGATCATGGTAGCAGAGATCCCGAAGCGACGCTCTTCTAAGTGAACTTCAAACCCTCTAGCTTCCAACTCTTCCTTGTAGGCTTTCTCCCCTACATAAAAGATCAACTCTTCTGTCTCTGTTTGATACTGGATGGTGTTTAGGGCTGTCTGTAACCAAGGCTCCCAGCCCAAGGGATAACGAGGAAGTTCTGTCTCATCTAACTTATAGACTTGGGTCAACTCATCATTTGAGAAGGCTTCACGGATATAACGGAAGCGTTTTTGTAAGGTCAGTCCCACTTCTTCACCACGATCCCCTTCATAACCAGATACAATGACACGAACGCGATCACACTGACGCTTGGCCCGCTGGATCAGGTCAATATGCCCTTGATGAAGAGGCGCAAAGGTTCCAAAAACCAGGGCAATTCTTTCTTTTTTCATATGAACTCCTTTTTATAATTTTTTATAAATAGATTTCCTTTATATTTTTATTATAAACTATATTTTCTATCTGTCAGTAGTTTTTTATAAAAAAATATATTTTTCTTCAAATCAACAAAAAAAGATCTGAAAAGAGAAGCTTATCCTTTCAGATCTTTCGAATTTTATTCACGAGTGAGGGAGTGGCTAACACCGTCTTTAAGAACCGTCACACTAGATACAGAGCCATCTTTTCCAACTACGATATCTAGAGTCGCCGCAGACCCATCGCCTGCTGAGAGATTAGCATGGTAATGACCATCATCCAAGGTATAGTTATAAGCGCTGATACCATAGGCTACGGGTTGGCCCCCAGGAAGTTGGATGGTCACTTGACCACCTTGGCCAATAGTGACTCCAGTGTCGCGTTTGTCAGACCAATTCCCAGCTGCTGCAGAGAAATCCCCTGCTGCCACAGAATAGACTCCCTTGTATTGGGCATTCTCCGTCGCAGAAGCTTGCTTCTTAGCCTGGGCATGGCCGTCTTCTAGACTTGGCAATTTTGCTTTCGCTGGTGTTGCTGGAGTGGCTACTTCTTTTGTTACGGGTGCTGCTGGTGTCGCTTCTTTAGCTGGAGCAGGTGTTTGACTAGCTGCAGCTTGGTTATTTTTGCTACCAACAGTATGACTTTCTTCTGATTTGCTATCAGAGGATGAAGAGGCAATTGGATCTTTACTAGTGATCACTTTTTTCTTAGAAGAAGAACTTGTTTGTTTAACCTGACTGGTCTTTGAACTGCTTGCTTCTGAAGTTTTTTCTTCTTTATTCCCGCCACAAGCTCCTAGGAAAAGACTAGCTGTAAGAGCTAGAGCTGCTAGGGAAATGATTTTTTTGTTTTTCATAACAGAACCTCTTTTGTAACATTTGTAATATTTTGTAACATTATTGTAACACTGTTATATGAGGCTGTCAATAGTTTCTCAAATATTTTTCTAATTTGAAAGAAGTTTTAAATAAGCTCCTAAACTTTAGCAAAAAAAGCCGGACAAACTAGCCGACTAGAGCACGTAGACAAACTGTTCTTTTATACAAATATAATACCTCCTATAAAGATAAAATAATTTTATTCGTTAGGGGTACTCAATGATCTACTGAAACTTTCCGCTGTGAGAAAAGTGCTAGAAACACTATTGTTTCTAGCACTCGGGAGTTTTGGAACCTTAGGTCCAAAACTAAGTCATGGAACTTCTTCGAAGTTCGCTGACGTCCGTACTCACCTAAGGAAAGTTTCTAAGATAACTTTATCTTTAATCTGAAGCCGGACACACTTTCCAGCTTCTCATTATTTATACACTTCTTGATAGAATTCGATCTTGTCTCCTTTTTTAACGGTGGTTTCAGCAGCACCTTTTGGAGCCATCTCGCCATTGATCTTGTACATCCAGTAAAGACCTTTGGCTTCATCTTGGCTGTGACCGTCAATCGAGGTGATCATGCCATTTTTTTCTTCAATCTTGTAGTTGGCTTTGAGCACTTTCATGAGATTGCTCTCTTCTGCTACTTTCAAGGTTTTCGATTGCGCTTTTTGACCTTCTGGCGTCACGCTAATCGTAATCGAAATTTCGTTTTTCTTGGCAACTTCTGTGCTAGAAGCACTTATTTGATTGTTTGTGCTATGAGACGGAGCGCAACTCGCTAAAAGAAGAGCTGCAAGTAAGGTCATCAAGCTAGAAATGGTTTTTTTCAACATAAAATCTCCTAAAGATTTGATAGATAATGGGATAGAAAATGATCGTCGACAGAGCATGGGCAAGGTTAAAACTAAAACCATTGACCAAAGCATAGGTCCACCAAGGAATATGGTACATCAAGGCATAAACACTATCGATCAAGACCCCATAAACAAAGGACAGTAAGCCCACAAAAAGGATCTGAAGGACAAAGGGCAACCACTTGTAACTGATGCGCCAAATGAGCATCAAACAGCCAAAGGCGACAATCTGAAAGAACACAATCAGGCTCATCCCTAGGAAAAAGGCGGAGACAAACATGGTGATCATCATCACAAGAAAAGCAAAGCTATACCCTTCAAATATCACCAAGAGAAAAAAGACAGCAGAAATAGGTTGGACATTTGGGAAAGGGGCAAAAGCCTGACGTAGAGCGACACAAAGGGCCGCCAAAAGCGAAATACGGGTTAATCGCTGAAGCGTCATGACGTCCTCCTAGACAATCTCGAACTTGATCGTTCCGGCTGTCGTTCCAACCTTGATGGTTTGCCCTTCTTGAGCTTGCCCTTTCAGCAATAGCTCTGCTAGTTGATCTTCCACTTCGGTCTGCAAGACACGACGGAGTGGGCGAGCTCCCATTTCTGGATCGTAGCCTTTGGTTGCTAGCAACTTGAGCGCTGAAGGCTGGAATTTGAGGGTCATGCCTTGTTCGGCCAAGGTCGCGATGAGCGGTTTGACCATGACTTTCACTACCTGCTGCATGTCCTCACTGGAGAGACTATGGAAGACCACCTTTTCATCAATCCGGTTGATAAACTCTGGACGATAGGTCTTCTTCAACTCTTCAAACATGCGTTTTTCCATATTGGCTTGGTCAAAGCGGATATCTTTAGCACCAAAGCCAACTGTCTTATCATCCCGAAGGGCTGTTGCTCCCAGGTTTGAGGTCATGATGATAATGGTATTGGAGAAGTCGATCTTCCGGCCTTTGCTATCGGTTAAGACTCCGTCATCCAAGACTTGCAAAAGGACATTGAAAATATCTGGATGGGCTTTTTCCACCTCATCAAATAAGAGAACTGAATATGGTTTGTTGCGGACTTTCTCGGTCAACTCGCCTCCTTCTTCGTAGCCCACATAGCCTGGAGGAGCTCCGTTGAGGCGACTGGCCGCGAATTTTTCCATGTACTCACTCATATCAAAACGGATGAGGGCCGATTCATCATCAAACAGAACTTCCGCCAAAGCTTTGGCTAACTCTGTTTTTCCGACACCGGTAGGTCCTAAGAACATGAAAGAACCGATCGGACGTTTATTGCTACGGATACCTGATTGATTGCGTCGAATAGCCCGACTGATACTCGAAACGGCTTGGTCTTGACCAATCACGCGCTTGTGCAATTCTGCTTCTAAGTTTAGGTACTTCTTGGCATCGGTTTGGGTCAGTTTTTGAGTTGGAATACCAGATAATTGGCTCAAGGTCACCAAGACATCTTGGTCAGTGACTTCTTTTTTGTAGACAATGGGAGCGGCCTCTACTTCTAAGAGCTGGGCTGCTTTCTTCCACTTGCCGTCCATCAAGGCCCGGTCTAAGGCGGTCAACTCTTCTTTTACGTGACCGTTGGAATCGCGGTTTTGTACAGTAGCTGCCGCTTCATCCAAGAGATCAATAGCTGAATCTGGCAATTGACGGCTGGTCAAATAGCGGTGGGCATATTTGACAGCTGTTTCGATCGCTTCATCGGTAATGGTCACATGATGGTGGTCCTGGTAGGTTTCTTTCAAACCTTGGAGAATTTGGATGCTATCTGCAACACTTGGCTCTTCAATGGTGACTTTCGCAAAACGCCGAGAGAGGGCTGCATCTTTTTCGATATGCTTTTGGTACTCATCTTGGGTTGTTGCTCCAACTGTACGCAAGGTTCCCCGTGCCAGGGCTGGTTTTAGAATATTGGCTGCGTCTAAGGTCGAATCAATACCGGATCCTGACCCCATAATGGTATGCAGTTCATCGATAAAGAGAATCACGTGACCGTCTTCTTCGATGTGCTGGATGATATTGTTCATCCGTTCTTCAAAGTCCCCACGGAAGCGCGTCCCTGCAACGACATTCATGAGATCCAATTCAAGAACACGCATTTGCGCGATTTCAGCTGGAACATTGCCACTAGCGACACGCTGGGCCAGGCCTAATGCAAGGGCGGTTTTTCCGACCCCTGCTTCTCCCACCAATACAGGATTGTTCTTCGTCTTGCGGCTGAGGATTTGGATCATGCGTGAAATCTCTGCATCCCGTCCGATTACAGGCTCAAGCTGGCCTGCACGCGCCATTTCTGTCAAATCACGGGTATAATCTTCAAGACCTCCACTGGTGCTTGGGGGCATGCCCATCATATTTCCCATGGTTTGGCGGTTAGGGTTTTGGGCGCGATAGAGACTCCGAATGGCTTTGATATCATTCTTGTCCCAGCCTGCCTTGTCCTCAAGATTCTTTCGAAGAGAGGCAATAGGAACTCCCTTGTCTTGCTCTGTAAAGGCAAAGCCGGCAAACTCCATGACTTGGCTCGCTAAGGTCCCACGGTCTGCTAGAAGAGAGAGGAGCACATGCTCTGTTCCCAAGGTCTTGGCATGAAGGACCTGGGCAATCTCTCTTGCGTGTTTCATAATGGCTTCCATCCGATAAGAAAATGGGAAGATTTCATACCGATTGTCGCTTTGAAAAGCTTGGCCTGTAATATGCTCCGCTGCATCCTGAAACTCATCGATCTGCATAGGATAATCGTTAAGTACAGAACCTGCTACGCTATAGGGATTATTGGCCATAGCCGTCAGGAGATGCCAAGTATCTAAGGTATGCCCCTGATAGTGGCCTGCTAGTATTTGGGCCGCTTCTATACTTTCTAACAGTGCTGTTGAATAGTTCATCTAGTCGGTATTTCCTTTTCTATCTACTTGTTGAATGATTTTTTTCAGCATCGTTGCTCGTAGGATGAGAGCATCTCGACCTAGGACCTCATCGGAGGTCGTCGCAAGCAAGAGCTGAGTCTCACGTTGTGTCAATAATTTTTCTTCATAGAGCATCTGGAGGATATCATTGAAGACCTGCTGGCTGATGATCTCTCCAATATTGGCTGTCAAGTCTTGGAGCATCTGATGGTGATCTGAAAACTGGACCTTGCCAATGCGGATATAGCCCCCACCACCGCGCTTGCTCTCTACAATATAGCCTCGGGTCTCGGTAAAGCGGGTCTTAATGACATAGTTAATCTGACTGGGTACGACCTGAAAGACATCGGCTAACTCACTTCTTTTGAGCTCTGCCATGCCAGCTTGAGCCAGCAAGGCCTTGATATAAGCTTCAATGCTATCAGATGTGTTCTTATTTGCCATGATGCTCCTTTCTGGCTTGTTTATTTCTAGATGGATGCTCTGTTCTTGGCTCATAAAAAATGGCCTTGGAGTGTTCCTTCTCATCATTGACCTTGTTTGACTATTATACAATTTTTACGGCTGTAAATAAAGCAAAGACTCCATGGAAATAGGAATCTCTTAAGAAGGCAAAACAAAAGAGGCTAGTGAGAACTAACCTCTTATGCGAAGAAGGAGCTACTCTTTGCGACGAGCGAATTTGGCGCCTCCGCCCAAGAATCCTAGACCAAGAAGGCCTAACCAAGCAAACAATCCACTTTCTTTTGTACCGGTTTGAGGAAGTTTTCCTTCCGATTGTAGAGAAGGACTTTTAACCACTTCTTTTTCCGGATGGTCTGAAGTCGAAACAGAAACTGCTTCTGGGGTTTTCGGTTGCAAGAGAATAGGTCTTTCTTTTTCTTTTTTGTCTTCAGCTTGAGAAAGAGTCATAACTTCTGGTTGCACCTTACTTGGAGTGACAGGAGTGGTTGGAGTCGGCATATCAGCTATCAACGGACTTTCTTCCGCTTCCTTCGTTCCAACTTCTGTGATCTGGTCCTGAGCCTCCACTTCGACAAAGGCATCGACTTCTGTCCGAATTTCTTTGCCTTCTTCTTGTCGAACCTCGATCAATTTCAATCGGCGTCCGACCTTCCCTGCTTGAAGGATCCGGCTTTCGCCCTTGGCCAAGTCCTTGTTCTCACGTGTTTGACTCTCAAATGGAATCTCCTCCGCTTCGATGAGAAGTTCTGGTTTTTCAAGAATCAAATCCCGAACACCTTCTTCTGGTCGTGTCTGCGTCAGCGGTTCATAATTGTGAGTATCTTCTAAGATAGTTTCAAGGGCTTCCACTTGATTAGCTGCAGCAACCAAATCTGGGCGCTCTTGATCCAACAACTGAGTCAAGTCCGTCAATTGTCCTTGAACAGTTGGTTTGAGATCTGCTTTCAAGCGATCGAGAGAAGTAGCCTTGATCTTTTCTACTCCTTCTCTGATGATCTGTTGCAGCTCTTCTTGACTGAGCAACTGACTATCTTTCCCTGAGAGGATAAATCGGTCTACCTGGATGGCTCGAGATGACTGAGGATCATTGAGGGCTGGATCTAAGTGCAAGCGTAGCTGGTGGTAGCCTTTTGCTAGACCTTGCAGATTGACCAAGCTCTGGTCTAGTTTGCGTTGGTCTCCATAGCCACTGAAGTAATGATCGCCTTCAATCTCATAGTCATGGCCACGCCCTTCTTCGAAGGCTATTTCTTTCCCATCTAGGGTGACGCTGTAGAGACCATGACTTGGATCGACCACTCCTCGGACCTCCACGCCGGTGCCCTTAAAGGTAATGGTCACTTCAATGTGTTTCTTGCCTTCCTCATCGGTCACTTGGTTAAAGCTCGACCAAGATTCTGTGCCATTTGAGAAGTTTGGATTGTCTGTCTCGTGGTGCCAACCCTCACTGTAATGCAGTTTTGGATCTTGATCATCCACTTCTTTACGATTTTCTGGCAACTGGTCCTCGTTCATTACTTGGACTGTCAGTTCTGGAATAAAGCCGACCAAGCTTCCTTGATCCGGATGCAACAATTTGACCTTAAAGTCATAGACGTCGGTCGCTTTCCCTGCAAAATTAAGGGTTGGAACTTGGACTGTTTTTTCTGTCTCGCCATCTGCGAACTCAAGGGTGACGTTGGTATCTTTGTAAACCTTACCATGAACCCCTGTTCCTGGTTCGGTGATTAATTTAAGACTGGCACTTCCTTTAGAGCCACCTTTTCTCTTGACAACGACTTGCGCTGGGTCGCCTTTCTTAACAGCTAGGGTTGGCTGAGCAAACTCAAAGAGCCCCTTTTCTTGATTATTGAGGGCATAAATCCCTTCCGTTGCGATCGCATCTCCCTTGCTATTGACCAAGGTCAAGGTGTGAGATCCTGCTGCCAAATCCGGTGTTTCATAGACCTTTTGGCTCCGTTTGCGGCTTGGGCTTTGGGTATTGATGGTCGCTAGCTTTTGGCCATCGACATAGACATCCATTTCCCCATGACCAGGGTCGACAGTTGCGACCACATAGGCTTTGGTGCCTTCAAATTGATAGGTCACCGAAGCTCCCTTTTCCTTGGTCCACATAGAGGTACCTCGAACGCCTTCTCCCTCTTCATTCCACTGACCATTGGCCCGCTCAGCAGTCCGGTCAGAATGATAAGTCAAACCAAGCGGATAGCCATCGGTTTCTTCAATGCTGGCTGGCGTCTTATAGACAGAGACTCCGTTCAAGATTGGAGTAGCTTGGGCATCGGTGATGGACACCCGGATATAGCGACTATCAACTGGTTGCCCTTTGATCAATCGGCGGTATCCTACAGTTGAGCCAGCCCCATAAGGAACCCATTGGCCATTCACAGCCACATCAATGGTGAAGCCAGAAATCCGTTGGCCTTTCTCGATGGTTTCTTTGAGCTCTACCACATCAAAATGCTGTTCTTTTCCAAGATCCAGGACAAAAGATCCGGTCTTGGCATCATCTGCAGGGGCCCAACTGGTCTTTTCATCGCCATCTGTCAAATGGCTGGCCTTGTAGAGAGGATTGCGCCGTGTCGAGTCAGCTTCTACCGAAGCTCCTGCCGCATAGTTCACACTGTAGAGTTGGTCCAAGGTCTTACGGAATTCTTTCAAACGGGCCACATCGGCATCCGCAAATTTTCCGTCTTGGTTGGGTGGAATATTAAGCAAGAGTGGAGTTCCACGGCCGACCGATTTGAAGTAAATGTCCATCAATTCGCGCAAGGACTTAGGCTCTTGATTGTCATGGTAGAACCAGCCGGAGCGAATAGAGACATCGGCTTCTCCCACTGAGTATTGCTTCCCTTCCGGATCCCCGTGATTGAGGTAGCTGTTGGATGGATTGTTGCGGATCTTATCTGGATTGACCTTTTGCCAAACCGGATCTCCGGCAATCCCCTTTTCATTTCCAATCCAACGAACATTGGTCGGCTCAGCTGAGAAGATAGCAATATCCCCTTGGGCCTTACGAATGGCTTCAAACCACTTGTCGAAAGTATAGGTGACCTTTTGAGCCCCATCGCCACGCGCTCCATCCATCCAGACTTCTACGAACTTGCCCTTGTTCCCATATTTTGGATCTTCAAGGATTTCCTTAAGCTGGTTGAGATAGTATTCATTATATTGGTCCTCTGTATCCACATGGTAGAGCGGGCTGTGGGCATCCCAAGGCGAGAGGTAGACCCCCATATCCATGTCATACTTGCTGGCAGAAGCAGAAACCTCGGCTAGGATATCGCCTTTTCCTTCCTTCCAACCACTTTTGGCAATGGTATGGTCGGTGTATTTGGAAGGGTACAAGAGGAAGCCATCGTGGTGCTTGACGACCATGATCGTCCGTTTAAAGCCTGCATCCTTCAGGGTTTTGATCCACTGATCGGTATCCAGATGCTCTGGATAGAAATAATAAGGATCTTCTTGCCCATCTCCCCACTCACGATCGTAGTAGGTATTCATCCCAAAGTGGATGAAAGCTGCTAGCTCTTCGCGGTGGTATTGCATCTGAGCCTTGCTTGGAAGTGGTCCGTAATCCGCAATCTCAGTCTCCTCATCTAGAGAAGTGGCTGGTTGGGTGGCTTCTGTCCCTTGGCTAACTGTGCGGTTTTCTTTCTCACTAGTAGCTGTTGAGGCATGCTCTGATTCTTCTTGGTGCTCGTTCACTGTTTTCTCCTCCTTTCCTTGATCTCCTGCATTGCTTGTTTCAACCCGTTCTTCACGCGGTTCATTATTCTCAGCTTGTTCCTCTGCGTAACTGGTAGTAGTTCCTAAAAAACAAGTCGCTACGACTACCGAGCAGACACCTACTGAGAGTTTACGAATGCCAAATCGATTTCTCTGATCAACTAATCTTTTTCCCATATTCTATTCCTTTATGTCACCAGGTAAAGAGGGTGGGCTTCCCCATCCTCCTTCTTTTACCTGTGAACTTTTTACCGTTTTTTGCTAGTTTCTCTAGCTGTTTTACTTGGCCTTATTGGCTCTTTTTTTCTGATCGTCCAGCACAGCACTGGCAAGGCCTGCCGCTAAGATTCCAGCAACGAGGCTTGCGACGCTTTCGTCTGATCCTGTATTTGGTAATCTTCCTTCGGAAACTGGAGCAGCTGAAACTGCTGGCGTTTTAGCTGTTTTCTCGACTTCCTTCACTACTGCATCTGTCCCTTCCTGACGTGTCGCTTTGACCTCAAGAGATTCTTGAGGAGTTGCGGTAGCTACTGGTCCTTCTGAGACATGAGGACGTTCTGGGTTCGGAAGCGGTTGTGGCTCTGGCCGTGGTTGCGGCTCTGGCTGTGGCTCTGGTTGTGGTTCTGGTTGTGGCTGTGGTTCTGGTTGTGGAGTGTCTGGAAGTACTTCTTTCGTGCCCACCTCTGTGATTTCTGCCACTGGATCTAGCTCTACAAAGGCATCCAGTTCCTTCCGGCTTTCCACACCATTTTCTTGAGAAACTTCCACCAAGCGCAATTTGCGGCCTTTTTGACCTTCTTGAACCACACGTTTCTCACCTTTTGGAAGATCCGCATTTGGACGTTCTAAGCGTTCAAAGTCCATCTCTTCTGGCTCAATCACCAACTCTGGTTTGGTATGGACCAGATTCTTAACCCCTTCTTCAGGAATGGCTGAGCCTGTAGGTGCTTTTGCGGATAGAGAAAGTTTATATACTTTTTCGAGCTTGCCATCTTCTGAGACAACCTTGACAAGAACCGGAGCATTGGCACTTTTAGCATCGATGACCGTAACGGCTGTTCCATTCTTGCCTTGTGCTGAAACGATTGGACGTTCTCCCTCATACTCTAGATGATAATCTGTCACATCTGGTTTAAAACCTTCTAGGTCTTTGCCATTGACTTGGATCGTAACATCAATTGTTGCCTGAGCCTCTTCTGTTGGGGCATAGGCGCTCAATTCAATGATTCCGATTCCTTTAAGATTTTCATCACGTACCATTCTTAAACGGATGGCTTTCGTTCTGGTTTCGTTGAAGCTGAGGTTAGAGATATAACCAGGCTCAAAGGCATAATCCAAGCTATACGGGATTTCTTCCCAGTTTGAGGCTTGGTTAAATGGATGATCTGGAAGATTCTTCAGATTGCCGTAATCATCTGGGACATCAAAGTCTGGACCAATATAGCGTTCAAGAACCGTTTTCGTTGGCAGACCTGTTTCCTGATCTGCAAAGAAGTCGACCGCTACTTTATTGACTAAGCGCTCTGTTACTTGACCATTTTTCTTGAAGATGAGACCAGCAAAGGCTTCTGTTTGATCCGGCTCTCTCTTCCAGTTGGTCCAACGGTAGTACTCGTTGTAGCCACCATCATTGATGTAATCGATATAGTCGATTTGATTTGGATCGAGATCGTTGGTTTCACTAGCAAATGCTCTGGTATCCTCTGCATTGTAGTCACGGTTCACAGAGAGGATTTCTCCTGTCTTTTCTGACACCCGGACGGTCAGCTGAGCTGTCAGATCATAACCGAGGACCTTTCCTTCTAACGTGAAGCTGCCTTCATGAGAAAGTGCATCAGCTGGGATAGCCTGCCAGTCCACCGTCAGTTCCTTGCGTTCATAACCTGTGTCCCCTTTGAAGTAGACACCTACTGTAGATGGTAGAACCAGATCTTGACCGACTTTCACAAAACGTCTGCCTGCTTCTACTGCTACTGGGGTAGCTTGTTTCAGTTTTTCTGCATCACTTGTGAGATGGAGGCGGTATTCTTGTAAGATGGTACCATCTTCCGCTTTGTGGATGACGCGGATTGGCTCACCTTCATGGACGCTTGGCACAACCGTTGCAAGGCCGTGATGGCTGGCTGTCGCTTCCACTTGTGGATAAGCCCGATCACGCGCATCGATGTAGTAGTCGGTCACACTTGGGTTGACACCTGGCAATACATCGCCATTGACGCGAATGGTCAACTGGCTCTTTTCTTCTGCCGCAACCTTATTGGCAAAGATCTGAATCTCTGAAATAGAGCTTCCACGTTTGCCTTCTGGCGTCTTCATACGGATACGAACAGCATAGGTGTCGACTTTATCAAAACTGAAATGATTCATCTTACCAGCTGCTACCGGTTCTTCAACGGTTAGGTTGCTGACTTCTTTCCAGTTAGCTGGATTGTTAAATGGATGGTCTGTTTCGTCTTTAACACGATTTGGATTGCTTGGAACAGTTGGAATTTGTTCCCCTGTATAGTACTCAATCACATATTCACTTGGAGCGCCAACGCCGTGGTCTTCATGGAAACCAACATGGAGGTTGTCCACTGCTCGCTTGGTCAAGATACCAGAATCCCCAAACAAGATACCAACAGAATCTTCCGCATTGTCACGGCCCCAGTTGGTCCAACGGTTAGCTGGAGCATCGGTAAAGGAGATGACCTTGTCATTAACCTTAGCAACTGGATCTGCATCGTTAGAGTCACTTGCAAAAGCGAGTGGCAAGACAGATCCTGTCCATTGCTCTGCTACGTTGGCCCCCTTGACTGTGTTTGCGGAAACACGAATATGAAGACGTGTTGGAAGATCCGTTCCTTCTACACGACCGGCTAGGACAACTTCTCCTTCTTTGGCCAAGAGTTGCGGATCGACCGCATCCCAGGCCACCTTAGCAGTATAGGTCTTACCATTAGAGTGATAGGTCCGCACGCTTTCTGGAAGAGCTGGTTTTTCTCCGACTGGAGTGGTAGTGCTGACTTCTTCTACAGCGATAATGCCTTCAACCGTCACTTGAGCTTGGGCTTCTTTTTCCACACCCTCTACATGACCTGTGACTGTAAAGCTATGGTAATCCTTGACTTGATCTGCGGTTACAGCATCCCAGGTCACGCGTTTTTCTTTAGGGAATCCCTTGTCATACTCGACCAAGACGGTCTCTGGAAGAGCTGGCAAAACATTTCGATCGGTGCTGATTCGTACAGGACGCACCTTCACAACCGTCTTTTCTTCTGGATTTGGCGTGATAGTAAAGCTGACTTCTCCCGTTTGTCCTTGAAAGTTGGCTTCTAAATGAACCAAGCCTGCTTCCCGCAATTCCAAACCTTTATTGGTTGCGACCGCTTTTCCTTGACTACCAGCTCTTGTCTTCACATCGATTTGATCTGCTTGGAGGCTAGCCACACTGCCATCTTGGTAATGGGCAATGACTTCAAGTGGTACCGTTTGGTCTTCCTTGAGTTCTTGCCCTTCTGGCAGACGCAATTCTAGGCGCTGGATCTGCGGACTTTCTTCTTGGAATTGGACCACATAGGTCTGTACAGCTCCCGTATCCTGAGCAGTCACAAAGATTTGGGCTTTCAAACCATTTTCGCGATTAGCTTGTAGGACCGTCACTTGAGCATTTTCTGCACTTGCTGTGACTTGACCTGGTTCTTGACCATAAGCGAGGGAACGGAAAATAGTATGGTTGCCACTACCAAATTTTGGAAGAGCTACTCCATCTAGCTGAACCGTTGGTTTCTTAGCCTTGGCTACATCTCCTCCTGCAACCACTAGTGTCGCTTGGACCGTTTCCCCATTGCCTAGGAGTCCTGTCGCTTTCAAGCGTGCTCCTGGTGTGGACAACTGATCTTCTTGACCAGCTTCCAAGGTCCATTGATCGACCTCATAGCGGGCAGTGGTCCCATCGGTGAAGACTAATTGCACAGCCTTATCCACCGTCGCTAGATCTGCTCCCTGTGGGATTTGTTTGATAACTGGAAGGACTTGTTCCACGCCGATCACATCGACCAGAGCTTCGACCGTGCGTCCTTGAACATGACCTGTCACTCGGACTTGGCCAGCACGGCTATAGTCTGCCGCATCCCATTCAACGGCTTCTTCTTGGGCCTTGCCATCGCTATAGACCACATTGACCTTACTTGGCAAGGTTGGCTCTTCTCCTAGATAAGCACTTTGTCGAACAGGTTCCACACCTAATACAGTGCGTTCTGCTTGGTCCTTCTTACCTGTAAAGAGGCTGACTTGGTCTGATTGCAAGCGATCTGAGTCTGCATACAGAGTAAAGGCACCCGCCTGCTCAGTTGATTTGACAATCACAACCCCTTTGCCGTTGAAGGCTTTGCGTTGCCATGAGCCATCTTCCTGCGCTTTGTAGCGTTCACGGCTGGCTTGCTCCCCATTATCGACACCGACAATTTGGCCTTGTCCATGCAAATGGAAATGTACCAAATTATTGGCAGTTGGTACGACACGGCCTTCTTCATCGACGATTTCGTAGGTAATATAGGTCAAATCCTTACCGTCCGCTGCAATCGCGTGGTCTTCTTTCAACAAACGGACACCCGCAGGCTTGCCGGCTGTTTCGACTTGATCTTTCGCGATCACTTCTCCTGCTTCGTTGCGCGCAATAGCTTCCACTTTACCTGGTACATAAGGGACCAACCACTCTAGATAGAGTTCATCCGGATTTGCCCCTTCTTGGTAAGTCCGGCCATCAGCTGTGGTCTTCTTGGTAAAGGTCTTCACTCCTTGTGATTCCCCATTGACAATCAATTCCACACTGTGGGCATTGGAGAAGGTCCGAACAGGGATCCGTCCTTCTTCATCCATGACACGATTAGCTAATTCTGGATTGTCCCAGTTCCAATGTGGCAAGAGATGGACCATCGGATGCTTTTCAGCCGATACCCATTGACTTTGGTAAAGGTAAAAATCATTCTTTGGAAGGCCAGCAGTATCGACAATACCAAAATAAGAACTTTTCACAGGTGTGTCATTTTGGTTGTGCCATGGGGTTGGCTCACCGATATAGTCGGTACCGGTCCAGATAAATTGACCTGCATAGCCGGCATGATCACGGTCAAAGGTCCAAGAGGCGGTCGCTGTCCGACCCCAACCAACCCGGTCATTGCCGTAGTCTGATTGTTCATAGTGGCGGTCTTCTTGGTTGCTGCCGACCCATTCTCTTTCAGGGTGGTAGTAAGAACCCCGTGTCCGCGTCGCAGAAGAGGTTTCAGAACCATAAATGAGCCAGTTTGGATGTTTGGCCCGCAAGCTTTCATAGTTGGCCTCTGAATAGTTGAAACCAACCGCATCAAGCTCTGCGGCTACCTTTTCATGGCCTCCTGAGCCATCACCAAAGCGGAATTTATCAGCTCCCATGGTGACATAGCGGGTTGCATCCACGTCCTTGATGGTCTTGACTAACCGACGAACAGTTGCGACAGATTTGTCTGAACCATCTGCTTCACCGACTTCGTTACCGATCGACCACATGACAATGGCTGGATTGTTCTTGCCCTGCTCTACCATGGTCCGTAGATCGTAATCTGACCAAGTATCGCCTTTCCGAGCTTCTGGGTGAGTGGCATCCTTTTCAAAGAAACGACCGTAATCGTATTGTTTCTTGCCACCATACCAGGTATCAAAAGCTTCTTCTTGAACCATCAAGCCCAACTCAGCAGCAATTTTTAAGGTTTGTTCACTGGCTGGGTTGTGGGTCGTCCGGATGGCATTGACTCCCATGTCCTTCATCTGTTTGAGACGACGGTATTCAGCCTTGTAATTTTCCTCAGCTCCAAGAGCCCCGTGGTCATGGTGAAGGGATACCCCGTGGAATTTCGTCGCCACCCCATTGAGGAAGAAGCCACCTTCTGGTGTCCAGTTCAGATAGCGATAACCAAAGCGTTCCTTTTGCACATCGACCAATTGCGAATCCCGATAGACACGCGTATACAAGGTATAGAGAGCTGGATGATCCGTTTTCACATCCCAGAGGGTTGGTTTTTCAACATGCAAGGTTTGAGAAAGGTTGATCTCTTGACCTGCTAAAACAGCTTGTGCTTCACTGCGCGTTTTTTCGCTCACCACTTGGCCATTTTGATCGACAATTTCATATTCCGCATAAATACTATGGGCTTGATCATCCTGGTTGACAATGCGGCTCTTCACCACCGTATCTACTGCCCCATTTTGCTGTTTTTCCAACTGAGGGGTCGTAATCGTTGTCCCATACTGCGCTAAATGAACCTTATCCGTTACACTCAGCTTAACATCCCGGTAAATCCCACTACCAGAATACCAACGGCTACTTGGTTGTTGATTGACCACATGAACGGCGATGGTATTCTCGCTTCCATCCGCATTCAAATAAGGAGTAATATCATAAGAAAAGGCATTGTAGCCATTTGGATAATGACCAACGAATTGTCCGTTCACATAGACTTTGGAATCCATATAAACCCCGCCAAATTCCAAGCGGACCTTCTTATCTAGATCCTTTTCGTCCAAACGGAAGGTCTTACGATACCAAGCATCCCCTCCGTTTAATTGTCCCCCTTCATTTTGAGCAGGAGAGTTGTGATCGAAATCAAAGAAAATAGACCAGTCATGAGGAAGATCTAATTTTTTCCAATCCTTGACATCCACTTGACGCCCTTCTGCACCAGGAGCTGCATTTAATTTAAAATACCAATCTTTATTAAAATCACGTTCTCGATCTTGCACAATATCCTCCGCTACACGATTTTGATCTGGAGCTGCTGTTTCTTCCGTTCCTGTAGCACGCTCAGATGAAGCTAAAACGGGCTGGCCTTCGCCTTGAGGCGCCGGCTTTTCCTCAGCTCTGGTAGGGGTGATGACAGCTGGAGCTTCTGAAACCCTTGCACCAGCTTCAGGAACTTCCGTTTCTGAGTTTTCCGTCACAACACTTGGTGTCTCAATCGAAGTCGGTTCACTTTCGAGGGCTGGCTTTTCTTCCGCATGGACCCTTGAAAGACCCAAGGCAGAAATCCCAATCACAACAGAACAAGCTCCAACTGAGAGCTTACGAATACTAAAAACAGGACGCTTTTCAAAAAAAGACTTTCCCATAAAAACCTCCTCTTAGGATTAACAATTAAATTTGTAAACGCTTTCTTATGCCTGCGAATGCTTACAGAAAATCACATATTAACTATACCAAAAAAGGAGGAGTGATAGGCCTCGATTTCGCTCCAACTATAGTTAGATTAAGAATTCCTTTAATTAGTGGAAATCTCCTACAAACCAAAAAAATAGAAGCCCACGGCTTCTATTTTTTTATGATCTTATAATCCTGGTTCTTGACCAAGTTCAGCAGCCACCATCCAAATGTTCTTTTCAAGTTCTGCTTTAGCCCCAACAAAGATATCGTTGGTTACATCGTCGCCTTCAGCATCGGTAACATCCAAAGCTTTTTGGTAAAGGCCATCAAGGTAATGGAAGATTTCAAGAACACGTGTCAAGCTTTCTTCTACATTTTTTGTAAATGTTCCACGGCGTTCTTCAATATTGCTGTGTTCCAAAAATTCAGTCATGCTAGAATATGGCGCACCACCAAGAGTGATCAAGCGTTCGCTCACTTCATCTAAGGTTGCATCCAAGCTGTCCATGTATTCGTCCATTTTTGGATGCCAAACCATAAAGCCACGTCCACGCATATACCAGTGTACTTGGTGAAGGGCAATGTGAGCGACGTAGAGATCTGCTACGACTTGGTTCAAGAGGGCTTTTGTTTCTGGAAGAGTTTCTTTATTTGAAGGTGCAAAAGTTGCTACATCAGTAGCTGCTTCATGTTTCATAGTTGTCATATTGTTTCTCCTTTTTATAATGATTCTAATTAACTATGTCTTTATTATATGCTTCCTCCATCAGAAAGTCAAGATAAAAGATTAAAAAAGATCATAGTTGTCAATTGAGAAAAGATACGATAGAATGAAGAAGACTAATCGAAAGGCTTGACTAATGAAATATATCTTTACCTTCCTGATCTCCATGGTGCCCCTTGTTGAATTGCGCGGGGCCATCCCTTTTGCCATTGCAAATGGCATTCCACTATGGACAGCGCTTCTGATCGGAGTTATCGGAAATCTTCTCCCTGTTCCTCTGATCTTCTTTTTCGCCCGCCATATCCTCACTTGGGGCGCAAAAAAACCGATCATCGGAGGCTTTTTTAGCTGGTGTCTCAATAAGGGCCATAGAGGTGGCCAGAAATTGGAGAAAACTGCAGGAGACAAGGGAATCTTCTGGGCCCTACTCCTATTCGTCGGCATTCCTTTACCAGGGACTGGTGCCTGGACCGGTGCCCTTGCAGCTTCTATCCTTGACTGGGACTTCAAACGCAGTAGCCTCGCAGTCATGCTCGGGGTAATCCTAGCCGGCCTCATCATGGGGACTCTGTCCCTGCTCTTAGGCATCGATACCTTTGCACATTAACCAAAAGATTGAAGACTCTTTTTTGCATACAAAAAGAGGCTTCCGTTCCTCTAAGAGTATAGACAAACTGTTTTTTACAAATCTAATAAATTCTATAAAACACAAAAAGTAACCAAAAATTTTTTTAGAGTTAATTATGTACTTTATTTAAGTGAAAACTAAAATTTTTTTCAATTATCCATAATCCAAAAAGGATAAACCATTTTCAGCTCCAAAATACACTTTAATCAAAAACCGACGTAAAAAATCCCTAGAGGACTGTTGTCTTCTAGGGATTTAGTGTATTCTTGAGCTATTTATTCAACAATTTGATTATATTACATGTGTCAAAAATATCTCTTTATTTTATTTTTTAGAACATGTAGTATGTATAAATTGCAATAATAGAAAGGATTAAGAAAATTAACAAGATAAAAATAATTATTTTTTTCATGATTTATTAATAATACTGACTCTTAGGATACAGTATACTCCTTTCTAGGAAGAATTCTTATTATCCCTATCTTTATTATAGGTCTACAGCAATTTATATTCAATTATTTATATGTGAAAGTAGTTTCAGAATTTGAACTTTAAATTTTTTATTATACATTGATTATCATTGAAAATAATGTACAAATTAATTTCTCAGATTAGAGGATATTATGTACTAGAAAACATACAAAATACCACTCCAGAATAATGTACAAAACAAAAATAAAGTACACTCCTTAAAGAATGTACTTTATGCTTCTAATTCAGTTGTATCAATAGTTTAGCTCATGTTAAGTCAATTGTACATAAACTTTTAGTTTTTATAGGACTGTTTTTG
>OCPN01000209.1_pt1 | contig 24807 bp, 19 predicted proteins | sample 1476971 | NCBI WGS metagenome assembly OCPN01 (sample SAMEA2580251, study PRJEB22360) | human gut metagenome | biome: human gut; feature: human-associated habitat; material: faeces | place: Denmark | collected 2008/2010
TGTTGGCCTCATCATAACGGCGTGTTTCTTGACGAATGACACCACCTGAACGCAAAATTTTTGCTTGACGCTCCACTTCGTATTCAAGTCCTTTACGCACGTTTGAGAAAGAGTTCAAGTTCTTCAACTCCGTCTTGGTACCAAATTCCTCTTGACCGTATGGGCGAAGAGAAATGTTGGCATCGACCCGCATCGATCCTTCTTCCATCTTGACGTCAGAAATACCTGTGTATTGGATGACTTCTTTCAAAGCTGTCAAATAGGCGTAGGCTTCTTCCGGAGAACGCATATCTGCTTCAGATACGATCTCAATCAATGGAACTCCTTGACGGTTGAGGTCTACATAAGAGAAGCCATCTGTTCCGTGGGTGTTCTTACCAGCATCTTCTTCCAAGTGGGCCCGTTCAATCCCGATTTTCTTGGTTGAGCCGTCTTCCAATTGCACTTCAATCCAACCGTTGTATCCGATTGGCTCATCAAATTGCGAAATTTGGTAAGCTTTTGGATTATCAGGGTAGAAATAGTTCTTACGGTCAAAGTGCATGTGCTGGTGGATATCCATATTCAGGGCCAAAGCAGCCTTGATCCCAGCGTCCACAACACCCTTGTTCAAGACAGGAAGCACCCCTGGGAAAGACCAGTCAATCACATTGGTATTGGCATTTTGCTCGTTCCCAAAGTGAGCAGAGGTTGGTGAGAAAATTTTTGAGTTTGTATTCAATTCAACGTGGACTTCAAGTCCGATGACTGTTTCAAAGTTCATTAATTGTCACCTCCGAAAATAAGGGGTTGTTGCTTGTGGTAATCCGTCGTTGCTTCAAAGGCCGCTGCAGCTTGGTAGATGGTCTCTTCCGAATACTTCGGACCAATCAACTGCAAACCAACTGGAAGTCCTTGCGCAAAACCTGCAGGAATCGAAATTCCTGGAAGACCTGCTAAGTTGACTGGAATGGTCAACAAGTCCGCCAAGTACATGGCAACCGGATCATGGTTGAGCGAATCCAAATCAAAGGCCACGCTTGGAGCTGTTGGACCAAGGATGAGGTCGTAATCCGCAAAGACTTTTTCAAAATCTTGGATAATGAGGGTACGGACTTGTCCGGCTTTCTTGTAGTAAGCATCGTAGTAACCAGATGACAAACTGAAGGTTCCCAGCATGATCCGACGTTTGACTTCATCACCAAAGCCTTGGCTACGAGTGTTCACGTAGATGTCATCCAAGTTCTTAGCATCTTCCGCACGGAAACCATAACGAATCCCGTCAAAACGTTGCAAGTTTGAAGATGCTTCTGAAGAAGCGATGATGTAGTAGACAGCAACCCCATATTTAGAATGAGGCAGACTGACTTCTTCGACAGTTGCTCCCAATTTTTCAAAGTGCTTAGCTGCATTAAGAATCGTTTCTTTGACTTCTGGGTCAATTCCTTCCCCAAGGTATTCTTTCGGAAGGGCAATCTTCATCCCTTTGATGTCTTGACCAATCTTAGAAGTAAAGTCTGCTACACGAACAGGTGCAGAAGTCGAATCCTTGTCATCTTCACTGGCAATGACATTGAGTAATTGAGCATTTTCTTTAACGGTTGGAGCGAAAGGTCCAATTTGGTCGAGTGAGCTACCAAAGGCAATGAGACCAAAACGTGAAACCGTTCCATAAGTTGGTTTGAGACCAACAATCCCATTAAAAGCAGCCGGTTGACGGATAGAACCACCTGTATCTGAACCAAGGGACAAACGGACTTGACCTGAAGCGACAGAAGCTGCTGAACCACTAGAAGATCCACCAGGCACCTTGCTGTGGTCCCATGCATTCTTGGTTGGTCCATAGTAAGATGTTTCACCAGATCCACCCATGGCAAACTCGTCCATGTTGGTTTTTCCGACAACAATCATACCTTTAGACTTAGCATTGGCAACAGCTGTCGCATCAAAGATTGGCTCATAGTTATAGAGCATTTTTGATGCCGCAGTGGTCAAGATGCCATCTGTTGAGATATTGTCTTTGACTGCGAGTGGAATCCCTGATAGAAGATTATCTGCATCGATTCCTTTTTCGTCAATAGCCTTAGCTTGGGAAAGTGCCGCTTCTTCAGCCACCGTCACAAAGGCATTGATGGCTTCTTCACGCGCCTTGATATCGTCAAGCGTCGCTTGGGTCAATTCGGTTGCTGAAATTTCCTTAGAGACAAGGAGGTCGTGCAACTCTTCAATGGTTTTATGGTTGAATGACATTAGGCATCTCCTCCATCTTCTAGGATAGCTGGTACCTTGATGTAATAGTTATCTTTTTCAGGTACATTTTTAAACAAGCGGTCACGGTCATTCCCTTTTTCAGCAACATCCGGACGCAATACGGTCTTGCGGTCAGCCATGGTCGTTGTTGGGGCAACACCTGTTGTGTCCACTTCTTCCAACAATTCCACCATGTCGACAATTTTCGACAAGGTTGTCGCAAACTCAGCTGTCTCTTCTGGAGAGAATTTCAATTTTGAAAGATTGGCAACGTGGGTTACCTCTTCTTGCGTAATTTTCATCTTGCTTCCTTTCGTGAAATGATGATTTTTCAATACCCTCTATTTTACCATAATTTAGGCCAATTTGCTTGCCTTAGAAAAAATCTGTAGGACTTTTTTGTCACTACAGATTCTTCATTTTATATTTCTTTTCCGCCGAATTGCCCCATCTCCATTAGAGTCTCTTTCCAAACTTCCTGGACGTTAGAAGCGAGGTAGGAAGAGGCCAAGTCATAAGAAGCCTGGTGAAATGAAGCAAGGTCGCTTTTAAAGAGCTGGACCAGCTTGTCCGCCAACTCTTTCACCAATTGTTCTTCTGGCACTGTCTCGCTATAAGCTACCAAAAAGCCATTTTCACCCTCTTTTATAAAAGTTGGGTTACCATAACGGGCATCAAAGCCCAGCAAGGCTAACCCTGCTCCAGTCGCCTCCATCAAGGTCAATCCAAAGGTCTCCCACTGAGAAGTGGTGAGGTAGGCTTGGTAGCAAGGATAAATCTGCTTCAGATCCGCATGACCGCGTAGGTGAATATAATCTTGTGCTGCAAGCTCCTGAATCAAGTGCTGCAAACGATCAGCTTCTCCTCCCTTCCCATAAATATCAAACTGAAGGGCTGGGAGTCGTTTCTGTGCTTGAGCCACTACTCGAATGGCCAAATCGATGCGTTTTCTTGGATCCAAACGGGAAGCTGTGATCACACTAAAGGGAGGTCTATCTCCTTGTGATTCCGTCAATTCTTCTAGATGCCCCACTGGAATACTATAGATCGGAATTCCTTGGCATCCTTGTTTAGCAAGTGTCTGCTCCAAGACTTCTTTTTGAAGATCCGTTGCCGTGATAAAATAATCGAAGCGTTTGGCATACTTGAACACATAATAATATTCATAATTGAGATGGCCATTTTCAAATTCATGCTCCGAATGAAACACCATAGCGAGCTTTGAAGGAGCAGCTTTCTCCAACAAAGGACGGGCAAAATCCATGCGCGAAGCCCGGTCGAGCAGAATCAGATCTTCTTCTTTGAGCGAAAGTTTCGACAGAAAACGTCTCATCACTTCTGTATGGTTGGTTAAAATCTCAGGCCCCAGTTTATAGAGCCAGCTTCCACCGAACCTCGATTCTTCAAAAGCGATAGTCCCATCTTGATGGTGATAGGTCCGTCTGACAACACTACCATACTGAAAATACTCTGTGACAAGTTTACAAGCTCCATAATACTCTCGCTTGATCCTATTTCCAGCCAAAAGATAGTCTACATAGCGGACACAGTTTGGATGATAGGGATCCAGATGAAAGGTCAGGGCGTTTCCATCCGCAAATTGGTAGCGAATGACTCTTTCCGTTTTTTCAACAACATCCAGACGCGTCAGTTGAAACTCCATTTGCAAGGCCCCTACCGACTTTTGAGGGACCGTAGTCTGTTGATCCGTAAAAGCTAAATGGGCAAAAAGCAGTTCCTCATCCCGGTGCCCCAATGAGAGGTAATAGGCCAATTTTTCTGGAGTGGGCCAAGTGGTAAAGACAAACTTCGCTGCCACTCCCAGACCCCGGAGCATCTTTGCCCGAGAGGCCTGTGCAACATCGACCCCATTGGGTTCAAATCCCACTAATAGATTAAAGGTATAAATGGTCATGCGGTCCCTCCCTCTAATCGCTTAAACAGCTCTTCCAAAGCTTCTTTTTCAGGTAATTTCAAGATTCGTGCTTGCTCTCTTACCAATTCTTTATAGGTTTCTGGCTGCTGGAGCAAGGTATCTAGTTGCTGTTCCATTTCTTCGACTGTATCTGTGATCGTGCTCAAGTCTTTATAGGCTTCCTGATGCACCGTGCTCTTCAAACCAAATAAGACTTGCCCATTTTCAAGAGCACGTATACTACTATTCATCACTTCTTCCCCTTGGTTGCAATCTAGATAAATAGAGCATCTAGCTAATAAACTCTCATAATTTCCCAGCGAAATACCTGGATAGAGGCGTACATTTGGTCGAGCCGCTAAGTCTGTTAATTTCGGACCCATGGCTGTCAAAGCAGCAATGTGAAAGGTCACTTGTGGGAATTGGTGGACCAGGCTAGATAAGCCTTCAACTTCCTGAGAAGCCGTCATGACCAGGGCTTCTGGTTGAAAACTTTCCTGCTCCACATCTACCAGCCCTGACAAGACTGTGATTCCGTCTATTTTCTCACTCAACAGACCATCTTCTACCAACAAAATCTGACTGACTTGTTCTTTGATCTCGTCTAGATCATGCGCGTCACTGGCACAGTAGGCGAGTCTTTCCTTTGGTTTCTCTTTCACAACATCTAGCAATGCCTTGTCCATCAAAAGAACGGCTTCATCTTCTGGCAAGACTTGTTCTAGGACAGCTCTTTGCAGCTCTTTCTTATTGGCATACAGGCGATCCCGTCCCTTAGGAGTTTGATGCAAAAAGACTCCTTGTGAGACAAAGTGAAGCAAGACTTCTTCTTGCTGAGGGTTCAAATAAATGTCTAAATATGGTTGACCGGTTTCCGTCAGGAGACTCTGTTTGCTTCTCCAGCCATAGCGGTTGTAGACATCAATGGATACGATCTCTTCTCCCTGACCAAACCACTCCACTCTGTCAACCGTTCGGGACAAGATGTCCCCTCGCAAAACCACATTTGCACGACGTTCCTCCCCATCAAAAAGATAGGTCGTGATCCCCAAGGTCCAACATTCCCATAATTCTGGAACTTCCAGATCATTGAAAAATAAAGGTTTTCCAATTTTTGATACTGGGTCTTTTTGGGTAAAAAAGGTCGCAAGACTCTCTGTCTGTTGGTCCAAATCTGTTTCCAAATTGGTCACAAATACTCGGTAGGGCTGGCCAAGTTTGTCCAATAATTTCCGCAAACGATCCAGCTCTCTTGTCTGCTCTGGTGCAATAATGAACATGCTGATCCTTTCTCATCAATAAGGGGTTAGTCCATCGTTTCAATAAAACGGAGGTTGGTCACCACGCGCTCATAGGTTTCTGACCCTTGCAGGCCTGCTTCCTCTAATTTTTCAAGGGCTCGTTTCAAGCGCGTTTTGTAGATATAGCGATGCCAGGTCAAATCATAGCCCAACATCCCCAGTAGAGCCAACTTCTCGTGCTTAGCTTCCATCTCATCGACGACTCTCTTTTCTGTCCAAACCTGGGACAGAGTATCTGCACGCCCCACGCGATACCAATAAATACATTTCTCCGTATGAACTACCCGATGGGCTTTTAAGAATAACTTGTACATCAGGAAGTTGTCTTCGACATTTTTTCCGACTGGAAAACGAAGCCCTTCAAATAAGTTACGCTTATAGAGCTTCATCATGGCACAAGCCCAGGCCATATCTCTGGTCTCCTGGATGGCATCGTGGTCCATGATCTCTCTCCCCTCATAAAGGGTCTCTGAATAATCGTCGTCCGTTACCTTGATCAAGTATTTGCTACTACTGTCATCATAGAGGTTATAGTTGGCTACGGAAACATCCGCATCATACTTTTGAAGTTGGCGATAGAGCACTTCTACATAGTCCTCCGTCACCCAGTCATCTGGATCAATAAAGGTAATGTAATCACCAGTCGCTAGCTCAATCCCTGTATTCCGAGCAGCAGATAAGCCCCCATTTTCTTGGCGAACGTAGCGGATGCGCGCATCCTTCCTAAAAAATTCTTTACAGATCTCTTCTGATTGGTCTGGCGAACCATCATTGACCAGGATAATTTCCAAATGAGGATAAGTCTGATGGACAACCGTTTCCAAACATTGTCTCAAATAAGCTTCTACATTATAGATGGGAATGATGATACTCACTACTTCATTTGTTTCCATGCTTCTTCTCATTTCTCTTTAAATAATCGCGAATCGCTGCCAGCATCGCCTGCACCTGATCATCCGCAAACACTTGATTCTCTCCATTCTCTACATGATTGGTTCCTTCAAAAGAGAAAATCGGAAGGCCTTGTTGACTGAGTGTTTGCGTGATTTGATCGACCTCATCATAGGGATTGATATCCAGATAGAAATCCAATTTTTCTAGGACCTTTCGACTGGTCAAGGGATCAAAAGAGGGATAAAGAAAGAGGTTAGGGTAGCGTTCCAATTGCACCAAGTTAAAACCAAAATGACTATGGGCAAGAACATGAATCGCGACATCTGGCAACTCTTTTAACAACGTCTCCAACTCGTGGATATCTGCTGTATGAGTATAAATAGCCGCATGATAAGGAAAAGTTCCCACTAGATCTTGATAAGTTTGCTTCAAAATCGGTTTTCGAAGCAAAATTTCCTCCCAAGATAGGGCATAATAAAACCACCATAATTCACGAAAACGATTGAAGCGTTTGGAGGTCCATGGTTTATTATGAGAGGTGTAATGAATGACCGCAGGAATCCCTTGGAAGGCCTCATACCAATCCAAGTCCCCATAGAGGTACTGATCCTTATCAGACCCCACTTGTAAATTATAGGTCCAAGGTAATGGAAACCACGCATTTTTGAAATACAGATTCAAAATTCCCTGATCTCCATAGACCTGTTGATGATACTTACGAGTAAGATCAAAAAGTGCCTCTGTCACTTGGTGCTCTTGCCACCAAGTCTTATCAATCACCAAAAGTCCCGCATTAAAGCCATCTGTCGTCGTTGGCTTATCGACCACTGCACCCAGTCCATAATCTTTTAGATCAACCTCAAACAAAGGCGATAAATCCTGTGTAAAGATCATGTCACAATCCAGATAGAGGATCCGCTCTTCCTCCACCATCTCTGGAATAGCGTAACGGAAATAGGTCGCATAGTGAATATGGTCACTTGGAAGCGAGAAGGATTGGAATTGCTCGGGAGACATCCGACAATTAATCACTTCTGAATCCAACTGGCGCAAGCGCTGATTCATGATAGCAAACCACTCCGTTGGTAGATCTTCATTTAAGACATAAATTTTCAACTGGTCTTGATGGGCACACAGTGACTTCATAGCGGTTTCCAATTTTTCCATATAAGATAGATTGGCTGAAAACACGACAGCTTTTTTACTCATAACTCCCCCTTATTTTCTTCCATTAGAATACCATTTTCAAGAGAGGAAGACAATTTCTAGGCCCCAAAAAAGAGGCCTAAACAAATGTCTATGACCTCTTTTACAATGTTTTCTTATTTAGTTTCTAATACAGCTAGTGCGTCGTCTACCAAGCTTGCCCCTAAGACATGCTTAAAATGATTCAAGGCAAACTGGTGATTTTCAGGAGTGAGCGACGCCACTGCAGGTTCTACGACTTCGATCTGGTAGCCGAGATTGTAGGCATCAACCGCTGTATGAAGGACACAGATATCAGTCAAGACACCTGTCAAAATAACGGTATCTACATGGCGTTCCCGCAGGCGGATATCTAGGTCCGTTCCTGAAAAAGCAGAATAATGACGTTTATCCATCCAAAAGACGCGTGGATCCGCTTTATGCTCCTGATAAAAATCTGCCAAAGGGCCGTACAAATCACGTCCACTGGTCCCAATGATATTATGAGGTGGGAAGAGCTTGCTTTCAGGATGAAATGGATCCTCTACGTCATGCGCATCAATGGCAAAAAAGACATAGGCTCCTTGGTCAAAGGCCAATTGGGTCACCTGAGCAATGGTCTCAGAAATGGCTTTTGCAGGAGCACCTGCCGTAAGCTTACCATCATCTGCTACGAAATCGACAGTGTAGTCAATTGAAATCAAGGCTTTAGTCATTAGTAATCTCTTTTCTTAATTTCCTCAAAGATATCTGGAATCAACACCTTGAGATAGGTTCCCTTCATTCCAAGAGAACGGCTTTCAATAATACCAGCTGACTCCAATTTCCGGAGTGCATTGACAATCACAGAGCGAGTAATGCCAATCCGATCCGCGATGATAGAAGCAGTCAACTGTCCCTCATTTCCTTTCAATTCACTAAGGATGGCAGAAACAGCCCGCAACTCCGAGTAAGACAAGGTATTGACAGCCATATTCACCGCTGTCCGACGACGAATATTCTTCTCGTCTTCCTCGCGTTGGTAGTTCAACATTTGAATTCCTACCACGGTACTCGCAATCTCAACCAAGATCAAATCATCATCCGCAAACTGTTTATCATTGCGCCAAATGATCAAGGAACCCAACCGAATCCCAGAAACATGAATAGGCGCAATGGTGGTCAAGCCATCAGGAAATTCAGACTTGGTTTCGACCGGAAAGATACTCAAATCATGGTCCACATCTAAATTAGCTTCTGTATCGTAGACTAAACTAGCTGCCTTGGCATAATCTTCTGGTAATTTTTTATTTTGAAAGAAAGCTTCTACCCGGTCATTGTTGGTCTTGTAACGCATGAAATAACCAAGAAGGGTTCCCTTGCTATTAATGATACAGGCATTACAGTGGATAATATCCGCTAATTGCTGGGCAATATCATTATAAGGCATCTCGAACTGCAACTGTTCATCAGTCCGTTTCAAGATGGATGTAATTTTACGTGTCTTTTCTAATAAGTTTGCCATAATAAACCTCGCATATAGTCAGCTCAAGTATATCATATAAGTGTGGGAATTTCAAACAAATTATCTGAAAATTATTTATTTTTTCTACAATTATGCGCAATTCAGAAAAATGTCGTTTCGATGACATGGATTTTATAAAATGAATCAAAAAAAGATTGAAGACTTTCCTCTTCAATCCTTTATCTAATTAACGTTTGTATTGCTTCAAGAAACGAGTCATTTTTTCTTGAATTTGAGCTAACTCATCGACACGTGGAAGGTAAACGATCCGGAAGTGATCTGGATCTTTCCAGTTAAAGCCACGGCCATGAACCAAGAGAATTTTTTCTTGCTTCAAGAACTCTAAAACAAATTGCTCGTCATCATCCACGCGGTACATGTCCCGATCAATCTTAGGGAAGATATAGAGACCAGCCTTTGGCTTAACAGCTGAGAGGCCTGGAATATCATTGATGGCTTTGTAGATAAAGTTCCGTTGTTCATAAATTCGACCACCTGGAAGTAAAAGTTCATCCACGGATTGGTAGCCTCCAAGAGAGGTTTGCACAACATGTTGAGACAAGACATTTGAACAAAGACGCATATTGGACAACATGTTCAAGCCTTCGATATAGCCCTTCACGTGATGCTTTGGTCCGGACAGAACCATCCAACCAACACGGAAACCGGCAATCCGGTGAGATTTTGACAAGCCATTCATACTCACACAGAAGAGATCAGGCGCTAAACTTGCGATAGCCGTGTGTTTTTCACCATCCATGACCAAGCGATCGTAAATTTCATCCGCAAAGATGATCAAGTTATTTTGACGAGCGATCTCTACAATCTCAAGCAGGATCTCATCTGGATAGAGGGCACCTGTTGGGTTATTCGGGTTGATGACAACGATAGCCTTAGTGTTTGAGGTGATTTTCGACTTGATATCTTCAATATCTGGATACCAGTTTGCTTCTTCATCACAAAGATAGTGAACCGCATTCCCACCAGCTAGGCTGACGGCTGCTGTCCAAAGAGGATAGTCCGGCATGGGAACCAAGACCTCATCCCCGTTGTCGAGCAGTCCTTGCATGGACATGACGATCAGCTCACTCACTCCATTTCCAAGGTAAATATCATCAATATCCACATTTGGAATTTTTTTCAACTGGCAGTACTGCATGATGGCTTTGCGGGCTGAAAAGATCCCTTTTGAGTCTGAATAACCTTCACTATCACGCGCATTCATGATCAAATCATGGATAACTTCATCTGGAGCTGTAAAGCCAAATTCAGCAGGATTCCCTGTATTCAAACGTAGAATTTTTTCTCCATTTGCTCGCATGCGCATGGCTTCTTCCAAGACTGGACCACGAATATCGTAAGCGACATGTTCGAGTTTGCTTGATTTATTATATTCCTTCATATTCTGCCTCGATTCACGAAATTATCTCTATTATACCACTAGTTCAAATAGAGTACAAACCGAGGACTTTAAAAATTCTGCAAAAATATAGCAGAAAAGCGAGACTTTACCTTTACATTCTAGCTCAAAAGAGATAAAATATAAGTGTATAAAGAATAGGATTCCCTTCTATTCTATCCATGTTTTCAAGCTATAAGGAGGTAGGATTATGTCTCAAAAATACGAAAACATTATGGTCGCTGTCGACGGTTCTCATGAAGCAGAATTAGCCTTTGAAAAAGGGGTTAACGTTTCTCTTCGCAACGGCTCTAAATTGACTATTGCCCACGTCATCGATACTCGTGCCCTTCAAAGCGTCTCAACTTTTGATGCTGAGGTCTACGAAGAATTGCAAGAAGAAGCTAACGAATTGCTCAAGGGCTACAAGGAACGTGCTGAAAAAGTCGGCGTTCAAAATGTTGTGACTGTTGTAGAAATGGGAAATCCAAAAGTCCTCTTAGCCAATGATATCCCAAGTAAGGAAGGGGTTGACCTTATTATGGTCGGGGCTACCGGACTCAATGCCTTCGAACGGTTAATGGTCGGATCCTCCTCAGAATATATCCTTCGCCACGCCAAAGTAGACTTACTAGTGGTACGTGATAAGGATAAAACCATGTAAGAAAGAAAAAGTTATATTGAAAACTTTCCTTAGGTGAGTACGGACGTCAGCGACCTTCTTCGAAGTTCCATGACTAAGTTTTGAGCCTAAGGTCTCAAAACTCCCGAGTGCTAGAAACAATAGTGTTTCTAGCACTTTTCTCACGGCGGAAAGTTTTTCAATATTTTTTATAAATTTTAAAAATAAGAACATATTTCGACTTCTTTGTGGAACACTTTACTTATCTTAGTAAAAAATAGTTTGTCTACATTCTAAAAAAGGTTTGGAACCTTTGTTCCAAACTTTTTTAGTTGTCTTTTTTTGCTTCTTTTTGTTTTGCATGTTTTTCGTAGGCCTTGAGCTGGCGATCGAGTTCTTTTTTGATGGCTGGTTCTGGGGCGTATTTCTCTTCCCAATCATCTGGTTTCAGAATTTTATGGGTTACTGGATCAAAGTGCGCCTTTCCATCTGGGAAAATCTTGCCCATATTGGCCCGGTGAACAATCTCGAAGACCTCTTCAGGATCGACCCCCATTAGTACAAAGCTACCATAATTCAAATAGAGAGTATCAATCAAGGCATCAACCTGCCCTACCATGGAGATCTCAGCTGGATGCTTGCTCCGAACCTTATCTGCAGCCTTATCCAAGGCTTGGTGAAGAGCTGCTACCGAGCGGTCAAATTCTTCCTCACTTGTGCTAGCTGCTCGGACAAATTCTACCAACTCCTCTTGCTTGAACATGGTTCGATAAAGGGCGTCTTGAGGTTGCCAAACAACTGGTTTCTCCTGGGTTTCTCCATCCATCACACCATGGAAGGTTTTGACCTTATTGAAGTGATCATCCTTAGAAAGAAAGAGTTCTTTCTCTGAGAGAATACCAAAGTGTTGCAGGGCCTTTTGGATGCCATCCTTGCCATTACTAGTCGTGGTATGCTTGGCAATTGCCTTGACACTGGTCGTTCCATTTCCCATCGCAATAGACAAGCCAACACCTGACAGCATCTCTAAGTCATTATCCGAATCTCCAAAAGCCATCACTTCATCGATGTCAAAGCCAAATTCCTGACCAACGATGCGGATCCCTTCTAGTTTGGAAATGCCTGGGTTGAGGACGTCTGCTGCAAAAGGACTAGACCGTGTGAATTTCAGATCCGGAAACTCTTTTTCAATTTTTGCAGTCTCCTCTGGACTCGATAAGATCAACACTTGGTAGATTGGTTCTTGCGCTAGTGCATAGAGGGTATCCTGATCTTGTGGGACGACCTTGCTGACCACTTTGTTAAATCCTCGACTGACGGTACGGGCCATTTTGCGGGGCACAAAGCGACTGGACCAGGTTGAAATAGGACTCATCCCAAAACTCATGATCCGAGAACCAAATACCCCATCCTTGGTACCGAGAGCAATTTCCTTACGGTGTTCTCGAGCATAGTCAATTAGTTGGTGCAGACTCTTTTTGTCGATTGGGCTGGTATACAACACGCGGTCCTTGGTCAAAATATACTGACCATTATAGGTCACAGCAAAATCAAAGCCATAGCGTTCCATAAAAGGTTTGACAAAGGCCGGTCCCCGCCCTGTCGCAAGACCTACATAGATTCCTTCTTCCTTTAAAGACTGAATGGCTTTTTCTGTTGATTTTAGGACCGCTCGACTATCATTGACCAAGGTTCCATCGATATCAAAAAAGACTGCTTTTATTTCCATGTCTACTGTTTCTTTCTTTTTATGATAAAATAAATTATATCACATATTCCAAGGAGCTTCACATGTTTAAGAAAATTTTAGCACTACATACCGGAGGGACCATTTCGATGGCGGCAGATGACTCTGGGGCAGTGATTACCAATGAAGTCAATCCCATGACCCAAGTTACTTCACCAATTGAAGGGATTGCAGTCACCTCAGAGGACTTCTTCAACCTTCCCAGCCCTCAAATGACTCCTCGTCACATGTTAGCCCTGTATCAAAAAATCAAAGAGGAAGCTCACAACTATGATGGCATCGTTATTACCCACGGAACAGATACGCTGGAAGAAACGGCTTATTTCTTGGATACCATGGAGTTACCAGAGATCGCTCTGGTCATTACAGGAGCTATGCGAAGCTCCAATGAGCTAGGAAGCGATGGCGTCTATAATTTTCTGACAGCCCTTCGAGTGGCTGCCGATCCAAAAGCACGCGATAAAGGCGTCTTAGTCGTCATGAACGATGAAATTCATGCGGCTAAGTACGTCACCAAAACCCACACCACCAATGTCAGCACCTTCCAGACACCAACCCACGGACCACTAGGTTTGGTCATGAAAAAGGAAATCCTCTTCTTTAAAACAGCCGAGCCAAGGGTGCGCTTTGATCTCGATACCATCGATGGTTTCGTTCCGATCATTGCTACCTATGCAGGGATGAAAACCGATCTGCTGGATATGCTGGATCTTTCAAAGCTCGACGGCCTCATTATCCAAGCCTTTGGAGCAGGAAACATCCCTAAAGAAACGGCACATAAACTCCAAGAATTCATGGATGCAGGCCTTCCAATCGCTTTAGTATCCCGTTGCTTCAATGGAATCGCTGAACCCGTCTACGCATATGAAGGAGGAGGCGTCCAACTCCATCAAGCAGGTGTCTTTTTCATCAAAGAATTAAATGCCCCCAAAGCGCGCATCAAACTCCTCATCGCCCTCAATGCCGGCCTAAAAGGACAAGAACTCAAAGACTATATCGAAGGGTAAAATAAGATACAAAGGGCGTAGCGGATACAGTCAAAATAGGGAATACGACGAAGAATCCAAAAGATTCTAGGAGGATTCATCTTTTTGACACAATCCGCAGCCCGTGTTCAATTAATAAGATACAAAGCCCGTAAAATACAATCTTAAAGGGAGTAGAGTGGAATCCAAAGAATTTCCACTCTACTCCCTTTTTATATTTTAGTCTAAATGTTCTTTCTTTTCTAAGTAAAGCGAGAGCAAATGCCAATCGGGGTGTTCACGCCAATTTGGCGTGGCTACAATCTGGCTGGCGACTTTCCGCGCTTCTTCCAGAATGGGATAATCTTCTACCAAATCAGCCACTTGAAATTCTGGAATCCCAGATTGACGGGTTCCAAAGATTTCACCTGAACCCCGCATTTTCAAATCTTCTTCCGCTAGAACAAACCCATTGGTCGTCTCTGTCATGATTTTCATGCGCTGCTTGCCACTATCTGTCTTAGGATTGGCTACTAGAATAGCATAGGATTGCTTGCTTCCCCGACCAACCCGGCCTCGAAGCTGGTGAAGTTGGCTAAGACCAAACCGATCTGCATCCATAATGACCATAACGGTCGCATTGGGCACGTTGACTCCTACTTCAATAACGGTCGTAGACACCAAAACATCGACTTGGTGCTCTTTAAAGGACTGCATGATAGCATCTTTTTCTTCACTTTTCATCTTCCCATGAAGAAGAGAAACGCGTGCTCGCTGTCCAAAGAAGGTCTCTAGCTCTTCTTTGAGGGCAAGGGCGTTTTTCAAATCTAGCGCCTCTGACTCCTCAATCAATGGAGAAATAAAGTAGGCTTGAGAACCTTTGCCAAGTTCTTTGACTAACCAGTCGAGGACCACTTCTAACTGCTCATGCTTGACCCAACGTGTGATGATTTCCTTGCGTCCCGCAGGCATCTGATCAATGATGGACACATCCATATCTCCAAAGGCTGTAATAGCCAAGGTCCGGGGAATAGGGGTAGCCGTCATCATCAGGACGTCTGGATTTTGTCCCTTTTCTCGAAGAATACGACGTTGGGAAACCCCAAAGCGATGCTGTTCATCAATAATGACCAAGCCTAGATCTTGGTAGTGAACTCCCTCTTGAATCAAGGCATGTGTCCCCACAATCAATTGGGCTTTTCCTGAGGCGATCTCTTCTAAGACTTCTCGTTTCTCAGCCGCCTTTAATCCTCCTGTTAGAAGGGCAATTGGCAAATCTGGAAAAAGATTTTGCAAGCTTTCCTTGTGTTGCTCTGCCAAAATCTCCGTTGGAACCATCAAGGCAGCTTGCTTCCCAGCGCTTAAGGCTGCATACATAGCAAGACCGGCCACGACTGTCTTCCCGCTTCCCACATCCCCTTGTAAGAGGCGGTTCATATGATAAGGAGAGGCCATATCTGTCAAGATTTCATTCAGGCTGTTTTCTTGAGCTTGCGTTAGCTCAAAAGGAAGCTGTTTTTTTCGTTCTGCTAATTTTTCTGGATTCCAGGCCAAGGAAATCCCTTGGCTGGCATCGTGATTTTCTTCTTTTAGCACTTGGAGTTGCAGCTGGAAAAAGAGGAGCTCTTCAAATTTTACCCGGCGAAGGGCTTGCTTGTACTCTGCCAGATCCTTAGGAAAATGCATAGCTTGCACTGCTTGGGAACGAGACATAAGTTGATAACGATCCCGCAAGACTTGGGGTACATTCTCTTCTAAAAGCTGGTCCAAACCCTGGTCAAACGCTATTTTGATCAATTTCACCAGGCTGTTTTGGCTGACTCCTTGCGTCACTCGATAGACCGGTTGCAAATCATCTTCCACTTGAGCCAGGAGTTTCATCCCTGTCAAACTGCCTTTGGCCTTGTCCCATTTCCCAAAAATCGCCACTGTCTGCTGAACCTCAATTTTGTCTGCCAGGTAGGGTTGGTTGAAAAAATTAACCGCAATGACTTGGTCTCCCTGTTTGATGGAAAAACGCAAGCGATTTCGTTTGTAGCCATAATATTGGACATTGGCTGGCGTTGCTACCAGCCCAGAGATGACGGCTTTTTCCCCATCTTCCAACTCTAAAACATTGCGTGTTTTGAAGTCTTCATAGCGAAAGGGGAAATACAAGAGTAGATCTTCTAAGGTTTCAATCCCTAATTTTTTAAATTTTTCCGCCGATTTTGGACCGACGCCAGGCAGTACGGATAAGGGTTGGTGTAAATTCATTGTTCCTCCTTTCTTTTATAAAAAAGCAGGTTCTTCAGGGAAATCCCACCTGCTTTTTTTATTCTTCACCTGCATAGTCACGAGGAATCCGATCACTCAAGAGACAGACTACTTCATAATTAATGGTACCACGGTAATCCGCAATCTCTGTTGCCGTAATTTCTTTCTCGCCGTCTCGGCCAATCAGGGTAACCTTGGTCCCCAGAGGTAATTCTTCTGGAAGGCGAACAGTAATCTGGTCCATCGAAACCCGGCCTACAATAGGGCAAAACTCACTCTTAATCAGCACTTGGAAATTTTGCATCTCTCGAATCCAGCCATCCGCATAGCCGATAGGAATCGTCCCGATCCATTGGGCATCTTCCGTCGTATAGGTGGCCCCGTAGCCAATATCTTGACCGGCTTCTAACTGTTTGACATGAACCAATTCGCTCACCAAACTCAAGGCTGGCTTGATTTCATAAGGCAAGGCTAGAACAGAACCACTTGGATTCAAGCCATACATGACATCTCCCAAGCGCACAGCTGTGAAAATCGTATCTGCATGCCACAAAGAGGTGGCTGAATTACTAGCATGAACAATCGGAGGAAGGGTTTCAAGAGCAGCCAATACTTCTTTGAAAAACTGGTATTGCGCTTGAAATTTTCGATCATCTGCCTCATCTGCTGTCGCAAAATGAGTAAAGATCCCTTCAATCTCAGCTCCAGCTGCTAAGAGGAGGCGTTCAGCCTCTTTGATCTCTTCGATAGTTCTGAATCCAATCCGCCCCATTCCTGAATCCACCTTAATATGGACCTTCAATCCTGAAAGATCTGCTTCTTGTCCAAGCAATTGGTCCAACCAAGCAAGACTAGCCACCGTTAAGCGGATCTCATGCTCTTTGGCTAGATTCACTGTTTCACTTGGCACAACTCCCAAAATCAAAAGAGGGTGTTGCAAGCCTTCTTCACGGATTTCGAGGGCTTCATCCATATTGGAAACACAAAAAGCATCTACCTGAGGCGCCAATTTTTTGGTCACCGCAACGACCCCATGACCATAGGCGTTGGCCTTGACGACTGCATATTTCAAGGCTTGACTCGGAATATGGTCACTGACTTGTTGCACATTAAAGGCAATGGCATCCAAATCGACTCTAGCAACAGTTGGTCTATGTTTACTTGCTTTCATTTTCTTCCTCCAAAATGACACTGGTCGACACTAGGTCTCCCTTGTGACTGATCGAAATCCATACCTTCCCAGAAAAAGGAGACTTGGAAAAATAGGGAGCTCCGTGGGCATCATTTAAAATTTCTAAATCTTGAAAACCAACTGGTCCAATCCCTGTTCCCATTGCCTTTGAAAAGGCTTCTTTGGCGGACCATCGGCCCGTTAAATATTCCATTTTCCGTTTTCCAGACAATTCCTCAAAGCGCTCTCGCTCAGCCTCGGTTAAAACTTTTTCAGCGAATCGAGTATTCTTCTGATAGGCTTTTTCAATCGCAGCGATCGATTCGATATCGATGCCATGTCCTTTGATCATCTTGTTTTATCCTTATTTATCGTTTCAGTATCGTTTTACTGACAAAAGAGAAGGGGCTAAAGAATCACTCCTTCCGCCCCTGCCTTTTACTTATTCATCGTTGCAATTTCTTTGACCAAGGCCTGTGTTTTTTCCCAACCCAGGCAAGGGTCTGTGATGGATTGACCATAAACCACTGGTTCATTTTGACGACCATCTTCTAGATAGGATTCAATCATGAAACCACGAACTAAAGTTGCCAAATCCTTGTTCCAAGCACGGTTCATCATGGTTTCTCTCACGATGCGTACTTGCTCTTCGAATTGTTTGCCAGAATTGTCATGGTTGGTATCCACCAGGATGAAGGGATGTTGCAAGCCCATTTCGCTATAGCGTTTTGCTGCCGCTAGCAAATCTTCATAATGGTAGTTTGGAATATTCTTACCACTTGCATCCAAGCCCCCACGAAGGATCGCATGGGCTAAAGGATTTCCTGATGTTTCCACTGCTTGGGCATTGAACAAAAAGTTTTGGGGATGTTGGGCTGCATAAATCGCATTGAACATGACAGAAAGATTTCCAGAGGTTGGATTCTTCATGCCTGTCGGAGCAGAGATCCCACTAGATACAAAGCGGTGCTCCTGGTCTTCAACTGAACGAGCTCCAATGGCATGATAAGAAATCAAATCCTCAACATACGGAAGACTTGCTGGATAAAGCAACTCATCCGCAGTTGTCAAACCAGTTTCTGTAATCACACGGTAGTGGAGATGCCGGACCGATTTCAAACCATCCACAAAGCTTGGTGCTGCATGTGTATCTGGTTGGTGCATCAAGCCTTTATAGCCATCCCCGTTGGTCCGAGGCTTAGCCGTATAGACCCGCATCACAATGAAAATCTGATCTTTCACTTGCTCTTGCAAGTCTGCCAAACGACGGGCATAGTCCATCACAGCTTCTTCATTATCAGAAGAGCAAGGCCCGATCACAAGAAGGATCCGTTGGTCTTCTCCTTTGATAATAGCTTCCAATTCTCGATCACGTGCTTCTTTGCGCTCCAAGGCTGGACCTTCCAAGCGGTAAAGCGAAGTGATCTCTTGCTCATCAATCTTATTGCTCTTCGTAATGAATACCATACGGCCTCCTTATGCTAGCTAGCCCCATCCTCTTTCTATTTCAGAGGAGCTCTTAAAATTTACGTCCGTGACAGTTTTTGAATTTCTTACCTGAACCACAAGGGCATAAATCGTTGCGTTTCACTTGTGACAAGTCAATATCTGCTGGAATATCTTGTTGTTGCGCTGCAATGTTGCGAGTCGCAGTTGTTGAAATACTGTGTTCCGTACGTGGACGTTCTTGTTCGTGAATTTGGGCTTTCATCATGAGACGAGTCACATCAAATTCAATCGATCCGATCATATCGTTAAACATACGGAAACTTTCTGATTGGTATTCTACCACTGGGTTATTTTGCGCATACCCACGGAGTCCGACCGCATTTCGCAATTGATCCAAAGCATCGATATGGTCCGTCCACTTGCTGTCCACCACGCGAAGGATCAAGACTTTTTGGAATTCTTGCACAGACTCTTCGTCACGCAATTTCGCTACTTGGCTAGCATAGATTTCTTCTGCACGTGCATACAAGTAATCGATGACTTCCTTGTCTGATTTTCCTTCAATATCGCTTGCAGAAATCGTATCTTCTGGAACCAAATTGTATTTGGCAAAGTTCAGAATCGCTTCAACGCGTTCTTCCTTGCTTGAGTGGCTGGCTCCTTCAACAATCCGTTTGATGGTCCGTTTGATCATGGCCTTGATTTCAGGTGCCAAGTCACGGTTAGCTGTGATGACATCATAGCGTTCAGCGTAGATAATTTCCCGTTGTTCCCGCATCACGTCATCGTATTGAAGGACTTGTTTACGGGTATCGTAGTTGTTTCCTTCAACCCGTTTTTGTGCACCCTCTACCTGACGGGTGAACATATTTGAACGGATCACCGATTCTTCTTCGCTCAACTTGAAGCGATCAAGCACTGCTTTGATCCGTTCAGAACCGAAACGACGCATCAATTCATCTTCAAGAGACAAGTAGAATTGAGATTCACCTGGATCTCCTTGACGTCCTGAACGTCCACGAAGCTGGTTATCGATCCGACGGCTTTCGTGACGTTCTGTCCCAATGACACACAGTCCACCGAGTTCGCGAACACCTTCACCGAGTTTGATATCGGTACCACGACCGGCCATGTTGGTCGCGATGGTAACAGCACCACGTTGACCAGCATTCATGATGATTTGCGCTTCTTTGTAGTGGTTTTTCGCATTCAAAACTTCGTGAGGGACACCTGCTTGAACCAACAATTGAGAAAGGTAATCACTGGTTTCAACGGCAACGGTACCCACGAGGACTGGTTGACCTTTTTCATGACGAGACTTGACATCTTCCACAACAGCCTTGAATTTTGATTTCAAGCTTGGGTAGAGAAGGTCTGGATGGTCAATACGGGCAATCGGACGGTTGGTTGGAATTGGAATCACGCGAATGTTATAAATTTCACGGAATTCTTCTTCTTCAGTTTTCCCTGTCCCTGTCATCCCTGACAACTTCTTGTACATACGGAAGAGGTTTTGGTAAGTAATCGACGCAGATGTTTTGGTTTCTTCTTGAACTGGAACACCTTCTTTGGCTTCAATCGCTTGGTGAAGTCCGTCAGAATAACGACGTCCTTCCATGGTCCGACCAGTAAATTGGTCGACGATCAAGATTTCTTGATCTTCGCTGACCACATAGTCGATATCCAAAATCATGATGTAATTGGCACGAAGGGCATTGTCGATAAAGTGAGTCAAAGCTACGTTTTCAATATCGTACAAGTTTTCAAGATTAAAGTAGCTTTCTGCCTTATCGATTCCTGAATCAGACAAACCGATGGTTTTAGATGGGACATCGATAATGTAATCGTCCTCTGTCAAGGTCTTCACATAAGCATCCGCCATGTGATAGAGCTGGCTCGTATCAGAAGCTGTCTGACCAGAAACGATCAACGGCGTACGCGCTTCGTCAATCAAGATGGAGTCTACCTCATCGACCAAGGCATAGTTCAATGGACGTTGAACCATGTTTTCTGCACGCACAACCATGTTGTCACGCAAGTAGTCAAAACCAATCTCTGAGTTGGTTGAGTAAGTGATATCACAGAGGTAAGCTTCTTTTTTCTCAGCTGGAGATTTTGCTGCAAGGTTGATCCCTACTGAAAGGCCAAGCCATGAGTATAGTTCTCCCATCTCTGTTGCATCCCGCTCAGTCAAGTATTCATTGACGGTGACAACGTGCACCCCTTTGCCAGACAAGGCATTCAAGTATACCGGCATGGTGGCTGTCAGGGTTTTTCCTTCCCCTGTACGCATCTCTGGAACGTCACCATGGTGAAGGACGATTCCCCCCATGACCTGAACCTTGTATGGGAACAAACCAAGAACCCGTTTTGCAGCTTCACGAACAACTGCAAAAGCTTCGTACAAGAGATCATCCAAAGACTCACCATCTTGGTAGCGTTGCTTAAACTCAACTGTTTTCGCTTTTAATTCGTCATCCGTCAAAGCTGCCATTTGGTCTTCATAAGAAAAGACCTTGTCAGCCATTTTTTCAAGGCGTTTGATTTCGCCTCGATCATTTTCAATAATTGTTTTTAATAAATTTGCCATTTTTTTCCTTACTTTGAATTTTTCAAAATCTAAAATGTTCTTTTTATTCTAGCATTTTTTAAACATTTTTTCAAGATCAAGGCTGTATCTTACAAGACTTTCGAGTGGTTTTTTTCGTGTGAGAAAATCCAAAAAGATGCCTGCTCAAGCAGACATCTTTTCTTTAGGCGATCGTTATTCAGACAAATGGTAAGAATAGCTTGCCACAACCACTTCTTCATGCCAACGAAGTGCATACTTCAATTTCAAACTCATTTGGTTGTGGAGAACATTTTGCCAATGTTTTTTAGGAATAAATTGAGGGACTAAGACTGTAACAGTGTTCCCTTTTTCCTTGGCCTCCTCAGCTACTTTTGAGACAAATTCAACCGTTGGTTGGATAATATCTCGGTAACTCGTCATGACATTTTCAAAGCGAATATGAGGGAAATAACGCTTAAATTCTTCTGCTACCTCAGCGTCTTTAACCTTGGTTTCTTCCGTTGAGACGTGCATAGCTATAACATCGTTTCCTAGGCTATTTGCATAACTCATAGCTCCCACACTTACCTGAGTGACATTCCCAACAAGGACAATCACGGTATTGCCCGCATAACTTGTCTTTTCGATCTGACCTCCCAAGCGCAATTGAGCCGCAACTTTATCATAGTGATTACGGATACACAAGAACATCCAAAGCAAAAGACCGATAATAGGGAAGAAGGGCCAGATCTCACGCAAACGGAATAATAAGAGGATCAAGACAATCCCATAACAGATGGCTGCCCCCAGGATATTGGCAAGCGAATACTTAAGAAATCCTTTTTGATATTGGCGTTTCCAGTGGATAACCATCCCTGTTTGAGAAAGGGCAAAAGGAATGAAGACCCCAATGGTATAAAGCGGAATCAAGCTTTCTGTTTGCCCATCAAAGATCAAGAGCAAGACGATGGCACCAATCGCCAAGGTCAAAATCCCATTGGAATAGCCCAGACGATCCCCTTTTTCCATATACATGTGCGGCATGTATTTATTTTTAGCCATGTTAAAGGCCAACATTGGAAAGGCGGAGAAGCCTGTATTAGCCGCAACTGCCAAGATCAAGGCTGTTGACAATTGAAAGACGTAAAAGAAGGCTTGACCGACTGGGGAATTTCCTAAGATAGCTTGGGCCATTTGGGCTAGAGTTGTTATCCCTTTAGCTGGAACGACACCCACCCAGTAATTGAGGAAGGTAATCCCTGCAAACATGATCCCCAAAATTAAAGCCATAATGGTCAAGGTAGAGGCTGCATTCTTTGCTTTTGGTTTCTTGAAGAAAGGAACCGAATTGGAGATAGCTTCAACCCCTGTTAGGGAAGCGGATCCACTCGTAAAGGCCCGCAATAAGAGAATAATACTTACCCCTGAAATGGTTTGACCCACATGAGCAGTTGCGTTATAGGCCAAGTGACCCGTCAAGATTTGGATCACACCATAGCCGATCAAGGCAATGGTACTGACAATGAAAAGGTAAACCGGAATCATCAATGATGTCGCTGATTCGCGCAATCCCCTCAGGTTCATCAGCATCAAAATCAAGACCAATAAAATGGAAATGTGAAGATTATAAGGATGAAGAGATGGAATTGCTGACGTGATAGCATCTGCACCGGAAGACACAGATACTGCTACTGTCAGCATGTAGTCGACCAAGAGACTACCACCAGCGATCAAACCCGCTTTGGGAGACAAGTTCTCCGTAGTCACCATGTAAGCCCCTCCCCCTTGAGGGTAGGCATGAATGACCTGACGATAAGAAATCGTTAAACTGGCTAGGAGAACCAGGACCACAATCCCAATCGGAATGGACCACCAAATGGCTCCCGCTGAAACGGTCATCAAGACCAGGATAACTTGCTCTGGACCGTAAGCGATAGAAGAAAGCGCGTCACTAGAGAGCATGGCCAAGGCCTGCATTTTCCCAAGCAACCCGCCTTCACCTTCTGCACCAGATTTCAACGGACGGCCAATAAACCATTTTTTCAATGTTGAAAACATAAAAAACTCCTTGAAAAAAGTTCATGAGGCCGGGAATTCCCTGCCTCTTTTCATAAAACAGGGGTTATTCTACTCTTTTTTTTCAAGACTGTCAACTAAAATTGTGAAATTTTCATAAAGTTTTCATTGTGTTCATTCAACCTCTCTTAGATCAGCCCGCTTCTTTTCAAATTGATCCAAGCAAAAAACAAGGCTGGGACAAAAATCCTAGCCTCTCAATTATTTTTGGATTGTCGAGCAAGACGCAGTGGTTGAGTGGGCTCTACTACGCTGATTTCATCAGCTTTTACAGGCCTACTCAACTGTACGGGGGTGGGACGACAAAATCGAATTCTAACGAATTACCGATTTCTGTCCCACTCTCACTTTTTTATTTGGGTTGATGTGCCACATAGTGGGCAATGACATCCGAAGTGTACTGGGCTGTGCCAGCTCCAAACTTGTCGATGTTTTCCTTGAATTCTGGGTTATAGACATAGCCTTTGCCGATATGGCCAAAAACCTCTATAGAGCAGTCAAATCCATACGTTCGAATCGCGTCTAAAAGTTTGGCGGCTTGATCTTGGTTTTCATTTGCTGATACGGGTAGTCCATCTTTGAGATTTTGAGCCAAAGTTTGAAAAACTTGGTTGAAGGCTTCCGTAGCCTCATCTTCACGCCCCTTTTGGCGCTCAAGCGCTTGGTCCATGACTTCTTGACCGTACTTATCTACCGCCTCTTGCTGGTATTTTTGATTATCTTGATAGCTAAATCCAGTGAATTTTTCCTCAATGGTCATTTTTCTTTCTCCTTTTTGTTCTTGAATGGTTTTTTGCAAGGTAGAAATCAAGGTATCCAGACGTTGTCTTTCTTGAGTCAAATAGTCCAACTGTTTGGTCAAATGGGGCAATAAGTTAGATTTTTCTTCGGCTAAGAGTTCTGCTATTTGGTCTAAGGAAAATCCTAGATACTTGTAGTAGAGAATCACCTGTAATCGTTCTAAATCTTCTTGACTGTATGTCCGATAACCATTTTCAGATTTCACAGGGACGAGAAGTCCTATCTTGTCATAGTAGTGCAAGGTCTTGACAGAGACACCTGACAGCTCTGCAGCTTCTTTGATATGGTACATGATTTCCTCCTTATACTCAATGAAAATCAAAGAGCAAACTAGGAAGCTAGCCGCAGGCTGTACTTGAGTACGGTAAGGCGACGCTGACGTGGTTTGAATTTGATTTTCGAAGAGTATTACAAGGATAGTATAACCCCTCCCCTTAGGTCAGTGTCAAGGCTTAACATAAAAAAAGTTTTCAGATAAAAAAGGTTTGAGTTGTTTCACAGCTTTTAACTCAAACCCTTTCTTTTTATGGATGACTCACGATCAATTCTAAACCTTGCCCTTCCAAAGTCCAGGATTCAACATCGCTCGGTAAGATAAAGTGGCTTCCTTTTTGAATAGGATAATCCTCTCCATCTACCGTCAATTTCCCTTCTCCGGCTAAGACGCTCAACAAGCTGTAATCAGCGGTCTTTTCAAAATCAGCTTTTCCAGTCAGTTCCCACTTATAAACGGTGAAGAAAT
>OCPN01000211.1_pt1 | contig 24668 bp, 16 predicted proteins | sample 1476971 | NCBI WGS metagenome assembly OCPN01 (sample SAMEA2580251, study PRJEB22360) | human gut metagenome | biome: human gut; feature: human-associated habitat; material: faeces | place: Denmark | collected 2008/2010
GAATTCCTTGGATTCAGGAGGCGACCCCCACCGCTTTGCCGTAGAGACGCTTTAGCCCCTGCGAAGTTTTACTTCGTGGTGCTGACAGCGTTCATGTCCACGTCACGGGTCTCGTGAGTGAGCAGGATGAAGACAACGCTCAGGATCGAGGCGAACGCCAGGTAGCCGCCCACGGCACCCACACCGTAGGAGGTGTTCAGCCAAACAGCCACAAACGGGGTCAGCGCCGCACCGAGGATGGACGCCACGTTGTAGGCAATACCGCTGGCGGTGTAACGCACGTTGGTGGGGTACAGCTCCGGCAGGTATGCGGACATGGAACCGAAGGACAGACCCATCAGGCACATACCGATAAAGATGAAGAGGGTAACCACAGCGGCGTTTGCGTTCGCGCCGGTACCAACAACGGAGGGGGAGATGAACAGACCGAAGGACAGGCCGAAGACAGCCATCGCGATGGTGGTCCACAGCTGCTGGATGCGGCGGCCGTACTTATCAGCCAGCCAACCCGAGATCGGGATGAAGATCGCGAAGCCAGTAATGGAGATCAACTGAATAATCAGGAACTCGCGGTAGGGGATAGCCAGACCGCCCTTATCGGCCTTGCCGATACCGTAGGAGAGAACCCATGCGGTCATCAGGTAGAACAGCACGTAGCACGCCACCATGATGAAGGTGCCCTGAATCATGGGCCACCAGGCGACCTTGAACGCCTCAACGAGCGGGGTCTTAACCTTCTCGTTGTTAGCGGCAGCCTTGGCGAAGACGGGGGTCTCCTCCAACTTGAAACGAACGTACAGACCAACGGCGACCATCACGATGGACAGCAGGAACGGAATACGCCAACCCCAAATGAGGAAGGGGTGCTCGAGGTTCTTCGCATCGGTTGCGGAGTTGAAGGTAATCCAGCTGGTCAGCAATAGCATGAAGCCGTTCGCAAGCACGAAGCCGATGGGCGCGCCGAGCTGAGGCCACATGGCGGCGCGTGCGCGCTTGCCGTCCTCAGCGTATTCGCTGGCGAGCAGTGCCGCACCGGACCATTCGCCGCCCAGACCCAGGCCCTGGCAGAAACGCATAATGGTCAGCATGGTCGGTGCCCACAGACCAATCTGGTGGTAGGTGGGCAGCAGGCCGATGATGAAGGTCGCCAGACCCATGGTCAGTAGCGCACCAACGAGGGTTGCTTTACGACCGATCTTGTCACCGAAGTGACCGAAGATTACGGAACCGAGGGGGCGGGCAATGAAGGCGACGCCGAAGGTCGCGAAGGAAGCCAGAAGCTCGGTGGTTGCGTCCTTCGCGGGGAAGAACAGCACGGGGAACACAGCCACTGCTGCGGTGGCGTAAATGTAGAAATCGTAGAACTCGATGGTGGTACCAACGAGCGAGGCGAGAATAACTCGACTGCGAGGAGTCGTATTCTTCACCGATGCAGCAGACACTTTCGTGTCGGGTGCAGAGGTGCTCATAAGGAAAACTCCCGAAATGGTGAACTGTGTGTACAGGTGGAGCCGGGGCGTCCGTTACCGGTCAGCGCGTGAGGCGGGTGTGCCGTAGGCGCGTATCGGGTGCCGTGACCGCATCGGGTGGGTGCGGTAGGCGTAGGAATCTGAAAGGCTCCTCTAAAGTGCAACATTATAACTCTGTTCAGAAAAGACCCAACAAATACAGCCACTATCTGGACGTAATCGCAATAAGGGGGCCGCTCAAACCCCACAGAAGCAGACAAGAGCGGACATAGAAAATCCCCCGGAAAGATACGAGACATTACCTCATACCCTTCCGGGGGATTCGTATAGCCTATAGCGCTCGCAGTCGCGAGACCGCGGTATCGAGACCTCAGTACCGAGCGAAGCGTTACTTAATGGTCGCCAGCACCGCACCGGAGGTGACGGTATCGCCAGCCTTAGCGGACAGGCCCGAAACCTTACCCGCCTTATGCGCGGTAATGGGCTGCTCCATCTTCATCGCCTCCAGCACCAGAATCAGGTCGCCCTCAGCGACGGTGTCGCCGTCAGATGCGGCAACCTTCACGATGGTGCCCTGCATGGGGCTGGTCAGCTCGTCGCCGCCACCCTTTGCCGCGCTACGTGCCGAACGGGACTTGCGGGTCTTGGCGGCCGGCTTTGCGGCAGGCTTAGCACCACCGCCCAGATCGGGCAGGGACACCTCCATGCGCTTGCCGTTGACCTCAACGACCACGGTGGTGCGCTCGTCCTCATCGGAATCCACAGTGCCGGGCGCACCGGAGTACATGGGGATGGCGTTGTTGAACTCGGTCTCAATCCAGCGGGTGTGCACCTTAAACTCGCCGCCCTCAGCCGGCGCGAAGGCGGGATCATCCAGCACGACGCGGTGGAACGGAATGACGGTGGGCATACCCTCAATGGTCAGCTCAGCCAGGGCACGGCGGGCACGCTGCAGAGCCCGCTCACGATCCGCGCCGGTAACAATGAGCTTAGCCAGCATGGAGTCGAAGTTACCGCCGATAACGTCGCCAGCCACGAAGCCAGAATCCCAGCGAACACCGGGGCCGGTGGGCACGGTCATCTTCTCGATCGTGCCGGGGGCGGGCATAAAGGAACGACCCGCATCCTCACCATTAATACGGAACTCGAAGGAGTGACCGCGCAGAACCGGGTCCTTCTCCTCAATCTTCTCACCGCGGGCAATACGGAACTGCTCACGAACCAGGTCAATACCCGAAATCTCCTCGGAAACGGGGTGCTCCACCTGCAGTCGAGTGTTGACCTCAAGGAAGGAGATGGTGCCGTCGGTGCCGACCAGGAACTCACAGGTGCCGGCACCCTGGTAGCCAGCCTCACGCAGAATTGCGCGGGACGCCTCGTACAGGCGCTCGTTCTGCTCAGCGCTCAGGTAGGGGGCGGGCGCCTCCTCAACGAGCTTCTGGTTACGGCGCTGCAGGGAGCAGTCACGGGTGGAAACCACCACGACGTTGCCGTGCGCATCCGCCAAGCACTGGGTCTCAACGTGGCGGGGCGAATCCAGGAAGCGCTCGATGAAGCACTCACCGCGACCGAACGCCGCGGTAGCCTCGCGAACAGCGGACTCGTACATCTCAACAATGCTCTCGCGGTCGCGTGCCACCTTAATGCCGCGGCCACCGCCACCAAAGGCGGCCTTCACCGCAATGGGCAGACCGTGCTCATCCGCGAAGGCGACAACCTCATCGGCGGACTTGACCGGGTCCTTGGTGCCGGGCACCAGGGGAGCGCCCACCTTCTGCGCGATGTGGCGTGCCGCCACCTTATCGCCCAGCTGGGTAATGGACTCGGGGGAGGGGCCAATCCAGGTCAGACCAGCGTCAATGCACTTCTGTGCGAACTGCGCGTTCTCAGAAAGGAAACCGTAGCCGGGGTGCACAGCATCAGCGCCGGAGCGGCGAGCGATTTCAATGAGCTTATCCATGACCAGGTAGGACTGTGCCGCGGTGGCGCCGCCGAGAGCGTAGGCTTCATCGGCGAGCTTCACGTGCTGGGAGTCGCGGTCGGGGTCAGCGTAGACGGCGACGGTCTGCAGACCCTCATCGCGGGCTGCACGAATCACGCGGACAGCAATTTCACCGCGGTTGGCAATGAGAATCTTGCTGACCGGGCCGGTGTGGCGGCCGGGGACTGCAGTAAATTTCTTGGCGGCTTCTGCCTGGTGCTGAGTCACTTAAAGCTCTCCTTTAATCTCCTGCTCCAAGGATACATCGGCAGGATTGGCGAATATAACGCGCATCATACTGTTCTATCTTATCGATTGGTGTTCAATAATGTGTATTTCAGGGCGCGCTTTGAGACAGATTTATACGATTACGCTGGATCTAATCTTCATCTTGGGGCGCTAGCCACAGCTCGGTCACCGCAACCTCGCGGCGGCGCAGCATATCGCGTAGCGCGTGAATGGACAGACCCACCACCGTGTGGAACTCACCCTCAATACCGCGAATAAACGCCGAACCGTAACCGTCCAGGGTAAAGGAACCGGCTACCCAGAGCGGCTCACCGGTAGCAATGTACGCCTCGATTTCCTCTGGGCTGAGCGTATCAAAGTGGACGGTAGCGCTGCGCAACTCAGAAACGGTGGGCAGCTCAGAAGTAGCGGACAGCTCGGCACCCGGCTCAAGACCGCGCAAATCCACGAGCGCGTGACCGGTATGCAACACACCGTGGTTGCCGCTCATGGCACTAACGCGCTCGCGTGCCGCCTCGGCAGTGTGAGGCTTGCCGTAGGCAACACCCTCAAACTCGAAGACCGAATCGCAGCCCAGAACCAGCGCATCGCGCACACCCTCGGCGGCGAGTTCAGCGGCAACTGCCTGCGCCTTCAACTGCGCCAGAAGGGAAGCGGTCTCAGCCGGGGTGAGTCCCGCACGTCCCTGCGCTCGCGCCTGTTCGTTGGCGGTAGCGAGTGCGGCGTCCTCATCTACGGAGGAGACGCGCACCGTGAATGCGATGCGGGAGTCTTCCAGGAGCTTGCGGCGCGCCGGGGAGGCGGAGGCAAGAATTAGTCGGGGTGATGAAGCGCTGGTAGTCATGGGTTCTATTTTAAGCGTTGCCGGAGAGTTTTACTTTCGGGTTTTACTCTGGGGTGCAGATTGAGGGTCACTGGGTGGAAGCCTCCGCCGGTGCGTCAGCGTTGAGCACGGAGCCTTGGTGCAATCTGGGGGGGGGCGTGATCTGCGGGAGGGCTGGAGTGTCGAGCCGAGGGGCGTAACGAGGGGGCATAAAACCGGCGGGCATACAAAGAGCGTGTCCCATCCCCCTCAACCACGTAGGAGATGGAACACGCCGTTCAAAATCATAACTCTTCTCAAACCTTAAAGAAAAAAAGAATCAATAGTGACACTTTTATGACGTTTGACAAATGTATTTTGCCCATGCTGGGGGCATGGGTGGCGGAGAAGCGACACAGCGCTAAGCAGTACCGCCTAGCGCCGTGTGCATGAGCCTTCGCCAGATTAGCTTGCCAGATTAGCGGCGTGCCGCGGCGGTGTTGTCTTCCACCTCGTGAAGTCGCTGCGCCTCGCCGGCGATGCGCTCATCGTAGAATTCCTGAGCCACGAAGCCGCCCTCAGAACGGGGAGCGTTGTAGAGCTCCTCATCCAAAATGCCCTCGCGGCGAGCCACAATCGCAGGAACCAGAGCCTGACCGGCAACGTTCAGAGCGGTACGACCCATGTCCACAATGGGGTCAATCGCCAGGAGCAGACCCACACCGTCCAGCGGCAGACCCAGCGTGGAAAGGGTCAGGGTCAGCATCACGATAGCGCCGGTCGTACCGGCAGTCGCAGCCGAACCGAGCACGGACACCATCACGATCAGCAGGTACTGGGTGAAGTCCAGCTGAATACCGTAGAACTGAGCAACAAAGATTGCCGCCAGAGCCGGGTAAACAGAGGCGCAACCGTCCATCTTGGTGGTCGCACCCAGCGGAACGGCGAAGGATGCGTAGGCGCGGGGAACACCCAGGTTGCGTTCGGCAACGGTCTGAGTCATCGGCATCGAACCCATCGAAGAGCGGGACACGAAGCCCAGCTGGAGCGCCGGCCACACGCCCGAGAAGTACTGGCGGACCGACAGGCCGTTCGCGCGAACAATAATCGGGTAGACCACGAGGAAGACCAGCAGCAGGCCAATGTAGAGGGCGATGACGAACGCGACCAGCGAACCCATCGACGCCCAACCGTACGCGAACACTGCCTTAGCAATCAGACCCACGGTACCCAGCGGGGCCAGGCGGATAATCCACCACAGAATCTTCTGAATAATCGCCAGGGCGCTCTTGACCACGTCAATGAACGGCTTGGCGGCCTCGCCGACCTTCAGTGCGGCAATGCCGACCGCGCCGGAAATGACCAGGATCTGCAGCACGTTGAAGGATGCCGACGCGGTAATACCGGAATCACCGGACTTAGCGCTGACGCCCAGACCCAGGAAGTTCACCGGAATCAGGCCGGTCAGGAATGCGGTCCACGAACCGGTCGAGCCGGTGTACGCCTTGCCCTGCACCTGCGCGCCCACGCCCGGCTGAACAATGAGGCCCATTGCAATACCAATGAGCACCGCGAAGAACGCGGTAATCGCAAACCAGATGAGCGTGTTAACCGCCAGACGCGCCGCGTTAGTCACCTGCGATAGGTTCGAGATAGAAGCGACCACGGCGGTGAAAATCAGCGGAACAACAGCCGCCTTCAGCAGGGTGACGTAGGAGGAGCCAATGGTATCTAAGGTCACCATGAGCCAGTTGGGGTTGCTCTTCGCGTCCCCGCCCAGTGCGAGGGCGAGCGTGCCGAGAACAATACCCAGAATGAGGGAGGCAATGATTTGGTTGCCGAAAGAAGTAGCCCACTTGGGCAGACGTGAACGAGATGATGCATGCGGTGTAGACATGTGGCATACTCTAAAACTTTTGTGCACTCCGGCGCGAGTTTGTGTGAAGAAGTATGGCAACCCGGTGCACTGTAGGGGATGTGTGACGAACCGTGACCTTTCGGTGGCACCTTTCGGCGGCGCATCCACCAGCGCCGCCAGCTGCCCCCAAAAAATGGGCGAGTGAATCTGCTGATAGTTGCTCGGCAGTCACCGCAAAAGCAAACAGAAAGGAAACAACTGTGCAACATGCGGGGAAGCTTGCTGAGATTTTGCCGTCAGCTAATAACCCGAAAGCCAGGGCTTGATATGCTGGAACCACACCGATAGTCCGGTAAAAGTCACCGGATGATGCTGTACCCACTCAGCTTCATGTACGCGTTGAGAGTTACGCCACGCACCACCTTTCAAGGAGAGATGCATGAGTTCTGCTCCCCAATACCCCGGCGGAACCACCACCCCTAACGGCCCGAAGAAGCCCGGCAACCGCATGGATGCAATCGCCAACTTTGCTACCCGCGCCGCACAGACCTCTGCCCAGCAGACCCTGAACCTGGGCGCGACCCGCCCCGGCATCGCCAAGATGATTGCCGTAGCGGGCGCTGGCGTGCTGCTGGTTGGCGGTGGCATCTTCGCCTACAATTCCATGCACCAGGAAGAGAACGCATTCTTGTCGCAGGGCGAAGAGTACGCCCGCGTCTGCCAGGACGCGAAGACCGGCCTGCGCGTGGAAGATAGCGAATGTGAGAAGGCAGGCGTTCAGGAGCCGACTGACTCATCCAGTAGCGATTCCTCGGGCTCCTCGAACTCGTCGGGTTCCTCTAGTTCCTCCGGATCTTCTGGTTCGACTACATCATCTGGCTCGACCACCAGCCACAACACGTCGAATGCGTTCCTCTGGTACTACCTGGGTCGCCAAAGTGCCGCAAACTCCACCGGCACCCCCACGGTTCCCGGTGTGGGCACTAAGCTCTCCGGAGGCAGCACCACCCGCCCCAGCAACGGCACCGTCTACAGCGGCGTGTCCTCCAAGGGCGGTAGTTTCGAAGACTCCTACCGCAGCGCGAAGAAGTCCTCTACTGTCTCCTCGGGTAAGGTAACCAGCACCAATAACTCCGGTAAGACCTCTTCGGTGCGTAATAAGACCACCGGCTCGGTCTCCAGCGGTAAGCAGGGCACCAGCAATAGCGGCAGCACCGGCTCCTACAGCAAGTCGAACACCTCCAAGTCGGGTTCGTCCTCGAAGTCTGGTTCCTCGTCCAAGTCTGGCTCTTCCTCGAAGTCCGGCAGCAAGGGCGGTTTCGGCGGCGGGTCCAAGTCCGGTGGCGGCACCTCCGGCGGCTAAGCCATAAGCCATCACACTGAATGCGGGCAGGGACTGAACGGTCCCGCCCGCATTTTCCTCACTATTTTCCAATCACTACTTCGAAGGAGCCTAGCCCCTCATGCGCCGTGAAGAATTTCCCGTCGGCCGACCCGACTGGGAGAACGTCATCATTGAGGAAGGCCTCACCTACAGCGTGGACGGCCCCCACGACACCGACCACTATTGGAACGAATACGCCGCCTATATTTTCAGCCCGCAAGAAATGGACTCTGTGCGCGCCCAAGCGGAAGAAGTGCACCGCATGTGCCTGGACACCGTCGAGTACATTGCCTCCGGCGCGTTCGGCACCCTCGGCCTGCCCCAGGCAGCGTTCAACCTCGCCGTAGAATCCTGGAACCGCCGCGATGCCGACTTTTACGGCCGCTTCGACTTCAGCTACTCGGGCGTGCCCGGCGACCCCATGAAGCTGCTTGAATACAACGCAGACACCCCCACTGGCATCGTGGAGGCGGCAGTCAGCCAGAAAACCTGGGCGAAAGACCAGCGCCTCGACACCCGCGGCTACGCCCACTGGGGTGAAATCGGCGAAGCCTTCACCAACCGTTGGCGCCATATCTTCGCAGCCGAAATCGCCGCCGGCGTGCAGCCCGTACTGCACCTGGCGCACGTGACCGCTGAGATTGACGAGAACAACGAGGACTACAATAACCTCTGGCTCATCGCCTACGCGGCACAGCAGGCGGGCATCAAAACCCACATGATTCCCATCGACGAAGTCATCTTCAACGAGGACACTAAGAGCTGGGAGGACGCAGATGGCCGCCCCATCACCAACCTCTTCAAGCTCTACCCCTGGGAGGATTTGGTCACCGACAGCGAAGCAGGCTACGACAAGCTTCTCTTCGCCTACCACGACTCCATGCAGCGCTGGATTGAGCCGGCCTGGAAGATGTTCCTCTCCAATAAGCTGCTGCTCGCCGCGCTATGGGATAAATACCCGGGCCACCCGAACCTCGTACCCACCTACGCGGGCCACCGCGGCGGCATGCGCAACTGGGTCCGCAAGCCCATCTTCGGGCGTGAAGGCGACGGCGTAGAAATCTACGCCCCCGACTACGACGTCTTCATCAAGCCCGAAGACGACGATTTCTTCGCCAACGCCCCCGAAAGCGAATTCATCTACCAGGAGTACATTCCGGCACCGCGCTACGAAGGAATTATCAACCCGGTCAGCCACCCCATCCTCGGCGTGTGGGTTGTCGACGGACGCACCGTAGGCGTGGGCATCCGCGAATCGAACGGCGCGCTCACCGACTACTGGTGCCGCTTCGCCCCGCACCTGGTGGATCTGAACGACTCCACCGGCGTGGGATTCAGCACCACCGACCCCGGCACTGCAAACTTCGGATAGCCTTCAGAAGACATAGCCCCCAGAAGATATAGTCCTCAGAAGACACGAAAATAGAGCGAAGCCCCCGCATCAGCCGCAAAGCTGAAGCGGGGGCTTCATCTATAGAGTTCCTATTCTAAAGACTCCAAGTTCAGAGACTCTTATTCAGAGGCTTCAGAGATTCACTCGCCGACGAGCGAGCAGACTAGAGGCTACTCGTCATCGTCCTCATCGTCGTCATCCTCAGTGTCCAGAGGGAGCATCATCTCATCGGTCAGAGCGCGGCGCAGAGTATCCAGACCCACCGAACCGAGCAGAAGCGCACGGGTGTGGAATGCACGCATGTCATCGCCGCGGCGCACAGCCTGATCGCGTAGCTCCAGCCAGAGGCGCTCGCCAATCTTGTAGCTCGGCGCCTGACCCGGCCAACCCAGGTAACGCAGGAACTCGAAACGCAGGTGACCCTCGGACTCGTCCAGGTTCAGCTTCAAGAACTCGTAACCCAGCTCAGAAGTCCAGATGGTGCCCGGCTCAACGCCCAGCTGCTCAGCCCACTCCGCGGGAATCGGCATCTCGCAGTGAACACCAATATCGAAGACCACGCGGGCGGCGCGCATACGCTGAGCATTCAGCATGCCCATGCGGTCACCCGGATCCTTCAGGTAGCCCAGTTCCTCCATGAGGCGCTCGGCGTACAGCGCCCAGCCCTCACCGTGACCGGAAACCCACAGCATGTTCGTGCGCCAGGAGTTCATGGTGCCCTTCAGGGCCGTAGCAATAGCGATCTGCAGGTGGTGGCCCGGAACGCCCTCGTGGTACACGGTGGAGGTTTCACGCCAGGTAGTGAACGTGTCCTCACCCTCGGGAACCGACCACCACATGCGGCCCGGACGCGAGAAATCGGGGGAGGGACCGGTGTAGTAGATACCGCCTTCGTTCGTGGGCGCAATGCAGCACTCAATGCGGCGCATGGGGCCGCCAATTTCAAAGTGGCTACCCGCCAGGTTCTCCACGGCGGCGTCGGCGAGCTTCTGCATCCACGCCTTCAGCTCATCGGTGCCGTGCAGCTGACGTGCCGGATCTTCATCGAGCAGCTGCTTCGCACGCTCAATGCTTGCGCCCGGCTCAATCTCCTCGGCAACCTCACGTTGACGAGCAATAATGTTCTCCAGCTCCTTCACGCCCCAGGCGTAGGTTTCGTCCAGGTCAATGGTGGTACCCAGGAACGAACGGGAGTGCAGGCTGTACGCCTTACGACCCACAGCGTCGCGGGAGGGAGCGACCGGCTGCAGCTTCTCCACCAGGTAGCTGTTGAGGCGGCGGTAGCCTTCCTTAGCAGCCTCGGCACCTGCGGCAGCCTCATCCTTCAGCGCGGGGACAGCCTCGGCGACCTCAGCGGCAAGCTCGTCAAAAAAACCACCGGGAGCGTAGTACGCGGCGGTCTGCTCAATGACAATATCCACCTGGCGGCGCGGGGCGACCTTGCCCTCTTCACGAGCCGCCTCAAGGGTCTGGATGTAGCCCTCCAGCGCCTCGGTCACGCGGTGCATACGACCAATAATGTGCTCCCAATCCTGCTGGGTGTTGCGCTTCATCAGGTCAAAGACCGAGCGCACCTCCTGCGGGACGGAGGCAATATTGTTCAGCTGCCAGCCACCAAAGCCAGCCTTGTGCTGCTTGCGGTACAGGCTCAGGCGCTCCTGCAGAGCATCCAGGGTGACCAGGTCAACGTCATCAATAGGCAGGACGTTATCGACCTTCTTCAAAGTCTTCTTCGCAAGGCGCGCGAAAGCCTTCTCGCCGGCGGGCGAGTAGTCGGGGTACAGGGTCTCTACGCCTTTGCGACCAAGCTCGGTTGCATGGACGGGGTTCAGGTCGAGGACCTTTTCAAAATATTCGTTAGCAATCTGATCGACGTCGGTCAGCGAGCGCTTCAATCGGTAGATGCTGGGAAGTTCCTGGTAAGTGCTCATGTTCATATCCTAACTCAGGGGTGTGCCTTCAACCACGATTTTCGGTGATATGGGTCGCTTAAACCGGCAATATTACGTGCTGAGCGGCACCGAACGCCAAGAAAAGGGCCCACCTGTGGACAACTCACCGGGGAGGATGCGCGAAAACGCCCCGGCTTTCTTCTCCTGAACGTGCAGGAGAGGAAGACCGGGGCGTCACCCAGATGGGTTACAAGCTGCTAGCTGGCGACTTAGCCGGTGAAGTATTCACCGTTGAGCCCGAGCAGACCGTTCGCGCTCTGGACCACGCCGAGGCGGTGCGCAATGAGGCGGTCCTGCAGCTCATCGCCGGATACCAGATCCACCAGAATGTTCGGGTACTTGGTCGAGCAGCGGATGAACTCGTCGTACGCCTCATCGCTGAATGTGGCGTTCGTGATGAAGGTGCCGAGCTGACCGCCGCGGGCGTGAATTGCCAGGAAGAACGCGGTAATGTCCTGAGGCCGAACGCTCGCGGACAGCACGCCGTTAGATGCCGGGCGCAGAGTACGAACGTAGAACGCTCGCTCTTTTTCCCCGGTGGCGGGGGTCGCCACGCCGTCCACCCCCCGAGCCTCCAGCGGCTCCACGGTGTAGCCGCGCATCAGGAACAGATCGAAACCAATACGGCGGAAACGCTCCTCAGACACCTGCGCCAGGGCGGGTGCCAGCGCGTCGCGGCGGAAGACCTGACGGTAACGCTTCAGAGCCTCACGCACCTGAGCGGCAGCCACCTGCAGAGCAGTGGACGGGTCAGCGGAGGCGGGAACCGGGACAGCAACAGCAGGCTGAGCAGGAGCCACAACGGGTGCAGAAACAGCGGGTGCAACCGGCTCAACAACCGAAGCCGCGGAAGTAACCGGCGCAGCCGCCGGAAACTCAGCGGGAGCCCGGGCAACCGCCGCCACCGGCGAACCAGCCGGACGCGCCAACAATGCCGGAGAAGCACCCGGCACCGGAGCCAACGACTCACGCGAAGCACCCTCACGAGCCGCCAGGCGAGCCTGACGCTCCGCCGCACGCGCCTCCTTTGCCGCCTGAAGAGCCTCCTCACGAGCCTGCAGCTCAGCCGCAATATCCTGAGGCAGCTTGTGCTTGAGCGACTGCGGCGGCAGCGGCGCCATACGGGCAGTCACAGCCTCCGGAGCACCCTCCGGGAAGCGCTTCAGCAGTTCCTTGCCTGCCTCGCTCAGCTCATAACGCTCCGGGTTCTTACGGGAAGTACGACCGGTACCCTCACGCAGAGCGTTCAGGTAGCGCTCGCCCTTCAGCACGTGCATCGCCACCGAATAGCGGTTACGCAGACGCGGGGTCAGCTTGTAACGGTGCGGAGCGACCTCACCCTGCAGATACGGGATGTCCAGGGCGAGCTTCAGCTCATCGTAAATGTCGTAGTAGGAGATGCGCGGGCTCTCCTCCACAAGCTTCAGAATCGGGTGAAGCAGCTGGTGCGGGTACGGCAAAGCGTCCACAGCGGCAGGATCCAGCAGCGCCGAAGCCACCAGCTTCTGAATGCTCGGCTCAACCATCTGCGCCATAGCCGGCGCGAAAGCAGGACCCAACGAGTAGACGGTCTCACGCTCGGAGAGGTAGTGGTGGGCGATCAGCACATCGTAGAGGTAATCCTGCGCGTCAATCTGCACAAAATAGGGGTTCGAGGACGCCTGCTGAATACGCTCGTCGCGGTCAAAGACCTGCTCCAGGCTCGGAAGGCTCAGCTCCACATCGGCGCCGTGGTCGTTGAGGGTGTCGAGCAGAAGAACGCCCATATGAGTCAGCAGAGCGTCAGTTGCGGCAATATCCTCAGCCGTAATGGAGGTGCCCTCATCCTTCACCAACGCCAGCACGGAGCTCAGCTCGCTCGCCGGCACGCCGGTCTCCTCGTGGCGGGTTACCAGTTCCTTCGCCGAAGGCGACAGCGAGTACAGAGTCAGCGGAGAATCCGTGTGCTCGTGGATCGTCTTGGTGCGCAGGTAGCCCTCACGGGTCAGCAGGCTCAGCGCCTGAGCAATCACCGGCTCAACAATGCGCTGCTCCAGGTACGACAGGCCGTACCAGCCCTGCACAAAACCGCACTCGCGCAGCACCAGCTCACGAATCTTCACGGGAGCCGCCGCGGGATAGGCCGGGGTAACACTCAGGACGATGGGCAGAAGCTCACGCACCGTAATATGCGAGAGCAGAACCGGGTAGAACTGCTTCAGGTAGTAGAGGTACACGCCGCTGAGGAGGGGCAGAACCGGCAGAAGAGCCTGCGCCTGCTGTTCCTTCGGGGTGCCCAAAAGTTCACGGCCAGCCTCGCTGAGGGCGTAGTGCAGGTTGCCCGGATGCAGCTGGCTGAGGGACACCTCAAGATAGTCAGCGTTGACCAGCGCCGCAATCAGCTTATTGAGTGCCTCACGGAAGAGAACATTGTCACCGACCGCAATGAAACGCTGAGTCATGTTGAAACCCAGGTCCACACCTACGGGGGTGTACATATCGGGGAAGAAAACCTTCTCGCCACGGTCCTGAGCGCGCTCAAAGTGGCGGAGCAGGGAGAAAGCCGCCGCAACGCTGAGAGCGCGTGCTTCCTCGGGTAGGGCCTCCCACGAAATTTCCTGCTGCAGAGAGTGCAATTCGGAATGATCGATATGGAGCATTGTTTTATTCACAAAAGCCACGCCGGGCTCCTTATCTGGTGTTATTTATCGTGCGGTCGTTCTTCATAAAGTGCAGTCATTCGAGAGGGAAAATATTCACACAATACTGGGCGACACCATCTTTATTTTTGGGTCGACACTTTGGTAATCCCTCGTGAAGAGAAGCGGGAAAGGCAGATTACTCAGACCCTCCCGCTCACGTACCGTCTTCTATGACGAACACTTCAGAAAGAACGCTATAAATTATGGTGAAGCGCTGATACCGTCACGGGTATATACACTTCGTGAAATAATGCGAGTATATATAACGCATTACCCTCCCATTGTATCGGCTGGTTCAAGAAATAACCTAGATTTCTAAAACCAGCCGATATATGAAAAATATCCTCAAGGAAAAGTGAAAATACATTAAGTGAAATAACGCAGGAAATGCGCGAAGACCAGAGACGTTCAGTGAGAAATACTCACCGCAAAATACCCCCGGCTACTCCATGCCGCGAGCAAAATACTCCTCATCAATGCGATAACCGCACTCGCCCTCACCATCAAGCACACCCACACGATGGCGAATCATCAGCTCCACCAAGTGGTGCTGATCAACCAGAGCAATATTGCGTGCGCCCGGCAAGCCCTGCAAATACTCAGGCACCGGATGCGCATAAGCACCGCAGGTCACCAAAACACCCTGCAAACCGCCGTGTAAAAGTACCGCACCGGCAAGCTTCTGAATCTCATTGGGGGTGACCTTCATGGTCCCGCAATAGTGCTTCACTTGAATATAGATCGGTGCGAAATCCAGGCCATCAGAATAGCGGGCAATAACGTCAACACCCTTATCGTCAGCACCGCCGGTTACCTCGGTATTAAAACCGAGAGCCGTAAAAATATCGGCAACAATCTGCTCAAAATATTCTGGCGTCACCGCGTGAACGTGCTGAATCAAATCCTGCGTAAAATGCTCCGCAAACTCGGCCTGAGCGTGAATCACCGGCGAATCGCTGGCACGCAAAATAATATCCAGCGGAGACTGACCCACAGGCCAGGTCTCGGCAGTACCCGCAGAATTCAAAGCCTGTGCAAGGTGCTCCGCACCGGTTGCATCATAAGCAGCGGGGTTCAACTGAGCAGGATCAGCGCCTGAGAAAGGCGGCAGAGCATTAAGAGCACCAGTGTCAGGAGCGCCAAAAATGAGGCGATGCTCCTCCTGCGCATTCTCCAGTAGTGCGTTCGCCTGCTTCTTGAGCTTCTTCACGCTCTTCGCCGTCAAATTCTGCGCACACAGCGCCTGCACTTGCTTCACCACACGCGGCGGCACCGAACCGTGCAGATGCGGGGTGCAGGTCAGCTCGGCGCCCAGAGGAGTGAGCAGGTACTTCCTCTTCTCCCACGGGGTTATACGAGGCATCAGCTGGGCATAACGAAGTGCCACCAAGATTTTCAAGGTGGTGCGCACAGCCACCGCAAAATCGGTGGATTCAAGAGCCGGTAGGTTCTTCTTTGACCCCAACGCCTTAGTCTGCTGCCGCAACTGCTCACTAACATAGGCGGCGGTGCGAGGCACAGTCTTCGACAAGCGCCGTAGCGTCGGCAACAGAAGCGCGATATAGACATCCGGTGGGGGCCTATGGTTTTTATTCAGCATCTTTGCCATGGTCCCTGCCAATTTATTAACACTAATGTGATGGTATATACATCGTAGCATCAGTACGTATCATCATGACTTTATCGTTTCTAATATGACAAAACCACAAGAATCGGCGCATTAGATGTTCAATAGCGCAATATCAATCTTGAATTTGAGGCAAAACAATATATTCCCGCCACACCAACCGGCGTGACGGGAATATAAGAAGCAGAGTTATCAGCTCGCGTTACCTGGGGCGAGCGCGCCTCCACGAACCGGGACCGGGACGCAACGAAACACCCAGGCGCTGGCCGCGGTTCAGGATGCGCGAAGCAGCACCCACCAGCGAGTTCTGCTCCTTCTGTGCGGCATTCGCCTGCATCATCGCAACCACAGCTGTGAGGGCGGCAATCTCCTCCGGGGTGGGGGAGCCCTTAACCACCTTCAGCAGAGGCTCCTGCTCAGCGTCAGTATCTACCGAAGACTGAGCGGAGTCCTTCGCGGCACTGGATGCGCTATCCGCGTGTGCAGAAGAACGTGCGGAGCTACGCTCAAGCTGCTCGGGGCCCTCAGCAGCCTCCGAACTATCCTTCTTTTTACCGAACGAGAAATAACTCAGCGGGTTGTAGCCTGCCAAAGGCACGCCTCCTTAGAAAACCTAAAATCCTGTGAATGCCCGCGCCACAAGCGGCGCGGGCACAGCGGAAGCCTACAGCGGGATGTTGCCGTGCTTCTTTGCCGGGGTTGCCGCACGCTTATCGTGCAGGGCACGCAGCGAAGAAATGATGCGCACGCGAGTCTCACTCGGGGCAATAACCTCGTCAATGTACCCCAGCTCAGCAGCCTGGTACGGGTTCAGCAGCTCTTCCTCATACTTGGCGATCAGCTCAGCGCGGCGAGCCTCAACATCGCCACCCTCAGCCGCCAGAGCAGCCAACTCACGACGGTACAGAATATTCACCGCACCCTGAGCGCCCATCACACCAATCTGTGCGGTGGGCCACGCCAGGTTAATATCGGCACCCAGCTTCTTCGAACCCATCACAATGTACGCACCGCCGTACGCCTTACGGGTAATGACGGTAACCAGCGGAACGGTAGCCTCCGCGTAAGCGTAGAGCAGCTTAGCGCCGCGGCGAATAATGCCGTTGAACTCCTGATCGGTGCCGGGCAGGAAGCCGGGAACATCCACAAAAGTCAGAATCGGAATGTTGAACGCATCGCAATGACGCACGAAGCGGGCGGCCTTCTCGGAAGCCGAAATGTCCAGGCAGCCGGCGAACTGCATCGGCTGGTTCGCCACAATACCGACCGTGCGGCCCTCAACGCGGGCGTAACCAATCATCACGTTCGGGGCGTACAGCGCCTGCATCTCCAGGAAGTGGCCGTCATCGACCACGGACTCAATGACCGCGCGCATGTCATAAGGCTGGTTTGCCGAATCCGGGATCAGGGTGTCCAGGTCCAGATCGTCTACCGTCACCACGGGCTCCTGGTCGTGCTCCAGGGGCAGGGACTCTGCAAGGTTATTCGAGGGCAGGAACTCGAGGAGCTCACGCACAAAATCGAACGCGTCTTCTTCATCCTCAGCCAGGTAGGTGCTGGTACCGGTCACGGAGTTGTGCTGACGCGCACCGCCGAGGGTTTCCATGTCCACATCCTCGCCGGTCACGGTCTTAATGACGTCCGGGCCGGTAATGAACATGTGCGAAGTCTTATCCACCATGATGATGTAGTCAGTCAGCGCTGGGGAGTACGCGGCACCGCCAGCGCAGGGGCCCATAATGACAGAAATCTGCGGAACCACGCCGGACGCACGCACGTTCATACGGAAAATGTCGGCAAACATCGCCAGGGAAGCCACGCCCTCCTGAATGCGGGCGCCACCACCATCGTTAATGCCGATGACCGGGCAACCGTTCTTCAGAGCGAACTTCTGCACCTTCACAATCTTCTCGCCGTTCACCTGCGAGAGAGAACCACCGTAGACGGTGAAATCCTGCGAATACACGGCAACCAGGCGACCATCCACGGTGCCGTAACCGGAGACCAGGCCGTCACCCAGAGGCTTCTTCGCCTCCATGCCGAATGCGGTGGTGCGGTGGCGGGCGAGGGCATCAAACTCTACGAAAGAACCCTCGTCCAGAAGCATATCGATGCGCTCGCGGGCGGTGTGCTTGCCGCGTGCGTGCTGCTTCTCGATAGCTGCCTCACCGCTGGGCGCGAAGCTGCGCTCTCGACGTGCATAAAAATCAGCGAGCTTACCGGCGGTGGTGCTCAAATCAAATTCCTGCTGGAGGTTCTCGGACATTATTCCTCGTTCCTGCTCCACCCGATCGTCGGGAGCCAGTGGTTGCGGTGATAAGGTGCTCAGGTGCCCCGAAGAGCACTCTTGAACAATGTGCATATCTTTCAACTATAGTGCGAACTAGGGCACATATGCCAGGTGAGAAGCCAGAATATCAACACTAGATACACTTTTATGCACACACCGCCCGCAATGATGCGCGAAGAGCGCTGAAGAGGCATCTAGAGCGCAGAGACACGATGCAGAAAACCCCCTCTTGCGCCGACAATCCTTGTCGGCGAAAAGGGGGTTCAAGCTACTTGAGCTTTACGAAATTTAGATGGTGCCCAGAACCGGGTTCCACTCGGTCACGGTGTGAGACAGAACCGCGCCACCAATGTTCATGGGGTCGCCAGCAACCAGCTTCTCAGCTGCCTCAATGGAGTCGACCTTTGCAATCAGCAGAGCGCCGGCGGGGGTCTCGCCGTCCAGCAGAGGACCGGAAACGATCAGGTTGCCCGCCTCAATCTGCGAACCAAGGTACTCGCGGTGAGCCGGGCGGTACTTCGCCTGCTCCTCGGGAGCTGCGTAAACGTAAGTAATTGCGTAATAAGCCATAGCGGTCTTCTTTCGAGCAGGGCGGAGGAACCTCCGCAGCCGGTCGGTGCTTGATGCACCCTCACTGTCTAATGTACCGTCTCGGGTACCGGGTGGGCATCACCGGCGGCAAGAAATTGATATGGTGAGAAGCCAGTGCGACTCGGTAGAAACCGGCAGGTTTCGGCGGTGAGCTGAAAGCGGGTCGACATACTGCAGAGCAGTTTCGAGCAGAGTAGAAAGGCGCAAGCTATGGAGGAGAATATGCATACCGAGAGCGGTCATTCGGTTTTGGATGCGCCGCCCATCCGCACCATCGCAATGGAAACCGGGTACTCAAGCGTAAACCTCTACGATGAAGTCGACTCCACCACCACCCGCGCCCGCGAGCTACTCATGGACGGCACGGACCCCGAACGCGAACAGCTTGGCGAGCTCTCTGTTTATGCCAGCCTCTACCAAAGCGCCGGACGCGGCCGCCTCGCCCGAGCCTGGACCGCCCCTCCCGGAGCCTGCCTCGCTACAAGCATCGTGGTGCGCCCGCACGCCTCCACCGACCCGCTCTCCCGAGAACTACCCGAAGACAGCTACCACTGGCTGACCCTCATTGCCGGGCTCAGTGTGGTCGATATTTGGCGCGGCTACGGTGTGGACGCCGCCCTCAAATGGCCCAACGACGTCATCGCGCAGGGCGCTAAGGGGTGTGGAATTCTCGCCCAGCTCGTTCCCGAAAGCGGCTCCACCGAGGGGCAGCGCAGCATCATTGTGGGCATCGGTCAGAATACGAATATGTCCGCCGAACAGCTGCCCGTACCCACCGCCACCAGCCTGAGCCTGTGCACCGGGCAGGTCATTGACTCCTCCGAGGTGCTCACCCGACTGCTGAGCATCTTCGCCCGCCGCTACCGCGCCTTCGTGCGCGCCGGTGGCGACCCCGAACGCCCCGACCCCCTCAATCCGCAGAGTATCAGCCTGCTCGACCAGGCACGTGCCGCCACCGCAACCCTCGGCGCCAGCGTGCGTATGAGCCTGCCCGACGGAAGCACCGTAGAAGGCATCGCCGAAGACCTCGACGCGCAGGGGCGCATCCTCATTCGCCGCGAGGGCGGAACCCTGGAGCCCTACGCGGTGGGCGATATTGAGCACCTTCGCCCCGCCAACGGTAGCTACGGAGATTTTCAGCAGGCACACTAGAACCAACCCCTAAAATTTCAGCCCGGCACGTCAACTGCATTAACCCACACCACCTCAACCGGTGCCTCCAGCCGGAATATAACAACCAGCACAGCTAAGGAACACCATGCGCTTGCGCGGAAAACTCAACCCCGGTGAGCATGTCATCATCGCCACCCGACAGCACTACGGTGCCCTGCTGCCCGCGCTCGCCTACCTGCTGGTTGCTATCGCCGCCTCAACCTTTGCCTCCACGGCACGGTCTTCACCTATCCTGTGGACTCTCGGCATGATTTGCGCGGTTGGTGCCGTCCTCGGAGCGGTGCGTACCGCATGGCGTTGGGCTACCACCTCCTACCTTCTCACCACGCACCGGCTCGTGGTTCGCCGCGGCGTGATGACCCGAACCGGAGACGAATCCCTCTACTTGGATTCCATGGGGGAACGCTGGGTAAAACAACGCGGACCGGGCGCCTGGTTGGGCTACGGCTCCGTGTATGTGGTCTGCCGCGGAGCGCACCACCGCCTGACCTACGTGCCCGACCCGAAGCGCTTTGAAAAAGAAATTAAAGCCGCCCGACGTGACTACTACGCCCTGCGCTCTCGCTATATTTAGAGCTTCTTCGCCCCCGCCGCCGACTCGGGCGGGAGCTGTCGGGTTGGCTCAGAGCCTAAATCAGTCGCTAAATCTGCCGAAAAAATGCGGATTAGAGTATTCTTAAATGTGAATTACTCCACTAAACTATCCTAGGGTGCGGGCGCTTTTGTGACCCAAACACCACAGCGGAGGGGTATATTAACAAGGCGCTACACGGTGAGCATCATCGCAGTGACGCAATGCAAAACCCACAGAGTGTAACGAGGCACCTCGTAACCTCGTGCCACCACGGTGTAAACCAGACAGTATTGTCCGGCAGAGATGAAAGGAGCGGCAGCGGCAATGAGCACGGCAGACCACCATGAACCTGCGCACTCTCCGCAGGGCACCGGCGCCACCATGGGCCCCGAAACCCAAATGCTGAACCTCAAAATTCTGCAGAACCTCGCCCAGAACAATATCTACCGAGACGAGGAATCCAAGGCAGGAATCCGAGCCCTCGAAAAGTCGCTCCTGGGACAGGGCCGCCGCTACACCCCCCTAGAAGCCGCAGAATGCGCCGGACTTCCCTTCGAAACCGCCCAGCGCATCTGGCACAATATGGGCTTCCCGACGATTCCCAACCACTCGCCCTACTTCACTGAAACAGACGTGCAGATGCTCGCCGACCTACAGAAGTTGGACGCAGAAGGCGATATCCGCATGGAATATGTGGCATCCCTCGTGCGTGCCGAAGGCCAACTGACCGACCGCACCGTCGCCTGGCAGATTGAGGCGCTCGTGCACAACATCATGGTCACCGAAAACCTCAGCGATAATGATGCCCGCCGCAAGCTCCTCAAAGACTTCCCGCGCTACCTCGAGGTTCTCGAGCGTCTGGCGCTATACGCATACCGTCGCCAGATGTACGCCGGAATCCTGCGCCTGGGATTACGCGAAAACAACGTGACCACCTCCGGCCTCTCCCGCCTGCCCCTGGTACGCGGTGTAGGATTCGTGGATCTGGTCTCGTACACCTCTCTGGTACGTAACCTAGACGCGGCGGCTCTTTCTCAGCTCATCAACCACTTTGAGCAGAGTTGCCTGGACGTTATTGCGCCCCTGGGCGGTCGCATTATTAAGACTCTCGGTGACGAAGTTTTCTTCCTCACCGAAACCCCGGACGCTATCGCAGAGATTAGCCTGCAGCTCTCCGAAAAGATTGGTGCCGACCCGCAACTGCCGGATGCACGTGTCGCCTTCATCTGGGGTGAAGTTCTGGCTAACCGCGGCGACGTGTACGGCTCCAGCGTGAACCTGGCTGCGCGCCTGGTCTCCCTCGCTGAACCGGGTACCGTACTGACCGATAATGAGACAGCAAACACGCTCCGACAGGTGGGAAATCGCTATATTCTCACCTCTCAAGGGACGCGAAACGTTAGAAGCTTTGGTAACGTAGACCCCGTGGCGGTGACTCGTCGCGCGAACTACACAATGGAGATAGACCTCTCATGACTGAACTGAAACTACGTACCGGTGGTGCAACGCACCGCGGCGCACATCGAGAAAATAACGAAGATTCGATGGTCGTTGCCGGTTCCCTTTGCGTGGTCGCGGACGGCATGGGAGGCCACGAAGCCGGCGAAGTAGCATCGCGCCTGTGCGTGCGTCAGCTTGCCTACTCGCCTTTCTTCACCATGCCCGGTGGCCGTAGCGAAGAGGAGCAGCAGGCCTACGCTGAACGCCTCGCCGCCATTGACGACTCCGACCCCGCCAAGCGTCGTCGCCGCGCCAACACCGTCCTCAACAACGAAATCGTGGGCACCCTGAACCGCCTGCACGATATTCTCGGCGAAACCAACGAAGAAATTAAGCAGGCACTCTCCCGCGCTGGCGGCACGACCGTCACTGGCGCCTGGCTGACCAGCATCGGTGACCGTAACCTGTGGGTTATTTTCAACGTGGGTGACTCCCGAACCTACCGTCTGCTGCGTGAAGACGACGGTATTCACCACTCCGCCATGGAGAAGCTGCCCGGCTCTGAGGGTTCCGCCTCGCTGGAGCAGGTCACGAGCGACCACTCCGAGGTGCAGTACCTGGTTGACGAGGGTCAGATTACCGCCCTGGAGGCGCTGACCCACCCGCGCCGCAACGTGATTACCCGCGCCCTCGGTACCGGCAACTACTGGGAACCGGACTTCTGGGTTCTGCCCGCCCGCGCCGGTGACCGCCTGATGCTCTGCTCCGATGGCCTTTCCGGTGAGCTTTCGCACGAATACATGGCGCGCGTACTCACCTCGATTCGCCACCCGCAGGACGCCGCTGACGTGCTCCAGCACGAGGCGCTGCGCTCCGGCGGCCGCGACAACATTACGGTGATTGTTGCTGACGCTGTCGAGGCCTAAACTTCATACCTTATGATTCACCCCCGCTCTCTTCGGGTACTCGTGCGAGTGCCTTCAGGAGGTGGGGGTGAACTGTATCTGCACACAGAAACTAAGGAAGCGCGATTCGGGAAGTGGCTACGGTGTTTTTGCGCCAGTGTTCGCGCGCGAGGAACCTGCCAATATGACGAGCGATAGGGGAGAGGCGGAGCAAAAACGCTAGACTGGACGGGTGACTGAGAACAACACCACCCAGCAGACTGCCACCGCCGAGACTCGAGCAGAGAGCCCCGCAGAAAACTCCGTGGAAAACACCGCAGAAAACACCGTGGAGATTACCGAGGCCCTGCGTGCTGAGTACGCGGAACTGACCGATAAGATTCGTGCCGCCCGCCGCGCCTACTACAACGAGGACGCGCCCTTCCTCTCTGACGCCGAGTACGATAAGCTCTACCGCCGCCTCGAAATCATTGAGGCGGAGCACCCGCACCTGATCGCCAACGACTCGCCCACCCAGGAAGTCGGCGGCGAAGCCATCGAGGCCTTCGCACCCGTCACCCACCTGCAGCGCATGTACTCCCTCGAGGACGTCTTCTCCTTCGAAGAGCTACGCGCCTGGCTGACCAAGACCGAAGAGAGCGCCCGGACCCTCACCGGCAGCGCACCGCAGTGGCTGACCGAGCTGAAGATTGACGGCCTGGCGGTGAACCTGCTCTACCGCAACGGCACCCTCGTACGCGCGGCAACCCGCGGCGACGGCACCACCGGCGAAGACGTCACCCACAACGTGCGCACCATCGCGAGCATCCCGCAGCAGCTGAGCGGCGAGAACCACCCCGAAGAGATTGAAATCCGCGGCGAAGTGTTCATCTCCTCCGCCGATTTTGAGAAGCTCAACGAGTCCATGATTGCCGCAGGAAAGAACCCCTTCGCGAACCCGCGTAACGCCGCGGCAGGCTCGCTACGCCAGAAGGACGCGGCGATTACCGCCTCGCGCCCGCTGAGCATGTACGTGCACGGCATCGGTTCGCGCACCGGCCTGGATATTGCCACCCAGTACGAGACCTACGATTTGCTCGCCTCCTGGGGTCTGCCCGTGAGCCCCTACAGCGAAATCGCCGCCAACACCGAGGCGGTCTTCGACTTCATTAACAAGTACGGCGAGCAGCGCCACTCCCTGGTGCACGAGATTGACGGCATCGTCATTAAGGTCAACGACTTCGCGACCCAGGCTCAGCTGGGCTACACCTCCCGCGTGCCGCGCTGGGCGGTGGCGTACAAGTACCCGCCCGAAGAGGTGCACACCAAACTGCTGGACATCCGCGTGGACGTGGGACGCACCGGCCGCGTGACCCCCTACGGCGTCATGGAGCCCGTGTTCGTCTCCGGCTCGACCGTCGAACGCGCCACCCTGCACAACCAGGACGTGGTCAAGGCCAAGGGCGTGCTCATCGGCGACACCGTGGTGCTGCGCAAGGCAGGCGACGTGATCCCCGAGATCGTCGCCCCCGTGGTTGCTCTACGTGACGGCACCGAACGAGAGTTCGTGATGCCCGGCGAGTGCCCCTCCTGCGGCTCGCCCCTGGCACCCGGCAAGGAAGGCGATGTGGACCTGCGCTGCACGAACCCGCGCTCCTGCCCGGCGCAGCTGACCGAGCGCGTGTACTATGCGGCAAGCCGCGGCGCCTTCGACATTGAGGCGCTCGGCTTTGAAGCAGCAAAGGCACTCACCAGCCCCGCAACCCCGGATACCCCTCCGCTAACGACCGAGGCGCACCTGTTCAGCCTCAACATTGAGGACCTGCGCGAGGTCACCATCGAACGTGAGAAGAAGGTCAAGGGTGTGGGCACCGGAAAGATGGAGCGCGTGCCCTACTTCTACACCAAGCCGACCAAGGCACGCCCCGAGCCGAAGCCCACGAAGAATACGCTGAACCTCTTCGCCGAGCTGGAGAAGGCAAAGCAACAGCCGCTGTGGCGCGTGCTGGTTGCCCTTTCGATTCGCCACGTGGGCCCGACCGCTGCCCGCGCGCTCGCCGCGGAGTTCGGTTCGATGCAGGCGATCCGCGAGGCTGACCGTGAACGCCTCGCCGCTGTGGACGGTGTGGGCACCACGATTGCCGACTCTATTATTGAGTGGTTCGCTGAGGACTGGCACGCCGAGGTGGTGGACTCCTGGGCTGCCGCCGGTGTGCGCATGGAAGATACCCGTGACGAGTCCGTGGAACGCACCCTGGAAGGCTTGACCGTGGTCGTGACCGGCACGCTGAACGGTTACACCCGTGACGGTGCGAAGGAA
>OCPN01000217.1_pt1 | contig 24186 bp, 21 predicted proteins | sample 1476971 | NCBI WGS metagenome assembly OCPN01 (sample SAMEA2580251, study PRJEB22360) | human gut metagenome | biome: human gut; feature: human-associated habitat; material: faeces | place: Denmark | collected 2008/2010
TACTCATTTCTGGGCAGAAGTGGGCAGTAAAATTTAAGAAACAGGGGCTAAACCCCTTGATATGAAAGGAATCTAGAAAATATTATGATGAACATGCAGGACTCGCCCCTCGGTTTTTTAAGTCTTGCAATCGTTCAAAATGTTGATTTAATAGGGTTTTAGACTTCAATAAATCATACAAAATGTTCTAAAATTTTCAAAAGTGGTCACTTTTTGGTCACCAATTCACTAGCATTTTGGGGTACTAATTGAATACTCTCATTCCTCTAAACTGTCGAAATAGCGAAGTCTTTTCGATTGAGAAGAGGAATTCAAAAGGCAGGTTCACACCTGCCCTTTCTTTATTTTTTCACTTTACCAGCTAGCTCCACTTGTAAGAATGGTTTTATTGAACCAAGAATAATAGCCGTCGCCTTTTTGTCTTGCTTTTCAGTCCTCTTTCTCTTATTGAACATATCCAGCATGAATTTATAATCCTTTTCAGGTCGAAAATCGTTCCATTTTGTAGGTTTGAATGCTCCTATCTCATACAAATAAAGTAATAATTTTCGACTAAAAAACTCTGACGACAATGGAAGAAACTGGTCCTTTTCTACTGCATGTAACAACTTGAACAACTGCTCCTTGACATCAACTTCATGCTTCAAATCATCACGCTCAAATTTCTTAATGCAGGAACTTCCGATAGGGTATAATACCCTACCATTTAATTGATTTTCAATAGTAAAAAGGTAGCGAAGATGCTCTTTCCCACATATACAGGATTCTTCTAGTTGTTCATCTTCTTCTACATCTGAAATTTCCCACTCAGTAACAGCTAGTTCCCAACTGTTAGATTCAGAATTATCCATCACATCTTTAATCAGTGTTTGTAAATATCTACTTTCTGTTACCATATGCGTTAACTCCTTCCTTTTTATCTCTCCCATCATTATTTACTTTTCAATTCATATCTATCAACAACTAACTCTTTAAAACCTTGTTGAACTAATATTTCATTGCACTTATTAACATCAAAGCTCGCACTACCTTGTAAGAAGAAATAATAAAGCGTATGTTTGCGATTTCCTGTTATCAGATTATTCTCCGTTAATCCAATCAATAAGTGGCTCAAAGATGATGGTAATTTCATTCCAACACAAATTGCAATGATACTTTCTAGTTTTGGTTCAGTTTTTCCATTTCTAAGGTTAGAAATAGCTTTGACACCTAGATTTGTTGCATCAGCTAGTTCCTGATTTGTGACATCACGCCATTTCATCACTTCAACTAATGCTGGAGCAAAACTAGTAAAACCTTTAACTTTGGTCATGATTTCAATCATGTCGTCAATGTGAACATCAACTTGCTCAAGAAAGTCATTCTTACCCTCTGGTAAACCAATCGTAAATTGAATATCAGAATCAGCATCTCGATTAAGCAACAAAGTCAAGGAGGTGGAGCTTCCTGTTTGGGTATTAGAAGAAATTTCAAATACAACACAGCATTCATCCATGTGTTGACGTGCATAAGGTGTCAAGAATGGATTCCCTGTAATATCATATGATATATATTTGATATCATTGATACAAAGGTGAGATTCTACATAAAGTAGCTCACCTTTTTCAACACGCTCTTTTAAGGTTTGGTGAGATAATAATTGTAAGCCAAACTGAATCAAACTTACCGAAAATGTTTGAGTATCCTTTAAATAGCCAGACTTCCATCTATGAGTTGGAACATAAGAACCATCTATATAGATAAATGCACCTTTGACTAATTCAAAACCACATTCTGCCAATCGAACCTTTGCAGATAGGCGAGAAGCCCCGAAGAATTGAGCAAGTTCATCTATCCATTTTTCCACAATCTCAAGGTCGTCCTGGGTTTGGCTCGATTCAAGAAGTCGTTGCTGTCTAATCCTTGCTTCCTGAATAAACATTTCTTTTGGCATCAGGATTTTTGGTGCAATTGATTCAGCGTGCCACTCCATCCAACCAATCATATCAGAAGCGTTTTCGTATTTAATATCATTCGTTGTAGAGAGAACAGAAAGATGCTCCTCATCGGCTCGTGCCAACTCTAAAGCATAGCGATGCAGTTCCCAGTGAACACACTCATGAAGAATGGTATTTCTAACAACCCCAAGATTCCGTACCTGAATTAGCTTTTCATCAATGACAACTGTTCCTGCCGAGATACCCTTTTCAGGATTATCTTGAAAATAGATTTGCCCAAAAATGGAAGTATCTTTTGTAATAGAATCATATTTTAATTGAAGCCCCATTTGTTGAACAATATATTCAGGGTCAACCTTTGTGGGTGTCAACAAGGGATTTTTATCATACTTGTTCAAAATGGCTTCTGCCACCTTGTCTAAGTCATCTTTACAAATAACTGGTACAAGTTTATCAGATAGAGGATATTTAAAGGTACTGTACGTTCCCTTTTCATAAGCATCAACCTTGATAATTCTGAAATTTTTGATTCCTGCATCAGGTTTCCCAATAGCAGATACACGAAGCCAACGATTCTTTTCTTTTGTATTCTCATAATGGTTGTTACGCTCAACCACTGTTGCATATACATCCGTCAAAATATCTATATCAATCTCTCCGTCACCACGGTGTCCAGCATAAATCAACTTGAAATCTATATCCATAACTTCTATTTCGTCATCACAATCACAAGTAATACTTAGCTCTTCAAGATGGTCTAGGAAATATTCCTCACTTGCGTTATAGATTTCATTATAAAATGTTTTCTCAATATATCTAGTAAAAGAAATCAAGTTCCCTCCTAAAATCCAAACAATTCATCAATTGGATGCCAATCCACCATGTCGTCTTTCCATTCTCCTTCATTCAAATAGCGAAGAGTTCCAGCAATATCACGAACAAATGCTCCTTTCAGATTATATTTCTCGAGATAGGCTTTCAAAGCTTCAAATTTCAACGGTGCATACTCGTCGATATTCTTGTCCTCACCCTTGGTGTTTTCTCCCCCCTTAGTTTCCACGATATAGACATCACCATTCTTCAATTTAACAATGTAGTCAGGGTAAAAATGGTGAGAAGAGCTTGCTGTATTATAAACTAATGAGAAATATTGAGTCCCCTTATCCCCGTTCTTGTAAACAAACTCAACAGCCTCCTCATTTACTTCAATATAGTCTTCAAAAAGGCGTTCCACCTCACTACCTTTGATGACACTTCTCGTATAACCCTCATAAACATTGGTTACTGTACTAACTTGTTCCATCTTTGGATTATATAAATATCGTTCTGTTATTGGGATATAGAAATCATTCTCTTTAATATCTACAAGTCCCATACTAATGGTTGGTTGAATATCTACTTTTCTAAATACCTCACGAATTTCACGCCAATTATTCAGGATGAAGGCGGTCCATTCATTTGCTTCTAATTTCAAGAGTTTATGCTTATTTTGACGCTTATCATCCATGAAAAATCGTCTCAATAATGATTCAACCTGACTTACTTTTAGATGGGTTACTCGGTCAAGCTCATGATAGGCATGGAGTAAATCGATACGATTTGCTCTAAAATCTGCCTCAACTTTCCTCTCCCTATCTTGTAAAAATTCTGAATGCTCCATCGTATCAAAACGCCCCTGTTTATAGGTGTTCACTATAGTATTACCTAATTGAATTCCACGATTTTTTAGTTTTTGCTTATTCAATTCAACATCATTTGATAAATTCCATTCACGAATCAAGCCTTGATAAAGATTTTCTCGCAGGTTTTTTTCACTTTGCCCTTCGTGTAAATCCAAGGCTCTCTCGCTAGTTAACTTAAAGTCTTTAGCAATTTCCTTACGCTTCAAAAGAGGTGTCGGCGCACCAACTCCTTTCTGAGCAAATGCACCATTTAGAAAATCGCTATCGAAGGTATAAAGATAAGCATTATCTAATACATCAATATCATAGTGACCTTTTAATGGTTCAGGCATACGACGGATACGACCAATGGTTTGAATAGTAAATGCTTCCCCCATGTTTTCTCGGATTTTAATCAGAATTTTGGCACGTGGAGCATCCCACCCCGTAGCAATTGCCTGCTTGATAATGAGGTACTCCACTTCATTATCAAGGTCTTGAACATTGATATAGTTTCTCTTCTGTTCTGATAACCAAATACCAAGTTTCCCATCTTCATAGGTCTTATGGAGTTTTTCTTGAATATAGGATTCAATGCGATTGAGCAATTCAGGCTCTGAATCAGACTTGTCAGGTAATTGCACTAATACTAATGGATTGATGCCTGTCACACCATGTTCAACATAACCCTGAACAATTTCCTTACGCTTTTGTTCCGCGCTTTCAAAAAGCATTTCAAACTCTGCACTAATATCCTGACTCTCACCAAGATAATTTTCAAGACCTTCATTTACGACAACAGATTTTGTAATCAAACCTGATGCGATAACTTCTTCTTCAGTAACTTCGTAGAATTCAACCTTGTCAGGTATTTTAGGGTCTTCAATAGTTGCTGAAACTCTAACAGTCTTGTCAGCCTTAAATTTTGAAATGATTTCTTTAGCTTTATCTGTATCATTACTATGTGCCTCATCAATGATAAGGATAAAGTGACGGTCTGCTTCAAAAGCTTTTTCAATCTTATCTTCAAGATTGTCTTTTTCTGTTTCTGTCAGCATCGCTTTTTTGTTTTTTCCTACAACCGACTCATAATTAATAAATGTCGCTGTCCCTTCGTCAAATCCTTGGTTAAGCGCATCTAGAAGTGATTGTGCCCTGATTGAAGAAAAATTCTTCGCCTTATCTTGACTTTGTTCCTCAAGTTCCCCTGCTCCAGGAGTAAACCATATAAATGCCACGTTGTCATGAGTGCTTTCAAGGTAGGTATTCACCCAATCAAGAAGTGTGATGGTTTTCCCCGATCCTGTAGGTGACTTGATAACCATTTCATTAACACCATACTCAGGTGCAGTAAACTTTAATAATCTATCAACTAGATTTTGTTGGAAACTTTTTAATTCAATCATGACCAAATATCCTTTCCGAAGTAGTAATTTGGAATTTCTTGTATTGTAATATTCTTATCACGTAGAATTCGTTTTTGGTTGGCATCAAAGAAAATATCAGGGTGAATAAAGAGTGTTGAATTGTCAACAAAGTCAGTTTCATCCATTTTATCTAATTGGTCTTCTGACAGTATAACCTGTACTTTCGGATTTGAAATATCCACTCCAAACTCCAATTCGACAAGTGGAGTTACATAGTTAAGCAATTCATATTCGAGTGATACATCAGGAAAATCTTCTTTAACCACAAAATCCGTCTTAAAGTATTTAAGATTATGAGGAATACCTTTCACTGTTTTTCCTTTTTTATTAACACCAATTATTTTTACACTACTATCTTCAAATACTATATCTACCTTATCATAGACTTCTTTGTTCAATTCAACAATTGTATCAATATCTATTTTTAGTGAGTCTAGTCGTTTAAGTATATTTGGAGTTAATTTTTTTTCAAATAATACTTCTTTAAAATCTTTTTTATGTATAAATCCTTCGGAGACTGCCTTCAATCTAGGATATGTAATAGATGAGCAAATCCCATATTTCTCTTCATATACTGAATATTCAACCTCGTACTCTTCAGGAGCTCCTATTGTCTTTTTGAATTCTCGTTCTTTCTTTTCTCCTATAGCGTTATTAGTCGCTAATATATACGTTCTATTACCGCCACATAATTTATTTAGCATCTCGACTGCATGACCAGTAGTACCTGACCCCGCAAAGAAGTCCAGTATTATTGCATCTTCTTTTTCCTTAGTAGTGGCATATAGACATTCATACACATTCCATAGAGACTTTGGAAAATCAAAATCATTATTAGGAACCATACTATTAATTAGCTGAGTTCCGTATTCGTTCGCGTCATATTTCTTATCAGTCCATACAGTTTTATATGGTGCATATGGTTTACCAATTTCTATATCCCAAATACCCTTTTTAAAAGTTGCTCGTAAAATATGCCAAATACTCTCAACGGTCTGTCTTGCGTACCTCCATTTTCTTTCTATCCCGGAATTATCTATGGGATAAACAACTACAGTCCCATCCTCAAGAAATCTATTTTTCTGGGGATGCTCGCTATCATCTAAGACCTCTTCAAATCCAACTATTTTTCCATTTTTGATTTTAATTCCATAAAAACAGTTTTTTGCATCTGACCTTAATGATTCACCGCCCCAGTTTCTTAATGAAGACCAAGCAATATCTACTTCATCTACTTCTTTTTCAAAAATAACTTTATAATTCTTCTTATAAACAAATAGTGCAAATTCATTAATATATGAAAAATTATTTCCTTGAATTCCTCTTGGGTTCTGGACAATTGTTACTACATCAACGGTAAATTCATCACCAAAAACTTCTTCAAGTAATAATTTCAAGGTGGCAACTTCATTTTCATCAATTGCACAAACAAGCACTCCGTCTTCTTTCAATAAAAGTCTTGCACAATCTAACCTACTCTTCATCATAGATATCCACTTACTATGCTTATAAGAATCTTTATAGTCTATATAATTGTTGTTATATTTCCAATTTCTTGCTCCTGTATTATATGGAGGGTCAATATAAATGACATCAATCGCCCCTGTATGTGTCTTCTTCAAGAGGTGCAGACTATGAAGATTGTCGCCTTCCAAAAGAAAGTTATAACTTTCTGAATCAAGATTATCTACAATTTTCTTGGTCTCGTCCTCAACGAAGACAGGAATCTTAGTTTTCATCTCTTCCTCAACCAATTCGGTATGTTCTTCCCAAACAAGACCATATTTCTTGGTGTTGAGCAAACGGACAAGTTTTTCCAGTTTGTCTACATCATCATTTCTCCTGTCCTCCCGAGCCTGTTTCAAAAGCTCCTTCACATAGGCAACCGCACCCTCCTTCTCGTTCTTTCGAAGGCGTTCTATAAAGTCTTGAGACATTACAAAACACCCCCTTTCTCAGAAAAAGAGGGTGTTTTCTTGTATGCAGAAAAGAGGTAGAAAACTACCTTATTGTTGTTTGTTGTTTGTTGTTTGTTGTTTGTTGTTTGTTGTTTGTTGTTTGTTGTTTGTTGTTTGTTGTTTGTTGTTTGTTGTTAATGGTATCAAGTTTTAAATCTCCTTGTCAACTTAATTCTTTACTGTTCTATTATACCACGAAGGGCATTACAAAAAAATTTAATACTGCTAAAGAAAAAAATGACCTAGCAAGTCATTTTTCATGGGTATTTTAGGTTGGTATTTTAGAGAAAAACAGTAAGAAAACCTGTTCTATCAAGCTTTATCATAGTGACTTTCCAAGTTATATATTTATATTCTACTAAAAGTTATGATTAGCTTATAAAAATTAATAGTCCAATTGCTGGCCAGCAAAGGACGGATTGAAACAATATGATTACTAAACGATAAAGGTTTAGTTCTGCATATTACCGTTTCACCGTTTCTTTGTTGTGCCTTTTTGCATCATTCGGTAACTGTAATGGCTCATATGTTTCTTTCCGTCCAATAACTGGACTTAGAAAGAGGCATGAATATGTCAAACAAAGTTACTCTTCGTCGTGAACAAAAAATCGTTAAGGCAGCTCAAGAAAATAACTGGAAAGAAGTTTCTCGCTTACTCCAACAAGAACAAAACAATGCCGAAAGTCGTGACCGCTACCATCATAAGCGTAGTTTTGAAGAAAATGTTTCTCAAAAAGACAGCAAAAAACGTGAACAGCATGAAGTTATCGCAAATTCAGATTTGACTCCTGAAGAGGCTCTTATCCAAAAAGAACGTAGTGAAGCCATCAAGCTAGCAAAAGAGAAAGCTCTAACTCAAAAAGAACGTGACATCGTTGAAATGATTGCCGAGCAAAATTTCAGTTACAAGAAAACAGCAAGGCAAATCACTATCATTTATGGAAAGATTAGTGATGTAACTGTTAAAGACCATTATTTGAAAGCTCTAAAAAAATTAGAAATTGTACTTTCAGATTATCGCTAAGTCAAAAAATCCAGCTCATCCAGTGCTGGATTTTTACGTAACAACAAAATTTTTTCAAAAATACTTTGCGTTTTATCTTCTAAATCTCCTTAATAATAAGGAGGTGAGCTCACAACCAAATTTATCGTCCAGCTCAAGACAAAAACCGAGCATGTCGCCACTCTAAAATCAACAGCCATGAAAGGAGATAAGAAACATGGCAATTCGTACAAAATACAAAAAAGGTGGCTACTCAGCCGCTACCGCAACTGAATACGTGAATCCTGTAAAACCGATTCACAGCCTGAGCACTGAGCTTGAACCTCAACAACTCTTCGAGAATGGGAAACCAACTGGGGAAATTATCGCCTACAAGGCAACCTTCATCCAAGAAGGACTCGAACCTTTCCAAGTCAAGTTTGAAAACAAAGTGAAGCTTCCTGACTTTATGAGTCTCGTTCAACTTGACAATCTTCAAGCAGTTGAAGTTCGCTACAATGTCTACTTCAAAGCAGATGGAATCAAAGAGGTGAAATAATGGTAACTAAAGAAAATACCGTCTTGCAATCTTACTTGCTCCAGAGCCTAAACATGGCTCTGGGAGCTTTGATGCAGGGCGAGACCAGTTACACAAACAGTTTTAATATTTTGATTCAAGAAGATGGATTCATCTTTGTTCCGAGACTTCCTTGTACCTATATCTTAGATGATGAACTCTACAACAAAATTTTCTTAATCGCTAACGCATCCTTATACCCACACTATACGCTTCTCAAACAGAACGCAACATATTTTGTACCTCTCAAGACAGACGACATCCATGTTCAGCGTGGGCTCTTATTTCCTTGGAAAGTAGGTATTTCAAAACGCTTGGTCATCCCTGATCTTGATAAGTACATTGCCGAACTACCAAAGAATCAGATTCCAATTATGGAAAATTTTTCTCTCAATCTTGATAAGGTCAACCACGTTGCTATCTGTGGGAATAGTGGGGCAGGTAAATCTTACGCATTGACCTATCTTTTAAGTGTATTGAAGAATCAATCTGATTTGATTATCGTCGACCCTAAGTTTGACACTCCTAGCCGTTGGGCTCGTGAACATAAAATTCCGGTTATTCATCCAGTTGAAAATCGTTCTAAGTCTGACTACGTTTCTGAAATCAATGAGCGTTTAAGTCAATGTTTAGACCTAATTCAAAAACGTCAGGCGATTCTATACGACAACCCCCGTCATGAATTTACACATATGATGATTGTCATTGATGAGGTGCTTGCCTTATCTGAAGGAGTGAATAAGCATATCAAAGAGGCTTTCTTTTCGCTCTTATCTCAACTCGCTCTCCTCGGTCGTGCTACTAAAATTCACTTGTTGCTGGTAAGTCAACGCTTTGACCATACCACAATTCCGATTTCTGTCCGTGAGCAACTTAATGTTCTTATTCAAATCGGGAACATCAACAAGAAAACAACTCAATTCTTGTTTCCTAACCTCGACCCTGAAGGTATTGTCATTCCCATTGGACATGGTACTGGCTTGATTCAAGTCATTGATAACGAGCACCCTTATCAAGTGCTTCCGTTATTATGTCCAACTTACTATACGAAGAAAGGTATTTTATAAATGAAAAAGACCCCATTCATGAGGACATTCAACCTCAATGTTAACCTAATTCTATCCTCAATCCTGTCAGGCTTTTTTGGCTGGACACTAAAATTTCTAGCTATCACTCTGAATCAGATTTCACTTGGTTCATTCGACCTATCGAAAGTGAGTCTTTACCTAGGTATAGGAAGCCATTATTGTTACTTGACTTTCTTCGTCTTATTGTCAGTGCTAGCTTTCTTAGTAACACTTGAAATTGTGAATCGAATTCGATTTGATAATCTTTTCAACTATTTCAAATCTATCTACCATACCTTCAAGCTCCGCAACTTTCTAACTCAACGGGAGAAATCAGAGAAGCTTACAACTATTGACAAGCAAACTATAACATCCTACAACCCAATCAATGGCAGCTTCAATCGCTGTGCTCATAAGAGTGTTGCAGATATCCGAAAGGATGAAGTCAAAGTCTTCATCAAAGTTCCAAGGGACCAGCAGGGGCAAAAAATTTTGAGTGATATGACTTTCCAACTCAAAGAAGAAGTATCCAGTCAGTATCCTGACTACTACTTCTCTGCACCTAATCGGGTTCGTAACAACCTTTGGTTAGTTGGTAAAAAACGATAAAAGAGGGGGCTATGGCTTGCGTTTAGCAGTAGCCAAATAGCCCCCTCTTTTTATTGACCAAGATAATTGGGGGTTACTACGACCCCCCAATTATCCAATAATCAGTAATCACAGAAACGAGGTAAAAAATGGCAAAAGAACAACGTTCTAGCAAGTGGACATTCCTTTTCTACAAAGAAAGTGCCCCTGCGGACTATATTGAGGTATTGGAAGAATTGCATATTCCCTTTATTCTCAGTCCATGGCATGATAAGGATGTCAACCGAAAAACAGGAGAGTTGAAAAAAGCTCATAAGCACGGTGCTTTCTTCTTTGAATCCCTCAAGAGCTACAAGCAAGTTTCTGAAATAATCAAGGACAAGCTGAACGGCCCTGCCCATGTAGAAGTGATTCAATCTCCAAAAGGGCTCTTTAACTATTTTACCCATGCCGAGAACAAGGATAAAACCCAATATGACATAAAAGATATTGAGGTAGGCTGTGGATTTAATCTTGACAAGTTCCTTGTAGAGATGAACTCAGATGACTTCATTCAAGAGGTGGTTGATATCATCGAACAGAATGACTTCACTGAGTTTGAAGAGCTAGTATGGTACGCACGTACTAACCATACTCCCCTTCTTCGGCTCATCATTGAACGCACTTACTTCTTCGCAAAGTATCTTGACTCACGCCGATGCAATCCACAGCGCAATCAAACAAAGAAAGGAGATTCTGATGATTGATTTTGTAGATAAAAATGACCTGATGGCATTAACGGGCTACTCACAAACTCAATGTAAGAAGTTGATTCGAGAAGCCAAAGTCAACTTAGTTGCCAATGGTTTCTCTTGGTATGATAACAAACGAGTCGGACGTGTTCCGCTCAAGACTGTTGAGGACATTCTCGGCTTTCAGTTATCTAGGAAAAATGGTATAATTTACAATGTACCTCAAAATGCTGGTCTACATGATATAGGAGAACAGCAATGACAGTTACAAAACTAAAAAACGGGAAATGGCTCGTAGATATAAGTGATGGTTATAGTCACTTAACAGGCGAACGCATCCGTCACCGTAAAAAAGGATTCAAAACGCGTAAAGAAGCTGAGCAGTATGAAGCTGATTATAAAATCAATCAACTTCATCAGGTTAGACCCAAAGACCGACTTAGCATCGCATACCTCTACTCTCTTGTTCGTCAAGAAGATGAATTAAGGGGGAATAAAAGAGGAACAGTTGATACTCAAGAATCCTATTATACCCAATATGTTTCTAAATTTTTCGCTAATGCTGATATGAAACTAATCACAATCAATGATGTTAAAGAATACCGTGACTGGTTGATTCAAACACCTAGCGTAAAAGGTGGAACATTATCAAACAGCCATATCAATCAGCAAATAATTTTTATTCATAAGCTGTTTGAGGTAGCTATCGCTAAACGATTTAGAACTGATAACCCGTGTAATGGACTCAAACGTTTACCTGAGCAACATAAAGAAATGTCTTACTACACACCTGAACAATTCAAAATCTTTGATAGTTGTTTCACAGAAGATGAATATCGCTATCAGCTACTCTATCGGGTATTGATGTTTACAGGTGCACGGCTTGGAGAAGCTTTAGCACTTACTTGGAACAAGGTGAATCTTAACGAGAATTATATCGATATTGTGTATAGTGCCTATTATCGTAAAAATCAAGTTCATATTGGTACAGTGAAAACGACTCAATCACGAAGACGAATTTACATTCATTCTGCTTTCGCTGAGGAGTTAAAACAATGGAAAGAACAGCAGAAAGAACTTCTGTCAGAATTCACAGATGACCTTGAAAGTCTGCAAATCTTTCAAGACTCTCCTGAAATCCTAACTTCTGCTAATGTTTCCAACTTCAAGACAAAACTGAAAAAGCGACTACCTGAGAACATGAAGATGATTCGCAATCATGACTTCAGACACTCACATGCTGCTTTCCTAATCAGTCAAGGTCTGCGGAACGGAGAAGGAAAAGATTATATCTTCTTCACTCTCATGAAACGTTTAGGACATTCATCTATTAACACAACCATCAATGTTTACTCCCATCTTTTCCCAACACAACAGAAAGAGGTCGCCAACGCATTTGATTACTTCTAAAAAAGTGGTCACGATTGGGCACTATTTCAAAAACAACAGGGGCTAAACCCTTGATATGAAAGGAATCTAGAAAATATTATGATGAACATGCAGAACATGATGAAGCAAGCTCAAAAGCTTCAGAAACAAATGGAAAAAAGCCAAGCTGAATTGGCTGCTACAACCTTCACTGGAAAATCAGCACAAGACTTGGTTGTTGCTGAATTAACTGGTGACAAAAAAGTGGTTAACATCACTTTCGCTGATGCTGTCGTGGATCCTGATGATGTGGAAACACTTCAAGATATGACTGTTCAAGCACTTAACGATGCTCTTGGACAAATTGACGAAGCGACTAAAAAATCAATGGGTGCCTTTGCCGGTAAATTGCCATTCTAAAAAATGAAAAGGAATCTCGCGGTTCCTTTTTTCTATTAACAATTCAGTCATAACATACAAAAGACTTGGACAAGAAATCCAAGTCTTTTTGTGATAGTCATTTAAAAATTTTATTCTTCAACCAAAGCAAGACCTGACTGTGCGTCTTCTTCGTTTGCCAATTTATAGCGATTCTTTTGACCTAAGTAGATACTCGCTGAATCCAATGAACTTTCTAAAGTAGGGTAATTCACATCCTCATTCGCTGTTTGGGAAGGTACAGGTCCTGAGATTAATAGTTCATCATCATTCTTGACATAAATCTGGTATTCTCCAACCTCGCTAGTTTGAGCTAAAATCTCATTCAACAAGTCTGGGTCAAGCGTTTGAGCTACTCCATCAACCACTTGATTAGAGTCTTGCTTATGCTCCGACGAATCCACTACCTCGGTGATAACGATGTAGTCAGGAGTTTCCTCATCTGTAGTCTTAGATTCTTCAGTTTCTGGCTGTTTTTGTCCAGGTGTTTCTTGCTTCTTCGTATTCTGAGCTTGCCCATCATGATTCTTCAAGTCCTCATCACTAACGGTTTGAACCTTAGTCATATTGGCATCTAAATCAAGTTTAGGAGTTTCTTTGACGTCAGCCGAGGCCCCACTGGTACCCATGAATAGAGCCAGAATCCCCAAAGTAGCAATCAAGCAGATTATTGCTTTGCCGATAAAACCATTATTTTTTTTCTTAATCATAAATCCCTCACTATTTGTTTGGTTAGCTCTAATTGGCTAACAACGAGTCTAATTTGCTGCTGTAGGAGGTAAAAGGTTGGTTGAGCTGTTTGACCACCCCTTCACCCAGATAACAATCTTAGCATGCAAAACCCTTGATTTCAAGCATTTCTTTAATTTTTAAGCATTTTAAACAAATGACAACTTCATGTCTTAAAATTGATGACAATCTATTATCAGATTAGCTTTTTTAAGCTATGCAAATGGTAATTTCTTTAAGTAGTACTTAGGGAAACAATACTTGTTTTTTAGATAGATTCTTCAAAAACCACTTTTGCTGACTCATCTCCCCCAAAATTTTATCGGATAGCAAAATTCTGTCCAAACACTTTAAATGCAACTATAAAAAAGAATTCTTGAGTAAGGATGTTTAACTCTCAACATCCTAAAATAAGATTAGAAACTAAAACCCCTCTGATTAATTCAAAGAAGGCTACAACAGAAGTATTTATAAACAACTTTATAAAACACCTCCCAATAAACAACTCATTCTAAAGATGAACATCCCTCATTTAGATATCACATTTTAAGGTATTTACAACTTCTTTAAAAATAACTAACACACAAAAAATGATGACGAAAAGGCCGCTATTTCCCCATGAATAAATTAACCCATATAGAAAATGTATCTTCCAATTGCAAAAAAATGGCGGTAGTCTGGATAGATCCATGCTCGAAACTATGAAAAACTCTTTACTCATCATCAACTCTGACGCAAAAGCAGATCCCCTTTGACACCCCTACAGTGAAACATTTACCGACCTAAACTCTCAGATAATTATGGGAATTTGGAAAAATAGCAAATCTACGCAGTAAAAGACTAAAAATAACCTAACTTTATAACTATTCCACCAAATTTTTACCTCACTCAAAGCTCATCTAGAATAGTTTTTTCTCATGTGTAAACGCTTCGCTCAAATTTCTGTCACATGTAAGAAAATCTTATCGTCTTTTAAACCTTTTTTTGCTTCAAAACCTAGATATTCCAAGGAAAATCCGTTACAATAGAGTACGGAAAGATAGGTAATTATCAGCATCATTATTTTCGTATGAAAGGGAAATTCATGGCTTATATTCAAATGAAGCATAGCTATAAACGCTATAAAACCGGTGATCTGGAAATTATCGCAAACAACGACGTAAGCTTTGATATTGAAAAAGGGGAGCTTGTCGTCATTCTCGGTGCCTCTGGTGCAGGGAAATCAACCGTTCTTAACATCTTGGGTGGTATGGACACCAATGACGAAGGCCGCGTCATTATTGATGGTAAGGATATCTCTGAATACACAGCTAAAGAACTGACAACATATCGTCGTGAGGACGTTGGCTTTGTGTTCCAATTTTACAACTTAGTTTCTAACCTTACGGCCAGGGAAAACGTCGAACTAGCATCCGAAATCGTTCCAAACGCTAAAGATGCTACTCAAACACTCGTCGAAGTCGGTTTGGGAGACCGTTTAGACAACTTCCCATCACAACTATCTGGTGGGGAGCAACAGCGTGTTGCCATTGCACGCGCCGTTGCCAAAAATCCAAAGATCCTTCTTTGTGATGAACCAACAGGAGCTCTGGATTATCAAACAGGGAAACAAATCCTGACCCTCCTTCAAGAAATGGCTCGCAAACAGGGAACAACTGTTATTATCGTGACCCATAATGCTTCTCTAGCTCCAATTGCCGATCGTGTCATTCGAATGCACGATGCCAAGATTAAGAGTGTGGAACTTAATCCTAATCCACAAAAAATCGAGGACTTGGAATACTAGAAAGGAGCACCGTCATGAAAAAAACAACTTATTGGAAAGATGTTTGGCGAACCTTTGTAGCTTCTAAAGGGCGTATGCTCTCTATTGCCTTGCTTATGGCACTGGGATCCTTTGCCTTGATTGGTCTTAAAGTAACTTCTCCTAATATGAAAAAAACTGGGGAACACTTCTTCAAGACGCATCAAACAGCTGACTTGAGCTTAATCAGTACTTACAGTATCAACCAAACCGATCAGGACCTTCTCAATTCGATTAAGAAAAAGAATGTAGACATCGAGTATGGTTATTTCAAAGATGCTGTCATCAAGGGGACGAATACGGCATTTCGTATTTTCTCTACTCCTAAGAAAATCTCTACTTACGACCTTATTGAGGGGAAACTTCCTACTAAGGACGGGGAAATCGCTCTTTCCTCAACTTATAAAGAAGAATATAGCGTCGGAGATAAGATTAACTTTTCTGAGCCAGTAGATAGCTCAGGGCAAAAACAGTTAAAGGAACAAACATATACCATTACTGGTTTTGTTAATTCCTCTGAACTTCTCTCTAGGAACCGTCTTGGTAATGCCAGTGCTGGTACGGGGAAACTGGATGGCTATGCCATTGTTCCAGAGACGGACTTCACCTCTAATGATTACATGATTGCCCGCATCCGCTACAAGGATTTAGAAAACGTTAGTCCTTTTAGTGAGGAATACGCAAATAAGATTTCTGAACGAAAGGCTGAACTCAAGGAACTCTTTAAAGACGAACCTGAGAAACGCCTCGCTGAAATCAAGTCACAGTCTAAAGCTCAAATTACTCAAGCTAAACAAGAACTTGAAACAGCACTCGAACAGACCCAGCAAATGGCTACAAGCAACCCTGCCGAAGCCGCTAGCGTCCAAGAAGCTACTACCAAGATTGAAGCCAAGCAAAAAGAACTCGAAGAAAGTCAAGCAATGGTTGATAATTTACCAGCGCCTAGCTATCAATTCTACTCTCGTCGAGAGATTCCGGGTTCTGAGGGATATGTTGCTTATGAAAGTAATATTAACATCATTCACGATGTGAGTAACATCTTCCCTGTCGCTCTCTACTTTATGGCAGCTTTGGTTACCTTTGTAACCATGGGACGCTTTGTTGAAGAAGAGCGTGGTAAGGCTGGTATTTTCAACGCCCTAGGCTACAGTAATTCGCGAATTATCCATAAATTCGTCATTTATGGTTTGATAACGAGTATTACTGGTACAACTGCAGGTGTTATTACCGGTCATACACTACTTCCGATTCTCATTCACAACACTTATAAGAGCGATTTGCAGCTTCCTGCTTTCGAATTGCACTTCTACCTAGGACTCACCCTTGTGGCCTTCCTTTTAGGTCTCTTATCTGCTGTGCTACCTGCCTTTGCGGTTGCCAAGAAAGAGCTCTGGGAAAAACCTTCCCAACTCCTTCTTCCAAAACCACCTCGTGCAGGAGCTAAGATTGTCCTAGAGCGCATCACACCTCTTTGGAAACGTCTCAGCTTCACGGAAAAAGTTACCATGCGTAATATTTTCCGCTATAAGCAACGGATGTTTATGACCCTCTTTGGTGTCGCAGGTTCTATTGCACTGCTCTTCGCAGGTCTGGGAATTCGATCTTCTGTATCTAACCTTAACCAGCAACAGTTTGAAGAAATCATTCACTATGATATGATTGTTGCCAAGCAACCAAATACGTCAAGTGCTTTGGATGAGGAACTCACTAAACTCCTCGATAGCAAAGACGTTAAAGAATACTTGAATGTCCATTTTGAAACCTTGCAAAAAATTGCTGGTAGCAACAAGGACACCCAAGAAATCTCAACCCTTGTCTTTAACGACCGTGACGCTAAACTCGTTGATAGTTACGTTAGCTTGCATGACCGAGACCGTAATAAGACTCTCAAGCTATCTAATGACGGAGCTATTATCTCTGAAAAAATGGCCAAACTCCTAAACCTCAAGGTTGGAGATACCATTACTGTGCAAAACAGTCAGGATGAATCTGTCAAGATTAAAATAGCTGGTATCACTGAAATGTACATGGGGCATTTCCTCTTTATGAATGCTAGCTACTACCAAAAAGCTTTTGGGACACCTTCAGTGAATAATGCCAACCTTGTTACTCTCGCTGAACCAACTAAGCAAAATGTTGAAAATATGGCAGCCAAATTCATCAACTTGCCAAATGTTTACGGTGTTGTTCAAAACAACAACCTTAAACTGCAGATTAGCACTATGGTCAATTCATTGACACAGGTTATTGGTATCTTGATTACGGTTTCCATTCTCCTTGCTGTGGTTGTTCTCCATAATCTCACTAACATCAACGTTTCAGAACGTATCCACGAACTTTCAACCGTTAAGGTTCTTGGTTTCTACAATAACGAAGTATCCCTCTACATCTATCGTGAAACCATTTACCTTTCAATCATCGGTATCTTCGTTGGGTTCGGTCTTGGACAGGCACTCCACCAATATATGGTAAGCATCATTCCGCCAGATCGTATCATGTTTGATCCATCTATCGGACTGGCTACCTACCTTTTACCAGCTGTTCTTATCGGCATAATCCTTATTATCCTTGGCTTCGTCGTCAACAAACGTCTTGCCAAACTTAATATGCTTGAAGCCCTAAGCTCAGTTGAATAAGCTAAAAACGCCTGAGAAGTAATTCTCAAGCGTTTTTTTGTGTTCGATAACTTATTTTGTTTTAGTCTTAGCCAACTCTAGACAGTAGGACTTCACATGACAATGAGGACAAGTCAGCTTACGAGTCCTAGGTGTATGACCTGCAAGAGCAAATTCTTTAAAACTTGGATCAAAGGTCCTATGACAATTAGGACAGAGGTATTCAAACTGCTTTCTATAGTGAAACATCACTAAATTCATTACTATAATAAAAGCAGGACAGACAACAAACAAACCTCTGGGATCCTTAAAATAATAAATGACAACCAGTAGACCCATCAGATAAAGAAGGGAGGTTAGAATGACACTCCCATACATTCTCAACTGCAAATGACGCCATGATTTTTGATTTTCCATAAGACGTGAAATGTCTGAAAAATCTTCCAACGAAAGTTGATGTCGTTTAGCAGTTGCTTTTTGCAAGTGACGGGCACGTTTTAGTTTGACCTCTATTTCCTCTGAAGACTTTTCCAAGCTTTCAATTTGGTCTGTCAATAAAAGCTCTAAAACCTGTTCCCTATTCTCCTCTTGCAAGAGTTTTTGGATTTGTTTGATTGAGAAATCCAAATCTCTTAAGAAACAAATGACTTGTAGTCGTTCCAAATCTGAGTCGTGATAGATTCTCCGACCACCCTCTGTGACTTCAGATGGCGTCAAGATCCCTCGTTGATCATAGTACTGGACGGTCCTAACAGACACTTCTGCTGCTTTAGCCAACTCTCCTGTTGAAAACTGCGACATCTCAGTCACCTCCTTTTAAGATTTTCTATCAAGGGAGGTCTTTCACCACCTTTGATACCTAGATTCTACCTTATAACGCAAGGTAATATGCAAGCTATAACCCTAGAGGATTTTCTTTTCTTACAGAAAAAGTTAGCTATCACTCTTTACAACCTTTACAGCTCCTGTAAAGGTTTAGTCGAAAAGACCACCCAAACCTAAGGCAGCAAAAGGATTGTTACTGACTTCTTCCTGTTGCTCCAGAAGCTTGGCATTCTCATCTAATTCGAGAAACTTCTCGTAAATCTGAGCGGTCATCCGAGCATCCTCCAAGCTGTTATGACCGTGTCCCTTGATTCCGAAGAAATCTGCCACACTGGTTAGCTTGAGGTTGACAATACCATTCAAATCCGAAGCACGACGGTCAAAAGCCTCATCAAAAACATCTAAAGCATATTGCTCTTCCAAGTCCAAACCATTTTCCGACAAAAGAGGCAAGTCCGACTTAAGGGCATTGTAGCCGATAAGTGGAGTGTCGCCAACAAATGATTTAAAATCCGCTAGAACGGACTCTAGCTTTGGTGCCTTGGCAATCTTGTCCGCTGTAATCCCCGTCAAACCATTGATAAAGGACTGCAAAGGAACGTCCGAATAGACAAAAGAGTCAAACTGATCCACTTCCTCATGCTGAGCCATCTTAACGGCCGATACTTGGATAATATGTCTAACCCCGTCCACTGTGTTGAACTCTAAATCAAAGGCAATATAAGTTTCTAAATTTTCCATTTTATCTCCTATAATAGTTAAAGCTGAGACTGAGTCCCAGCTTCTTTTTTATTTTCCAAATAGACGTCCAAAGAAACTTTTTTTTGAAGCTTCTTCTTGTTTGGTCTGGATTTCTTCCACTTGGGCCTTGGCTTCATCAACCTCAACCTTAGCCTCATCGAGTTCCAGTTTAAGCTCTTCCTTGTCCTTCATCGCAGTCAAGGTCAATTGCTGCTGTTGATCGATTTGCTTGTCCTTTTCAGCGATTTGAACGTCTTTGACACGCAATTGATCATCCATGTTAGACAACTGCTCATCCTTAGCCTTCAACTGAGCATAAAGACGGGCAATCTCAGAGTTTTTCTCGTCTACAAGAATCTCTAACAACTCACGTTGCTTTGTTTCTTCATCGATTGGCTCATCGTCAAAGATGGTTTTCTTGTAGATTTCCTCCAACTTAATCAAGCCACTGCGTTTAACGACAGTAACCCCTTTAGCATTTTTTTCTAGATCTTCTTCTGGAAGTTGTTTGACACGATTATTGACCGCTTGACGACTAACGCCAAGGATTTCAGCAATCTCGCTGACTGTCTTTTCAATACTCATAATAGCCTCATTTTCTCTTGAAATGTCTTACTATGAGAATATCACAATCACTCCTTTCTGTCAATTTGACTAGTTATTCTGGATACCTGAAGGGCTCTTTTTAAGTCACTTTTTCCTTTCACTCTTCAAACAATTTACTTGATAGGAAGCTAAGCTTTTGGTAAACTATGTGTGGGTATAAATGTATATAGAAGGAAAGTCTTTGACTTAAACAATCGGTACTTCCAAATTGGCTTTGGTCGGTATCAGATCTGTTGTATCTAGGAATGGTGGGAACAATTCCACAAGGTTTGGGATTTTCATTCTTGCTCCAATTATGGGTGGCATTCGAGCAACTTTGGTTGCAAAACTGCTTAATATTGAAGCATAAATCACATTATCTTCAACGGTTTGACTGTTGGAGTTTTTTTATTGTCAATCCACTCGCTCACTATAGTCTCATATTGCCATCCGAGATTGAAAAAAGCCCTAAATTGTGCCATAATAAACAAAAGCAAAATAGAAAGAATGAGTCCTATGAAAAACTTCCGTGATGATATTAAGGTCAATGATTTGGCCCAGCCCTTCTTAGAGCCAATCGTTGAACAAATGACCACTGTATTCGACCCTGAGATTGAGCTAGATATTTACAACCTTGGTTTGATTTATGAAATCACCGTCGATGAAAATGGCCACTGCTACTTCCTTATGACCTTTACTGATACTGGGTGTGGCTGTGAAGAGACTATGCCTTATGAAATCGCTGAAAAGCTAAAATCCATTGACGGCATTAACTCTGTCAAGGTGGAAACCACTTATTCACCAGTCTGGAAGATGACACGTATTAGTCGTTATGGACGTATTGCCCTTGGTATCTCACCTCGAGGCGGAAAATAAAAGGAAAACCGATTGGACATTTCCAACCGGTTTTTTATATTGAGCTAACAGCAGATAGACGATCACTTGTCATAATGCTGCCATCAACCGTCTCAGGACTTAACATCAAAAAATCACATCGCACATATGTCCGGTGTGATTTCTTTTATATTAGTAAATTAGGCTTTACCTGATTTATCCATGTTCCAAAAGTCGGTAACTGCACCACGAGATGCTGAAGAAACGATGTGAGCATACTTACCGAGGACACCACGGCTATAAAGTGGTGGCAACTCAGTTTTAGCTTTACGTTTCGCCAACTCTTCGTCTGAAACGTGCATAGTAATTTCTTTGGTATCTTGGTCAACTGTAACCATATCACCTGTACGGAGGTAGGCAATAGGTCCACCAACCTGAGCTTCAGGAGCAATGTGACCAACAACGAGTCCGTAAGTACCGCCTGAGAAACGTCCGTCTGTCAAGAGGGCAACCTTGTCCCCTTGCCCCTTACCAACAATCATTGATGACAATGACAACATTTCTGGCATACCAGGACCACCCTTAGGACCTACAAAACGTACAACAACTACGTCGCCATCAACGATTTCATCAGAAAGAACGGCTTCGATGGCATCTTCTTCTGAGTCAAATACTTTAGCAGGACCAGTAATGTTACGAACTTTAACCCCTGATACTTTGGCAACCGCACCTTCTGGAGCCAAGTTACCTTTCAAGATAATCAATGGACCATCAGCACGTTTAGGATTTTCAAGCGGCATGATGACTTTTTGACCTGGTGTCAAATCATCGAAGGCCTCCAAGTTTTCTGCAACAGTCTTACCAGTACATGTGATACGATCACCGTGAAGGAAACCATTCTTAAGAAGGTACTTCATAACGGCTGGTACACCACCAACATTGTAAAGATCTTGGAAGACATATTGACCTGAAGGTTTCAAGTCAGCCAAGTGAGGCACACGCTCTTGGAAATCGTTGAAATCTTCAAGTGTCAAATCAACGTTAGCTGCATGAGCAATAGCGAGCAAGTGAAGTGTCGCATTTGTTGAACCACCAAGTGCCATTGTGACAGTGATGGCATCTTCAAAGGCTTCACGTGTCAAGATATCTGATGGTTTAAGACCTAGTTCAAGCATCTTAACAACTGCACGACCTGCTTCTTCGATATCTGCTTTTTTCTCAGCTGATTCTGCAGGGTGAGATGATGATCCTGGAAGACTCATCCCCATTACTTCGATGGCTGTCGCCATTGTGTTGGCAGTATACATACCACCACAACCACCAGGGCCAGGGCAGGCATTACATTCAAGTTCTTTAACCTCTTCAGCGGTCATATCACCGTGGTTCCATTTACCGATACCTTCGAAAACAGAAACCAAGTCGATATCCTTACCGTTAAGATTACCTGGTGCAATGGTACCACCATAGGCAAAAATCGCTGGAATATCCATGTTAGCAATGGCAATCATAGAACCAGGCATGTTCTTATCACAACCACCGATTGCAACAAAGGCATCGACGTTGTGACCACCCATAGCTGCTTCGATTGAGTCAGCAATGATATCACGAGATGTCAATGAGAAACGCATCCCTGGTGTCCCCATGGCAATACCATCGGCAACGGTAATCGTACCAAATTGAACCGGCCAAGCACCCGCGTCTTTAACACCCTCTTTGGCAATTTGACCAAAACCGTGCAAGTGGATATTACATGGTGTGTTCTCAGCCCAAGTTGAGATAACCCCAACAATAGGCTTTTCAAAACTATCATCCGTCATCCCAGTCGCACGAAGCATGGCACGGTTAGGTGATTTAACCATGCTATCGTAGACAGATGAACGGTGTTTCATGTTATTTTCAGACACGATATTTTCCTCCATAGTTAATAACTATTCTAATTTAAACTTCTACTCCTATTCTAACATAAATTGTCTAAAAAAACTGACCATTTACCAACTATTCTCCCTTTTTAAATTATGCTAAAATAAAGGCATGAAACATTTTGATACTATCGTTATTGGTGGAGGGCCTGCTGGCATGATGGCAACCATTGCCTCAGCCTTCTATGGCCAACAAACCCTCCTAATTGAAAAAAACAAACGTCTCGGAAAGAAGCTGTCTGGTACTGGTGGTGGACGTTGTAATGTTACTAACAACGGGACTTTAGACGACCTTCTAGCAGGCATTCCTGGTAATGGACGTTTCCTCTATAGCGTCTTTTCACAATTTGATAACCACGATATCATTGCTTTTTTCGAGGACAATGGTGTCAAACTCAAGGTTGAGGATCACGGACGTGTCTTCCCTAAGACAGATAAATCACGGACCATCATCCAAGCTCTGGAAAATAAAATTCAAGAACTGGGCGCTAGTATCCTTACCAATACAGAAGTTGTCTCCGTCAAAAAAGTTGATAAGCAATTCCAAGTTAAGTCTTCAGACCAGACTTTTACCAGTGATAAACTCATCGTCACAACTGGAGGAAAATCCTACCCATCGACTGGTTCAACTGGTTTTGGACATGATATTGCCCGCCATTTTAAGCTCCATGTCACTGAACTTGAAGCTGCGGAAAGTCCACTCCTAACCGACTTTCCTCACAAGGCTTTACAGGGAATTTCTCTTGACGATGTCACTCTGTCCTATGGCAAACACAAGATTACTCACGACCTTCTCTTCACCCATTTTGGCCTATCTGGACCAGCCGCCCTACGTCTTTCTAGCTTTGTTAAGGGTGGTGAGATTGCCCATCTGGACTTTCTTCCCAACCAAAGCCAAGAAAATCTCAAGACTTACTTTGAGGAGAATCGCGAAAAATCTGTCAAAAACACCCTCAAAGCGCTTGTGCCTGAGCGTGTTGCTGAATTCCTAGCAGAAGATAAGGCTGACAGCAAGGTTAAACAACTACGCCCCAAGGACTTGGAAAACATTATCAGTCAGCTTAAGGACATGGAAATCCCAATCACAGGTAAAATGTCACTTGCCAAATCCTTTGTGACTAAAGGTGGCGTTGACCTTAAGGAAATTAATCCCAAGACCCTAGAAAGTAAAAAAGTCCCTCACCTACACTTTGCAGGAGAGGTCCTTGACATCAATGCCCATACTGGTGGCTTTAACATTACTAGCGCCCTCTGTACTGGTTGGGTAGCAGGGATTCAGAGCCCTTGGGACTAAGGATTGAGTCCTCCTATCATAAAAAGCTGTTAAAACCATCTTCTTTTTTATTACTATACCTAAAAAGTGTCCCTTCTAAAACGGAAGGGACACTTTGTCTATT
>OCPN01000219.1_pt1 | contig 24130 bp, 20 predicted proteins | sample 1476971 | NCBI WGS metagenome assembly OCPN01 (sample SAMEA2580251, study PRJEB22360) | human gut metagenome | biome: human gut; feature: human-associated habitat; material: faeces | place: Denmark | collected 2008/2010
AATGGTTATATCAGGATAAAAATGTGTTTTCAATAACTTCTTATGATAAGCTGTTTGGCTATAAGTTGATTTATCATACTTTACCCAGTAGACACCAAGTTGACCAAAATGAAGTATTTCATCTTTCAACTCTAAAGAGTTAATAATCTTCTTCATTTCGTTCTTATCAAGTCTTTCAGTGAATAAGAGGACGTCTTTTCTATAGAAATCATCTTCCCACCACTTAGGTAATGAGGCCACTTCATTTTGATAATCTTCAAGAGTAAAAAGAGAAAATACCTTAATAAATGGATAAGCCTTATTTAGAAATTCCTCTAAAACTAAGAGGAGTTCCTCTTTCATCAAGGTAGAATCAAAGAAAAGATTTCCACTATTTATATAGGAAGAAACATGTGACATACCGAGTTCTTCTAACTCACGACAAAATTCCTCCATGACTACCTTGTGACGACCACCAACGTTTATTCCACGAACCAAAAATGCATAGCACTTCATTTTAGATAAGTTTATCCAAGAAGCTTTCACCAATCATGGCTTTATCTACACCAAAGTTTTCAGCGACAGTTGCTGAGATGTCAGAGAAATGACCTACTGGAATAAGTCCATTTCCTTTGAATGATGGGCTATAAGCCAAGAAAGGAATATATTCACGAGTATGGTCTGTACCTGCATAAGTTGGATCATTTCCGTGGTCTGCTGTAATCATCAAGAGATCATCTTCACGCATAGCAGCAATGATTTCAGGCAAACGTTGGTCAAATTCGTGCAAGCAATCACGGTATCCATGTGGATCACGACGGTGTCCATAAAGGGCATCGAAGTCTACCAAGTTTGTGAATGAGAAGCCATGTTTGAAGTCTTCAGAAGTCATAGCTTTAATCAAATTATCAATACCGTGACTATTTGATTTGTTGTGTCCCATATCGTGGTTGATACCAGCTCCGTTAAAAATATCATTGATTTTACCAACGGCATAAGTATCGATACCAGCTTCATTCAATTTATCCAAAACAGTTGATTCAAATGGTGAGACAGCCAAATCACGACGGTTAGATGTACGAGTGAAGTTTCCAGGCTCACCAACGTAAGGACGCGCAATGATACGCCCTAGAAGAGCTGGACGCTCAAGGGTAATTGAACGCGCATATTCACAAATACGATACAACTCATCCAAAGGGATAACGTCTTCGTGTGCAGCAATTTGAAGAACTGGGTCAGCTGAAGTGTAAATAATCAATTCACCAGTTTCCATTTGACGAGGTCCAAAGTCTTCAATGACAGCCGTACCTGAGTATGGTTTATTCGCTTCACGAATGACTTTACGGCCTGAGAATTCCTCAATTTTAGTGAGAATTTCTTCTGGGAATCCATTCCAGAAAGTATCAAAAGGTTCAGTAATATTGAGACCCATGATTTCCCAGTGGCCAGTCATCGTATCCTTACCAAGAGACACTTCCTGCAATTTTGTTGCATAACCAGTTGGGTTGCTTTCTGCTGGTACTGTTTTCAAAGGTGTTTCACGAGGAATATTTCCTAGACCAAGCTTAGCCATATTTGGCACATTCAATCCTACAGATTTAGAGATGTGACCAAGGGTATCTGAAGCACCATCTGGCACACCTGCATTGACAAAGTCATTGGCATCTGGAGCAGCACCAATTCCTACTGAGTCAAGAACGACTAAATGCATTCGGTTAAATTTGGACATAATAACACCACAAAGAGCTAAAATCTTTTCGAAATTACCTCTTGCCTTTCTATATTATTTAATAGTTTGAAAAAAATTAATTAGTTTTCCTCATTAAAAGTGAGGGGAATAAAAATCGGACTAGGCCTTAACTTCAACGACCTTAACACCGTCTTTTCCTGCAACGATGACTTTGTTAACCATGCCATTGAACAATCCATGATCGACAACCCCTGTCATAGCTTTTAGTTCTTCACCAAGAGCTACTGGATTTTCAATCTTACCTAAATCAAGATCGATGATATAGTTCTTCATATCTGTAACAAAGCGGTCACCTTGTTCCGTAAGTCGGAATGATGGCTTATAGCCCTTAGACTCAAAGACACGATACAGACGGTCAGCACCATATTGAACCACTTCAACTGGTAGCTTGAAAGCACCTAATTGATCAACCATTTTAGACTCATCAACCACCCAGATATATTCTTTTGTAGGTGTAGCGACGATTTTTTCCATCAGAAGGGCACCACCACCACCTTTAATCCCGTTGAGTTGAGGGTCTACTTCGTCGGCTCCATCAACAGTAACATCAATACTGTCAATGTCATCCACTGCCTTCAAAGGAATGCCTAAGCCTTTAGCTTGTTTAGTGGTTTGACTTGATGTCGTTACACCAACAACACTAAGACCTTCTTCCTTAATGCGACGGCCAATTTCCTCTACGAAGAAGTAAGCTGTTGACCCTGTACCGAGTCCAACAACCATTCCATCTTCAACGTATTTGGCAGCGGTTACACCAGCGATTTTCTTAAGTTCTTCCATGCTCGTCTCCTTGCATCTTTCTATAATAGTCGTTCAAAACAATTATAACATGTTTCATCAGTAAATAGAAATGATATGGGGGAGGAAAACCGAGCAAAAATAAAAACTAGATCCTAAATAGAATCTAGTTTTGATGGGGAACTAATTTAATAGCACCACTTAATCTTCTTTACGACGTTTGAAGAATCCTACAAAGGCTGCAAAAATCATTGAAAGAAGTCCAATAAATCCAGCATTGCTAGTGTGCTCACCAGTTTGTGGCAACTCAGCTTGAGGCACTACAGGAACTTCAGTATCTGGAGTTGGTGTAGTTGGTGGTGTCACTGGAGTTGGAGGAGTAACAGGTGTTGGTGGTGTTTGTGGAGTAGTCGGTGGAGTTGGTGGTACCACGTGAGACACTCTCTCAACGACATAGTTCTTGTGCCAGACAACACTTGGTTTTTCAGGAGTTTTAGGTTCTACTGGTTTAGCAGGAACTTCAACTACTTTTGGTGTTGGTGGCGTTGGTGCCATTGGACCTGTTGGTGGTGTTGGTTCAACCGGTTTTTCTGGAACTTCAACCACTTTTGGTGTTGGTGGCGTTGGTGCCGTTGGACCTGTTGGTGGTGTTGGTTCTTGTGGTTTACCAGGAACTTCAACTACCTCTGGAGTTGGAGGTGTTGGTGCCACTGGCTCTTTTGGAGGTGTTGGTGGTGTTGGTTCTTGTGGATTGATACCAACTGTTTTAACGACTGGTTTAACCGGTGCTGTTGGTGGTGTTGGTGCCTTAGGTTCTTCAGGTTTTTCACCTGGATTCTTAGGCAAACCAAGGTTAGAGTTGATTGCGAACCAGTAAACTGTTGGTGCACCATCAGCATTTGCACCTTCAGCAGTAAATACCAAGTGACCATTAGTCATCTTGATACCTGCTCCTCCATAGTAGAGGTAAGGTGAATCAGCGTTATCCCAACCTGTCAATTCTGATGTTGTCTCACCATTAAAGACTGCACCATGGTCAATGTATTGGTTATCATTGACAGATGTTACTTCTTTAGTGGCAGCATCATAAGTAACTGATGATTTTGGAATAGCGATGAATTGGTTATCACCAATATTTACATATTCTTGGTGGCGTGTTGATTGGTATTTTTTCTTAGGTGTGAATGTAATCAAACCAGTTTCAGCAGAAACGCTGTATGAACCAATAACATCATCTTTATCACCAAACGTATAATCTTGGTTACCAAGAGCGTGTCCATTACCGCTACCTGAAGCATTAAGAGTTGTTACATCAGATGGAATTTCACGTGAGACAACCCATTCTGAACCATTCCAGTCAGTGATAGGAACCACTACCTTAAGTGGGTTCTCATCTGAAATGCTAACTGTAGCTCCACCAAAATCTGCATAACCAGATTTTGTAACAACTTCACCGTTTTGGATTGCCAAAGTAGAACCATCTGCGTAAGGATTGTAAGTACCGCGAACAGTATTACCATTAACGTCTTTCGCTTCTACTGTAAGTGGACGTGGGCGCTCAGATGTTTCAACATATGCTGCACCGTTCCAGTGGTTAAGTGAGTTAAGTGCTACGATAGCTTTACGCTCACTAAGGTTGAACATTTTACCATCTTTATCGTAAAACTCAACATCTACAGCTACTTTAACCGGTTTATCTTGATCAGTTGACGCTCCAACTGTCATAGTTACTGTTGGATCCTTACTGATTTTCGCGATACCTTTTCCGTCGTTTGATGGAAGGCTAACGATTTCGTAACGGTATACAACACGTTTGATTGCTGATGCTTCATTTTCAACAAGCATGCTTGATTGGTTCAAGCCATCATAAGTAACAACAAATTTGTCACCTTCTTTAACTTGAATCCACTCGTCTTCAGTATTTGTCCAAGGGCTATTTGAAACAATGTCAGATGCTTGTAACTTGTTAGAGTCATATTGGAAAACATTACTTGTGTTAAGACGCTCTTGTGCTTCTTTTGTCAAGTAGTTGCTTACACCTTCAACTTTGTGTGTCGCATCGTTTTCACGTTGGAAAGTCAATTCTTGAACAACTTCAGCATCTTTAAGGTTACGATATACAGGATCATTCATGTATTTATCGTAAGCTGTTTTAGCATCTTGGTATTGTTTAAGTGCTGTTTGGTAAACAGCTAATTTGTTTTGATACTCAAGGTACTCTTGGTCATATTTAGCTTTTTGCTCATTGTAGACAACCAAGGCAGCTTCGTATTTAGCTTTAGCATCTGCATTGTATTTTTCAATAGCTTGTTTTGTTTCAAGATATGCTTCATAAGCTGTTTTCTTAGCGTTATAAAGTTCAAGATTCTTGTCATATGCTGCTTTTTCTACATCATATTTAGCTTTTGCTTCATTGTATGCTGCTAGCTCAGTTTGATATTTAGCTTCAGCTTCAGCGTTACGTTTCTCAGTAACAACTTTTTCAGCTACTTTATTATCATAGTTAGCTTTTTCAGCGTTGTATTTGGCTTTATCGCTATTGTACTGAGCAAGAGCTGCTTCATAATCAGCTTTTGCTTGGTTATATGTTGCCAATTCTGCTTGGTATTTAGCTGCAGAAAGAGCATTTTCTTTATCAGCGGCTTCTTTTTCTGCTACCTTAGCATCATAAGTAACTTTCTTAGTCTTGTACTCTGAAAGAGCTGAGTCATAAGCTTGCTTAGCAATTTGGTATTGCTCTGAAGCTTTATCATAAGCTGTTTTTTCAGTATCATATTTAGCCTGAGCTTCAGCATTTGTTTTATCAGCAAGTGCTTTCTCAGCTAACTTGGCATCATAGTTTGCTTTTGCTTTATCATAGTCAACTTTATCTGACTTGTATTGTTCTTTAGCCGCTTTATAATCTGAAACGACTGTATTGATTTTCTCTGCTTGTGCTTTATTATCTGCAGCAGCTGCTTCAACAGTTTCTTTGGTTTGAGCAGGTTCTTCCTTAACCTCAACCCCTTCGTTAGTTGCAGCTGTTTTTGCAGCTTCTAAGCTTGTATTTGTTACTTCACTCGTTGTAACAGTTGTGTTGCCTTCTTCAGTAACGTTAACGACTTTCTTTTCAGTTGAATCTGCTACGGCCGAAGTGCTTTCTTCAACAGCATCTGTTGCTTCAACTGCTGGTGTTGCTGAATCTGTAGTTGTTGCTACCTCATCAGCGCTTGCATTTGAAGCTCCTACTGCAAGAACTGCAGTCCCCAAAAGAACAGAAGCCGCACCAAGGCTAGACTTTCTGAGTGAATAACGTTGTAATTCCTTTTTCCCCATTTAAATTACGTCCTTCTATATTTAGTTATGTTCATATTCTAACAAAAGAAAGAACCATGTCAATTTGAGATATCTCATAAAAACGCCCATTCCTTTAAATTCGATTAGATTCTTAAATTCAAATACTTTTTAATATCAAATTATTTGATAGACAAAACCCTATATTTAATAGCATTTTCGATACAAATAGGAGGTTTAATTTTATAATATCTAGTCCAATTCGCTTTAATGTTTTTTTATTGAAAAGATTATGAAAAACAATCAACTATAAGCTTTCATTTTACTTTTCATTGTGATATTTAGCTTTGGGATAGCTATTTCACCTAAATCATGTCCTCTCCTTTCCCCTATTAGTTTTAACATTCAAACTTATTTATTCCGATAATATGCAAAGAATAGGTAACAAAAAAAGACTAGACTGTCTTGCATGGCAAAACAACCTAATCTTTCATTTTATCTTATTAATGTTTACGTTTGCGAGCTGACCATAGACCTGTAAGTGCCATTGAAAGGAAACCTAAACCTGTTACAGATGCTAATTTTTGGTTAGAGTCACCTGTTTCTGGCAATACGGCGCTATTAGTTCTTTCTGTTTCTTGCTTAGCAACTACAGAAGAAGTTGGTGTAACGCTTGGTCCTGTAGGTGTTCTAGGAGTTTTTGGTTTTTGAGGAGTTGGTGGCGTCGTTGGTACTGGACGTGTTACGCGCTCAACAAGATAATTTTTATGCCATTTTACCTTAGGAGCTACAAGTTCTTTAGGTGAAACAGGTTTATTAGGAACATTAACTGTGACCATAGTTGGTGGTGTTGGAGCTGTTGGCTCTGTTGGTGGCGTTGGTTTTGTTGGCTCACCAGGTACCTCTACAACTACTGGTGTAGGTGGAGTCGGAGCCTTAGGTTCTACTGGAGCCGTAATCTTACGTGGCTCTACTGGCACTTCAACTAAAGCTGGAGTTGGTGGCGTTGGAGCTTTTGGTTCTGTTGGAGCCTTTGGTTCCTCTGCATCAACTGTAACCACAGTGTAGTTAGGTTCTGTCGGTGGTGTTGGCGCTTTAGGTTCTTCTGGTTTGCTTGGTTCCGCTGGAACTTCAACAACTGTCGGAGTTGGTGGCGTTGGAGCTTTTGGTTCTGTTGGAGCCTTTGGTTCCTCTGCATCAACTGTAACAACTGTATAGTTAGGTTCTGTTGGTGCCGTAGGGGCTGTTGGCGGAGTTGGTTCTGTTGGTACCGCTGGAAGAACTTCCAATGTAATCGTTGGTGGTGTTGGAGCCTTTGGTTCTTCAGGAGCTGTTGGCTCTTTTGGTGCCTCACCTGGATTTTTTGGAATACCAACATTTGAGTTAATCGCAAACCAATATACTGTCGGTTGACCAGCAGCATTAGCTCCATTGGCCGTAAATACCAAGTGACCATCAGCCATCTTCAATCCTGCTCCACCATAATAGAGGTATGGAGAAGATGGATTGTCCCAACCTTCAAGAGTCGTTGAAGATTCACCATTAAAGATAGATCCATGTTCAATGTATTGGTTATCTTTAAATGATGTCACCTCTTTTGTAGCAGAATCATAAGAAACACTTGAATTTGGAATTGGAATGTATTTATTGTTTCCAACATTTACAGATTCTTGGTGCTCTACATTTTCAAATTTCTTCTTAGGAGTAAAGATGATACGTCCTGAAGTTGGATCAATCGTATAAGAACCGATAACATCATCTTTACCATCTAATGTGAACTCATCTGTTCCAATAGAGTGACCGTTCCCAGCACCTGAAACATTGACTGAAGTTGCGTCAATAACAGTTTCTCCACTAACTGTAAATTCACTACCATTCCACGTTGCTTTTTGTGCCACAATCTTGATTGGGTTTTCAGCAGAGATAGTGACATCAGCAGTACCAAAGTCAGCTGTTCCATTTTTAACAACAACCGCATTGTTTTCAATGCTCATTGATGAACCATCTGCATACGGATTCCAAGTTCCACGAACAGTCTTACCATCTTTATCCTTGGCTTCTACTGTAAGGGCACGAGGTTTATCCCCACTATCTACATAAGAAGCACCTGTCCAGTGGTTAAGAGAGTTCAAAGCAACAATCGCATTGTGTTGTGTCAAATCAAACTTATTGCCATTACCATCATAGAATTCAACATCTACAGCAACTTTAACGGGTTTATTTTGGTCTGTTGAAGCACCGACTGTAAGTGTTACAGTTGGATCCGAGCTAACGGCTGCAATTCCTTTACCGTCATTTGATGGAAGAGTAAGAATTTCATAACGGTAAATCACGCGCTTGATAGGATGCATATCTGTATTTTCACGCATGCTTGACTGATTCAAATTGTCATAGGTTACAACAAATTTGTCACCTTCCTTAATTTGAATAAATTCAGTTTCATTATTGGCCCAAGGACTAGTTGCTACAATATCTGAAGCTTCCAATTTATTGGAATCATACTGATGTACATTGCTTGTATTCAAACGGGCTTGAGCATCACGAGTGAGATAAGCGCTGATGCCATTGATGGTATGAATGGCTCCACCTTCACGTTGGAAGGTCAAATCTTGAACAGTTTCTACATCTTTCAGATCTTGGAAACCATTATCATTCATGTACTTATCATAGGCTGCTTTAGCATCTTTGTACTGTGCCAAAACTGTTTGATATTCAGCAAGTTTTGTTTGGTAGGTAGCAAAATCTTTGCCGTATTGCTCTAAATCTACATTGTATTTTGCAAGCTCAACTTCATACTTAGCTTTTGCAGCATCTTCTTCTGCTTTAATAGCAACAAGTTGATCATAGGCTGCTTTATCTTTATCGTATTGCGCTTTCTTAGCTTGGTATTTTTGTAAATCTTTATCGTATTGTGCTTTAGCTGTATTATAAACAGCCATTTCTGCATCATACTTGGCTTTAGCTTCCGCATTTGCCTTATCAGCAGTTGCTTTTTCGGCTACTTTGGCATCGTAGGCTGCTTTAGCAGTCTTGTAGGCAGCTAAATCAGTTTGATATTTTTCGTAAGCCGTATTGTAAGCAGCAAGATCTTTCTCATATTGCTCTTGAGCTGCCTTATCAGTAATTTCTGCTTGTGTTTTCTCAGCTACTTTAGCATCATAAGCTGCTTTTTTCGTATTGTATTCAGCTAGAGCGGCATCATACAAAGCTTTATTTGTCTTATATTCAGACAAGGCTGCTTCGTAAGTGACCATTTCCGCATCATACTTAGCTTTAGCTTCTGCATTAGCTGCATCAGCTGCTGCTTTTTCGGCTACTTTAGCATCGTAGGCTACTTTGGCAGTCTTGTAGGCAGCTAAATCGGTTTGATATTTTTCATAAGCGGCATTATACGTAGCTAAATCTTTCTCATACTGCTCTTGAGCAGCCTTGTTTTCGATTTCTGTACGAACTTTTTCAGCTACTTTAGCATCATAAGCTTCCTTCTCAGCATCATATTTTGCCTTGTCTTTGCTATACTGAGCCATAGCAGCTTCATAGTTCTTCTTAGCAGTTTCATAAACAGCCAACTGTACCTTATAATCAGCTTCTGACTTAGCATTAGCTGCATCGGCAGCTGCTTTTTCGGCTACTTTAGAATCATAAGTTAATTTTTGAGCATTATACTCTTCCAATGCTGCATCATAGGCTTTTTTATCAGCTTGGTACTTAGCTAACCCTTTTTCATAAGCAGCTTGATCAGTATCATACTGTGCTTTAGAAGCAGCGTTTGCTTTATCAGCTGCTGCTTTTTCGGCCACTTTAGCATCGTACTCAGCCTTAGCCTTATCATACTCAGCTACATCTTTTTTGTGGCTTTCTTTTGCTTTCTGATAATCAGAAACAACCGTATTAATCTCTTTTGATTGAGCTTGATTGTCAGCAATAGCACCCTCTAGGGATGTATGTGTTTGAGGTGCAGTTTCTTCGACTTCTACCCCTTCTTTTACCGCAGAAGTTTTAGCATCCTCAAGACTATCAGTTGTAACAACACTTGTTTTTACAGTGGTATTTCCTTCTTCTTTAACAGAAACAACTTGCTTCTCTGAATAATCAACAGTTGTTGCCGGATCAGCAGCAGTATCTGTTAGTACAGAAGCACTAAGCGGTGTATCAGTAGCAGCTGAAGTTGAAACCTCATCTGCATGTACACCAGTTGCCCCCATCGCAAGAATGGTTGTACCCAAAAGAACAGAAGCAGCTCCAAAGCTATACTTTCTGATTGAAAAACGTTGTGAATCTTTTCTTCCCATATCACAAATTTCCTTCTATATTTTCTTAACACCTAAAGTCTATCACTTTTAAACTTTCTGTCAATAGAATTGTCTTAATATTTCCAAAAATTTACACTCATTTTCAATTTGTAAGTATTATTTAATTGATTCTTTAGTTTAAAAGGATAGCTACCTTAATTTTATATGTTACTTCTTCTGAAAATTAGAATTAAATTGCACAATATAAGCTTGATATTAAAGTTTTGTTAATTATTTTTGCGACTCTTTTTGTTAAAGTATCAAAAAGAGCCCCAAGGGGCTCAAATCTTTATATCATTTGGACATGTTCTAAATGTTGCTTCATTAATTTGATAACAATACCTAATGACAACCCAAGTTCATATATCAGAAATCATTGACTTAAGATTTTTTTGACCAAGGCCTTCAAATCTGGAACTACTTCTTCCATAAACCATGGATTTTTGGCTTGCCATATATTATTTCTAGGAGAGGGATGAACGAGAGGAAAAAACTCTGGGAGATAATCTTTATAATGCTTAACTGTATCCGTTAATTTTGCCGATGATTTTTGATGTAAATAGTAACGCTGTGCATAGTTACCTACTAATATCGTCAATTGAATATCAGGAGCTAAAGCAAGAACTTTCTCATGCCACTTATCTGCAAATCCTTTGCGAGGAGGTAAATCACCTGATTTTCCATGACCTGGGAAATAAAAATCCATTGGCACAATAGCAAACATGCCAGATTCATAAAATTCTTCGCGTGAAACCCCCATCCAATCCCTGAGATTATCACCGCTAGGATCATTCCAATAAAGGCCGGACTCTTGCGCACGAATACCAGGAGCTTGTCCTACGATATTAATTCGTGCCGTTTTTGGAATGGTAAACAAGGGTTTTATACCTTGTTCCGTAAAGGCTTTATTTTGTTCATCGGACATGATTGCTTGTGTTAATTCTTCAAGTGTTTCCATATTTTCCTCCTCAAAAAAGAGACAAAACTGTCTCTCTTTTTTATTTGATTAACTCATAGATAGCTTCTGCATAAATGGCAGCTGCACGGTACAAGTCTTCAACCTCAGTAAACTCATTTGCTTGGTGCATCGTGTTGACATAACCAGGGAACATAGCTCCATAGGCAACACCACGTTTGAGGAGACGTCCAAATGTTCCACCACCAATAATTTGTTCATGACCTTTAAGTCCTGTTTGTTTCTCATAGACTGAAAGAAGAGTCTCTACCATAGGATCATCAACTGGTACATAGTGTGGCACATGACCATGTTCTGAGAGACTAACCGCCTTAGGACCTTCGAGTTTTTCAAGATTAGCCTTAATAGCGTCCGTATCAACCCCTTGAGGATAGCGGAAATTCAGAGCAATTGTATTATCTTCTGATTCCTTAGAGAAGTTAAATACACCAGCATTCATGGTCAATTCACCCATCTTAGGATCTGTATAGGCAAGACCTGTCTTTTCAGCGAAGAAATCTTTATGAAGTGTTTCAGCAATTATATCCAAATACGTTTTAGCATTGCCTTGGAAGTCAAATTGACTAAGGAAGAGTGCCAAGTAGGTTGCCCCATTAATACCATTTTGAGGCATCATACCATGAGCTGATTTCCCATGAATAGTCACATGGAAAACACCTGCTTCTTCGGTCACTTGACCAGTTACTTCTTGTTCCGCAACAAAGTCTGCTAATTTGGCCTCGAGTTCTTTCAAAGTGATAGGTCCAGTAAAATCTGCACTTGCTGATTCAGGAACCATATTTTCACGCAAACCACCATTAAAGGACTCAAGACTAAAGTCCCCATCATTTTGACCTTCAAAATGGAGATAGGCTGTAATATTACCTTTTTCCCCATTAATAATTGGGAATTCTGCATCAGGTGAAAAACCAAAATCAGGATCTTTCAATCCATTATGAGCGAAGTAATATTCCATATCGCCCCAACCAGATTCTTCATCAGTACCAACAATGAAGCGCACACGCTTAGATACTGGAAGCTCGAGTTCTTTAATAATTTTCAAGGCATAGTAACATGCCATTGTTGGGCCTTTATCATCTGATGACCCACGGGCATAGAGTTTGCCATCTTTGATTACAGGTTCGTAAGGATCTGTATCCCAACCGCTACCGGCAGGAACTACATCCAAGTGGGCAAAGATACCCAAGACTTCATCACCTTGACCAAATTCAAAGTCACCAGCATAATTATCAATATTACGAGTTTTATAGCCATCACGTTCTGCTAAAGCAAGAAAATGTTCCAAAGCTTTTACTGGTCCAGGACCAAATGGGTGCTTATCATCAACCTTACTGTCATTACGTTCTGAGTTAATACGCAAAAGACCAAAAAGGTCCTCCATCAAAGCATCTTTACGCTTATCAACTTCGGCACGAAAATCAATTGTCATAATTTACTCCTTACTGTGTCTAGTTAGCACCATTTTACCACTTTTAGTAAGAGTTTTCATCCTTTATAAATAAAGCCAATAAAAAATGCAATCTCTTACCTATCATCACAGACGCCTTACCATTTTGAATAGCATGTAAAACATTTCCAAAATCAGGAATGATCGCATCAAAAGTAATACTATTGCTTTCAACTAGGAATGCTTTCTCTTAGCTAGCGGCCTCTTTTTACTTTAGGCTTTACTATTGAAATCATTCGCATTGTAGCATTACGATAATATCATTACAAGAATTTCCATAAATTTTAGAATATTCTCTTAATTAATGCTATAATAGAACTATCAAAACTAAGGAGATGCATTATGCCATTTGTAAAAATTGATCTCTTTGAAGGTCGCACTGAAGAACAAAAAATCGAACTTGCTCGCGAAGTTACTGAGGTTGTATCACGTGTTGCAAAAGCACCTAAAGAAGCTATTCATGTTTTCATTAACGATATGCCAGAGGGAACTTACTACCCACATGGTGAAATGAAAAAGAAAAACTAGTCATCATTAAGCAGTCACTTCCGTGGCTGCTTTTAATATAAAAAAACTGGAGTTTCTCTCCAGTTCTATACTTAAATTATAGTTGGTAATTCGTCATCATCTTCAAAATTCTCTACAACTTCTTCACCAGGCAAGTTTTTTTGCAGTTTCCCCAAGATAAAACGTGAGATGGGACCAACTACTAGAAAATTTAGAGGTAAGGCCATGATAACATTTGTCAACCAAGCACGACCATAAGATGAGAGCGTCACCGACTGACCATTGTACACTAATCCATAGAGTGACATAAAGGTTACCATGAATAGCGCCATGGTTCCAGAAATCGCTAAAATCTTCGCCCATCGTTTATCATGGGCTTTTACTTTATGTAAAATTGCAAATGCAATTGTCTTGGCTAGTGGTCCCACCAAAAGCATATCCAGTAAGAAAGCAACCACAAATCCAGGAAGATAGCCTTTGAAAAAGTGACCCCAAGCAAAGGGAACTACTCCAGTCCAATCAAGGATGAGAAGATTCCAGAGACTCATCCCACAGACCATCATTCCACACATTAAAATCGTAAAAAGCAAAGCTTCTTTAAAATTACGAGGCATTAAAATTCTCCATTTCTAAAAGTTCTCTTTCAGCATATCAAAAATTTTTATTCCTCGTAAGTTAAATTTCTCTCATGAAAACGTATTATTTTAGGATAGTTTCCATTTCTGTATATCTCGGCTTCATACCTAAACGTTCGTAAAAACGTACAGCACCCGCATTATCATTCCATACGTGAAGTGTCAGATTATAACAACCTAACTCCTTAGCATAGTCCAAGGCAAATTGATAAAGCTTCTCCCCTAATTTTTGACCTCGAGCCTCCTTATCAACGCATAAATCATCAATAAAAAGAGTCTTAACAGCCTTTAGTGGACCATTATTATCAGATACTTCTTTAATCATTAAGAATAGATGGCCTAAGATACGGCCTTCTTCATCCTCATATACAAAAATAGGTTTAGTTGGATCATTAATCACTGCTTCTAAGTCTGCATCTGTATATTTACTGCCCTCTGACTTAAATACATCAGGACGTACATAATGATGCACTAGGAGAATCTGCCCTAATAACTCCTGTAATCTTGGAATATCTTCTGCTCTTGCTAAACGAATCATAATTACCTCCATAAAAAAAGATGGGTAAAACCCATCTCAATTTTTATTTACCAAGTTTTGCTTTAGCTGCATCTGCAAGAGCTGTGAAAGCTGCTGCATCGTTAACAGCCAAGTCAGCAAGCATTTTACGGTTAACTTCGATCTCAGCCAATTTCAAACCATGCATCAATTGTGAGTATGAAAGTCCGTTCAAACGAGCTGCCGCATTGATACGTGTGATCCACAATTTACGGAAGTCACGTTTCTTTTGACGACGGTCACGGTATGCATAGTAGTAAGAGTTCATTACTTGTTCTTTTGCAGTACGGAACAAGATATGTTTAGCTCCATAGTAACCTTTAGCTAATTTAAGAATACGTTTACGACGTTTGCGTGATACAACGCCACCTTTAACACGTGCCATTTATATTTCCTCCAATATTTCCTAGAATTCTTTACTTACGAATACGCGATTATTTCAAGCGAGTAAGCATTGCTTTGATACGTTTGAAATCTCCTGAATGCACCATAGATGCTTTACGAAGATGACGACGTTGTTTCTTAGTTTTTCCGTGGAAACGGTGAGAAGTGTAAGCACGGAAACGTTTAAGTCCACCAGAACCTGTACGTTTGAAACGTTTAGCTGATGCGCGGTGTGTTTTTTGTTTTGGCATTTTAAAATTCTCCTCTTAAAATAGTGTTAGTTTGACAATTATTTTTTGTCAGGAATTGGTGCAAGTTGCATGAACATTTGACGTCCATCCATCTTCGCTCTTTGCTCAATAATCGCAATATCTTGCGTTTTTTCAGCAAATTCCGCCAAGACCTTAGCTCCGATTTCTTTGTGAGTAATCATACGACCTTTGAATCGGATAGAAACTTTAACCTTGTTTCCTTTTTCAAGGAACTTACGGCCGTTACGAAGTTTAGTTTCAAAGTCACCTTTATCAATAACTGGACTCAAACGAACTTCCTTAACGGTAACAACGCTTTGTTTCTTACGTTGTTCTTTTTGTTTCTTTTGATACTCAAATTTGAACTTACCATAGTCCATAATCTTCGCAACAGGTGGCGTAGCTTGTGGTTGGATGAGAACCAAGTCAACATTTGCATCATCTGCAATAGCTTGCGCTTCTGACAATGGTTTAATTCCCAATTGTTCACCATCAAGACCAACAAGACGAACTTCGCGAACGCGAATTTCATCGTTAATGAATAGATCTTTCTTAGCTATGATCTTCACCTCTTTATTTTTTTAGAGAAAAACAAAGCGGACTTGATATACAAGCCCGCACACATAATATCCCTATAGGGATTTGACATGTTGGGCCAGACAACCTAAGTCGCAAGGCGAGAAGTTCTCACTTCTGCTTTTCTCATTGTTAATAGTATAACAAGTGAGTCATCCTTTGTCAATAATTTTTTTTGCTTTTTCTTGAATAAATTCCACAACACCGTCAATAGATACACCTGTAGTGTCAAAAGTGATGGCATCTTCCGCTGGTTTAAGAGGTGACACCTTACGATGACTATCTTTATAGTCACGTTCAGCAATTTCTTTTTTTAGAGTCTCAAGGTCAGCGGGAATACCTTTTTCGATATTTTCCTTATAACGGCGTTCCGCACGTTCATCAACTGAAGCAATCAAGAAAATCTTAAGTTCTGCATCAGGCAAAACCACAGTACCAATATCACGTCCATCCATGATAATAGCCCCATCTTGAGCAATACGTTGTTGTTGTGCGACCAGTTCTTGGCGCACTTCAGGAATAGCTGCTACCCAAGAAACATTATTTGTGACTTGGTTATCACGAATTGGGTGTGTAATATCAACATCACCAACATAAACTTGCTGACTACCATCTGCTGCTTTTCCGAATGAAATCGGATGTTGAGATAGTTGCTCCAAAATTTCTGGTACATTTTCCTCAGTCAAACCATTCTGCAAGGCCAAATAAGTTGCAGATCGGTACATAGCACCTGTGTCAAGATAAGTATAGCCAAGATTTTTTGCAATAATCTTGGCTACTGTACTTTTTCCACTTGACGCAGGACCATCAATAGCAATTCTAATATCTTTCATGATGTTCCTTTGCTTTTAAAATTATTGAACGTTAACGACGTCACCTGGGTTAGCATACCAGTAACCACTTGTCATGTGATCAGGGTTAAGACGTTCCAACTCATCTACAGAGATACCTGCACGTGCAGCGATAGAACCAGCACCTTCACCAGATTGAACAACAATTGATGAACCATCTGCTGCTGCCGTAGCACTTGATGGTGCTGTCTCAGCTGACTCAGTTGCATCTTCTTTTTCTACATGTTTAGAAGAGCTTGATGCTTTAGTTGAAGATGATTTCTCTTTTGAAGATTTTTCTTTAGTAGATTTCTCACTTTCCTCATCTTTGTTTGAGTCTTTCTCGCTAGATGAAGATTTAACAACTTTGCTAGTTGAAGATGAGTAGAACCCAGATGATTCCTTAGATTCCGCAGTTTTGTTTCCACCGACATTTGAAGTATAGAAAACAAAGAACAAAATACATACAACAATAACAAAGAATAATCCAAGCAAGACTGTCAAGAATGATGAATTAATGAAGCCGCCACCTTTTTCGCGTTTTTCATCTGAAGGAGTGACATCCTCTTCTTCTTCATAATCCTCAAACTCATCTTCATCATCTAGAAAATCAGCGTCAACTACTTCTTCCAACTCTTCGTCAGAAACCTTATCTTCCCATGGTTTTTTACTCATGATATTCTCCTTGTAAAAACAATAAATCTATTTTAAAATAATACTATGAAAGTATCATTAATTCCAGAAAAATGTATCGCTTGTGGTTTGTGCCAAACCTACTCTCCCGTCTTTGATTATGATGACGAAGGTATTGTTAGGTTCAGAGACAGCGACCAACTCAATCAAATTATTGAAAATAGCCCTGAGACTTTGACTGCTGTCAAGTCTTGTCCCACTAAAGCCCTTATTTGCGAAGTTTAAGCTTCAGGGCTTTTTTTGATTCCTCATAAAAGGCAAAGTAATCAAAGTTTGTCATGTGATCCAATAACTCTACCTCACCTTTGAAATCAGGGTGAAGGGCTAATGCATCTAAGAAATATTTTTTAGGCCACTTTCTCATATAAAACTGACGTTTTTTACCATTTTTAAAGATGAGACATAGACCAGTTTTGACAACTTCTACCTTTTCGATGTCACTAATCTTTACCTTGCGTGGTTTAAAAATGTTAAATGAAACAATTCGTAGAATTCCATGGTCTTCAATAATAAAGTATCTATGGAACCCTAAACCAAACAAGGCAACGAAAATAGTGAAGAGCATCAAAATATGTGAGGGCACCGAGTACAACTCGAATAGAAGGGCCGCCGCAATAAAGATTGGCGTGACGGCTAAAGACCAGTAGATAATCAGCCAAGATAATTCGGGTTGCCAATGGTAACGATACTTGCCGAAAATTTTAATCATCTCAGCACCTCCATTACTTCTAATTTTACCATAAAATCAGTATTTAGCAAGCTCAATTAAGGTTTACTGACAATTCCAAGAATAACATCTACGGCTTTTTCCATTGTCTGCAAGGAAACGAACTCATATCGACCGTGCATATTTTCGCCACCAGCAAAAAGGTTTGGAGTTGGAATACCCATAAATGAAATCTTTGAACCATCTGTTCCGCCACGAATAGGTTCAATAACTGGCGTAATATCCAATTCCTCCATAATACCCTTAGCCAACTCAACAGGCGTCATATCTTTTTCAATCACCTGACGCATATTATAGTATTGATCTTTAAGTACCAAATCAACTCGTGTCTGACCATAAGTTTTATTCATTTCGTCAGCAATTTTTTGGAAGACTGCTTTACGATTTTCAAAAGACTCTGTTTCAAAATCACGGATGATATAAGAAGATTTTGCTTCCTCAACAGTACCTGTCATGGTTTGAAGATGGTTGAAACCTTGATAGCCATCTGTCAACTCAGGGCGTTCTTCTGCTGGCAACTGATTATGAAAATCAATTGCCAACTGCAGGGCATTAACCATTTGGTCTTTTGCTGTTCCAGGGTGGACATTGCGTCCGTGGAAGGTAAGTTCTGCTCCTGCTGCAGAGAAGGTTTCATACTGTAATTCACCCAAAGGTCCACCGTCAACTGTGTAGGCAAAATCAACATCAAAATCTTCGACATCAAATTTATCTGCACCAATTCCGATTTCCTCATCAGGACCAAAGCCTACACGAATCTCACAATGTTTGATTTCAGGATGAGCCTTCAAATAAGCCAAGGCTGTCATAATCTCAGCAATACCAGACTTATCATCAGCTCCAAGAAGAGTAGTCCCATCTGTCGTAATAAGTGTCTGACCAACATAATTCTTGAGGTTTGGAAAATCAGCTGGGTCCAGGTTATAACCTGAATTTCCAAGAGGAATGATACCTCCATCATAAGAGTCAATGACTTGCGGTGACACTCCCTCTGCATTAAAATCAGCGGTATCCATATGAGAGATGAAACCAATCTTACGTGTTAACTTGTCATCGTTAGCCGGAAGGGTTGCCACTAGGTAACCATTACTTTCCAAATAATGAATATTACTTAAACCTAGTTCTTCTAATTCTGGTTTTAAAACCTTCAAGGCAAAATCCACCTGGCTTTGTGTCGTTGGCGTTCTTGTCGCATTTTCATCACTACGTGTATTGATTTTGACGTAACGTAAAAAACGCTCTAAGAGTAAATCGTAGGCCATAAGCACTCCTTTTGTTGTATTTAGTATTTACCTCAATTATAGCATAAAAACCCATCATAATGATGGGTTAACGTATAACTTAAACTTTAGATTCTTTTTCATAGTAAGACTTAATCCCTGCCACGATGGCATTAGCTAAAGTCTCCTGATAAGCAGAGGTATTCAAACGGGCTGCTTCTTGAGGATTTGACAAGAAACCTAGTTCAAGAAGGACTGCTGGCGCTGTTGTCTCACGCAAGACCGCAAAGGTTTGACGTTTCACTCCCTGATTTTGGGCTCCAGTCGCATTAATCAGGCTGGACTGGATGGCATTGGCCAAGGTGTCACTCATGCTCAAACGAGTCGGATTAGCATGATAGGTTGCATTAATACGTGATGGATATTCTGCATAAGGTTGGTAATAATAAGTCTCGATACCCTGTGCTGCAGAACTTCCTGAAGCATTGATGTGAATACTTACGAAGATATCTGATTCAGAGGCATTAGCTGCACGTGAACGATCCGTCAAGTCAACATAGGTATCACTTGTGCGAGTGGTTACAACTTGATAGCCTTCTGCTTCTAGTTTAGCTTTCACACGGCTTTGGATAGCCAAAGTCAAGCTCTTTTCAGAGATACCAAAGTAAGAAGCACCTGGATCATAGCCACCATGCCCAGCATCGAGATAGACAACCTTATTTAAAACATCGTAATTTCCTCTTGATGCCGAACCGATTTTCTTAGGTGCCACCACATCAGCTGAAGTTGCCCCAAAGCCGATATTCTTACCTGAAGCATCAACAATATAGCCATGAACGATGTACTTGCCTGAATTCCACTTGTGTTGGCTTGCTGAAATAGTCACCTTGTAGGAACCATCATCCTGTTTTGTGGCATTATGCCAAACAAGATCATCCTGGCCATTTTGCTCAGACCAGACAGGGATAACCACACCTGAAATACCACTTGGATTCGTCAGATTGGTGATAAGAACATCAAAGGTTCCACGGTTTTTATCGTTGTTTGTGATGGTCAAAGTTCCCTGAGTCTTAGTGATATCAAGTGTCACTTGTTTACCACCTAGGCCAATGTATTTACCGTCATTGTCAACCAAATAGACATGAGAATTATAAAGATTGCTATCACCCTTATGATTGCTTGAACGAACAGTCACCTTATAGTCTCCATTAGCTTGCTTAGCTGCCTTGTACCAGATGATATCATCTTGACCATTCTTTTCTGACCAGGTTGGAACCAAGACTTCTTTGAAACCTCGTGGCGCAACTAAATTTGAAATGACAAGATCATAGCTACCCGTAGCATTGTTGAGACCAGTGATAGCAAGGTCGGCTTTGGGATTTTGATTCTCTACTCCTCCATTTTCTAAGACAGAATTGGTCGTATTACTTACTGCATCCCATTCATAAAGTTTATAGGCTTCAATCAAAGAGATAAGTTTTCCGGGATAACTTGGATCTGTCGCATATCCTGCATTCTTCAGTTCCTGAGCCGCAACGCGATAATCTGTTTCATTCACAACTTTTCGGTAATTGTTTTTTCGCCACTCGGTACTCGTGAAAAATTTTGCATGGTCTACTACGCTATCATTCCATGAGGTATATTTTCGAAAAGCAGCATTGACTGTGATATAGTCACCATTAATATATTCCTGGGTAGGCACAATCACGATTTCTCCATTCCAGTCCTCTGAATCCTTAATGCCAAAAAGATTATTGTTGGGAGCCTTAGCAAGCTCAGAGCTTCCCCAACCACTTTCTAGGATAGCTTGTGCTGCCGTAATAGAGGGAAGGACTCCTTCCTTGGCTCCATCCATAGCTCCTTGCTTAATGGCACTAAGAAAATGACTTTGATTCTGATTAATTTCGCTAGGATCATCTGCCTCTTGATAAGAGCTTGTGGTCACAGAACTATTGGTTAAGACAGCCATTTTTGAAGAATCCGCCAGACTTGCTTGCTTCTCCTCTAATATCTTTTCACTTTGTAGATTCATTTGACTTGTCGAATCATCGTATACGCCTACTTCAGAATAACTTGCCGCATGATTATCAGTACTTTCTTTCAAAGTTGAAGATGTGTCAGTTGGTGGCAACATTTCATCTGCTTTCGCCGAGTGACCAGACATTCCTAAAAATAAGATTGCCAACATAACACCACACAATCCATAAGTTTTGCTTTTCTTAAATCCAAAATGAAATCCTAATTGCATCTTAATTTCCTTTTCTACTTACAATTTCTGCTAATTCATTTTAAGACAATGAAACTATCAGCATCATAAAGTCTTAAAATAAACCATCACCAATTTATTCGCAAAAAAAAGCTAGAAACTTGTCAAAAGTTCCTAGCTTTTTTTAGTAGTATTGAAATATTAATCGACATCAACGAAACCAAAACGTGATAGAGGATACAATCTGAAAGAGATAACACCTTTAATTTGGTCCTTTTCAATGAGACCAAACTTACGACTATCATCTGTATTACGACGGTTATCGTTCAGTACAAGATATTGACCCTTTTCAATCTTAGTTTGTTTATTATCTGTCAATGTTGCAATGGAAAAATCATCAGTGAAGAAGTTTCCAGGTGAAACTGTCGCCAAATAAGCTGATTTATCCTTGCTAATATAGGCTTCGTCAACTGACTTATCATTGACATAAAGGAAATCATCCATAGCTGTCACGCTCTTGCCTTCATCAGCAATAACACGCCCAATATATTCCTTGCCATTAACTGTATAAAGAATAAAATCTTTTTTCTGAGGTTCAACATTTTTATTGAAAGTAACATAATCACCAGCATGAATATAGTCATTCGCCTGACCTTCAGTCACACGGTGTGTTGAAAAGACAAATGCTCTTAACAACAAAATCACTACAATGGCAAGAACTGCTATGATAATATTTCGAATTAAATCTCTCTTAACCATACTTACTCCTTATGGGTTCTAATAAAATCATAACATAAATAGAGAAATAAAAAAAGAGGGAGTGAACAAGCTCAATGTATCTCTCCCTCTCTTTAAACCAAGGATTAAAGCCTTTCGCAGCTTAATAATCCTCAAGAAATGTTTGCATATTGACATCATCTGGAACTAAGGCAAGGTATTTTTCTGCTGTTGCACGTGCCTGATCTCTGTAACCAAATTCCCTCAGGATATATGCATAATCATGGAGGAATTCAGGATTTTCAGATAAATCTGTAGCCAAATCTTGATAGATTTGAAAAGCTTCTTCTTCATCATCAAGTGCTTGGTGGGCCTTGGCAATGTTCCAACGAGCCAAAACAGAATCAACTTCGTAATCGGCTAAAGCTACCAGATCCTCGTAACGTTCTTCTTCTAAATAGAGAGTACTTAAACGTAGAACAATCTCATCTTGGTCCTCAGCGAGTGGTAAGGCTTGCTTCAGATAAGATTCAGCAGATTGAGTGTCATGCAACTCGTAGGATAACTGTGATGCTAACAAAAGTAATTGAACATCAAAAGCATTTTTTGAAATCCCTTGTTGTGCCATACGTAATGCTTCTTCAGTTTTATGTTCTGCATGTAAGGACAAGGCGTAAAAATACTCATAACCCTCGAAGTCAGCAGACATGGTTTCTATCTGCTTAAAGTAAAAATTAGCTTTTTGATACTCTTCTTGATCATAGAGCAAAGTGGCTAACTCAAAAGCAATGGTATCATCGTATTCAATTTCAATAGCTTTTTCCAAAAATTCACGAGCAGCTTCAAACTTACCTAGACTGGCATAAGCCTTACCAATGCGTTCATAAGTAGAAACGCCAGTCATTGCCAGGAGATCACGATTATCCAATTTAGCATAGTATTGAATAGCTTGTTCAAAATTTCCAAGTTCAAATTCCATTTCAGCCAAACCAAAAATAATCAATGAGTCATCTGATAGTTGACTTGCCTCCAACAACTTATCACGTGCCACATCAGTTAGGCCCTCCATTTGGTAGAGGTCTGCCTTTACAATTAAAGCAGACAAATAGTCGTCAGAGTCTTCAGGTATGGCATCCAAATAAAGAAAGGCCTCTTCAATATCGCCATCTTCGGCTGCAATTTGTGCTAGATTGACATTAACCTCTGGAAAATCAAAACGAACTTTTTCGTAAATTTCCTGTGCCTGTGGTAAGAAACCAATAGACTCTAGATATTGGCCCAACTCAACAAGAACCTCTTCTGGGTCTTCTCGTAAAGCTTTTTTAAAATATTTGTCTGCGTGGTCTAAATCTTGGTTTCCAATAGAGGCAACCATTTTTTCACTATTTAACATCGTCTTTTTGTCCTTCATTTTCTAAATCATCTTGATAAAGATTACTTACAGAACGGTACCAATCAAAAATCTCTCTAATAACAACCTTGACAGAAGCATAAATTGGAATCCCCAATAAGACGCCCCAAACACCGTACAGAGAGCCTGCTGTCAAGAGAATAAACATAATGGTAATCGGGTGAATGCTTAGTTTATTTCCCAAAACAAGTGGAGAAACAAAACGTCCTTCAATAGTTTGCTCAATGACAAAAATGATTAGGACCTTGATCAGCATAGCAGGTCCTTGCACCAGTCCCATGATTACAACTGGTACCATAGCAAGAAAACTTCCTAGATAAGGAACCATGTTTAGAAAACCTGCCATAATACCAAAAGTCATACCATATCGAAGACCTACAATCTTAAACATAATACAGAACATAATGGCAACGACAATAGCGACTGTAACCTGGCCTTGAACATACCCTTCGAGCTGACTATTAATATCTGAAAGCATACGAACAGTTGTTTCACGAAAGCGAGTTGGTAAGGCTGAGACAAAGCTATGTTTCATCTTTTGGCTATCTCTTAAAAGGTAGAAGAGAATGAAAGGTGCCAAAATGATAGCTACTGTCACCCTTGCTACTGTGCTCGCAAAAGTACCAACCCATGTCAAAGCAGATGAAGAAAAGTTCTCAGCATAGTTGACCATTCTCGCTGAGAAATCACTAAGCATGGACTCTAGATCACCGTGGAAATTAGAAAGAATAGGAAGATTAATCCAACGTTCCGTCTCACTATTAGCACGTGCAATATATGATGGTGCATTTCTTATTAAGATCAAAATTTGATTTTGTAAGCTAGGAATAGCCGTCGAAATTCCCCAGACCAAAAGCAAACCAAGGATAGCATAGATAACCAAGATAGACATGGTTCGGTTTAGTCCGGTTCTTTCTACAAGTAGTACCAAAGGTTTTATTAAATAATAAAGGAGCATGGAA
>OCPN01000224.1_pt1 | contig 23537 bp, 20 predicted proteins | sample 1476971 | NCBI WGS metagenome assembly OCPN01 (sample SAMEA2580251, study PRJEB22360) | human gut metagenome | biome: human gut; feature: human-associated habitat; material: faeces | place: Denmark | collected 2008/2010
GCCGAGCGTTGCGTTAGATAATTTCTAGCGCAATGTCCATGTGCAGCGGCTCCGTTGCATCGATGTGGTACTGGCTGTGTACCGGCGAGCCCCACGAGTCGTCTCCACCAACGCCGAGCTGACCTGCCAGGATACGCAGGTAGGTGCGGTTGTTTTCGGGCAGCTCCCACTGGTAGGAAGCTTCCTCAATCTGGTAGGAGGAGTAGGGCAGGAGCGATACGTGCAGGCCCTCACCGGCAGTCTGCAACTGGCGGACACGGAAGCCGTGGTTGCTGTCGTTCGTCACTTCAGCCCAACGGACACCCATGTGGTTGCCGCTTTCCTGAGGTACCAGGTACGGTGCGTAGTCCTGCTCGGGGGTGCTTTCCCACACGCCCAGGCGGACGCCGCTGCAACGGTCGGGGTAGGCGTCACCGGGGCCGAGGCCGTAGTAACGCAGGTGCGAGAACTCGCCGGGCAGTGCCCATTCCAGACCGAATGCGGGCAGGGACGGTGCGTCCTTCTCGCCGGGGTAGTCGATGGTTACTCGCACGTTGCCGGTGCTCTGTGCTTCGTAGCGGACCGTAACAGCGGTGTGAGCGGGGGTTGCCAGCTCGTAGGTGTAGGTCACTGCCACGCTGTCATCGCTGGGCTGCTCGACAGCAACGTTAGCGCAACGGGCGTAGCGGCCTGCGACGGTCCACTGGGCGCGTTCGAAACCGTGTCCGGCGCCGCGGTCGTTGTCGGTCAGGGGCCTGAAGGTGGTGAGCTTCGGGGGGCGAATAACATGCTCGGTGCCGTTGTGTACCCAGGAGACGATGCCACCCTGAGTGCGGGACAGAATAACTTCAGCCTGGTTGTTGCGCAGACCGACGTTCCAGCGGCCGACGGTCACCGTCGCATCTGCTGCGCCTTCAGCGGTGTTTGCTTCAGCCTGCGATGCGGGGATGACGTACTGACCGAAGGCAATTTCGTGTCCTGCAGGAGCCCATGCGGCGTCTTCAGTGAGCACGAGGCTGACGTCCAGGGTTACTTCTGCGTTGTCGGTAGCGTATTCTTCCAGGGGCCAGGGAATTGCCAGCTCGTGGGTGGATTCCGGGGCTACGTCGAAGAAGTAGTCTTCCTGCCACTGAGGAACGCCGTTGACCAGCAGGCTAGCCTTGAAGGTGTAGTCTGCGGTGGAGGTGAAGAGGTTGTCGTTGACGACCGTCACGCCCTTCTGGTCGGGGGTGATGCGCAGGTTGGAGTACACTGCCTTCACCTCAGCGGCCTTGGGGCTTACCTTGCGGTCGGCGAAGAGGATACCGTCACCGGAGAATTCGTAGTCGCAAGGGCGTTCGCCGAATGCGCCACCGTAAGCGAGGTATTCGGGGGCGCCTTCGCTCTCACCGGGGTGCCAGAGTGCCTGGTCGATCATGTCCCAGATGAAACCGCCCTGGTAGTGGGGGTAGCGTTCCAGTGCGACGTATTCGTCGATAGCGCCGACCGAGTTGCCCATTGCGTGCATGTATTCGCACATGATGAAGGGCTTCTGGGGGTTGTTCGACAGGTACTTTTCGACGACGTCGGTGTGGGTGTACATACCGGATTCGATGTCGGTGACGTCATCAAATTCGCGGTGCCAGGTGATGCCTTCGTAGTGTACGGGGCGGTTGGGGTCCAGTTCGTGGACTCGGCGGTACATGGAGCGGAATACTTCGCCGCCGTATGCTTCGTTACCGAGCGACCAGATTACTACGGAGGGGTGGTTGTAGTCGCGGCGCATCATGGATTCTACGCGGTCAACGCAGGCGCCTTCCCATTCCATGCGGGAGCCGGGGATCGTGGTCTCGGGGGTGGGAATGTCACCGGGGGTGCACCAGGAGCCGTGAGTTTCCAGGTTTGCTTCGTCAACCAGGTAGATACCGTATTCGTCAGCCAGGGCGTAGAAGCGTGAATCGTTGGGGTAGTGGCTGGTGCGGATAGCGTTGATGTTGTGCTGCTTGCAGAAGAGAATCTCTGAAGTCATGTCTTCAACGGTCAGGACGCGGCCGGTACGCGGGTGGAACTCGTGGCGGTTGACACCCTTGAAGAGGACTCGGTGACCGTTGAGGGTCATGATTCCGTTCTCGATGCGGAAGCGACGGAATCCGACGCGCTGGCTGGTGGATTCTACGGTCTTGCCGTCGTGGAGCAGATCCACCGTCAGAGTGTAGAGAGAGGGCGATTCAGCCGACCAGGGAGCGATACCTTCAAGGGCGTCGGAGGAGATGCGCACGGATGCGTCTTCGGCGGCGACGGTACCAGACCAGATGACCTGGGTGCCGTCAAGGACGCTAGCCTGCAGGGTGTACGCCTTGATTTCTTCACCATTGAGGGTGACGAGAGCGTCCAGGTGTGCTTCGCCGGTGGGTGCATCGTAGTCTGCTTCAACGGTGAGGGAGGCGATGCTGACTGCGGGGCGGGCTACCAGGTTCACAGCGCGGAAGAGGCCGTGGAAACGCCACGAGTCCTGGCCTTCCAGCCATGAAGCGCTCGAGTATTCGTAGCATGCGACGGTCAGGGTGTGGTTGCCTTCTGCGCCCTTGCTGACGATATCGGTGATGTCGAAGGAGGTGGTGGTGTAACCGTCTTCTGCGTAACCAACGAAGATGCCGTCGACCCACACGTAAATTGCGGTTGCGAAGCCTTCGAAGGCGAGCGCGATGCGGCCCGATTCGCTCAGCATCTTCTTGAGGTCGCCCTCCAGGGTGAAGTGCTTGCGGTAGAGGGCTACGTGGTTCTTCTCGGGGATGTGAGGAGCTTCGGGGTTTTCGTGGCCGTCCCAGGGCATCTGGATGTTGACGTAGGCGGGGCGCCAGAGTCCCTCAGTTTCCAGGGTGGCGGGGACGGGGATGCTCTGGTAGTCGCTTTCGTCGAGGGCGGGGGCGGCGAATTCTGCGGTGGTGACATCAATTTCTGAGGCCCATGCAGTGCGGACAGCCCACGTGCCGTTGAGGCTCTGCTGGGGGTTCGAGGAGTGATGGTCGGAGTGCGCTGCTTCCCTGTTGACAGCGTACACGGTGGGGTCATCAAGCCACGCTGCTGAGGGTGACTGGGAGGAGACTACGGGAGTCGTTTGTTCGGTGGAAGACATGTCTTCCTTCCTCTCGTATACATCTTTGTTTGGTCCCTTTAAGGATGCCGGAAGGCGTGATGATTGTTGCCTACATTCTGTTCATTCTTTTCCCGCAGAACTTGGCTCTGGTCTACGTGGCACTGGTCCTAATAGCCTCACCGCGCAGAACATTCAGACGTTCAACACGGCTGCTTTCTATGTGCCGCTGGCCATTATTGTGTGCTCGTTCCTCGCCTTCTTCTTCAAGGTTTCTATCTCTGAGAAGGAACACGCGAAGATTGTGAAGGAGCTTGAGGCGAAGCTTGCTTCTGCATAGGTAAAAGCAGGGTAGGTCCTTCACCGCATGAGAGAGGCGCCCGCCTCGTGGGTTTATTCCACGGAGCGGGCGCCTTTTAGGTGTAGAAGCTACGCGCTTCTAGGCTGAAGCTTTTAGGAAGCAGAAGCCGAGGACGAAGAGGAAGAAGTACGCATACCGGTCAGCTTCCACGCACCGTTCTCGTAGACACCGTGCAGGGTGCGCTCCACATCGTTCTTACGGTCCGAATCGGAGGAAGCGTTCTCCACACGGTCCTTGCTTGCGATGAACTCACCGCTGTCCATGGTCAGGCGGATATTCCAGTTGTAGGCGTCGCCATCACGCTCGGGCTGTGCGGTAAGCATGGTGATGGTGACGGAGGGGTCCTGCATCCAAATCTTGCCCTGCTGCAGGCCAGCACCCAGGGTGCCTTCTTCGGGTTCGAGCATGTTCTTCAGCTCGGAGTTGTCAACCGCGCATTCACGCAGGGGTTCGGTCTTGCCGGTACGCATGTAGTATTCAATGGCTGCGCCGAAGAATGCGATGGACTGGTACAGGCCTTCTACGCTGTTCTCGTTGGCGACGGCGGGCTTGGTCGGCACGGGGGCGTTCTTGGACGGCTCGGTGCGGGTTGCGGGCTGGTAGTCGGAAGGCTTGGAGGTGTAGCCCTCCAGGACTGCAACGCCGGAGTAGTCGGTGCGTGCGGTCTTGGATGCCGACGCGGAAGCAGATGCGCTACCGGATGCGTTGCCGCTGGTTGCCTGAGGCTGAGCACCGCAGGCTGCGAGGAGGGTTGCGCCGCCGGTTGCTGCGAGCAGGCCGAGGGCGGATCGGCGGGTTACGTTCTTCATGGGTTCTCTCTATCTGTGGTGTGGTTCCACACCGCGGTGCGGGTGATGCCTGCGGCATCTAACGGGAAGACGGCACTACACGGGGTGTAGTGCCGTCTTCCAGTATATGTTTATTGGGCTTGGGATTCTTTAGCCGCCGTAATAGTAGTAGTGGCTGTAGGAGCTGCCGTAGTAGTCGCTGATGACGATGCGGGTGCGGCGCACGGTGGGGCGGTAGGTGGTTGCCTGTGCGGGGGTGAGCAGTGCGCCGAGGGCGGTTGCTGCGCCTGCGCCTGCGGCGGCGAGTGCTGCGCGGCGGGTGAGGCGTGCGGGCTTCTTGGTGGCCATGGTGTGCCTTTCGGGGTCGGTGTTTCTGTGAAGTGACGTGGTGTGTGCACGGCGTGCGGCTGTGCGTTAAACCTTTTTTATTGTAAGCCTCAACGTTAATGTTTTTACGTGCAGAGTGCACCTTCTAGTTGAGGCTTAAACCATGCGGGCTAGTCCACGTTTTTCTGGCAGAAAAATTGCGGAAATATTGGTTGAGAAACACGCCGGGCGCACCCTAAATACGGGCTGAATCGCGGGCTACATGTCTACTTCGGCGAGGCCAGAAATTTCCTTGTCCTTGATGTGCGGGATGGTGGAGCTCCAGTTCATCCACGCCTTGACCTGCGCAGCTTCTTCGGGGTTGTTCATATCTGGCCAGCGGTCGTTTTCCATCTTGAATCGGGTCATTGCGAGGAGGGGGTAGCCCTCATAGATGGGCCCGAAACGCGCAATACGCTCACCCGATTTTGTGTCGAAGGTGACGGAGTCTGGAATTTCGCTATCGTAACTCTCCCTGTATGTGACCTTATCAATCGCGTTGAGCGGGTAGAAGGTTTTCTTGCCGTGCCCGTCGTCTTCTTCAACTCCTTCCGGCGAAATTTTGGTGTAAGAACCAGTCACATCATTGAAGAAGTACAGAAAAGCACACGTGAGAAGGAAAAATCCGACATCTGCAAAATGGAATCCTACGTCGCCCAGCAAATGAGCTATAAACATCAGAGCAGGCATCATAGGAAGCACAACGACAAGCGCAATTATTTCAAGGCGGTCGCCTCGAGTAATGTAAATGTTTTTGGCGTACAACTTCTTGTCTCGGCGTCGGTTGATTTCGTAGACAATGATGGACCGGAACATCTTATACGTCTGCAGGACATTTACTACGCCCCAGAGGGCAATCATGGTGTAGTTCATCATCATGGTGGTCAACTACCCTTTCTATTTATCGGTGACCGGTAGCCTTCCGGCAACGGTGCGGAGAGTGCGGGTTACATGTCAACTTCGGCGAGACCACTGATTTTGCCGTAGCGGAAGTACCGGAGGGTAGAACGGCGGTTCGCCCAGGCATTAATCTGGGCGGTGTCCTCGGGGTTGCCAATGTCTGGCCAGCGGTCGTTTTCAATCCTGAATCGGGTCATTGCGAGGAGGGGGTAGCTGCCGAAGACGGGACAGAATTCTGCGACCAGTTTGCCGGATTTTGTGTAGAAGTGGAGGGAGTCTGCGTATTCGCGGTCGGTGTTGTTGTCGTATGAGACCGAGTCAATCGCGTTGAGCGGGAAGAACACCGTATCGTTGCACGGCTCTCCCCTTTCGATTCCTTCGGGCGAGATTTTAGTGTAGGTACCGGCGCCGTTCCAGAAGAAGAACATGAAAAAGCCGGTCATGCCGAGGCCAATAAAGTCGAACGCGAAGTGGAATCCTACGTCTTCCCAAAGGTGAATGATGAAGACTACTAGCGCAAACGAGAGAATTACTAGGGCATAGGTAGCAATTTCAAAGCGGTTCGTTCGGATGACGTATACGGCTTCGGCGCGTAGTTTCTTGTCGCGGCGTCGGTTGAGTTCGTACGTGACGACGGTGCGGAGGACCTTGTAAATCAGTATGGAGTCGAGTGCGCCCCATATGAAAATCATGATGGTGTTGACCATGGTCGCTCACCAGCCTTTCTATCTATCGGTGACCCACTGCCTTCCGGCAACGGTGCGGAGGGTGCGGGTTCGTTCTCAGGGTAGCTGAGGAAATTGGGTGGTTACGCCCAGATTCGCGTTATCTGCGGAGTGGTTGCCGAGTCTTCACCGGAGCATCGCATCGAGTTAACCTTCTGGTCAGATACGGTGCGATAGGCTAAGAACGTGCCCGCCACCTCGCCGTAGCGAGCACGATTCACCAACCACTACCGCACAAGGACGTACACACTATGAGCGCAGCAGAAGACGGAGCCCTCGCAGGACTTATCGTCGCCCTGATACCGGGTATCCGTATTAAGCTCGGCAAACCCACGCTGAATAAGAGACAGAAAAGGCCCCTTTTTGGATTTCTCTTCTCTTGGAGCGTCACAATCCTTGGGTTCGTCATCTGGCCTATTATTTGGCTGGGCCTAGGATATCCACGTCCTTCCGGCGACCGAGAGATTGTTAATCAAGGGGTTCTACTTTTTATAGGCGCATTTGGGCTTGGTCTGCAGGGTGCTCTCCCACTGAACCACTGCTACGCCTTCTACCTCGAACTACGCGAAGATTGCGTGCGGTGGCGTAACTGGCGGTGGAAGGAACGCACTTTCACCTACCCGTCCATCACGTTTGCCCACGTGGAGAACAACATGAAGAACGGGTTCTTGCGCATTGGTAGCACTGAGATGGGTAAGCGTACCTGCAGCTTTGACCCGTACCAGTTCGATGCGACCATTCTTATGGCGCAGGTGCTGTACCGTGACGATCATGGGCGTTGGGCTGAGGAGGACGGTCTGGATGTGATGAGTGTGGTGGGGATGTACGGCTCTTCGCGCGATATTTATGCCCAGTTTTATGACTTGTGCGAAACGAAGTATGTGGTGGGTGTGACGAAGAGCGAGCGTCAGAAGCGCCGCCGTAGGGCTGCGCGTAATGAGGCGCGTAGGCTGGAGCGTCAGCAAGCGCGTGAGGAGGCACGTCGCGAAGCGCAGCAAGCCAAGAAATCCCGGAAGACTAATGAGGTGAGCGATGGGGTCTCATAACAAATGGTCAGAAAGAATAACAATGCTTTTTCTGACGATGTGCGTTGGGTATATCTTTTTTATTATTCCTATAAATCTGCGTGATGACAGTGACGGTTTCACCGCCACCTGCACCGTGACTAAGGCGTACACGCAAGAGCGTCGCGGAACGGACCTTGGTGGCATGACTGACATTGGTTTGAAGGGCGTCTTTGAGACGGAGGAGTGCGGCACACTCACAATGTTTGAGCCCCCTGAGGGTTGGAAGATCTCCGCATATGTCAAGACCGCACAGCCTAGAAAAAAGTACCTATTTCACGTGTCTAATCGTTCACCTAAGAAAGATCAAGATTTTGTAACGACCCGCTTTGAAGAAATCAAGGAATAATATTTCCAAGAGGCGGGCTGTCTGCAGATTCATCCACCCACGATCCATACCCAATCAGATATCTCTAAAGTGAGTGTTTCAGTATGTTTATCATAGACTGCATAAAAGATTGCATAAAAGGCTTCTCCGAAGGATTCTTTGGTGAAAAGCGTCCAAGCAATATCATAATCATGACAAGCATCGTAGCAATTATTATTTATATCCTCGTACGCTTTCCATATGAATTACGAGACGACAGTGATGGTATCACTGCTACTTGCACCGTAACGAAGGCATACACCAGGCCTCGAGGCGGCACGATTGGAGAGCTGAATGATAATGCTCCGGTGGGCGTCTTCGAAACAGAAGAGTGCGGCACTTTGTCAATGTATCGGGCTCCAGAAGGCTGGAAAATCCCCGCATACGTTAAAACTGCTCAGCCGGGTAAAAAATATCTATTTCATGTATTAAATTCATCCACAAAAAAGGAACGAGATTTTGAGACAACCCGCTTTGAAGAAATCAAAGAATAACCAGCTCATGAGCTAAAAATAAAGCCCCGGGTGGTGCGAGTCTTCAGCTCGCACCACCCGAGGCCTTCTATATGGCATCTATGGTCTATTTCCCCTTGGCTTGCTTCTTACTATCTGCCAGACCAGATGCCTCCTGCAGCCTCAAGTAGTAATAAACAATGGACTCACGGTTAGTCCACCCATCCACCAGAGCACGATCTGCGGGGTTGCGCATATCTGGCCAGCGTTTCTTCTCAATTCTGAAACGAGTAATAGCCGGTAGGCGGTAGTTACCGTAGATGGGCTGGAGTGTCACAATCTCATCACCGGATTTTGTGTAGAAATGAAGGGACGCTGCACGCTCACGATCCGAATTGTCCTTGCACACCACTTTGTCGATTGCGGTGAAAGGGTAGAAGGGGTCGCCTACCTGTTCCACACCATCCAAGGAGACCGTAACGTACCAGTAGCGGATGCCAGGAAGGCCTCTCATGAAGAAGGGCGAGATGATGAAAGCTACGATGTCGAACCAGTGAAAGCCAAGGTCCATCCCTATATGCATGATGAACATAGGGACCGGGAACATGAGAGCTGCCACCGACCAGAAGACGACTTCAAAACGGTTCAGGCGAACGACGTAGATGCCTTCGGCGAGTAGTTTCTTGTCTTTGTGCCGGTTCATCTCGTAGGTGATGACGGCTCGGAGTACTTTGTACCCGACGACGGCTACGTATATACCCCAGAAAATAAGCATGATGGTGTTGACCATGGTCGCTCACTAACCTTTCTATCTATCGGTGATTTGCTGCTTTCCGGCAGCAGTGCGGAAGTCAGTGGATTTGTTCTCAGGGTAGCTGAGGAAATTGGGTGGTCACGCACGGGTCCCGACCCTCTGATGAATGGTCGCCCAGTCTTCACCCGAGCCTTGCACCCAGTTAACCTTCTGGTCAGATACCGTGCGATAGGCTAAGAACGTGCCCGCCACCTCGCCGTAGCGAGCGCGATTCACCAACCACCACACAAGGACGTACACACCATGAGTACAACCGAAGTAAGCAGCGAAGCGCACAAGGCAACGAAAGCCTAGAAACCCAGCACAGAATAACAGCCCGCAGCCCAGAAAGAAGGTGAAGAGCAGTGAAAAAGAACTCCCCGAGGAAAAAGAACGTTTCAAAGAAAAGGAACACTTCGAAGAAAAAGAGTTACCCAGAGGTAAATTACATTACCGAAACTGGGGCCATAAAGAAGACCCGCAAAAAGAGATACACCAAGAAAAAGAAGAATAAAGTCGATTTCAAAGAGTATCTTCGCAAAAAGGCAAAAGCTGCGTGGGATGCACGCGACGTCATCATATTCGTGGCAGTCATGCTAGGGTTCCTTGCGTCCTTACATTTTATGACCAGCTACAACCCGAGCAATGAATCCGCTATCTGCACTGTCACCTCCGTCGAAATCGTTGAACATGAGGACCCCTACTGGACCTCCGGCGAATTCGAAACGGAAGAGTGCGGAATCATCAAATCAAGCAAATCCCCTGACGGTATCCCCATCCGCAAATACCTCCAGAACTTTGAGACGGGCAAGAAATATAGGGCGTACAAGTCCTTCGATACCCGTAACGATGAATTCGACTTCAGCGTCCTCCGCTTTGAAGAGATCAAAGAATAACTCTGCCCCCGCAGAAAGGATCCCACCGTGAGCTTTATCGGCGAATTTATTATCGACTTTATTGGAGAGGCCATCGCGTCCTCACCTACACTGCAGCGAGTACTCCTGTGGATTCTGTTCTCTGCATCCGTGCTTCTCATGCTTGTCCCCGTCATGACGGGCGAGTATGCGTGGAGCATCCTATCCATCTCCACGATGCTGTTTTCCGTCGTGATGATTGACGGCACGCACAAGCACAGTGTGCACGATGCAAAGAACGGCGGCGCGTACCATTACTTTCTGCTGACGGTGGGCACGTTCTGCGTCGCCGCGATTGTTCTGCTCGCTACTCTCTCCCTGGTGGGTGTCCCACAGGTTGCCTCCACCCCGCAGGTGGACGGCATCAATTTCGCGCCCTGGTATGTGGCGGCGTCCGCGCTGGTTCTGCTGCTGTTCTTCTATAACGCCGCGCAGCCGAGCGATGAGGTCCCTAACCTGCACCGTATGGAGCGCATCAACCGGTACGTACGCACCGTGGTGCTGGGTGTGAGCGCCTTGATGGTGCTCTTCTGCCTGCTGATTCCGGTGGTTTCTTTCGCTGCTGCCGGTTATGAGCCTGTGGGTGTTTCGGTGGTGCTGTGCCTGGTGCCGGTCTTCCTGATTTTTGTGCGCCGCACCCTGTTCAAGCTGTGGGCGGCGACCTTTGAGGAGGGCACTGCCGGGTATGGCGTGTTGCGTGGCTTCTGCGTAGCCCTGGTGGGTTTGGGTGGATGTTTGGCGGCGGTGCGTCTTGCCGCTGATGTTGTGCAGTCCGGTAGCGGGTTGTCGCTGGTGTACGTGGTACCGGTAATCGCCTCGTACCTGCTGGTGAAGAGGTACGTGACCGTGGGTATCGCTATCCTCGAGAAGGAAGAGGACGAAGAGGAGCCCGAGGCTGAACCTGCAGCCAGCTAAACCGTGGAACCCCGTGAAGCGAGGATCCTTGTGCACCATGCGCACGGTCTAGGATGATTCGCACCCGGGGTATCCTAGGGGGAAGGTACGCCACCTGCCGGTGGTGCGCTTCCGAATATTCACCAACCACACGAAACGAGAACCCACCATGCGCATTTTCCTCATCATCTTATGGGGCGTTATGGCCTTTATCTCGGTAACCGGGACGCTCTACATCATTATCAACTATGAGATTCAACGCTGGAAGGATATGGAGCGCCGCCGCCAAGGCGCGTACATCCGACGAGTTAATCAGGCAGAGGCTCTCCTAGCAATATTTACCCCTGGATTTCCGTGCCTCTATCTCTTTGCTTATCTTACAGACGAGGGGTCTCCAGGTGCCTTTTATGAATTCCTTGGGATATTTCTGTCAATCGGGTTCATGATGTATGCCTGGTATGTGCACGTTGCCTATGTGAAGATTTCCCCTGAAGGTGTTGAGCAGCGCATGTGGTCGGCACGTACGACCGTCTATCCCTTCAATGCTATTGACGGCATTGAATACTATGAGGCAACCTCTACGGACGACCAGGATCTTGTGTCTTTCTACAGTAAATCCGGAAAACTCATTGCCGCCTTCTGCCCGATTATTCACAAGAATTATCGTCTGATGGCGATTGTTCGGTTCAGGATTGATAATGACCGCTGGCCTGATATGAATAATCCGAGTGATATTGCTCGGGTGGATGCTCTAGATAGTGGCCCTGGTACAGTTCCGTATTTTAGGGAACGTGAAAAGGTCACAGGCCTCGCCGACGTTGACATGTAACCCGCTCGATAAGCGCCAGCTACCCCCTACACCCGAAGAGCCACAACCGGCGCGAATACCACCAACATCGTGAAAGAGGAGCACGCATCATGCACACCTTTTTCCTTCTGCTCTGGGGCACCTGCACCCTCGCATCAATCATCGGCGCCATCACTATCATCGTTCTGCACGATAGGCACCTGCGTCAGGACATGAAGCTACGCGACGAAGGCATCTACATTACACGTGTACCTCGCCGTGAAGCCCTCATAAGCCTTCTCATACCCATATTCCCGGCAGGTTTCTTCGCGTTCTACCTCTACACGCAGGCAGAGCTCGGTATCCTCTTCAACATTCTGATATTCATCCTGCTACTCGTCCTTCTCTACCACCTCCTGCACGTTCACCTGGTGTACACAAAAATCACGCCCGACACTGTGGAGCAGAAGCTCTCACCGTTCGCTACCGTGACCCCCTACCCGATTAGGGCTATCGACCAGGTTTTCTACTTCCAAGGTAAGGCGGAAGCGGAGGACTGGGATGGGGAAGCGACTGACAAAGCCACCTTCTACACCAAGAAAGGCAAGGAAATCGCCAAGCTTGACCCCGTTGGCAAGAACCACCGTCTGCTGGCAATCGTACGGTTCAGGCTCGAATTCGACCGCTGGCCCGATATGCGGGACCCGCAGGATCTGGCGTATGTTGATACGTGGGATAGCCTCGAGTGGACGCAGCCCCTGTTCAGGAAGCTGTACAGAAGGCGCAACAAAATCACCGGCCTAGCGGACATCAAGATGTAGCGTCGCACGGTTGCCGATACGATAGACCCAAACACCGAACCCTATTCACCAACCACACGAAACGAGAACCCACCATGCGCACTTTCCTCATTATCTTCTGGGGTATCTTCGCTCTAGTCGCGACAGTTGCGACATTCTACGTCATCATCAATTACGAAGTGCAGCGCTGGAAAGATAAAAAGCGGCAGCGCGAGGGTATTTATATTCGACGAGTTAATCAGGGCGAAGCTCTCATTATGATATTTACCCCCGCCTTCCCCAGCCTTTCGTTTGTAGCCCACATATACGGCGGCCCGGATTCAATAGATATATGGGTTGACATAGTGGGCTTTTTGCTATCGGCTATGTTCATGTCCTTTTTGCGTTATGTGCATGTCGCTTATGTGAAGCTTTCTCCCGAAGGTATCGAGCAACGTATGTGGTCGGCACGCACGACCGTCTATCCCTTCAACGCCATTGACGGCATTGAATACTATGAGGCAACCTCTACAGACAACCAGGATCTTGTGTCTTTCTACAGTAAATCCGGAAAACTAATTGCCGCCTTCTGCCCGATTATTCACAATAATTATCGTCTGATGGCGATTGTGCGGTTCCGTATTGAAAACGATAGGTGGCCTGATATGAACAACCCTAATGATGTTGCTCGAGTAGATTATCTGGATGATAAATATATGACGGTTGGCTATTTCAGGAGTCGTGAGAAGGTAACCGGTCTAGCCGACGTTGATATGTAGCACCCCGCAGCATTACCCCCAAAGTACAGAAAGCCCCCGCGGCCGAGAGTCATCCTCTCAGCCACGGGGGCTTCACCGTATCAGCGCATCCTCACGCGGCGAACGCTAGGAGGCGCGGCGGCGGGAACGCAGCACCATCGCAGTGCCGGCACCAAGCACCAGTGCGCCGCCCACAGCCACAGACACCGCACCGAAACCAGTACGCGCCAGGCCGCCCTGCTGGGAGCTCACGCCACCCGACGCAGCAGACACACCGGACTGACCCAGGGAGCCGCCACCGGTACCACCGCCGGAGACACCACCCGGGTACACGCCGCCAGCAGAACCATCAGAGGAGCCCTGCGCGTTCACATCACCGGCAGCACCAGAAGCACCAGCCTGACCGGACTGGCCAGCCTGCGCGGCACCAGACTGTGCGGAGCCGGGCTGGTTAGCACCAGCGGTACCGCCCGGGGTTGCCGAATCCACACGGCGCACGCCACTAAAGTCGTCCTTAGCCGCGTTCGGGTCCTTCGGCACGGCAGTCTCAAACGAGCACGCATCCGACGCCTTCTTACCCACAGCAACCGCAAGCTGCTGCACCGGGCTGTTCACCTCAGTACCATCAGCCAGAGTCGCAGAATAGTGCACGTCAAACATGTACTGGCCGGGCTCAGAGAACACCCAGTTCGCGTGCGCGTGCGTCGCGTAATCAATGTCGATCGTGGTCTTGCCGGTCGTCGAATCCAGCAGCACATCCGCACCATTCAGCGACTCGGTAAACATGCCGAAGCGCGCACCCTCAGGCATGACCTTCGGAACCACGTGCAGGCGCACCGGGCCGCGCAGCTGCGAGTAGTCAATGTCCTGCGTGTTGTAGCCGGGCCAAGGCAGGCCGCTCTGCTGGGTCTGCGGCAGGCCGTAGAACGCGGTGCCGACCGGGCCCATGAAGTTCAGCTTCTCATCAGCCATACGTTCGGTGCGTACACGGCGGGCGTTCTCGCTGACAGTCCACACGACCGAATCGAGCGGGCGCACGGTCGAATCAGCGTCAATGATGCCGCTGTCATCGCGCAGACCCACGGACAGCTGGCGGTCCTTCAGGGTCGCCTGAATGTCCAGGTGGCCGTGCGAGATCTTGGTGCGGCCGTCAATCTTGCCGGGCACGCACTGGTTACCGGGGGTTCCGGGGGTGGACGGCTGCGCAGACGGTGCCGGGCTAGTCGGAGCAGGTGCGCTCGGGGTCGGGTTCGCGGGCGCCGGAGTCGTCGGTGCCGGAGTGGAGGGCACCGGAGCAGGCACGCTCGGTTCTGCGGAGGCGGTCGGCACCGCAGGCACGGTCGGAACCTCGCTGGGGGACACCGACGGAACGGTGCTGGGCTCAGCGGAAGGAGCCTCGCTGGGTGCCTCGGAAGGAGCCCCGCTCGGCTCAGCAGAAGGCGCGACGGTAGGCTCAGCACTCGGCGACGGGTCCACCGGAGCAGGCTTCGGCGCATCGCTAATGGGTGCGCTATCGGGAGCCAACGCACCGTGCGCAGTGTACTTGGTGCCCGGCTCGTAGTTCGCCGCAACCTCAGTGGTGGAGGCGGAAGCGTTCATGTCCGGGTGGGTCAGCATCTTCACGCGCAGCGCCGTGCCCTTGTAGAACGACTCGTCACGGAAGGTAAAACGTGCCACGCCATCCTCAACGGATCCTTCCAGGTCGAGGTACGGGTAGACCGGGTCATCCTGGGCGTAGAAGCCGCCACGCATGAAGCCGCGCACCTTCGGGTCCTTGAAGCGGACCTCAACGGTGCTGAAGCCGTTGCCGTTCGGGGTGACGGTCACGTCGTAGTCCATGCTGGTCGGCGTGTACTGCTGGGTGCTGAGTACGGTATTCGCCTGATCCGGGATTTCTTCGGGCCAGGAGCCGTTACCGTCATCGCTGTACACGCTCTCAGCCTTGCCGGGCTCGTAGGCGAGCTTGTGCGAGATCCAGCGGGACGCCTCCGCGCTATTCTCGTCGGAGGTGTCGGGGGTGAAGACAGCCTGCAGCTGGGAGCCTTCGCTACCAAGCATTTCAGACCAGGTGGCGGTACCGTTCACGACCGGCAGGTCGGTCAGGAAGTAGCCGTTGTTGTACAGGGTCAGGGTGCCCTTGAGGTTCTTGTTCGCGGCGGTGAAGGTGATGTCGCTGAGCTTGTCGTCGGCGTCCTTGTTCTTAGCCGGGTCAGCGTCCAGGCGGTGCGGCGCCACGGACAGCACGTACTTTGCGGCGTCCAGGTCACCAACGGGTGCCGCATTGTAGCGGTCAACCGTGGGCACGGCGGTGGGGGTACCGTCACCGAGCACGGGCTGCATGCCGCCAACCTGCCAGACCAGCTTCGACGGCTTGGAGCTAATGATGCGGCCGTCGGTGGAGCGCGCCACGGTGCGGTAGGTGACCACGTAGCGGCCCGGGCGGGTGAAGGTCGTGGTGTTGTGGGTGTGGCTACCCTTGTCGAGCAGCCCGGGGTGCCAGCCGGTCGAGCTGCTGGAGAGCATGCGGTACACGTCAGCGGGGGCGTCGTCCGGGTTATAGCGGAAGAGCTCCATGCGGCCGGGGCCCTCAACGGAGAGAATGTCGGTAGCGAACACGCCGTCACGGAAACGCTCGGTGGGCACCTTCGTGGATGCGCCCAGGCCAGCCCAGATGGGGTCCTGGTTGCCGTAGGTCAGGTGCGGTGCCATGTAGAGGGTCTGGCCGGGTTCGCCGAGGAACGCCAGGGAGGGCGAGTCGCCCAGGGTCATGGTGTACTGCGACTTGCCGTCCCTGGTGCTGTAGCCCTTGCCGACCCAGTTGACGGTCTTGTCCAGTTCGTAGGTGTCTGCACCGGTCTTGTAGGGGTTCGCCTCGTTCATGAGGACGAAGGTGCCGTTCTGCTCGTCCCAGTATGCCTTGGGGGCGTCAACGTGGCCCTTGGTGGTGACGATTTTGCCGTCGTCGGGGCCTGCTGCGGCGGGCAGGGAGGGGGCTGCACCGGCGAGCGCGAGCAGTGCTACGGCGGAGAGGAATGCGGCTGCGCGGCGGAGGGCGGGCTTGCCGCCGGGGATGAAGAGTGCGGGGGTGTGTGTGGTGACCCGTCGTTGGGTCTGCTTCTGAGAGCTCATGACAACCTTTCTCATTTTTCTATTTCCTAGGGTAGCTCTTTTGCAAATAATTGTCATTTAGAACCTAAGTGAGTATAGTGATTCTCAGAAACACGTGTGCGCCGAGGCGCGCCCAAAAACGCACACCACGTACATCCACAAAGAGAAAAACACGGCAGAGCGCACCCCGAACCCAAGAGGGAAACCGGCAACAGGCCGCCGGACCCAGCATCGGGCAAACCCCGAAAACACCGGGCCCCGAACACACCGGGCAGCGCGCCAGCCAACGAGCAGTCATCCAAGGAGCCACCATGCAAGGACGCACCAAACCTCTGAGCCTACTCAGCGCAACCACCCTCGGATGCACCCTCGCACTCGGGGCACCCCTCGCCCTCCCCCAGGTCGGCACCTTCACCGCCGCGCAGGCACAGGAAAACCAGGCGCAGGAAAACCAGACCGGCACCCAGGCAGGCACCGAGTCGCGCGGTTACGTCAACTACGAAGGCGACTACGTCATCGCGGGCGTACACACCGAAATGCTCAACGCATTCCTCGACGGCAACCAGTTCACCCTCGCCACCCTCGCAGACACCGGCCCCGGCCAGCAGGGACGATTCAACCCCGCCCGCACCGTCTTCCACCTGCCCGACGTCGAGGATGCACACACCAAGGTCGTAGCGGGCTACGACTATATTGCCCCCGAAGGCAAGGACATCTTCTACATTCCCTCCACCCGCACCCGCGGCCTGCTCTACCCCGGCCTCGGTGCGGAAGGAATCCGCCCCGGCGCACTCAAGGACAACACCATCAACCTTGAACTCGTGCGCAGCAGCGTACCCGAAGGCGGCCGCGCCGAGGTCTTCACCGAATCCGGCCGCGACAACCCGCGCGTCTTCAGCACCAACGACCAGCTCGCACCGCACACCATCACCGCTGGCGGCCACGAGCACCTCAGCTGGGCATTCACCCGCAAGGGCATCTACCAGCTGACGTTCCGCGCCACCGCAACCCTTGCCGACGGCACCCCGGTCAGCTCCGAGGCAACCTACACCATCGCCGTGGGCACTAACGCTGAGGAAGGCTTCAAGCTCCTGAACGCGCAGAACGCCGCAAAGGAAGCAACCAAGGACGCCACGAGCGAGGCAACCACTACCCCCGAGGCGACCTCCACCGCCACCGAGAGCGCCACCAGCAGCCCCAGCGCATCTACCTCCGCGAGTGCTGAGGCGAGTGCTTCTGCTGAGGCGAGCGCATCCACCGGTATTCGCCGCGTGGATGGATCTGTGAACGGTCAGAATGCCGCGCAGGTGACCGACCCGAACGGCGCGAAGGCGGCGGCGAATGGTGAGCAGGCATCCCAGGGTGGATCCGGTGTAACCGCCATCAGCGGCACCAACAACACCAATAACGGCTCTGACAAGGGTGAAAACAAGGACGGCAACGCCACCAGCGCGAAGGGAGCCAGTGTGAAGGGCTCCAACGCCCAGAACATTAGCGCGCCCAGCAACGGCGGCGGCATTACCGGTAACGGTGTGCTATCCTCCGGTCTGCCCGGCAGCCTGAACCAGCAGTGCATCGCCACCGAGGTTCCCGCCGAAGACCCCAAGGACTCTAAGGACTCCAAGGACACTCAGAAGGACAACAAGCAGAGCAACCAGGCAGCCCAGGCACCGACCAGCATCCCCACCCTCGCCGTGGTCAACACCGCCGAGCACAGCGGCCGTGAAGAAGTTACCCACGGTCACTTCGACGTGGGCCCGATCCTCAACGGCGGCAACCTCACCAGCAGCGTGAAGGACGACCGCACCAGCCCCGCCCGCCACGTCTCCCCCGGCGCCCTCGAGTTCGTACTCAATGACGCCGCGAAGATTAACCTGCCCGCAGGCATGGAGAACATCGCCCCGGCGGGCACCCCCGTGCACATGATCGGTGCAACCCAGCAGCAGGGCGTGCCCTGGCTCGGCTGGAGCACCCAGGACCCCGAACTGCTCAAGCAGCTCGACGGCCCCGTCACCATGAGCCTCAACGGTTTTGAGGGCCCCGGCACCATGTCCACCTTCCTCTCCGGCAACTTCGGTTCCGCCGGTCAGAAGGTCTTCGATTCGCGTAGCGGCGGCTCCTTCCAGGTGCCCGCAAACACCCACCAGCACAGCAACTGGGTGTTCACCGCTGAGGGTCGCTACACCGTGACCATCGGCTGGACGGCACGCCTGAAGAACGGTCAGCAGGTCAGCAGCGAATCGGTTCTGCACTTCACCGTCGGCAACCCCGATAATGCCCCGGCAAGCAACAACGCGCAGGGTGCGGCAGAAACCAAGCAGGACGGTGGCAACGCTAACAGCGCTAACGGCGCCAACAACGGCGGCGAGAAGAGCACCGCAAAGAACCCCGTCAACGGCACCGTGGACGAAGCCACCGGCATCGTCACCAAGCCCGACGGATCCAAGGTGCGCATCGTCGGTAAGACCGCCTCCGGTGAGGATTGCGCCCTGACCAGCCAGGAACTCGCCAACGCCCAGAAGGCAGCCGCGGCGGGCAAGCTGCCGAACACCGGTGTGGTCATCGACCCGTTCATGGTCAGCACCTCCATTCTGGCGCTGGCACTCGGTGCTATGATTCTGCGTTCGGCACGCCGAAAGGGCCGCAGCGGTGACACCGCATAGCGGGCATACCGAAAACCGCGCGCAAGCATATAGTCGGCGTACCGCCCTCACTCTCGCCTCCCGTATTGCGGTGGGTGCGGGGGTGGGGGCTGGGGCCTTCGCACTGAGCGGATGCGCCAGCACCGTGAACGCCTCCTCCGACCGGATGCGCGTGGTCGCCACGACCCCGATTCTGGCGGACTTGGCGCAGCAGATTGCAGGAGAGCGCGCCAGCGTGCACTCCCTCGTGCCTGCCGGTGCTGACCCGCACTCGTATGAGCCGAGCCTGCGCGATATCCGCGATGTCGCCTACGCACGCTGCGCCCTGACGAACGGTCTACTGCTGGAGCAGCGTAAGCTCAGCAAAATGGTTGAGGCGAACCTGCCCGCAGGCGTTGTGTCCGTGGCAGTTGCGGAGAAGATTGAGCAGTACGGCGGCAAGCTCGAAGCCATTGTTGAGGATGCCTCCCTGGACTCCATCTGGCTGGGTTTGCGCGTTGAAGAGGGCGGGCAGAACGAGTCTGCCCCCGCCAACTCTTCGGATGCAGGCATGCGCTTTGAGGTTCACAGCGTGCGGGCGCGCACCTCTACCGATTCGTCGAATGCGCAGTTGGCGGCGTTCATTACGCAGACCTTCGGTGCGGTGGAGATGCTGTGCGATTCGCATGCGCGCGGCGTGAACCTCACCCGTGAGGGGGACACCGCGATCCGCACCGGCGATATGGGTTCGCTGGAGCTTCCGTTGCAGGCGCATACGCACCTGTCGTGGGCGTTTAGTGATGCCGGCGAGTACGCCATTGAGCTGAGCGCCACCGCGGTCAATGCGCCGGAGTCGGTGCGTTCTTCGCGCGGCACCCTGTACTGCGCGGTTGGTCGTGACCCGCAACAGCTGGTGGACCGTCTGGCGAAAGAACAGAACGTTTCTGCCTCGGACATCAAGGTTCTTTCCGCAGGTCACGCCGATATTACGGCACGCACCGGCGACGGCAGGCTCGTGCTTCGCGCGGATTCCTCCCAGGGCGCCGTAGAGTACGAACTGAACCGCACCGTGGTCGCGGTTCCCTCCCGCACCCTGCAGGAGGTGCCCGCCGGCGGTAGCTACCGTTTCCTGCGGTCGGGTGCTTCGGAGCATCGCGGTCAGGTGTACCTGCTGGCGCAGGCCGTTCTGGGCAAGCACGTGCACGGCGAAATTGACCCGCATATTTGGCATTCGGTGCCGAACGCAAAGGCGAGCGTGCAGGTCATCCGTGACGCGCTCACCTCCGCCGACCCGGAAGGTGCGAGCGAGTATGCGACCCGCACCGAGCAGGTCATGAAGGAGCTTGACGCCCTGGACGCTCAGCTGCGTCAGGTGTACGGAGGCCTGCCGGAGTCGGCACGCAACCTGGTCACCACGCACGACGGCTACCGCTACCTGGCGAGCACCTACGGGTTGCACATTGCCGGTTTTGTGAGTGCCAGCGCCAGCGGTGAGCCGAGCATTCAGCAGCGTCAGCGCCTGCGTCGCACGGTCGAGGATTTGAAGGTTCCAGCGATTTATCTGGACAAGTCCACGGCGATGCGTTCACCGGTTCTCACGGAGCTGGCTCGGGAGGCTCAAGTGCGTACCGGGGTGCTCTATTCGGACACTCTGGATGCGCAGGCTCCTCACTACGCGCAGATGATGCTGGCGAATGCTCACACGATTGCGCTGTGCTCCGGGGCTAGTTCTGGCGGCGATTCTTCGGGTGCTAGCTGCTCGGAGGCAAGCACCTCATAACCCGGTTCTGAGCTACCCACAAGCTCATATAGCCGTATTAGCATATAGATAATCTTTCACACACCGTTTCGGTCATGATTCTAGGAAGTCCTCATGATGAACTCAACCACCCCCTCCCGTTCCTCACGTAGCCGCGCCCTGCCCGCCCTGGCTCTGGGCGCCAGCCTCATGCTCGCACTCCTGGGTGTAGCACACGCGGAGACCACCCCGGCAACCGCCGAGAGCGCTTCCGCCCAGCCGAGCGACAGCAACCTCAGCCGCGGCGAGCGCGCCCTCACCCAGACCCTGTCGGCGGAGCAGCCGGTCGCATCCGGCCGCACCGAAATTTCCGCCGGCCACGTGGATATGGGTCCGCGTTTCAATAACGGCAAGTTTGAGCTCATGCTCCACGACGACCACGGCGAAACCCCCGTCTGGCGCAGCCTGGACGAGGTCATCTACCGCGGTAGCGATAAGGCGATCCTTGAGGTGCCGAACGACCCGCGCTACTCCTTCGTGGGTGCGCCCGCCGGCTCTAAGGTGTACGTCATTCCGCAGACCGAAACTAAGGGCGTGATCTGGCCGGGTTGGAACACTCAGGATCCGCAGCTGGTGTCCAAGCTGAACCGCGGCGTGAACCTGACCCTGGAGCAGGTGAGCGGCCCCGGCACGTTCAGCCTGTATCTGGAGAACGGCAACTTCTCGGCGCCGCAGGTGCTGTGGTCCTCGACCAAGAGTGAGCCGCAGAAGCTGTGGGTTGAGAAGAACACTCACACCCACGCGAACTGGGTGTTCACCGCCCCGGGCGAGTACCTGCTGAAGGTCACCGCGAGCGCTGAGCTGTCTGACGGTTCGACCGTCTCTGATACCCGCTACCTGAAGTTTGCGGTGGGTGATTCTGCGAGCGCTGATGCCCTGTACGCGATGGAAGCGCAGGCTCGCGGTTCTGCATCCTCAGGTTCGGCTTCTGCTACTTCTCAGGCCGCCGGTACCCAGGCATCCGGTACTCAGGCGTCCGGTTCTTCTTCTGCCTCCGCAGCGAGCGACCAGAGCGGTTACAAGGCAGAGTCCACTATCCCCTGGGGTGCTATTGCCGCAGGCGTGGCAGCTGTGATTGCCGTGGGCGCGTTCCTTTCGTTCCGTCGCCGCTCCTCCGCGCAGCGTGAGGCGCTGGATGAAGTGCGCGGTGACCGTTCGTGAGCGCATCGGTAACAGCGGGTACTAAGTCATCGGTAAGCTCCGGGCCCGTCCTAGAGATTTCAAACCTGTACGCCGGCTACGCGCGCCGTTCCATCCTCAAGGATCTGTCCCTGACCCTGGAGCGCGGCGAGTTTGCGGGTCTGATTGGTGCTAATGGTGCCGGTAAGACCACGCTGCTGCGCACCATTTTGGGTCTGATTCGCCCGGCGTCCGGTCAGGTTCGGGTGCTGGGTGAGTCGCCGCGTGTGGCGCGTGCGCATATTGGTTATGTGCCGCAGAAGCACCAGTTCCAGTGGGATTTTCCACTGACCGTTAAGGACACGGTGATGACCGGTCGCGTGCGTGAGATTGGGTTCTTCCGCCGCCCGGCGAAGAAGGATTGGGTGCAGGTTTTTTCGGCGATGGAACGCACCGATGTCCTGCACCTGCAGGATGCTTCCATTGCGGAGCTTTCCGGTGGTCAGCGTCAGAGGGTTCTTTTGGCGCGCGCTTTGGCGGCGAACCCCTCCCTGCTACTGTTGGATGAGCCGTTTACGGGCGTGGACGCGCCGACTCAGACCACTCTGACTCGCCTGTACCGTGAGTTGGCGGGCGAGGGCATCACGATTCTGATGTCTACGCACGACATGCTGGCGGCGCGTGAGTCCTGCTCGCGTCTGTGCGGTGTGCGCGGCAATATTCACCTGGATGGTCCGGCGGACTCCTTTAGCCTGGAGCAGTTGCATACGTGGTTGCACGGTCACGATATTGAGGAGGCGCAGGGTCACGCCCGCACGGGCTTCACCTGTGCCGGTGGTGCGTTGGATGAGTACGGCCACGAGCTGCCCGATTCCTGCGCTTCTGATCATTCCCTCTCCCCCGCCCATACTGCTTCTACCGGGGGTGCCCGTTGATTACTCCTATCGATTTTCTTGCCGACCTGTTCAACCCGTCTCTGGCATTCCTTCCGCGCGCCCTGGCGGCGGTACTGCTCGCATCGGTGGTTACCGGTGTGGTGGGCTGCCACGTGCTGATGCGCGGCATGGTCTTCATTGGCGATGCGGTGGCGCACTCGGTGTTCCCGGGTCTTGCGGTAGCGTTCGTACTGGGCGGCAACCTGATGGTGGGCGGTCTGACCGCGGGCGTGGTGACGGCTATTCTGGTGGCTATTTTTAGCCAGAATCAGCGGCTACGCGAGGATTCGGTCATCGGCATTTTCTTTGCCGCCTCTTTTGCGCTGGGTATTGTAATTATTTCGTTGGCGCCGGGCTATTCGGGGTCGGTACAGGACTTCTTGTTCGGCTCGATTGTGGGTGTTTCGAATGAGGACATTACCCAGGCGGCGATTATGGGTGCCATTATTCTGCTGGTGCTGTGGCTGTTCCACCGCCAAATTGTGACGGTCAGCCTGGACCGTGAGAGCGCCCGCGCGATGGGCCTGCCGGTGCTCGCCTTGGATATTGTGCTGTACGTTCTGGTGACCATTTCTGTGGTGCTGGGTCTGCAGACGCTCGGTAATGTGCTGGTGTTGGCGCTTCTGGTGATTCCGGCGTCGGCTGCCCGCCTGGCGTGCCGCCGACTGGGGTCGATGATGGCGTTCTCGCCGGTGTTTGGCGGTATCTGTTCGATTGTTGGCTTGTACCTGTCGTGGGCGTTTAACCTACCGACTGGTGGCACGATTGTGCTGTCAATGGTGGCGGCTTTTGTGCTGGTGTGGGCGGTGACGGCGGTTCGTTCGCGAGCGCGTGCCCAGCTGAAGAATTAAACCCAGCTCAACCTCGACTCAATCCAACTTTTCTCGATTAAACGCACGAGTAAACGCACGAGTAAACGCACGAGGCGCATCCCTGTTTGGGGGGTGCGCCTCGTG
>OCPN01000229.1_pt1 | contig 22954 bp, 17 predicted proteins | sample 1476971 | NCBI WGS metagenome assembly OCPN01 (sample SAMEA2580251, study PRJEB22360) | human gut metagenome | biome: human gut; feature: human-associated habitat; material: faeces | place: Denmark | collected 2008/2010
TTTGTATCAGGTGGCCGTTACGATAAACTATTTGAACGCTTTGGAGCTACCGAGTTAACAGCGGTTGGCTGGGCCATTGATATCGACTCAGTTTATCAAGCAGTACATGACGATGTGGAATTTGGAGGTGACTTGGATGACTAGCAATCAAATCACAATTGCCTTGACCAAGGGACGTATTGAGAAAGATACGGTTAAATTACTGGAAAAAGCTGGCTTTGATATGTCTTTCATGGCCGATAAGGGACGTAATTTGATTTTCGAGAGTCCTGACAACCGCTTCCGTTTTCTCTTGGTCAAAGCTCCAGACGTGACTACCTATGTTAGACACGGTGTCGCAGATATTGGGATTGTCGGTAAGGATGTTTTGGTCGAACATCCGACAGGCTATTTAGAGATGTTAGACCTTAATTTTGGTCTTTGTAAATTCTCCGTAGCATCAACAGAAGACTATAATCCTGATGACCATAAGCGTAAACGTATTGCGACCAAGTATCCAACCATTGCGACGGATTATTTTAATCAAAAGGGTGAGGATGTCGAGATCATTTCGATTCAAGGGAGCGTTGAGATTGCCCCCGTCATTGGTCTAGCAGATGCCATTGTCGATATTGTGGAAACGGGGAATACCCTTGTTGCAAATGGCCTAAAAGTTTATGAAGATATTTGCCGTATTTCAGCACGAATGATTGTGAATAAGGCTTCTTTGAAAAATAACAAGGAAGTCCTGCCATTCATTCGTAAGATTGAATCACTTGTAGGGAACGAGGAGGTACCGTTCGAATGAAACGATTAACTGGAACAAATAAAGAAATTGCTGAGCTTCTTTATCAGGAGCAATTGGAACTTTCAAAAGAAAATAGAGACGTTGAAAGCACGGTTCAAGCCATTATTGAGGATGTCAAAAAACGAGGAGACGAGGCCCTTCGTGACTATTCAGCTAAATTTGATAAGGTTGACTTGACTGATTTTGAGGTTGGACAGGATTTGATTGATCAAGCCTTTAAAGAGATTGATCCAGAGGTTTACCAAGCCCTAGTTAATGCCAAAGAAAACATTGAATCCTATCACAAACATCAGTTGGAGACTGGTTTTGAGGACCAACCAAGTGAGGGTGTTATTCGTGGTCAATTGATTCGTCCCATCAATCGTGTGGGTGTTTATGTGCCTGGAGGAACTGCGGCTTATCCGTCATCAGTTCTTATGAATGTTATTCCTGCTAAAATTGCTGGGGTTAAAGAGATTATTATGATTACACCGCCTCAAGAGCACTTTGTTCCTGCGATTCTGGTAGCCGCCAAATTGGCTGGTGTGGATAGCATTTACCAAGTCGGTGGGGCTCAAGGGGTTGCGGCCTTGGCTTTTGGTACAGAAACGATTCCAAAGGTGGACAAGATTACAGGTCCTGGAAATATTTTTGTGGCGACTGCTAAGAAACAAGTTTACGGTATTGTCGGTATTGATATGATTGCAGGACCATCAGAAATTGGTGTCATTGCTGATAGTAGTGCCAATCCAACCTATGTGGCAGCTGACCTCTTATCTCAAGCAGAGCACGATACACGCGCACGCGCCATTTTGGTAACAGATTCTGAAGCCTTGGCTGATGCGGTTGAAAGTGAGATTGAACGTCAACTCAAGCTTTTGCCACGCGAGGCGATTGCTCGTCCATCTGTCGAAAATAACGGTCGTATTATTATTGCCAATGATACAGATGCCATGTTTGAACTCATGAACTTGGTTGCGCCAGAACATTTGGAAATTGCTATGGACAATGCTTATGATTACTTGGAAAAAGTGGAAAATGCTGGTTCCGTCTTTCTTGGTCACTTTACTAGTGAACCAATTGGCGACTACTATGCAGGTGCCAACCACGTTCTTCCAACGACAGCAACCAGCCGCTTTTCATCAGCTTTAGGCGTGCACGATTTTGTTAAACGTATCCAATATACGCAATACGATAAGGCAGCAGTCAATAAGGCTCAGCACGATATCACAACCTTAGCTTATGCGGAAGGTTTGCAGGCCCACGCCAAGGCAATTGAAGTCAGAAACGACAATAATTGAGAGAGTAGAGGAAGAAGTTATGAGACAAGCAGAAATTGAACGTAATACCTTTGAAACCAAAATTAAGTTAAGCCTCAATTTGGATGCTCAAGAACCAGTAGACATTCAAACAGGTGTCGGATTTTTTGACCACATGTTGACCTTGTTTGCTCGCCACGGTCGTATGTCTTTGGTGGTTAAGGCTGATGGCGACCTTTGGGTTGATAGTCACCACACTGTTGAAGATGTCGGTATTGTCCTTGGTCAAGCTCTTAAAGAGGCCTTGGGCGATAAAGCAGGAATCAACCGTTATGGAACGGCTTTTGTACCTATGGATGAAACCCTCGGAATGGCAAGTTTAGACTTGTCTGGACGTAGCTTCTTGGTCTTTGATGCTAGTTTTGATAATCCCAAATTGGGTAATTTTGACACAGAACTGGTAGAAGAATTTTTCCAAGCATTGGCTTTCAATGTTCAGATGAATCTCCACCTCAAGATTCTCCACGGAAAAAACAATCACCACAAGTCAGAAAGTCTTTTCAAGGCTACAGGACGTGCCTTGCGTGAGGCAATCACAATCAATCCTGACATTCACGGCGTAAACTCGACAAAGGGGATGCTATGATTATTGTCATTGATTACGATGCGGGGAATACCGCAAATGTTCTGCGTGCTCTTGAAAAAATCGGAGTGACTGCAGAATTGTCTGCTGACAAAGAAAAAATCCTAGCTGCGGATGGGTTGATTTTGCCAGGTGTAGGTGCTTATCCAACTGCTATGGCAGAGTTGGAGCGAAGAGGCTTGGTAGCTGTTATCAAAGAGGCTGTCGCACAGGGAGTTCCACTTTTGGGAATTTGTTTAGGCATGCAGATTTTAACAGAAAAAGGGCTGGAACATGAAGAAACAGATGGTCTTGGCTTTATTCCAGGTGTCTGCCGTCCTATTCCAGCCAGCAAGGAGCAACCTGTCCCACATATGGGGTGGAATGATTTGGCTGTTAAGAAGGCTAGTCCCTTAGCAGATGGTTTAGATGGCCAAGCTGTCTACTTCGTTCACAGTTATTTCACAGATGTCCCTAGCCAATACATTGATGTTACCGCAGATTATAGTATTGAGGTGCCAGCCATGATCCATAAAGATAATGTTTATGGGGCTCAATTCCATCCTGAAAAATCAGGGGATATTGGCTTAGGGATTCTTGAAAAGTTTGCAGGGTTATGTAAAGCCTAGAAGCTAGTGAGAGCAAAGACTTTTTAGTTAGAAAGGATGGTAGGGGAGATGCAAATTCTACCAGCAATTGATATTAAGGATGGACAGGCTGTTCGTCTCTTTAAAGGAGATTTTAACCAACAAACCGTTGTCAATCCAGATGTTATTGAGCAGGCAAAGATCTTTAAGGATGCGGGCATTCAATTTATTCATGTCGTCGACTTGGACGGTGCCCTAGATGGTCGTGCTACTAACCGTGACTTGATTGCAGAGGTCAAGAAGGTTTCTGGACTTGGCATCGAAGTTGGTGGCGGTATCCGTACTTTGGAGCAGATTCGTGACTATTTGGAAGATGGCATCGACCGTATCATTATCGGTTCAATGGCCGTTAAAAATCCTGACTTCGTTCGAGCAGCTTTAGAGGAATTTGGTGCCGATAAAATTGTTGTGGGTATTGATGCCAAGGCAGGGTTTGTCGCTACTGAAGGCTGGTTGGAAACCAGCAATGTGGACTACATCACCTTGGCCAAGGAAATGGAAAAGATGGGCGTAACCCTCTTTGTCTATACTGATGTTGATCGAGATGGCACACTGACAGGACCCAATCTTGATCACTACAAACGTTTGGTATCTGAACTCACAACCGCCAAAGTCATTGCTTCAGGTGGAATTGCAGAAGTAGCTGACTTAGATCACCTAGAAGAGATTGGTGTAGCAGGAACCATTGTTGGCAAAGCCTACTATAACGGCAATATCACTCTAGACCAACTCAAGTCTTTCGGAGGTTAATATGCTTAAAAAACGTATTATTCCCTGTTTGGATGTCAAGGATGGCCGTGTCGTCAAGGGGGTCAATTTTGTGAATCTGACAGATGTTGGTGACCCTGTTGATTCTGCGCGTGCCTACTATGAGGCTGGTTGTGACGAACTTGTTTTCTTGGACATCACAGCGACTTCGGATAATCGTGAAACAACGGTTGATATGGTGCGTCGTGTTGCCGATCAGGTCTTTATCCCCTTCACGGTTGGTGGTGGTATCCGTTCAGTTGAAGACATGAACAAGATGCTCAAAGCCGGTGCTGACAAGGTTGCCGTCAATTCCTCAGCCCTTGCCAATCCACAACTAATCGCTGATTGTGCTCAAAAATTTGGAAATCAGTGTGTAGTGGCTGCGATTGATGCGAAAAAGATGGCTGATGGGAGCTGGCATGTCTTTGTGGCAGGTGGCCGTAAGGATACAGGTAGAGACCTCATCCAATGGGCTCAAGAAGTCGTCGCCTTGGGGGCTGGAGAGATTCTCTTAACTAGCATGGACAAGGATGGCACTAAGTCTGGTTTTGACTTGGAAATGCTAAATCGTGTGGCGGAGGTCGTTGATGTTCCGATTATTGCCTCTGGTGGCGCGGGAAATATCGAGGATATTGTAGAAGTCTTTGAAAAGACAACAGCGACGGGTGCTCTGGCAGCCTCTATCTTCCACTTTGGTGAGGTGAATATAGGCGAAACAAAACAAGTCTTGACAAATACAGGAATTGAGGTGAGACAATGACAGAGATTAAACTTGATTTTGACAAACAAGGCGGACTGGTACCAGTCATTGTGACAGATTACAAGACGGGGCAGGTGCTCATGTTGGCCTATATGAATGAGCTGTCCTATCAGTTGACCCTTGAGACCAAACAAATGCATTACTGGAGCCGTTCTAGAAATGAGCTTTGGCATAAGGGAGCTACATCTGGTCATTTCCAACATGTCAAAAGCATCAAGACTGACTGTGATCAGGACACCTTGCTTATCGCCGTTGAACAAGAAGGAGCAGCCTGTCATACAGGAGCCTACAGCTGTTTCTTTACGGATATATATGATGACAATCAAGATAGATAGGAGTAGCTATGTTAGAAACACTTTATAAGGAAGCCTTAGATCGTAAAAAAAATCCCAAAGAAGGATCGTATACCAATTACCTTTTTGACAAGGGCCTAGACAAGATTCTTAAAAAGGTTGGTGAAGAAGCAACAGAAGTTGTGATTGGAGCAAAAAATGGTGATAAAGAAGAAATTGCCAACGAGACAGCAGACGTCCTCTATCACCTAGCAGTCATGCTCGTTGAAACAGGGGTCAGCCCTGAAGACGTTGAAGCCGTACTTAAAGCACGTCAGGGCAAGCAAAGCAATGTCCATGACCGAAAAGAAGTAACGGATTATTAAGGATTAGCTCAACCGATTGAGACTAAAACGAAAAGTCTGAAGTGATATTCAGGCTTTTTTTGCTAGAGGAATTTTAATTATTTTGTTCCTCTAACTACCATGAGAAAGCGCTTTGAAACGCTGTAATAGGAGTGAAGAAAGCTCGTTTATTTTGAAAGATTCGGTGTGCTTTTTTTTACAAATGATTGGGGAAAGGAAGGATGTCCTATGAAGAAAAATACTCCTAATATTTTAAAGCTTTCTCGCTTAGCTATTCTCCTCCTTTGTTCTATTCTTTTAGTTCGTTGCACAGTGCTACTTCCAATTACTTACTCAAAAGCTAGGGAAAAAACGCAAAAAATCTTGGCTCATAATGGTTTTAAGGGAAAGGTCCAAGTTAAGCTTATCAAAAAGGTGTTTCTAGATTCAGATGGTATTTATGTCGATTATACCTATTCAGAGGACACCTACGATAATCAAACCATATCATTAGATTCACAAATTACTTTTAACCTGGACTGGACAGTTAATGGTGAAGAATATGTGACCCCTGGTCATTACTGGGAAAGCTACTTACAACAAAAATCTGTAAAAAAAGAAGAGCAGAAACTCTTTAAGGAGCTAAAAAAACAATCTTTAGGCCTTGATATCGAAGAATTCTCCTTCAGCGATAATACTACGATTGATCAAGAGGCTGGTAATCGTAAAAAGCATTTAGCTGAGGAAAACCGTAAAAACGGGAAGGATGATTTTTATGGGTATTATCAAATTCCCTACCAAACAATGATTAAAGAACACCTTGTTACTATGAGAATAGAAGTAGGCGATACAGAAAATACTAGTAAGAAAGATTTAGAAGAGGCCACAACTAAACTGGATGCTAGCAAGATTCCTAACGGAGAGTACGAATTTTATTTTTTCACAACTGATAAAGAAAATTCCGCTAACTATGACAATTCTGGATATATTGGCTATACCTTTAACATACAAGATGGTAAGGTTATCCAAGATGACGATGATTAGATGATACTTTGATTCCTGCGATAATTTCGCACTCCATACTGGCGGCATAGAAGTATAGGCGATAGCTAAGTGAAAATATTAACCTCAAAATATGCAAAAACATCTCCGAAAATCAGTTGGAGATGTCTTTTTGTCTTACAAATTCTTTTTCTTTTTAGCTTTTTTGGTTAGGGAAAGGTCACAATTTTCAATACTAGAGATAAGGTGATTGGTCAATTGGAAGTCATCCACTTGGGGATTCAAGTCCACTTCGTAGACCAGTTGCATGGTCTCGCCTCCACCTGTGGTGTTAAGGGAAATCAAGTCACATTCGCTAGTGAAATTGAGCAAGGCTTTAGTGATTTTTTGATCAATCAAGTCTTGGTAGGAGACGTTTATGGTCAGAAGCCTACGACGTTGGTTGTCGGTACGACTTTGACGATTTTCCAAAAGGAGCCAAACAGCTAAAAGGAAGACGGTAAAGAGGACGGCTAGTAAGAGATAGCCTGTCCCAGATGCCAGACCAATAATCATGGCCATAAAGACGGCGATTAGCTCTCTGGAACCACTAGTCGCTGAACGAAAACGAATGAGACTAAAGGTCCCTGCCACGGCGATAGAGGTCCCCAAACTACCATTAACAAGGAAGATAACTAGGGTCATCAAACATGGAAGCAGGGTCAAACTAATAACAAATTCTCTGGTGTAGAGGGTCCGGTATTTGTAAGTCCAGGTTAGAGCCAATCCTAAAACAAGGCTGACCAGTAAGGCCAGCATGAGTTGAAGAGGACTAGCGGTTGCTGTCGCATCATTAAAGATAGAATTGAAGAGATTAGACATAGGCGGCAGCTCCTTTTTCTTGTGCTGGACGTGGTCTGTAGTCTAGACCTTGAGATTTATGGTAGGCACAGCTGTATTTTGAGAATTTTTGCTCTTCCAAACCATGTTTATCTAAGATAGCTTGAAGCCAGTCAGGCTTTTTGCCAGGTGCCTTGATTTCCATGATAATCGTATCTTCATCAAGAAGGGGAAAACCATGATTTCCCTTAAAGAGACTGACGTCTTCATCACGGTAAGTCAAATTTTGGTCAAGGGTAACACGAACTTTATTGTAGGCATAGCCTTCGATAGTCTCTTTTTCTTTCATCGAAAAACGGTCGTAGTAGATATACATACGAGGTTTAAGCCCCTCATCGTAGCGTTGACGTAAGTGGTGGATATCCTGTAAGAGCTGACGATCAGTGATTTGACCATGGTTCTTACCATCTGTCATCAAGTTAGTGATGGCAAGCGGAGTTGAAACGAGACGAAACTTATGACCGATTCCCTCATCATCTTTGGCTTTAACCTCTAAAAAGACCTTACTATCAATTTTGGGATTGGCTAGGTAGGTACGCATGCGGATTTTCTCTTGACGGTGATTACCATCTAGGGCATCTTGGATGACGTCAAAATTATCCGTATCAAAGTAAATATTTGAAATGGTAGATGTCGGATAATCATCCTCTACCAAATACTCCTTAAGATCAGTGAGCAGGTCCTCAAGATTTTCCTTTGAGACCACATATTTCGTTTCAATACGTTTAAAACGTGTTTCCAATTGTTTAACCATGAAAAAACTCCTTTTTTAGATAAGATACAAAGCCGTAAAGCAACTCCCAGGAAAATAGGGAATTTATTGTAGAAACATCTATTTCCAAACAGTCGACTTATTGTTTTAATTCTTTTTTATAGTAGAAAAGTTGAGCGAAAATGTGCTATTTCTATAAAGCACTTACTTGCTCGTCTACTAGTCTATGGGATTTTTCTGAAAGTTTTCCTAAGCCAAACTTTCACCAAACTTAACTTAAGATAAGTTTCAGTTACTCTTTAGAAATGTTTTAGGTAAGTCCCGTAAACTGTAATCATCCAAACGAACACGAGAGGAAATAATATGAAATCAAAAAAACTAAAAAAATGGACGACTTTATTAACTTGTGCGACTGCTCTAACAGTCATGACAGCTTGTAGCCAATCAAGCAGTCAGTCAACTGGGACGACTACAAGTTCCAAAACAAGTGCTGTAACAGCAACGACCAATAAGAAAACAAATAAGAACAACAGCAACTATTTTACTTCTAAAGATTCTGATACCTCTTATAATGAAAGCTCAGCTACTAAGATTAAGTTATCAGGCTCATCTGCGGATGTTTCAGGTGATGGTGCAGCCCTATCAGGTTCAACCGTAACCATCTCCAAAGCTGGGACCTACGTCATTTCAGGAAAATCCGACGGTGTGCAAATCAAGGTAGACGCTGGTGATTCAGACGATGTCCATATTGTTTTAGATGGCGTTACCATGACAAATACAAATGCAGCAATCAACGCCACAAAAGCTGGTCATGTCTATCTGACACTTAAAGATGGCACTACAAACACACTTTCTGATTCAAGTTCTAATAGTGATGAAGATGCGGATGCTGTGATTTTCTCTAAAGGAGATTTGACCATTAATGGTTCAGGTGCTCTAAACATTGATGCCAAGAAAAACAACGGTATTAAAGCCAATGACAGCCTTCATATGACTGGCGGTACCTATAAGATTTCCTCAGTCGGCGATGCCTTCAATGTCAATGATGAACTCAATATCACAGGAACAACTATGACTATTGAGGCTGAAGAAGATGCTGTTAAGGTTGATAATGATGACGACACCTCAGTAGGTACCATGTATCTGTCTGACAATACCATGACCATCAAAGCTGGTGATGACGGTATCCATGCTTCTGGTGACCTTATTATTGATAGCGGTACTTACAAGGTTGAAAAATCAACCGAAGGTATCGAAGGTAAATCTGTGACCATCAATGGTGGAAATATCGATGTCTATGCAACGGACGATGGTGTCAATGCGGCCAATGCTAATGCCAGTCAAAGTGAGATTTTCTTCAAGATGACCGGTGGAACCCTAAATGTTGAGGTTGGCGAGGGTGATACCGACCCAATCGATTCTAACGGAGATATTATTGTATCGGGTGGAACGATCAATTTGACTGGTCAGTCTGGCTTTGACTTTGATGGTTCAGCGACCTATACCGGTGGTGACATTACTATCAATGGTGAGAAACAAACTAAGATTGAAAACTCAATGCCTGGCGGCGGTGGCCCTCAAGGTGGCGGTGGTCCCCAAGGTGGTGGACAACCAGGTGGCTTTGGAGGAGGTCACTAAAGAGTCATAGGATGAAACAGAAAGGAAGTGCCTATGTATATTATTATTCCAGCTTATGAACCAGACAAACGCCTGATTCAGGTGGTTCAAGATATTACCATAAAACTCCCTAAAGCCCGTATTATTGTTGTTAATGATGGGAGTGGCCCAGGCTATAACGACTATTACGACGAAACGGCTTTTATTGGAGCGACTGTCCTTACCCATCCTATCAATAAAGGAAAAGGAGCTGCTCTCAAAACTGCCTTTGCTCACATTCAAGAAGAAGTAGTCAGTCAGCACCTTTCGGCTCAACCTATTGTCACAGTTGACAGTGACGGTCAACATCTGATTAAAGATATTGTCCGTGTGGCCAAGGCAATCGAGGAAAATCCAAGTCATCTTGTCTTGGGTGCGCGTGCCTTTGTTGGTAAGGTGCCAGCACGTAGCCGCTTTGGAAATAAGGTAACTGCTGGACTTTTCCGTCTTGTAACTGGCCAGAAAGTCACAGATACTCAGACAGGGCTTCGAGGCATGTCAACTGACCTGATTCCATGGCTTCTTAATCTGGATGGCAATCGTTTCGAGTACGAGTTTAATATGTTGCTTGAAGCCAAAAAGTCAGGCCACCAAATCTCTGAAGTCCCTATCGAGACCGTTTATCTGGAGGAAAATAAAAGTTCACACTTTCGGCCTATTCGTGATTCCATCCGTATTTACAGCCCTTTTTTAAAGTTCTCTGGCACGGCCGTCTTGGCCTCAGTCATTGATGCAACAGCCTTATTTGTGCTCTTTGCCTTGACGAAGAATCTGCTCCTTTCGGTCGTGCTAGCTCGTGTGATTTCGGCTTCCAGCCAGTGTTTTCTGAACGCTAATGTGGTCTTTAATCCGACAAGCTCCCTCTTTAGATCGAGTGTTCGCTACTTTATGTTGGTCCTGGTCCTCCTGGCCTGTAACTATTTCTTACTTAGTAGTCTAGTTGCTATTGGTTTAGGCCTGGTTCTGGCAAAATTGGTGACAGAAACCTTGCTCTTTTTAGTCAGCTACAGGGTCCAACATCACGTCGTTTTTGCTTAATAGCTGACTTGAAAATCGCTAACTGATTGAATAGAGATAGCTTATTTACCTCTCGATTACTTCTAAAAATTTTCCTAAAAAATAGAAAAAAACTACCGTTTCCTAGATTCGGTAGTTTTTAATATTTGCCAAAATGTTTATCAATTTACATTATGATTAAAAAGCAAAATGACCTGATAAAGTCTCCAATTGCTTGAAAAAAATATGCTATAATGAAATTGTTTGAATTATGTAGATTTCATTCAAACTAGGAAAATGAAAAGAGGACCTAAAATGGGAAAAAAGGTACATTACAAGCTTCACAAAGTTAAGAAGCAATGGGTGACGATTGCCGTCACTTCGGCAGCACTTGCCTCTATTGTAGGTGGTGCTACAGTAGCTAATCAAAAGGTTTCAGCCGATGAAGCAACAGAACCAGTTGCTTCTACGACAGCTGAAAGCGATGTTGTGGTTGAAACACATGAAGTAGCGGCTCCAGCAGCAACTGCTACGACTGATGCAGCAGCAACAACAACTGACAAGGCAGCTGATACTGCAACTGTCGCAACTCCTGCGGCAGCAACGACTACAACTGATACAACTACTAATACAGCAGCACCAACGACAACTGATCGTGCAGCAGTAGCAAATGGTGCGACAACAGAAGCGCCAGCTGCAGCAGCGACAGATACAACGCTTACAGTAGCTGAAAAACCAAAATCTGGTGTTACTGAAAAAGAGGAAACAGCAGCCCTTTCTTTAGACAACATTAAACAAGTTGATGGTAAGTACTACTATGTCAAAGAAGATGGTTCATACAAAACAAATTTTGCTGTTTCAGTTAATGGCCAATTACTTTACTTCGGTAAAGACGGTGCTTTGACAAGCACATCAACACACTCATTCACACCGGGTACAACTAATCTAGTTGATGCTTTCTCTTCACATAACCGTGCTTACGATTCTAAGAAAGAAAGCTTCGAGTTGGTAGATGGTTACTTGACACCTAACAGTTGGTATCGTCCAGTCACTATTTTGGAAAATGGTGAAAAATGGCGTGTGTCAACTGATAAGGACTTCCGTCCACTTTTGATGGCATGGTGGCCAGATGTGGATACACAAGTGGCCTACCTCAATACTTTCTCTAAACACTTTAACCTAAATACAACTTATTCAACTAATCAAAGTCAATCTGAATTGAATGCAGCTGCTAAGACAATTCAGATTAAGATTGAACAAGAAATTTCAGCTAAAAAATCAACTGAATGGCTTCGTCAAGCAATTGAGTCTTTTGTAAAAGAACAAGACCAGTGGAATACTACAACTGAAAACTATACCCTTGCTGACCACCTTCAAGGGGGAGCTCTTCTTTATGTCAATAATGACAAGACACCTTGGGCAAATTCTGATTACCGTTTGCTTAACCGTACACCAAGTAACCAAGATGGTTCTCTAAATGGTACAGGAAGATACTTGGGTGGTTATGAATTCCTACTTGCCAATGACGTTGATAACTCAAATCCAGTTGTGCAAGCTGAGCAGTTGAACCAAATTCACTATCTTGTGAACTGGGGATCAATTGTTATGGGTGATAAGGATGCTAACTTTGATGGTATCCGTGTTGATGCAGTTGATAATGTTGATGCAGACCTTCTCCAAGTTTATACAAACTACTTCCGAGCAGCCTTTGGTGTGGATAAATCAGAAGCTAATGCACTTGCTCACATTTCTATCCTTGAAGCTTGGGATTTAAATGATAATGCTTATAATCAAAAACATGATGGTGCAGCCCTTGCTATGGATAATAACCTTCGTTATGCAATTATGGGTGCACTTTATGGATCGGGCTCTTCATTGAAAGATTTGATTACTAGCAGTTTGACAGACCGTACAAATAATAGTAAGTATGGAGATACACAAGCTAACTATATCTTTGCGCGTGCTCATGATAACCTTGTTCAAGATATCATTCGTGATATTGTTCAAAAAGAGATCAATCCAAAATCAGATGGTTATACCATGACTGATGCTGAATTGAAACGTGCCTTTGAAATCTATAATGAAGATATGAAGAAGGCAGAAAAACGTTATACTATTAACAATATTCCAGCTGCCTATGCTTTGATTCTTCAAAATATGGAGCAGGTAACTCGTGTTTATTATGGAGATCTTTATACGGATAACGGCCAATATATGGCTACCAAGTCTCCTTACTACGATGCTATCACAACGCTCTTGAAGAACCGTATGAAATATGTTTCAGGTGGACAATCGATGAAAGTCGACACGTTCAATGGAAAAGAAATCTTGTCATCTGTTCGTTACGGTAAAGATATTATGACTGCTGACCAAACTACGGGTGTAGCAGAAACAAGTAAACATTCTGGTATGTTGACCCTTATTGCCAATAATCAGGATTTCTCATTGGGTGATGGTACTTTGAAAGTTAACATGGGTAAACTTCATGCTAACCAAGCTTACCGACCATTACTTCTTGGTACTGATAAGGGAATTGTCACTTACGAGAATGATGCGGCAGCAGCTGGAAAAATTAAATACACTGATGCTGAAGGGAACTTGACTTTTAGTGGAGATGAAATTAAGGGGTATCGTACTGTTGATATGAGAGGTTATCTTGGTGTATGGGTACCAGTAGGTGCACCTGATAACCAAGATATCCGTGTTAAAGGTTCAGATAAGAAACTTGACAAGACATTTTCTGCTACTGAAGCATTGGACTCACAAGTTATCTATGAAGGTTTCTCAAACTTCCAAGATTTTGTTGAAAAAGATAGCCAATATACTAATAAATTGATTGCAGAAAATGCAGAACTCTTCAAGTCATGGGGAATCACATCATTCGAGATGGCTCCTCAATTTGTATCGGCTGATGACCGTACCTTCCTTGATTCTGTTATCCAAAATGGTTATGCCTTTACTGACCGATATGACCTTGCCATGAGCAAGAATAACAAATACGGTTCTAAAGAAGATCTTCGTGATGCCCTTAAGGCGCTTCACAAGCAAGGTATTCAAGCAATTGCTGACTGGGTTCCAGATCAACTTTACCAATTGCCAGGACAAGAAGTTGTAACAGCAACACGTGCTAATAGTTATGGTACTCCAAAGGCCAATGCCTATATCAATAACACTTTATATGTTGCAAATTCTAAATCATCAGGTAAGGACTTCCAAGCTCAATATGGTGGTGAGTTCCTTGATGAGCTCCAAAAGAAATATCCACAGTTGTTTGAAGATGTGATGATATCAACTGGTAAGAAGATTGATCCATCTGTTAAAATCAAGCAATGGTCTGCTAAGTACATGAATGGTACTAATATCCTTGGTCGTGGTAGTCGTTATGTTCTCAGTAACGATGCTACTGGTCGCTACTATCAAGTTACTGAGAATGGCATCTTCTTGCCAAAACCTTTGACAGATCAAGGTGGTAAGACAGGTTTCTACTATGATGGTAAGGGTATGGCCTACTTTGATAATAGTGGTTTCCAAGCTAAGAATGCTTTCATTAAATATGCTGGAAATTACTATTACTTCGATAAAGAAGGTTATATGTTAACTGGTCGTCAAGATATCGATGGTAAGACTTATTTCTTCTTGCCAAACGGTATCCAGCTTCGTGATTCTATTTATCAACAGGATGGTAAATATTATTACTTTGGTAGCTTTGGTGAGCAGTACAAAGATGGTTACTTTGTATTCGATGTACCGAAAGAAGGTACTTCAGAAACAGAAGCTAAATTCCGTTATTTCTCACCAACTGGAGAAATGGCTGTTGGCTTGACTCATGCTGGTGGAGGATTGCAATACTTTGATGAAAATGGCTTCCAAGCTAAAGGTACTAAGTATGTTACTCCAGACGGAAAACTCTACTTCTTCGATAAAAATTCAGGTAATGCCTACACAAATCGTTGGGCTGAAATCGATGGTATCTGGTATGAATTCAATGATCAAGGCTATGCACAAGCTAAGAAGGGTGAATTCTACACAACAGATGGCTCAACATGGTTCTACCGTGATGCAGCTGGTAAAAATGTGACAGGTGCTCTTACTTTGGATGGTCACGAATACTACTTCCGTGCAAATGGTGCCCAAGTTAAAGGTGAATTTGTTACTGAAAATGGCAAGATTAGCTACTACACTGTAGATAATGGTTACAAGGTTAAAGACAAGTTCTTCGAAGTAAACGGCAAATGGTACCATGCTGATAAGGATGGTAACCTCGCCACAGGTCGTCAAACAATTGACCACCTTAACTATTACTTCAATGCTGATGGAAGCCAAGTCAAATCTGATTTCTTCACTCTTGATGGTGGTAAGACATGGTACTATGCCAAAGATAATGGTGAAATCGTGACAGGTGCCTATAGCATTGGCGGTAAAAACTATTACTTCAAAGAAGATGGTAGCCAAGTTAAAGGTGACTTTGTTAAGAATGCTGATGGTTCACTTTCTTACTATGATAAAGATTCAGGGGAGCGTCTCAATAACCGTTTCTTGACAACTGGTAACAATGTTTGGTACTACTTCAAAGATGGTAAGGCTGTAACAGGACGCCAAAATATCGATGGTAAAGAGTATTACTTTGATCATTTGGGACGTCAAGTTAAAGGTAGCCCAATCAGCACACCAAAAGGAGTGGAATACTACGAATCAGTTCTTGGAGAACGTGTGACAAACACATGGATCACTTTCCAAGACGGTAAGACTGTCTTCTTCGATGAAAATGGTTATGCTGATTTTGATAAATAATCAATCAATCTAATCTTAATCTGAGAGATTAAGTGAAAAACGATATGATTTGACATGAATTTATAGGTGAAATTTCTTGAAAACGAGAATCGTTTAAAGAAATTTTGCCTTTTTTTGCTCCTTAAAGAAAAAAATCTGACAAATATCAATTTTGAGTCAGAATCGTTGTAAAAGCCATTGTATCAAGGGTTTTAGTGGTTTTTATAGAAAATAGTTTTACTTATCAAATGATATGAAAATGAGAATTGAAAGCCTATGAAATAGGTGTGTTACAAAACTTTTCTAATGTTGTTGTTATGTTACATATAATTTATAAAAAAACAATTAATTCGAGAAATAGTTAGAAAATAATGATATAATGTAATTGTTTGAAATTGGATAGATTTCAGTCTGATTTTGACAAATAAAATCACGGGGAAAATTATAATGGAAAATAAGGTACACTATAAGCTTCATAAAGTTAAGAAGCAATGGGTCACAATTGCAGTTGCCTCTGCAGCACTTGCTACTGTCGTAGGAGGATTGTCTGCAACAACATCTTCAGTTTCAGCGGATGAAACTCAAGATAAGATAGTAACTCAACCAAATTTAGATACAACAGCCGATTTAGTTACTTCTACAGAAGCAACCAAAGAAGTCGATAAACGTACAAATACAAAAGAAGCAGATGTTTTAACGCCTGCTAAAGAAACAAATGCCGTCGAAACAGCAACTACAACGAACACACAAGCAACAGCTGAAGCAGCTACAACAGCAACAACTTCTGATGTAGCGGTGGCAGCTGTTCCAAATAAAGAAGCAGTTGTGACAACAGATGCACCAGCTGTTACAACTGAAAAAGCAGAAGAACAACCAGCAACAGTGAAGGCTGAAGTTGTAAACACAGAAGTTAAAGCGCCAGAAGCTGCTTTGAAAGATTCAGAAGTAGAAGCTGCGCTTTCCTTGAAAAACATCAAAAACATTGATGGTAAATATTACTATGTTAATGAAGATGGTTCACACAAAGAAAACTTTGCCATTACTGTAAATGGTCAATTGCTTTACTTCGGTAAAGATGGTGCCCTTACAAGCTCATCAACATACTCTTTCACACCAGGAACAACAAATATTGTTGATGGTTTCTCAATAAATAACCGTGCCTACGATTCATCTGAAGCTAGCTTTGAATTGATTGATGGTTATTTGACTGCAGATAGCTGGTACCGTCCAGCTTCTATCATCAAAGATGGTGTAACTTGGCAAGCATCAACTGCAGAAGATTTCCGTCCACTTTTGATGGCTTGGTGGCCAAATGTAGATACACAAGTTAACTACTTGAACTACATGTCTAAAGTATTTAACTTGGATGCTAAATACACTAGCACAGATAAGCAAGAAACTTTGAATGTTGCTGCTAAGGATATCCAAGTTAAGATTGAACAAAAGATTCAGGCTGAAAAATCAACACAATGGTTGCGTGAAACTATTTCTGCTTTTGTTAAGACACAACCACAATGGAACAAAGAAACTGAAAACTACTCTAAAGGTGGCGGCGAAGATCACCTTCAAGGTGGTGCCCTTCTCTATGTAAATGATTCACGTACACCATGGGCTAACTCTAACTATCGTCTTTTGAACCATACGGCTACTAATCAAAAGGGTACAATTGATAAGTCAGTTCTTGATGAGCAGTCAGATCCAAACCACATGGGCGGTTTCGACTTCTTGCTAGCTAATGACGTAGATTTGTCAAACCCAGTTGTTCAAGCGGAACAATTGAACCAAATCCACTACCTTATGAACTGGGGTTCAATCGTTATGGGTGACAAGGATGCTAACTTCGATGGTATCCGTGTCGACGCGGTAGATAATGTCGATGCAGACATGCTTCAACTCTACACAAACTACTTCCGTGAGTACTATGGTGTTAACAAATCTGAAGCAAACGCTCTTGCTCACATCTCAGTCCTTGAAGCATGGAGTCTTAATGACAACCACTACAATGACAAGACAGATGGCGCTGCGCTTGCTATGGAAAACAAACAACGTTTGGCTCTCCTCTTCTCATTGGCTAAACCAATCAAAGAACGTACACCGGCTGTAAGTCCTTTGTATAACAATACTTTCAACACGACACAACGTGATGAAAAGACTGATTGGATTAACAAAGATGGAAGCAAGGCCTATAACGAAGACGGAACAGTTAAACAGTCTACAATCGGTAAATACAACGAGAAATACGGAGATGCGTCAGGAAACTACGTCTTTATCCGTGCCCATGATAACAACGTTCAAGATATTATTGCTGAAATCATCAAGAAAGAAATCAATCCAAAATCAGATGGTTTCACAATCACTGATGCTGAAATGAAGAAAGCCTTTGAGATTTATAACAAAGACATGCTCAGCAGCGACAAAAAATATACCTTGAACAACATCCCAGCAGCATACGCTGTTATGTTGCAAAACATGGAAACAATCACTCGTGTCTACTATGGAGACCTTTATACAGATAATGGTAATTACATGGAAACTAAGTCTCCATATTACGATACCATTGTTAACTTGATGAAGAATCGTATCAAGTATGTATCTGGTGGACAAGCTCAACGTTCATACTGGTTGCCAACTGATGGTAAGATGGACAATTCAGATGTTGAACTCTACCGTACAAATGAAGTCTATGCTTCAGTACGTTATGGTAAAGACATCATGACAGCTGATGATACAGAAGGTTCTAAATACAGCCGTACATCTGGTCAGGTAACACTTGTAGCTAACAATCCAAAATTGACTTTGGATCAATCAGCTAAACTTAATGTTGAAATGGGTAAAATCCATGCCAACCAAAAATACCGTGCTTTGATTGTTGGTACAGCTGATGGTATCAAGAACTTTACATCTGATGCAGATGCAATCGCAGCAGGTTATGTGAAAGAAACAGACAGCAACGGTGTCTTGACTTTCGGTGCTAATGACATTAAGGGTTATGAAACATTTGATATGTCTGGTTTCGTAGCAGTTTGGGTTCCAGTTGGAGCTTCAGATGATCAAGATATCCGAGTAGCGCCTTCAACAGAAGCTAAAAAAGAAGGAGAGTTGACTCTTAAAGCGACTGAAGCTTATGATTCGCAATTGATCTACGAAGGATTCTCTAACTTCCAAACTATCCCAGATGGTTCAGATCCTTCAGTTTATACTAACCGTAAGATTGCTGAAAATGTTGATTTGTTCAAGTCATGGGGCGTAACATCATTTGAAATGGCACCTCAATTTGTATCTGCTGATGATGGTACTTTCCTTGACTCAGTTATCCAAAATGGTTATGCCTTTGCGGACCGTTATGACCTTGCTATGAGTAAGAACAATAAATACGGTTCTAAAGAAGACCTTCGTGATGCTCTTAAGGCACTTCACAAAGCTGGTATCCAAGCAATCGCTGACTGGGTTCCAGACCAAATTTACCAATTGCCAGGTAAGGAAGTCGTAACAGCGACTCGTACTGATGGTGCTGGACGTAAGATTGCGGATGCTATCATTGATCACTCGCTTTATGTAGCTAATACTAAGTCATCAGGTAAAGATTACCAAGCTAAATACGGTGGTGAATTCTTGGCTGAGCTTAAAGCTAAATACCCTGAAATGTTCAAGGTTAACATGATCTCAACTGGTAAACCAATTGATGATTCTGTTAAATTGAAACAATGGAAGGCTGAATACTTCAACGGAACAAACGTTCTTGAACGTGGTGTTGGCTATGTACTTAGCGATGAAGCAACTGGTAAATACTTCACAGTCACTAAAGATGGTAACTTCATTCCTCTTCAATTGACAGGTAAAGAAAAGGTTGTTACTGGATTCTCAAGTGATGGTAAGGGAATCACTTACTTCGGTACAAGTGGTACTCAAGCTAAATCTGCCTTTGTAACCTTCAATGGTAACACCTATTACTTCGATGCTCGTGGTCACATGATTACAAACGGTGAATACTCACCAAATGGTAAAGACGTTTATCGTTTCTTGCCAAACGGTATCATGTTGAGTAATGCCTACTATGTTGATGCTAATGGTAATACCTACCTTTACAACACTAAGGGTCAAATGTATAAGGGCGGTTACACTAAATTTGATGTTACTGAAACTAAAGACGGTAAAGAGTCTAAGGTTGTGAAATTCCGTTACTTCACTAATGAAGGTGTCATGGCCAAAGGTGTTACGGTTATTGATGGCTTCACACAATACTTTGGAGAAGACGGTTTCCAAGCTAAAGATAAATTAGTAACCTTTAAAGGTAAAACTTATTACTTTGACGCACACACTGGTAATGCTATCAAGAACACTTGGAGAAACATTGAAGGTAAATGGTATCACTTTGATGAAAATGGTGTTGCCGCTACAGGTGCTCAAGTTATCAATGGTCAAAAACTTTACTTTAATGAAGATGGAAGTCAAGTTAAAGGTGGCGTTGTTAAGAATGCAGATGGTACTTATAGTAAGTACAAAGAAGGTTCTGGAGAATTAGTTACTAACGAATTCTTCACAACTGATGGAAATGTATGGTACTATGCAGGCGCTGACGGTAAGACTGTTACAGGTGCTCAAGTTATCAATGGACAACACCTCTACTTTAAAGAAGATGGAAGTCAAGTTAAAGGTGGCGTTGTTAAGAATGCAGATGGTACCTATAGCAAGTACGATGCTGCAACAGGTGAACGTTTGACTAATGAATTCTTCACAACAGGTGATAACAATTGGTATTATGTTGGTTCTAATGGTAAGACAGTAACTGGTGAAGTTAAAATCGGTGCTGATACCTATTACTTCGCTAAAGATGGTAAACAAGTAAAAGGACAAACGGTAACTGCTGGCAATGGTCGTATTAGCTATTACTATGGTGATAGTGGTAAGAAAGCCATCAGCACATGGATAGAAATCCAACCAGGAATCTACGTTTACTTTGATAAGACTGGTATTGCTTACCCACCTAGAGTGTTAAACTAATAGATTGAAAAGGAGAACTTCGGTTCTCTTTTTCTACCATTTGCCAAGTCTATCAAGGCTTTAAGTAAAAAAAGAGATAAGATAGTGGCTATTCTGAGGTTACTGTCTTATTTTGGCTCCTTGTCAACTGTAGTGGGTGACGAAAAGCTAACATCTAGAGAGGACCTGATAGGTCTTCTCTTTTTTTATGTTCAGAGTGATGAAGACACGTTTCTTAAAGTTGATGAAGTTTCTAAAACCGAAGCCCAACCGTTTGATGTCTTTAATCAACTTGTTAGTAGCTTCCAGTTTTGCGTTTGAATAGTCTGTTTCTAGTGCGTTTTGGATGTATTGCTTATGTCTAAGAAAAGTCCTAAAGACAGTTTGAAAGTAGTGATTGATCTTGCTCCTATTTTCCTCTATCAGCCCAAAGAACTCATCTACTCTCTTCTCCTGAAAGTGAAAAAGCAAGAGCTGATAAAGTGTATAGTAGTCGGTAAGCTCTTCTGAAAAGTCTAGTGTCTTCGCAACGACTTCATGTGGTGCTAAAGTTTGACGGAAAGTCTTTGAATAGAAAGAGTTGAGAGATAACTTACAGCTGTCCTTTTGGAAGAGTCGCCAGTGATTTTTCAAGGCTCGATAGGGTAGTGACTTCTTATCGAATTGGTTCATAATTGCAATTCTTGTCTTTAAAAAGGCTCGACTAAGGTGCTGGATGATGTGGAAACGATCAAGAACGATTTTTGCGTTTGGAAAGAGTCTGCGGGCTAGTGGGATGTAGGCTCCAGACATATCCATCGTGATAAACTGCACCTTTTGGCGAGCTTTTAATGGATACTTCAAAAAGTAGTTTCGTATAGAGGTTTGGCAGCGATTATCAAGGATGGTTATGAGTTTGTTTGTCTCATAGTTCTGAGCCACAAAAGCCAATTCCCCTTTCTTGAAACCAAACTCATCCCAGGACATGACCCTTGGGAGTTTGTCAAAATGTTCCTTGAAAGTAAACTGATCAAGCTTACGATAGACGGTAGAGGTCGACACACGAAGTCTTCTGGCAATATCTGTTAGTGACATCTTCTCAGTTAGGAGTTGTGCAACTTTTTGACGGACTAGATTTGAGATTTGGCAGTTTTTCTCAACGATAGATGTCTTAGCTACCGTGACTCTCTTACAACTTTTACACTGGAAACGGCGTTTCTTCAGACGTAGCAGTGTAGGCGTTCCAGCTTGTTCGAGAAGAGGAATTTTAGAAGGCTTTTGAAAGTCATAATTGATCATCTTTCCTTGGCAGTGAGGACATGGTGGTGCTAGACTACAAGGAAACAGAGCTAAAGAAAATCAAGAAATTCTTCGAAGGAACGATGGATACAGCTGAGAACTATATCAAATCTGCCCTTAAGATGTTGGTGAAATAGAAAATATATGCCGAAACGTTGTGGTTGGGTAAAAATGAATAACCCTTTATATGTAGCCTATCATGATGAAGGGTGGGGCCAACCCCTTCATGATGACCGTGCTCTTTTTGAGTTACTTTGTTTGGAAACTTATCAGGCCGGTCTTTCTTGGGCAACGGTTCTCAACAAGCACCAAGCTTTCAGAGAATCATTTTACAACTACCAAGTCCAAGGTGTTTCGGAGATGACGGATGCAGAGTTGGAGGACTTGTTAGACAATCCAGCCATCATTCGAAATCGATCCAAGATTTTTGCTACGCGTGCCAATTCTCAAGCATTTCTACAAGTCCAGAAAACCTACGGTTCCTTTGATGCCTACCTCTGGTCTTTTGTCGAGGGAAAAACTATCGTGAATGATGTCCCTGACTATCGCCAGGCACCTGCTAAAACACCTTTGTCTGAAAAGTTATCTCAAGATCTCAAAAAACGAGGCTTCAAGTTTACAGGTCCAGTCGCAGTTTTAGCTTTTCTACAGGCGGCAGGCCTAGTTGATGACCATGAGAATGATTGTGAATGAAAAAGCGGAAGTTAATGAGTGCAGCGTTTAATTATCTGAGAATAGAGAAAAAAGCTGAGAAACTCATCTCAGCTTTTTATACATACTATTAGATTTGTTAAAATGAAGTCAAAAAAGTGATTCCACCTAAAATAACACCAGCTGAATTTGGAATGATTAGTACCCAATCCTTTTTAGGTTCTTTTGTCCATCCATAAATAACCCAGATTAAGCAAGATATAGCAGCTGATAAAGGTTGAAATGGTTGAGCTTTATATCCCTGTAAATTGGCGATAATTTGAGGAATGTAGGCAACAAATACTATAATTCCAATAAAAGCACCAATGGAACCTACAATTCGATTAATTTTTTGTTTTGTCATATCATATTCACCTCCGATTGTAGAGTATCAAAATGATTGTAAATAGGCAAGGAATATAGTCATTTGTTGTTATTTTCTGTACAAAATAGATTAAAATGTCTATATTTATATTTTTCAGGGGGTAGTATACAATAAGTTGTGTAAACACAAAAAGGAATAAATCCGTTATAGTAGAGTTGCAACACATTACTAGAAAGAGATTTATTC
>OCPN01000231.1_pt1 | contig 22808 bp, 6 predicted proteins | sample 1476971 | NCBI WGS metagenome assembly OCPN01 (sample SAMEA2580251, study PRJEB22360) | human gut metagenome | biome: human gut; feature: human-associated habitat; material: faeces | place: Denmark | collected 2008/2010
TTTTGTAATGAGCAACGCCCATTGCAATAGCAGAGTTACCACGGTAGTTACCATAACCAGCCATGATTTGAGTTGGTTCTAATGGATCGTATTGGATAGGTTTCAATGCTGCAAGAGCTGCGCCTTGTGCACCTACACGACCGATTTCATCAGTTAACTCATCGAAACGAGGGCTTGCACCAGTAGACAAGTCGTATACTTTAGCGCCATCAGCACTTTCAGATTCACGAACACCTACGGAACCATCAGTAGATTTAACGATTGTACGGGAATCTTTCAATTGTTTCAAGTTAACCGCATCTGTATCGTTAGTACCTTTACCAAGGTTAGTAATTTTGTTACCACCCATGTTGAGGTTACCACCAGTTACAGCAAGATCACCAGCGTTGAAGTTCAATGCAGGGCCATTTTCGCTGTTTCTGATAGAGTTAATACCTTTAAGGTCTTTGTTCAATTTAACAGTTAATGTATCGTTGCCATCAGCTACTACGTTGATGTTACCAGCAGCGGATTGGAATGCAGTGGATTGAGCTTCAGTTACGCCTTCGCCTTGAACTTTAACAAGCGTATTCAACGCATGTTTGTTTTCAGTGCTAGTGTTGTTACCTGTGAATTTCAAGCCATCGTCCATAGTTGCTACTTCACGTTTGATTGGGTTACCATCAGTATCTTTTATAGGGTTACCATCTTTATCTTGTGGAGTGTAAACGATACGTTGAGATTTGTCAGCACCTGGTTCTGGGTTAACTAATGTTTGTTTACCATCGTTAGTGGAGATATCAACAGATTTACCGTTGCTACCATCAGCACCTTTAGGACCAGTCAAGCCAATGTGACCTACGCCGTCTTTACCAGCGATGGATACAGCGTCTTTACCATCTTTACCGATGGAAACTTTACCGTCGATACCGTTAGCACCGTCTTTACCGGAGATGGATACACCATCTTTACCAGCTACGCCATTTTTACCAGGAACGCCAATGGAGTTCAAGCCGTTAAGATCTTTATCAAGACCGATTACAACTTTACCATCTTTAGTCATAGTTTTGATGTTGGATGCGCTGTAGTTATCATCAGCTTTAGTACCTTCGCCTACGATTTCAAGTTTTTCACCCAAGTTTTTATGGATTTCACTATTAGCACCAGTAGATTGTGTACCGAAGTTCAAACCTTTGTTGCCGATTGCATCAGCAGCATTTTTAAGGTCAGTAACATTTACAGCACCATTCTTAGTATTGTTGTCAGCTGCTGCTGCATCAATCTTATCTAAGAATGTATTACCAGCTTTATCAGCGATGGAAGAGCCAACATTGTTCAACTTAGTAGGAGCTGTAGTGGAGTCACCTGCACTATTCATGGAAGCGATTACTTCATTAGGTGCTACGACAGTACCAGAACCATCTTTAGCTGTGTTGAAAGTACCATCTGGTTGTTTGTAAACTTTAGTGCCATCTTGTTTAGTGTATACCACTGGAAGTTGAGCGTTGTTTACAACACCTTGGTTATTGATCTTGATGTCATATTGGTGACCTTTAGCTGCATCATAAGTTGCAGATGTAGGATCATTTTTATCAGTTACGGAGATAGTGCCATCAGAAGATTCAACAGTTGTAACTTTGTCTTTCAATTGTTTAACGTTTACTGCATCTGTATCAGCTTCACCAGCTTTAACGCCTGTGATTTTCTTATCGCCAGCGTTGATGCCGTCTTTCTTAACAGATGGACCACCAGCGATAGTCAAACCATCGTTGTTAACTGTAGTATCGCCAATTTTTACGGAACCATCTTTAGTAAGATCAATGTCTTTAGACAATTGAACTTTCAATTTGCCATTGTCGTTATTTACACCGATGTTGTTATCAGTCAATTTAGCTTTATCAGCACCACCAACGATATCTACTACGTTGTTAAGATGTTTCTTAATAACTTTAGTTGCATCAGTTTGACCATCGTCGCCAGCAAACTTCATACCATCATCGTGAGTTGCAACTTCATGTTCGTTACCGTCTTTGTCTTCGTATACGATACGAGTCAATTTATCACCAGGTTGGCCGTCAACACCAGGAACACCGTCTTTAACGGAAATCTTAGCACTTGCGCCATCTTTACCGTCAGCACCCTTAGGACCAGTCAAGCCGATAGAGCCATCTTTACCGTTGAGTACAACAGATGCGCCGTCTTTACCGTTAACACCGATCTTACCATCAACGCCGTCTTTACCATCTTTACCAACAACTACGCTGTCAGCTTTAAGGTTTTTATCAAGTTTAACGTCGATAGTTGTGTTACCATCTGCGTCTTGACCGATGATAGTCTTAACGTTTTCACCGCTGTATTCAGTATCAGCTTTATTACCTTCACCTTGGATTTTCACAGTGGAACCAAGTTTATTAGTTTTTACACCACCAGTGTTAGCATCGAATTTCAAGCCTTTTTCAATCAATGCATCAGCTGTATTTTTAAGGTCTGTTACATTAACTGCACCGTTCTTAGTTTTGTTGTCAGCAGCTGCTGCATCAATTTTATCTAAGTAAGTGTTACCAGCTTGATCAGCAATAGTGGAACCTACGTTGTTCAACTTCATAGGAGTTGTTGTGGAATCACCACCATTATTCATGGATGCAATTACATCAGCAGGTTGAACTGTAGTACCAGTACCATCAGGCTTAGTATTGAATGTAACATTACCAGTAGCAGGATCTACGATTTTGTAAAGTTTGTCGCCATCTTTATTAGTATAAACAACTGGAGTTTGAGCTTTTTCAACTACAGTTTGGTTATTGATAGTGATGTCATATTGGTGACCTTTAGCTGCATCATAACCAGGTTGACCAGCAACGTTTTTGTCTACTACTTTGATGGAACTATCGGAAGACTCAACAGTTGTAACTTTGTCTTTCAATTGTTTTACGTTAACTGCATCAGTATCGTTTTCACCAGCTTTAACGTTAACAATTTTGTTACCGCCATTATCTAAACCAGTGTTAGTCAACTTAACATCAGTAGTAGTACCACCTGCAGGAGCAGTGATTGTAACACCGTTGTTATCAACTTTTGTATTACCAGTAGTCAAGGAGCCATCAGCATCCAAGTCAACATTTTTAGCCAATTGAACTTTCAATTTGCCATTAACATTGTTAACACCAATGTTATCGTTAGTAGTCAATTTATTTTTATCAGCACCACCAACGATATCTACTACGTTGTTAAGATGTTTCTTAAGAACTTTAGTATCATCTGTTTGACCATCGTCACCAGCAAACTTCATACCATCATCATGAGTTGCTACTTGATGTTCGTTGCCGTCTTTATCGTTGTAGAAGATACGAGTGATACCATCAACACCGTCTTTACCATCAACGCCAGCTTTACCTTCTTTAACAGTAATATCAGCAGTTGCATTTTTACCATCTTTACCAGCAGGGCCAGTTAAACCAATGTGACCTACGCCATCTTTACCGGAGATAGATACTGCATCTTTACCGTCTTTACCAGAAATACCAACTTTACCATCGATACCATTTGTACCAGGAAGGCCAGGAGCACCTGTAGCACCTTGAGGTCCAACAATAGTTACGCCATCTTTACCTGCTTGACCATCTTTACCATTAACAACTACTTTATCCAAGTTAGTTAAATCTTTGTCTAGGCTGTAAGTATAAGTTTGAGTTTTATTGGCTGCATCAACAGTTTGTTTTACAGTCAAGTTTTTACCTGCTGCAAAGTTTACAGTGCCACCATTTTCAACAGCTGTTGCAGTTGCTGCACCATCTAATTTACCATCACCAGCAATTGCATTAGCTTTGAAACCGTAGTTATTACCAGCTGCAGGAATGTTCAAGTCGGAGAAGTCGATAACTGCTTTAGTATCAGATACTGCAGTACCTTTGCCATCGTTGTATGTCAATGTAACTTTCTTAGTAGCTGCATCGTATTTGTATACGTTTTCAGTACCGCTTACTACGCCGCCTTTAGCTTCAGTGCTACCAGCTTTAACTGCTGTAGGAGCAATGTGAAGTTCATTTGCACGTAAAGCATCAGCTGTAGATTTCAAGTCAGATACGTTAACAGCTGCATTTGGAGTCAAGCCATTAGCTGTATCCAATTTAGTTAAGTAATCTGCGCCTGTTTGATTTTTAATAGCAGAGCCAACATTATTAACAATGGAGTTACCACCAGTTGTATTGCCTGCTGCATCTTGGATGGATACGATAACATCACTTGCAGGAACATCATTACCAGGAGCACCATCAACATTAGTTGTGAAAGTACCATCTGGGCGTTTAACCACTTTAGTGCCATCAGCTTTAGTGTAAACAGCTGGAGTTACAGCATTTACAGTGTAAGTTTTTTGGCCAGTAGTAGCATCAGATGCTACAGTTACGTTAACATTTTCGCCACCTTTAACGATTGTGCCAAGACCAGTGATTACATTCTTGCCAGCATTATTGATGTTGGAAAGATCGTTTTTAGCAACGCCTTTAATAACAGCTTTTTCACCTGTTACCAAGTCACCATTACCATCTGTATACGTCATAGTAACATTGCCATCGTTATCTACTGTATACTCATTGCCTGCAGTTGTTGCTGTAATGTGTTTTTCATCTTTAAGATTAGCAACTTTATGAACTGTAGTACCACCATCGTTAGTGTATGTAATGCGGTCGCCATCTTTCTTAATTACTGTTTCGCTAGGGCCACTAGGATCTTTCAACGTAATTTCTTTAGTAATTGTTTTACCAGTTGTTACGCTGTCAAGATCTTTAAGGTCTTTATCAAGAGCAAATGCAACAGAAGCATTACCGTTACCATCGTTAGTTTGGTTTACAGTCAAGTTTTTACCTGCTTGCATTGTTACTGTTTTACCATCAGCAATGTTTTGAGCTGCATTGGAACCTGCTGCAACAGTACCTTCTGTGCCAGACACTTTATCGGAAGCGATGTTCCAAGTGGATGCTGTACCAGCAGCTGCATTTACATGTAAGTCATATGTTACTTGATTGCCATTTTCTGTTTTATTGATTGTTACAGATTTATCATTAGATGTAACAACTGTACGAGCTGCTTTCAATTGATCGAGGTTAACTGCATCAGTACCGTTAACTGCAGGAGCTACATTAGTGATAGTTTTGTTACCAGCGTCAATACCAGTTTTAGTTACAGATGGACCACCAGTGATTGTTACACCATCGTTGTTAACTTTAGTATCACCAATTGTTAAGGAACCATTTTTAGTCAAATCAACGTCTTTGTTCAAGTCGTATTTAACTACGCCATCAGCAGCTACGGAAGCTGTTGTGTTGGAACCGTTTGTGAAGTTTAGACCTTTATCTAGTTTAACTTTTTGGTCACCAGTACCATTAGCTTTGTAAGTCAAAGGAATTTGTTTAGCTGCTTTTTCACCATCGAATTTCACTTCGTATGTAGTGTTATGGTTTGCATCATCTTTCACAGGGTTAACAGTGATAGGGTTATCTGCATCAGCTGTGTAGTTACCACCAGTAGTTGTACCACCGTTGTTAACTGTTACTGCTTCACGAGCTGCATCTTTAACTGCATTACGGGAAACATTAACGGAGTATTGAGCATCTGGATCGCCAGAGTTTTTACCGTTTTCAACAGCAATGTCAGCCAAGTTAGTATCGCCAGTTGCAGCTGCTTTTTTAACTACACTTTCAGTAGAAGAAGCACCAGCTGCTGGAGTATTAGCAACAGCTACTTTATAAACTGTTTTATTAGGATCAGTTGTATCTTTAGTTACTGTTACATTATTAGAACCAGGAGCTACTTCAAAGGTATGGTTCAATTTAGCTTTTGCATCATCGGACAAATCAGCTACTACATCTGTACCAGAAGCAGTTGTTTTGATGTATTGACCGTTGTTAGCACCAACTACACCGAAGCTCAAACCACCAGTTTTATTGAATTTTTGAGTATCTGTGTTACCAGTGTTACCTGCTAATTTAATTGTGTTGTTGAAGCCATCGCTTACTTTTTTCAATTGGTCTTCAGTTGCTGCACGACCAGAAACAGGAGTTGGGTTAATAATATCCCAATCTTTGTTTTGTAAGCCAGTTACATAGCCACCTTTACCATCTATGGAAATAGGGTTGTCGCCTTCAACTTTTACAACTTGATCACCAGCGAAGGAGATTTTACCAGAACCGTTACCATTTGTAATGGAGGAGATATCAGCCAAGTCGCCTTCTACATTTACTTTGTAAGGAGTAGCTGTAGAACCGTCACCTGTTACAGTAGTATTTTTACCTGCTTTAAGTTTAGTAGGGTCAGCAGCTGCAGTACCAGTTGCACTTACAGTATAGATATCATGACCGTCTGTGCCTTGAGACTTAACAACAGTAACACCAGTACCTTCTTTAACTTCAGTTCTTAAACCTTTAATTTGGCTTACGTTAACAGCATCAGTATCATTTGTACCTGCTGTAACATTTGTGATTTTTTTGTTACCAGCGTCGATACCAGTTTTAGTAACAGATGGGCCACCAGTGATTGTTAAACCATCGTTATTAACTTTAGTATCACCAATTGTTAAAGAACCATCTTTAGTCAAGTCAACGTTCTTGTTCAAGGAGTATGTGAATTGTTTATCAGTTTGATCTAATACAATGTTTTTACCAGCACTCAATGTTACAGTATCGCCAGGGCTCACTTTTTTGGATGCTTGAGTACCTGTTACACTACCACCGTTATTGGAGGAAACTACGTTCCAACCAGATTCGTTGATTGCTTTTGCAACATTATCAGTTGTAGCAACACCATTTGTAGTAGGAGCTACCGCTTTACCATTGTTATTAGTGATTGGGCCACCTTCAGTAAGTTTTACTTTTATGCCATCTGCATCAGCACTTGTGGAGATTAAGCCTTCACCTTTAACGTTCAATGTACCGTTATCTAACAATACATCGCCATTGCCGCTGTTACCAGCATATTTCAAGTTAACACTTCTTAATTGAGCTACGTTAACAGCATCAGTATCATTAGTACCTGCAGCAAGACCTGTAATTTGACGAGTTGCGGTAGCACCGTCACCTACGGAAACAGCTGCCAATGTGGATGTTTGTGCCGTACCAGCTAAACCAGCATATTTATTAGTACGAGTTTCAGCTGGGTTGAAGCCTTTAACACCTGCATCTACAGTTGCTTTAGAGTTAGAACCAAGAGCTACGCCATCGGCAACAGATGCAGAAGATTTATAACCCTGAGCTACAGAACGAGATGCACCTGCAGTTGTTTCTGCGCCACCACCAATAGCAACAGAACGGTCTCCATTAGCTTTTGACATTGCACCAACAGCTACCGCATAATCAGCTGCTTCTACAGTTTTATTTTGAGAAGCAGAACCAATAGCTACCGCATAGTCACCTTTCGCTTTTGTACGCGCACCTAAAGAAACAGCACCAGTTTTTGTAGATTCAGCTTCACGACCGATAGCTACAGTATCTTGACTTGTTGCTTTGTTGTCTAAACCAATAGCGATTTGAGAGTTTTCTTTAGTTGCAGTAGTAGGATCCCCAATAGAGGAGTCAGCGATATTATTTTTACCAATTGCGATACCGCCCATTGTATTAGCAGTATTACTATTACCCATTGTAATAGTATCACCAAGATTGGAATTATTTTGTTTACCAATAGCGATAGAAGCACTACCTTTTGCTTTGGATTGATAACCCATTGCAGTAGCAAAATTAGCATTTACTTCAGATTCACGACCGATTGCTACCGCATAACCACCAGTAGCTTTAGTCTGTGCCCCGATTGTAACAGTATTTACAGAGTTACTTGTGGAATCACGACCAATAGCTATACTATCACCAGTAGAATCAGTTGTAGCATTATGACCAATACTGATGTTATCAGTACCTCTAGCCCAGCTTTCACGGCCCATAGCAATAGAGTATTGACCGCTACCTCTATCTTGGTTAGCTGGATTAGAGTTTGCACGGTTACCAATCGCAATAGAATCTTCAGCAGATGCCATAGATACGTTACCAATAGCTACAGAAGCACGTCCTGTTGCTTGGTTATAAGCACCCATAGCAACTGCTGCACCGCCAGAAGCTGTATTACCATTACCTAGAGCCATTGCAGAATTTTCTGTAGCCGTATTTCGCGCACCGATTGCAATAGTTCCATCTTGGTCATTAGTTCTATTTTGATAACCAACTGCTACAGAGTTTCTTCCAGTAGTATTAGAACCATTATAAGCATCAGGAGTGATATTAACAGCACTACCACCATAATTACCACCTGCTTGTACAGGTGTACCTGCTGTAGCAGCTACCATAGCCAAACCAGCTAATACGCTAGCAAGAGCTTTTTTCTTACCACCATTGTTTTTTGCAACTTCGGAAACTACTACGTAGCACTCTTTAGTTTTGCTCCAAACAACTTTAAAGATTTTATTCATATTACTATGAACCCCTTTCTTAACTAGACACAATTACAATCCTTATAATTAAATCATTTAAATACAAAAGAAGGAAAAGCCTAAATTTCCCATACCTTTACGCCTTTCTGAGTATCTTTCATATTTCTTTCATTTTGTGTCATGAACAGAATATCATATATCGAAAATCTTGTAAATACTTTTCTTCATGTTTTTATCATAATCGACAGAATTTATTGTTGGAACCTTTATTTTGTTAAACAATTTTTAATATATGGGTGGTTTTTTACTCATTTTTTCTGTGTTTTATACGTATTTTATAAAATATAATCTATTTATTTCAATGCAGTTCGGTATTTATCGATAACTACATTAACCATAGTTATAAATAAACGTTTAATCGATTTATGGAGATTGATTTTTCTCGATTTCAAACCTTATTTATATATTATCTATAAAATATGGATCATAGAAAAATATAATTATAATAATCCAACAACCTTTTAAAGGTACTTTCACATTTTTTTCATATACTAACTTATAAATGAAATAACTATGAATTTTTTTTGACCGATTTTGATAAAAATTATGATATACTAAATCATTATGAGGACCATTTTACGAGTATTAGTTATAGAGGGGATATATTCTAATGAGTAAACAACACATTACTAGTGTAGATCAATCTAAAATTAACGACCTGAAGGAATCTTACGACGATTTTCTATACGTATCAAAACCATTTTCCAATACATGTATTACATCTTTAATGGCAAAAGCTCTTATTTATGGCTTAGACCCAGTACCAGTTGAAGAGGCGCGCGTATTAGAGTTGGGCTCTTCTTGCGGTGGAAATATCATTCCCCAAGCCCTATATAATCCAACGACTACCTTTACAGGTATCGACCTATCCCCTACACAGGTGAAACATGGGAATGAATTAATTGAATCCATGGGGCTAAAAAATATTACATTATTAGAAAAAGATATTATGGATATTGATGATTCATTTGGTACCTTCGATTATATTATCGTCCATGGTATTTGGTCTTGGGTACCTGACGTGGTGAAAGATAAAATCCTCAGCATTTGTAACCGAAATCTATCCGACCGTGGTGTAGCATATGTATCATACAATACATATCCTGGTTGGAAACGGTTAGAGCAATTGCGGGATATTATGTTATATTCTGAAAAACATGCACCTAACGACTCATTACAAGAGCGTACGGTCTACACAAAAAATGTATTAAAACTCATTGCAGAAACAATGAAGCTAGACGAACGGTCTACACAAATTTCTGATTATAAGATCAAAAATATAAATCGCGTTCTACAATCTAATGATTATTACGTTGGTCATGAATACTTAGAAGCCATTAATGATCCTGTGTATGTATCTGAATTTATCGAGCGTGCTCAACAACAAGGCTGCGCATATATCGGCGATGAAACCTTAAACCGTTCTTTTATCTCCTGGCTCGATAGTGATGTAGAAAAAAATATTAGAACATTAGCTAGAGATAGCTATATTGATAAAGAGCAGTACTACGATTATGTGTATGATACACAGTTCCGCATGGCCCTATTAACAAAGGGCAGCAACGAAGAAAAAATTTCCCGCGACGAAAGGGTTGAGAAAAAAGTACTGGATACACTATACTTCAACAATGCATTAGATGAAGAACCTGGCGTTCCTCCAGAATGGACCAATGTTATGCACATTAGTATTCAAGAATTAATGGATACAAAACGACCATTCAATGTAGCGGATATTATGAAACATATTGAAGAATACCATCCTGGTTCTGAAATCGATACTGATGCTATGTATAGACGTTTATTCCATCTTACTATCGTCGGCCATATCAACACATATGCAAAAAAATATGACCAATTACCGTTTGTGGAAAACAAAACCTATATTCCAGAACACTTTATTAACTATGTATCCACACTTGTTGAAAAAGGTGGTTATCAATACATGTGCCTCGGCAATATGTATAACCAAATAGACTTTTCAGTAGATGAAGGCTTATCCTACATCATGAAATTGATGGCAAAACCAATATCTCGAAAAGAATTAATTGATACCATGAATGAAAACTTGACCGTTGAAAGAACAAAAGCTGACGGTACTAAACAGATTGTGTCCTCTGAACAATATTTAGACGAGTCCATCGCGCACATTCAGTCGCTAGGTTATTTTGCCAAATAAAAAGAATAGTGAGCCTAATATAACAACAAAAAGGAGTAACTGATATAATCAGTTACTCCTTTTTATATTCACTACTATACGACCTCGGGGTGGAGTTGAGGCATGCATAGTAGTTACTTATTAAGTTGTGTGAACACTATCAACTAATAGTATCCTTATTTTTTGTTAACACGAACGCGTTCAATTGTTGGTTCGCCTTTAGCATTTTTCGCTACTGTATCAACACGGAACAATGCCATTTCAGGGCTGAATTCAGTTACAAGGCGATCCTTAACTGTTACGCCGTCTTGAATTGCACGGTATACGATTTGAGCAAATTCATAACGTGTTAACATGCGGTCACCACCGAATGTGCCATCTGGATAGCCTTCTACAAGACCACGGCGGGACAAATCGCTTACAGCTTCATATGCCCAATGGTTTGTAGGGATATCTGGGAACAATGTTGTGTGATCAGCTTTCATCTTAGTGCCAGCAACGCCGTTCAACAATGCAGTCAATTTTTGAATTTGTGCATTTTGTTCAGCTACTGTTTTCTTAAGAGCTAATACTTCTTTGCCAATCGCTACACGAGAGCGAGATACACCGCTATGAGCCCCTACTTTCACAGATAAACCAGCATTGAATACTGTTTCATCACTGCCTACAGTAGAACCTACGCTAAGTTGTACGTCCTCGTTAGGACGGTAGAAAGCACCGATAGCTGCTGCATCACCACTGCGGTAATGGCCATAGCCTGCAGCGAAGTCCCATTTAGCATCTGGATCGAAATCAAGTGGATGCAATGCTGCTAACGCTGCTGCACCTGCTACAGATTTATTGACACGTTTATCCATCTTGGATAAGTCACCTTTGATATTTTTGATATCATTTGTATTTTTAGTGATATTTGTTGTGTTATTTGTAATTTGGTCAGCAATATCGTCTGCAAGAGATACCTTGTAGTCGTGAGTATTACCATTTACAGTTGGTGTTACCTTAATATGGTCACCAGCTGTTACAGTTGTAACACTAGTAGATGCTGCAATTTGATCTTGTACGCGTTTAAGTTGAGATACATTAACCGCATCAGTATCTGCTACACCGGCTTTTACATTGTTAATGATTTGATCGCCAGCGCTGATGCCAGTTGTAGTGTAGTAAACTGTTTTGTCCCCTTCACTTGCGTACATACCGTATTTATCGAATTTTGCTTGTTCTAAGGTATCTGTGTTTTCGATTTGAACGCCCTTAGGTGTAATACCGATATTTTCGCTACCGTTAAAGAAGCGAGCGCTATCCTTATCGATACGAGCACGAACGTCGTCAGTTGCTTTGCCGAAGTTAACAGAGCTCATTTCTACTAAGTCTTTATTAACAGCTACTTTATATTCAGCACCACCATTAGCATTTGTACCAGGTGTAACAGTTGTATTAGCACCTGCTACTACAGTAGTATGTTTTTTAGCATCTGCTTCAACAGAAGAGATTTTAGTTTCTACCTTTTTAAGTTGCGCTACGTTTACTGCATCAGTATCATTTGTACCAGCTGCAACAGATGTAATTTGACGTGTTACATCATTCGCAACGTCACCAACGGATACAGCGGACGCTGTAGCTTTCCATGTGGAGCTTGTATCAGTAGATGCTGCTTTTGTGCTGATATCATAACCAGCTGCTCCTTTATCTACTGTCGCATTAGATTTATAACCAAGAGCTACACCACCTTCAACAGAAGCTTTTGCGTCATAACCAATAGTTGTTGTATTGGCAACAGAGCGTGTTTCATCAGAGGAAAGTCCACCAATAGCAATTGTATTATCAGCAGTTACTTTACGATCATTACCAATTACAATATTATTAGATGCATTGGTAATTGTATTATTGTACCCAGTTACGTAATTCAATTTTGCAACATTACCAGCAGTGCCTGTAACAGTATTATTAACACCTGTCATTGATGTCAATTGTGTGTAATCAGCTTTATTGCCGCCACCAATAGCTAAGGTAGATCCACCAGATTTATTATCTTTTACTAAATTACGCACATCTTCTGATAATTTAGTTACAGAGGATGGACCTCCAAAAAGACCTGGTGTTATTGCACCCGCATCTATATCAGTAATAGAGTTAGTAATTTCGTTACCTGCACCGAAAATTAAAGAACCATTAGAATTATTGGTTCTATTAGCAGTACCAACAACAGTGTTGCTTAATCCAGAATAGTTATTAGCAGCTGTAGCGGACTCAATAGAGTTTAAAGAGCCATTAATAGTAGCTCCAAAATTTCTAGTTGCATTAGCAATATTATTGCCATCATAATTGCTGGAAATAACATTTAAAGCACCTGTAGTAGTTGCAACAGTACCATTGGTAAAGCTATTTGAGCCTAATGTTGTTGAATATAAGCCTAGTCCAGCTTTACGCTTTTCTGCGTAAGTGTCAGTATTGACAGTAATATCACCGATTTTCCCACGATAGTTATGAGACCCAATCATGGTACCACCAGAACGAACATACGTATTGTCACCTATTGCTACACCCGTAACAACTTTATCTGGTTTTTGTGGAAGACTCCCAAAGCCAAAACGATTAAAATTAGTTTGATTAAATGCAAAGAATTTGTCTTGTTGACCAATCGTATTTTCTACATACGCATTCTTACCGACAGCTACTGAGCCGGATTGATCGTAATAACTATGAGTTGTTGCATTTTCGCCGATAACAACATCGCCATTAACATTAGCATAGCCAGACCCGCCAGCATAATTGGTGTGTGCACCTTTACCGATAGCAACTACTCCATCTCTTTGAGCATTAGAGCCTGTGCCAATAGCTACGCCACTACCTGCCCCAGCTACATTATCTGCAGCATTAGCTACCATACATAAACTAGATAGCAGCACACCGTTAATTAACAAGGTTAATAAACGTTTCCGTTTGTTCATAATTTAGAACCTCCATTTACAAACTACAAAACCTATCATGCTCTCTTTGCATTAAAATTCATTTTTTATTCATGAGTCTTATATGAATATTGTAGCACGTATACGTATTTTGTAAACAGTAATTTATATATCTATTAAGAGAATATAAAAAAGGTAGTTAATCAACTAGGATTAACTACCCTTTTTGAGTAAGAGGAAGGCGAACCTCTTACCATCGCCGCATGATATGTTTGTTATTAAGAGAGAGATTTTGAAGTAAATTCACCACAAAGATTATTGAATCGTTGGAGAGTAACTAAGATGAACGGGCGATCACACGGCATCAAAAATAAGATAATAACTATATAATACATTAACAAATAAGCTACATAACGTATTAAATATAAGTTACATAATAATAGATAAGCTACTCATTATAGTAGTATATGTCTACATAATAAGATAATGGCTTTTTATAAAAGCCATTATCTATAAAGAACAATTGATATTAACACTAAATTCCCTTACCTAGAGTATATCACTTATATAGTAACAATAGTAGGTAATTTTTCATTTAATTTTCATTAAAATTATATGAATGAAAAAGATAGCATTACTATTCAATTTGTGTATTCAGTTATCAAAATTATTACTCAACAAAAATCGTATTTGTACGTCTTACGAGGTTGAGCATTTTATCACGAACCGTTGCAGATTCTTCTAAACGGTGCTTGCCGCCATACCAAGCCATTGGAGCCCCTGCTAAGCGGAAGGTAATCTTACCATATACACCGCCAGAGCTGTGTTCCGGTTTGTTATACCCCATATCGACAGACACACGTGGTGTGAGCTGTAACTCAGAACCAACGCGCAAACCATTCTTATCGGCCTGACGTTCTTGATTCCAATGGTATCCTTCTACATAGACTCTAGCCCAACGCGCATTTTTAAAGGTTTTACCATATTCTAAGGTATAACCATTAGATACTCGCTCTAAGGTATGCAGGTTCGCATCCAAAACACGCTCATCAGAAGCAGAACCATACCAATTAAAACGAAACTCGCTTTCACCAGACATATATTCAAGACCAGCACTGAGTCGATCGTGACGATTTAAGAAGCGATGGTCATAGAATAGATGAGCCCCATAGAGACGACGGTCGTCCTTGGAAATACGACGGTACCCAACGCCTACGTTAAGGGTAGTACCCGTATCAGAGGCGCGAGAAATGCGCTGCTGCGTAAACCACACATCACGAGAGGTATGATCGTAATGACCTAGAGGCTGAATAGTCTCCACCGAATAGAGCGGCTTCCATCCTTCTTGGAACTGAAAGCTCAGCGTAGTGCGTCGCATCCATGGCTTACCTTTAGCACCGTACATAACATTGGACACATTAGACATGGCCACTGCATTAATGGCACGGTTCACGGCATCCACATTGCTATACTGTACGGTCTTTGTATCTTGGCGATCCATGACGAGCGGACCACCTTGGCCAATCACATGGTCTGGCGTAGCAGCAGGCGTAATGTGAAAGCCTTCAGATGCAGCCTTCATGCGTGCTGTTTTCTCATCGGAGTTTACCTTCCCCTCAGTATTTACATGAGTCGCAACATCTATATGAGCCGATGCCTTTATAGAACTATCTGTTTTGGTAGACACTACGCCCTTATCTGTATGTAATTGTTGTTTTTCTGCCTCAGCTGTACCCATACAACACAATAGAGCGCTCAAGGCGATACACACAATACGTTTCATTACTCTCTACATTTAAAATTCATGAACAACAAATGAAATATATACTAGTGTATCGAATAATGTTTATGTATGTCAAGATAAGAGGTCACTAGAAACGTATTATATTACTATTATATGTATATAAAAAGAGGTAATAACCATGTTATTACCTCTTTCATATCCTTTATCAATATTAAAGCTTATTCTATATTACTACACTGAATATTAAATATTAGATATTAGATTCTATTTTTCATTAAGTTTTTGCACAAGCATATCTACTGTTTCTTGTAGTTTTTTGTTTTGTGCTTCTAATGTATCTACCCGTTGTTCCAATGCGTTATAGGATGCAGGGGAAATCTTAGCCAATGTTTTATTTTCACCGAATTTATAGGATACGCCTACATTAGTCATCAAATCACCACTTACAGTTGTACCTGCTGTAAGGAGTAGGTTTTCTTTCGGATAGTAACCTACGCCAAGAGCCAATGCATTTTCGCCCTTGTAGTGGCCATAGCCACCCATAACTTGAACCTTGTGGTCAGGATCAAATTGTAGTGGATGTAATGCAGCTAGTGCTGCGGCACGAGCATCACCGCGGTTGGATTCTTTTTCCACGTGGCGTACATCGCGATGCAATACATCAATTTGTTGGTTTGTACCATATAACTGGGAGCCGTTAACCGCATCTGTAGAATCCGCTGTAATACGACCTGCTGCAACATGAGTGATAGTGCGTTCTTGACCTGCTGTACCAACAGATACAGTAGACACAGGAGCAGTACCGGCGAAGCTTTCAGTAACACCATTATTGTAGGTATAACTAGGAGTGCTCACTACATCACTACTTTCAGCAGTAGAATTATTACCTAATACAACGGCATTGTCTAGAGATGTTTTCACATTATTACCAACTACGAATGTATTATTAGCACTCACTTGGTTCTTGTTACCAACACTGTAGGAATTATCGCCCTTAACAGTATCCACATTATACGTACCTACACCAAAGGCGCCAGATTGGTTACCTTCAATTTTGTTATATGCGCCAATAGCGGAGTTCTTATCACCTTTAAAGATAACGCCATGACCCATGCCATAGTTAAAATTACCATTTACTGTAGAGTTAGAACCGATTAATACAGTGTTATTCCCCTTACTAGCGGCAGCTTGAGAAGCGCCGAGCCATACGTTTTTATTACCTTGAGAGTAGGAACCTGTAAAGTAGCCTATAGCAATTGTATCGGAAATAGTTGAATTATAACCTGCTGCAAAGTTACCTAAGAAGTTATAATCACCTTTACCACCTACAAAGGTCTTAGAACTGAGTGCTACGTTACCACCACCTTGAGAACCATTCAAGGCAAGACGACCGATGGCAATATTATTACCCTTTGCATTTGGATCCCCTGCATGGGAATAGGGATCGCTATTAGCCGCCCCAGTTTGACCACCAAGATGTACATTATCTGAGTTAGTGAAAGATGACCAGCCTTGTAAACCAATGTTATAAGTGGCACCACCACTAGAAACAACAGGAATATCTGCAGCCTGTACCAAGCTAGCAGAAGATATAGTCAAAACTCCGAGTACTGCTAATAATTGTAGTTTCTTTGCGTGATTCATAATCATACGCCTCCCTTGTTACACTACAAAACACTTCTCCTTCATACTTTCCTCATAATTCTACAAGTAGATTATACTGCCATCGAAAAAATATGTAAATAACATAAATAATAATTCATAAAGAATATAATAGTGAATACAAATAACAAATAAACCCCCGTAGGAATGAATCCTACGGGGGCCATTTGTTTTGAAAACAAAAGAGGTAACGGCCTATGCCGTTACCTCTTTATAAGTATATATTTATAATTATACTGATTAGCGGATACGTTTAACGCGGTTGTTACCATCGCGCATAGCTTCTTTCAAGCTGTAGATTACCATTTCGTTCATGTAGAAACGCAATTCATCATTAGACATGTTAGCTGTATTTTTTTCAAGAATTGCCAAAATTTGATTTTCATATTCAGCTTTGTTCATGTCAGACACAGTTGTGTGGTTTGTGAAGAATTCTTTGTAATCTAAGTACAAGCGGTCTAATGCTACGCGAGCATAGCTATCTTTTTTATAGCGATGGCTTGTAATGTACCAGTCACGACGAACATTCATGTAGTACAACACGTTATTAGTATAACGTTGTTGACCAGACATTACGCGATTGTCGTCTTTGATTAAAGCATTGCTCATTCCCAATTGGAATGCTGCAAATTCAGATACTACAGCTTTTACCTCTTCACTAGGAACAGCAAGAGAAATTTCTTGTTGTTCTGCAGTCAAAGGAGCCGCAGGTTGTTCAGGCATCATCAAAGGATCTTGTGCCGCATGTACTTGGCCAGCAACACATACAGAAGCAATTGCCATAACTGGTAATAATTTAATTAGTTTCATAAGTCCCCTCATTGGAAGCCGCCCTCCCCAGGGCGGCTTTCCTATGTTTTAAATACTCAATACACTCTCAAGTGAATGATTATTTGGTTAACCCAGCTTGTTTCATAAGCATTGCAATTTGAGCTTTCATCTCTTCATTATCTCGTTGTACTTGTTCGTACTTAGCAGATAATTCCTCATCACGTTGTTTCATGCGTAAGTTCTCAGCTTTCAATGCAGTTACTTCATCTTGCATTACATAGGCAGAGCTGATTGGGCCTGCTTTGTAACGTGCTGGAATTGCTTTTTTAGCGTCAGATGTACCAAATTTATAAGATACACCAGCGTTAACCATATTATCATGACCACCTAAGGAAACACCCATATGAAGCATTGTAGATTCATTTGTATAGTGAGCGATACCAATAGCAGCAGCAGTACTACCTTTATAGTTGCCAACAGCCGCCAACACTTGTGTAGGTTCTAGTGGATCATATTGCAATGGTTTAAGACCTGCCATGGCTGCGCTAGCTGCACCAACATCAGCGATTTTACCATCTACACTATGCATAGCATTGCGCAATTGGTTAACGTTAACCGCATCAGTGCCATTGATGCCTGGCGCTACATTAGTAATAGTATTATTACCATTGTTTAAGCCATTTTCTGTAAGACTTACAGTGTGACCTGGTACAGGTTGACCGTTGATGGATGGAGTAATTGTGATACCACCACCATCTACTTTTGTATCTACTGTATAAGGAATTGTAGTATTAGTTCCTGGTACAGGTTTTGTATACGTAGTAGAACCGTCTTTTAGGTTGAGGTCCTTAGCCAACTTGATATCATAGCCATCGCCTGCAGCGTTCTTCACAACAGCCAGATTATTGTCACTTAAACGATTTACATCAGCGCCACCTTTAAGGTTCATTGTATCGCCTAAACCGCGAACAACTTTACCATCGTTACCAGCTTGGTCACCTTGGAATACACGACCATTTTTAGCTTTTTCGTTAAAGTCGTCGTTAACAGCTTTTAATTGATCTTCTGTTGCCGCGCGACCTGTAACAGCTACAGGGTTGTTAGGATTCCATGTTTTATTGTCCAAACCAGTCACAAAGTTACCGTTTTGACCACCAGAGCTTTGGTTACCCATGATTACATCGCCAGCTTTCACAGTGTTACCTGCTGTAACAGAACCTGTGCTACCATCGATTGTAACTTGGTTAGCGCCATTACCCGCAGTAATCATACCAGTAGATCCGTCAACTTTAACTTGTTTTGCTGGATCTGTGCCAAGTGTAATTGTATCATTCAAGGACATCTTAATCGCAGTGCCATCTACGGAAGTCTTAATGTTGCCGTCGCCTTTGAGGTCGATTACTTCACCAAGAGGTTTCTTCACAGATTGACCATCCTCTGCTTTAAGACCGAAGCCTTGTGACTTGATGTCTTCCATTGCAGTATGCAATTGACCGCCATTTACAGCGTCTTTGCTGCCGGCAGCAATTGTACCATCTTCTACATTAGTGATTTTCTTATCACCAGCATTAATGCCGTCTTTTGTTACCTTAGGACCATTTTCGATAGTCAAACCGTCTTTATCGATAATAACCGCTTTGTTACCACCATCGTTGATTTGCAAGCCATCTTTAGTCAACTTAGTCGCTTCATTGGCGCCGTCTTTAATAGTGAGGCCGCCACCGTTTACAACAGTGTTGCCATCTGTACCATTGTTGAAAGTAGTAGAATTTAGGCCTTTAAGGTCTTTCGCAAGACGAAGCATCAATGTATCAGTGCCATCAGCTACTACCCCAATATTATCATCATTGGAAAGTTTCGCTGCGTCTGTAATACCACCCTTAACATTTACTTGGTTGTTAAGTTTTTTCTTGATTACAGTACCACTATCACCACCGTACAACATGCCATCGTCCATAGTGGCTACTTGGTGCTCACCAGTCTTATCAGTATACACGATACGCGTGATTCCGTCTATACCATCAACGCCTTTTTCACCCTTAACACCTTTAGCAGCATCGTCATAACCATTTTTAACGGACATGTCGATACCATTGGAACCGTCCTTGCCGTTTGTACCAGCAGGACCCGTTAAACCGATATGGCCTACACCGTCTTTACCAGAGATGGAAACTGCATCTTTGCCGTCTGCACCTGTGATACCAACCTTACCATTGTTGCCGTCTTGACCAGCTACGCCTGTAGGGCCTGTAATGGATACGCCATCTTTACCGTCTCTACCATCTTTATTGACCTTGATGGAATCGGCTACAAGATTTTTGTTCAATTTAACATTAACCGTTGTAGTGCCAGTTGTATTATCTTGGTCGATGAAAGTCTTAATATTTTCGCCGCTGTAGTTAGCATCTGCTTCATTGCCTTCGCCTTTTACAATTACAGTGGAGCCTAATTTATTAGTCTTAGTACCACCAACGTTAGCATCGAATTTAAGGCCTTTGTTAATTAAGGCATCGGAGCTGTCTTTGATTTTGTCAGTTAAGTAATCTACGTTAACCGCTTCGCTACCGTCGTTACCTGTTGCGTATGCCACATTAGTTACGTGCGTACCACCAGATTTGTTAGTACTGTTGTACGCAGGACCTTCGTATGTCACCTTAGATTTATCTGCTTGGTTTGTAGCAGGATCCAAGTCGTATTTAACTGCACGGTCATCTAATTTATCTAGGTTAGATTTAGAAGCAACATCCTTGATTGTTACTGTTTCAGTTTGGTCTGTATGGTTTTTATCTTGTACAGTCAACGCTACATCGCCGTTGCTATCTACTGTGTAATCACCATTGGAGCCAGCTGTTTGATTTTGAACTAAACGATAATCTGTGGAGTTGGAGCTTTGATTGTTGATAGCCTCTGTAACCTTTTTCAACTGATCTTCTGTAGCAGCACGGCCACTAACAGCAGTTGGATTTGTTACGTCCCAATCTTTATTATCTAGGCCTGTTACATAGTTGCCAGTATTGGCTGCAGGTGTGCCATCAGATTGTTTACCCATCACAACATCGCCAGCCTTAACTGTTTCAGTAGCAGTTACTGTGTTAAGACCTTTAAGATCTTTTGCCAAACGAACTTTCAACGTATCTGTTCCATCAGATACAACACCGATGTTATCGTCAACTGTAAATTTGGCTGGATCTGTAATGCCACCCTTAACATTTACTTGATTGTTTAGTTTTTTCTTAATCACATTACCAGCATCACCGCCGTATAACATGCCGTCGTCCATTGTAGCTACTTGGTGTTCACCAGTATTATCTGTGTACACAATGCGTGTAATACCATCTACACCGTCTACACCTTTTTCGCCTTTAACGCCTTTAGCAGCATCGTCATAACCATTCTTAACGGACATGTCAATACCGTTAGAACCATCCTTGCCGTTTGTACCAGCAGGGCCTGTTAAACCGATGTGACCTACGCCGTCTTTTCCGGAGATGGAAACTGTATCTTTGCCGTCAGCACCTGTGATACCTACCTTACCATTGTTGCCGTCTTGACCAGCTACGCCAGTAGGGCCAGTAATGGATACGCCATCTTTGCCATCTCTGCCATCTTTGTTAACCTTGATAGAATCAGCAACGAGGTTTTTGTTCAATTTAATATCAATTGTTGTGTTACCAGTTGTATTATCTTGTTTGATGAAAGTCTTAATGTTTTCGCCGCTGTAATTTGCGTCTGCTTCATTGCCTTCACCTTTTACAAGAACAGTGGAACCAAGTTTATTAGTTTGAACGCCACCAATGTTAGCATCGAATTTAAGGCCTTTGTTGATTAAAGCATCGGAACTGTCTTTAATTTTGTCAGTTAAGTAGTCTACGTTAACTGCTTCGCTACCATCGTTACCAGTTGCGTACGCCACATTTGTTACATGAGTACCACCAGTTTTATTAGTGTATGCAGGACCTTCGTAAGTTACTTTAGACTTATCTGCTGTATTTGTAGTAGGATCTAAGTCATATTTAACTGCACGGTCATCTAATTTATCTAGTTCAGTTTTAGACGCAATATCTTTGATAGTTACAGTGTTAGTAGTACCAGATTTATCATCTTTAACCTTCAAGTCTACTTGGTTGTTTGTAACCTTGTAGGAACCGTCAGTTGTGTTAGCTGGATCACCAATCAAACGATAGTCAGATGCACTTGCGCTCGCAGCTTTCACCGCATCACTAACAGTTTTCAATTGGTCTTCTGTTGCCGCACGGCCAGGTACGAATACAGGATCAGTCATGTTCCAATTTGTATTATCTAGACCTGTTACAAAGTTACCAGTTTGAGTGCCACCTTTATTATCTGTAGCTGTTTGGTTACCCACTGTAGCTGTGCCAGCTTTCACAGTATCTGTAGCTGTTACAGATTTAAGGCCTGTAATATCTTTAGCAAGTTGCAATTGAAGTTTAGCATTGCCATTAGCATCAACTGCTGCAGATGTAACACCAATATTGTTACCTGTTGCAAGGTCAGCTGCATTTGTAACGCCACCAGTTACGTCCACTTGTTTATTGAGTTTTACATTAGAAGTAGCACCCATGTCGCCTTTGAATTTAAGGCCATCATTTAGTGTAGCAACCTCTTCTGTAGTACCATCTGGTTTTTCATATACGATACGAGTTGTAGTTGTGCCAGCCGCACCGTCTACACCAGGTTTACCATCACGTGTAATGGAAAGATTTGTTGTAACACCATCTTTACCATTAATGCCGATTTTACCGTCTTTACCATTTGCGCCTGTAGCAGTTACAGTTTCAACTTCAAGATTTTTATTCATCTTAACGTCGATTGTCGTATTGCCACTGGAGTCTTGACCAATAAATGTTTTGATATTTTTACCGCTATAGTTAGCGTCGGCTTCTGTGCCTTCACCTTGAACTTTTACAGTAGAACCTAGTTTATTAGTCTTAACACCACCAACGTTAGCATCAAATTTCATGCCCTTGTTGATCAACGCATCAGAGCTATCTTTGATTTTGTCAGTTAAGTAATCTACGTTAACTGCTTCGCTACCATCATTACCTGTTGCGTACGCCACGTTAGTTACGTGAGTACCACCAGATTTATTAGTACTGCTAT
>OCPN01000238.1_pt1 | contig 21767 bp, 20 predicted proteins | sample 1476971 | NCBI WGS metagenome assembly OCPN01 (sample SAMEA2580251, study PRJEB22360) | human gut metagenome | biome: human gut; feature: human-associated habitat; material: faeces | place: Denmark | collected 2008/2010
TGCCTATCTCTGAAAAACATGTTGAATATGCTAAAGAATTGGCAAAACAAATGCACCGCGACTATGTACGTGTAGAAGTGGATGATCGTAGCGAAAAAATTGGTTACAAAATCCGCCAAGCACAAATGGCAAAAGTTCCTTACATGCTTGTTGTTGGTGATAAAGAGGTTGAAGAAGGTACAGTTAACGTTCGTAAACACGGTGGTGACGAATTAGGTTCCGTACCATTCGAAGAATTCTTCAATTCTATTAAAATTGAAATTAAAGAACGTAACTAATGGATTCATATGACTCATCCATCAACATAGTTGATGAGGTTATGCTGAGTTGTTAAATTTAATTGGTTATAATCTAATCTCTTATATGTGTTACAATAAACATGTATAAATTTAGCCCCATATACTAAGCCTTTCATTAGACTTAAGTCTAGGAGTTGGCTATTCGTATATTGGGGCTATCTCTTTAATTGTTACCCGTGAGTAGCGAAAGGAAATATTATGAAAGAAGTAAATTCATACGGCTGGAAAGCAGTCATTGGTTCCTCTATTGGTTATGCAATGGATGGTTTTGATCTCTTGATTTTAGGTTTTATGTTGACCTTAATTTCTGGAGATTTAGGATTGACTACAGGTCAAGCAGGTTCTCTTGTAACGTGGACCTTGGTAGGTGCCGTACTAGGTGGCTTTATCTTTGGTACTTTGTCCGATAAGTTTGGTCGCGTTCGCGTATTAACTTGGACTATCGTACTTTTTGCTGTATTTACAGGTCTTTGTGCCTTTGCTCAAGGTTATTGGGATCTTCTTATTTACCGTACAATCGCTGGCATTGGTTTAGGTGGTGAATTTGGGATTGGCATGGCTTTAGCTGCTGAAGCTTGGCCTGCTAAACACCGTGCAAAAGCAACAAGCTATGTTGCCCTTGGTTGGCAATTAGGCGTATTAGCAGCCGCTTTGTTAACACCGTTACTCATTCCTATTATTGGGTGGCGCGGGATGTTTATGGTCGGTATTATTCCTGCCTTGGTTGCTTGGGTATTCCGCGCTAAACTACATGAACCAGAAATCTTTGTACAAAGTAAAGAATCTAAGGAACATTCACATACTAACTCTTTCAAGTTATTAGTAAAAGATGTAAGAACAACAAAGACATCTATTGGTGTTGCTATTTTAACATCAGTTCAAAACTTTGGTTATTATGGTATTATGATTTGGCTACCTAATTTCTTAAGTAAGCAATTAGGTTTCTCCCTTACAAAATCTGGTTTATGGACAGCTGTTACTGTATGTGGCATGATGGTTGGTATTTGGCTATTTGGTCGATTGGCAGATAAAATCGGTCGTAAACCTACATTTATTCTATTCCAAGTATGTGCTGTAGCATCTATTTTGATTTACTCTCAACTATCTGATCCAACAGCTATGCTATTTGCAGGGGCAATTTTAGGGGCCTCTGTAAATGGTATGATGGGTGGCTATGGTGCCTTGATGGCAGAAGCTTACCCAACAACTGCCCGTGCAACGGCTCAAAATGTGTTATTTAACATCGGTCGTGCTGTAGGTGGCTTTAGCCCAATGGTAGTAGGTATGATCATCTCCATGTACTCCTACCAAGTAGCCATTGCATTTCTAGCTATTATTTACGTACTTGATATTCTAGCAACTGTATTCTTAATTCCTGAACTTAAAGGTAAAGAATTAGAATAATGTATTGAATTAATTTAGAGTAAATATATTGTGCTCTTTAGGTTATTAATCAATTGAAAATAGTGAATTTAAAAGGCTCTGTCTTATGTGATATGTACCCCCTTTACTGGACAACCAGTAAAGGGGGTATTTTCATGAGATATAGTTATGAATTTAAAAGAAAAGCAATTGAATTATTCTATCAAGGTGAATGGCCAGAGACACCAATCGGAGTATTACCTCATACTTTTCATGATCAAATAAGGAAATGGGCTAAGCAAGAAAAGTTTAATGGACCAGAAATTAATAAGAATCGTACAAATAATAAGCGTTGGGCTCCAGAGAACAAATATGAGTTAGTATGCCTAGTATTATCTGGCAAATCCATACGTTCTGTATCTGTTATGGCTGGAATTAATACTGGACAACTGTATCAATGGGTTCATAAATACAAAACTTTGGGATACAATGGTCTTATTAATAAACCTAAAGGACGACCACCAAAGGATTGCAAAATGAAAGTACCTAAGACTATCTCACCTCGAGAGCTCAAAGAGAGTGAATATGAGGAACTAGTTCGCTTACGAGCTGAAAATGCTTATATTAAAGCTGAAAATGAAGTCATAAAAAAAGAGATTGCCTTGAGAGAAGAAAAAGAGGCTGCGCGACTCAAGGCGAAAAAGCAGCGATTATCAAAACGCTCCGCCAGCAAGGCTATCAACTAAAACACCTTTTGAAAGCTATGCCAATGTCCAAATCTACCTATTATTTTGAACTTACTAAAGTAGATCTTGTAGATAAAAGAAATACAGAGCTAAAAGATGAAATTCAAAAGATTTTTACAGAACATAAAGGTCGGTATGGTGTACGCCGTGTATATCAAGAGCTTCTTAATCGAGGCTTTGTAGTCAATCATAAACGAGTGCAAAGACTTATGCATATTATGGGGCTCGCAGGAAAGCGACCGAAAGAAAAGTACCACTCTTACAAAGGGAAAGTCGGTAAGGTAGCAGAAAATATCGTCAATAGAGATTTTAGTACAACTGCACCATTACAAAAATGGACTACTGATGTGTCTCAATTTAATTTCTCGTGGGGAAAATGCTATTTGTCGCCTATTTTAGATATGAATACGAATGAGATTGTTGCTTATGACTTAGCATTAAGTCCTACCTTAGAACAAATTTCTCGTATGTTAGATAAGGCATTTAAGAAGTTTACTAATCTTTCAGGATTAATCCTCCATTCTGATCAAGGATGGCAATACCAACATAAGTACTTTAGGAGAACACTTAAAGAACATGGTATTATTCAATCTATGTCTCGAAAAGGAAATTGTTATGATAACTCTGTGATGGAAACCTTTTTTGGTAGATTGAAAACAGAAATATATTATGGTTTTGAAACAGAATATTCATCATTTAATGCTTTTGCAGTAGCGATTGAAGAATACATTAACTATTACAACAACAGAAGGATCCAGAAAAAAACAAAATGGATGCCCCCTGTAAAATACAGGGAAGCATCCATGTGTTTAGGCTAGTAAATAATATGTGTCCAGGAAAATGGGTACATATCATATGACAGAGCCTTTTGGTTTATATATAATTTTTATGAAAGTACAGTATTATGCGATACCAATCCAGTGCCAGTATGTTAGGGCAAATACGAGGATCATAACATAGCCGATGATGGTCAATGGAATGCCTGTAGTCATAAATGTTTTTACGTCGAATGTGTCTGTACCGTAAGCCACCATACCTTGAGGGGAATTTACTGGTAATACTAGACCGAAGCAGATAGCGTATTGCATGAGCATGGTTACGCCGATTGGATTAAGCCCTTCTGCATTGTGACCTACTACGATGGAGATTACGATAGGAATCATAGCAGAGGAGAGGGCTGTAGCAGATGCAAAACCCAGGTGGATGACAATGAGGAAGGCAGCCATTACGGCAATTAATATAAATACGCTGGCGCTTTCAAGGGAGAAGGCGTTTACAAATACTTGAGCAAGCCAAGTGGCTGCCTTTGTTTTCAGTAATACAGATCCAAGACCGATACCAGCACCAAACATAACGATGGAACCCCAGTCGATGTTTGGCTGTGCAAATTTCCAATCCATAATGCCAATCTTAGGGAAGAAGAACAATGCGATAGCTACAATTGTTGTAGTTGTTGTATCGATAGAATGTAGCTTGCCACCGGTAGCCCACAATGCGAGAAGACCGATAGAGATACATAACAGTTTCTTTTCATCAGTACTCATAGGACCGATTTCTTGGCGCATTTTAGCGAGTTGTACATCGCCACCTACAAGTTCTTTAAACTCTGGTTTAATTAATGCTTGTGTTAAGAAGTAGGCGATGATAACCATAATGATGGAGAATGGAGCCGCTGCAGTAAGCCAATCTATCCAGCTAATAGATGTATTCATCTGAGTTTGTATAAAGCCTACAGCCACAAGATTTTGAGCGGCAGCTGTTTGAATCATAATATTCCAGAACGTATCGGCTTGTACGGCCCCTGCCATGAGTAGCGCGGCTACGCGGCTTTTACGTTCAATGCCTAAGTTCTCAACAATACCAATGATAATCGGTGCTAAGCAAGCAATACGAGCTGTTGCACTGGGTACGAAGAAAGCGAGGATAAGCCCTGTAATAATAACACCTAAATAAATACGGCTAACCTTAGTACCAACGCTAGACAGTACTAACATGGCGATACGACGATCGAGACCTGTTTTACGCATGGCTACAGAGATAAACATAGCAGCACCTACAAGAATCATGGCTGGTGAAGAATAACCAGAAATGATCAGCTTCAAAGCATTGGCTGTGCCCATCGCTTTAGCAGGTGCTTCGGGATTAGGTGAGAACCCTAATAGTAAAGCGGTAAGTGCAGTAATCATAGTAGCACTTACTGGATAGGAAACAGCTGAGGTCATCCATAAGATGATAGCAAAGGCGAGGACACCAATCATACGATGACCGCCGGTAGATAATGTTTCCGGTGTAGGCAATAATAAAATACCGCCTAAAACAATAAAGGATAAAATAAGTCCAATATTTTGAGCAGTTGTACGCGCCTTTTGTGGAGGGGCAGTAGTTGTTACACTCATAATAAAACTCCTTTCAATTTGTGTAATACCTATTACTGTATAATAATAAATAAGGTAAACTATATAAGCTAGACTATCCTATAAAGTACACTATCCTATAATGTACACTATCCTATAATATACGCTATTCTATAAAGTACACTATATAAGCTAGATTATTCTATAAATATTATTGTATCGTATTTTCTATAGAATTAGTTGTATAATTTATAAGAATATTGTATACATAAAGAGAGAGCGGTGTCAGTAAGTATACCTATATACAGAACTTATAATGTCTGTTATACTATAAGAGTTGTAATAACAAATTCATTGTTAAAAGCTCAATATTTTTTGTTGACTTTCACCATACGATTTGTTATTATAATTAAGTAATTTATGAAGCAGAGGCCATCCGCCACTCACCTAATACCGAGAAGTATGAGGTTAATATAGAGAACTCTATTCGGATGGTGTTTGCCGTCCGTTTTTTTTTATTCTCTTGGAGGTGAACGCTATTAGCAAGGATACACCACGCATTAATGAAGAGATTCGTGCTCGTGAACTTCGTGTCGTAGGTCCTGAAAACGAACAAATCGGCATTATGTCTGGCCGTGAGGCATTGGCATTGGCTGAAGAAAAGCATCTTGATCTTGTGGAAATTGCACCTAACGCTAAACCACCAGTAGCTCGCATTATGAACTATGGTAAATATCGTTATGAACAACAAAAACGCGAGAAAGAAGCGAAGAAGAAACAAAAAATCGTAACTTTAAAAGAAGTTAAGTTACGTCCACATATTGAAGACCATGACTTTTACGTAAAAATGAAAAACGCATCCAAATTCTTGGGTGAAGGTAACAAAGTAAAAGTAACTATCATGTTCCGCGGTCGTGAACTTTCACATCCAGAACTAGGCATGGCAGTGTTGACACGTTTCGCTGAAGAACTCAAAGAAACAGCGTCTATTGAAAAAGCAGCTAAATTAGAAGGTCGTAACATGACCATGATTTTAGTAAGTAAATAATGTTTTGGGAGGATTATAATTATGCCAAAAATTAAAACTCGTCGCGCAGCGGCTAAACGTTTCGCAGTAACTGGTACTGGTGAATTCAAGCGTGCAAAAGCTTTCAAAAGCCACATTCTTGAGAAAAAATCTCCAGCTCGTAAACGTAATTTGCGTAAAGCTACATTGGTTGCAAAAGCTGACCACAAACGCGTAGCTAAATGCTTACCATACGCTTAATCGTTAACTATTAGATCGATATATCGTAATTTAGGAGGAATATACAATGGCAAGAGTGAAAAAGGGCGTTACAGCTCATGCACGTCATAAAAAGATTTTAAAATTAGCTAAAGGTTACCGCGGTACACGTTCCCGTTTGTTCAAAAAAGCTAACGAAACAGTAATGAAAGCGTTGTACTACGCTCGTCGTGACCGTCGTGCGAAAAAACGCGAATTCCGTCAATTGTGGATCGCTCGTATCAACGCAGCGGCTCGCATCAATGGCACAACTTACAGCCGTTTCATCGCTGGTTTGACTAAAGCAGGCGTTGAAGTTAACCGTAAAATGTTGGCTGACTTGGCAGTTAACGATGCAGCAGCATTCGCTAAACTTGTTGAAGTAGCTAAAAACGCTTAATAGCATAACAATATAAACTAAGGACTCTCTTTGGAGGGTCCTTTTTTGTATGGTGAAAGTATGATATAGTGAAAATACATATGGTGTTGTGTAAAAGCGGGAGAATAGATGAGGAGTAGGTAATGGAACAGTTATTTTATCTGTTAATACCTTTAGGACTTTGTTTGTTTTATTTAGGTATTAAATACACGATTCGCTTTAGTAGAGCTAAGATGCTCTATGAAATGCCCTATGTAAATAAAGAAGGCACTTTTACGTTAGAGCGAGCAGGTACTTATGGCCTATGGCTTAGTGGAAAAATGTTTACAAAGGCGCCTATTGGCGAATTTGGTTTTAACTTAGTTGATGAAAAAACGGGAAGGACAATTCCTTTATTCCTATCTATTATGCGCGCCCGAGTTAATGGCATTACTCACTCTAGAATGGAATTATATACCTTTGATGCGGGGCCAGGTACCTATAGACTGTCTGTTACAGAAGATCCCTTTGTACTAGATGCAGTTATGAAAAAAGTAGGCGATAAGGTGATTAAAGGTACTATTGATTATAATCAATTTACTATACAAATCTATACACATACATCCTTTGTTTTAAGGTTTATATCAATTTGGATGATTGTACTTGGGCTTCTTAGTGCTGTATTAGGCGGAGTCCTTCCTAACACTTTACTGTGAAATAGTAGATAGTTTTGGCTATTTTATATAATGAATAAATTATCAGAAAAGTGAAATAGTAAAAGAGGGGTTTTATCATAGCCTGTAGAACTAATACAATAATGAACTTATTTAAAGGTGTTTGTTAAAAGGAGACAGTATTATGGGAATCTTTAAAAAGCTATGTATGACCTCTATGTTAGGTGTTATGTTGGCGGTACCTACGTATGCAACTGTTGTTACAGGTAGTCAGTCCGATGTAAACATGGAATTAAAATATCCATTGGTATATACCAATAATATGTTTGCACAAAAGGCGATTAATACAGACATTGCTAACTATGTTTTATACGCAAAATCAGTCTATTACGATCAACATGCATATCAAGTAAAGCAAAATTATAAAGTTACCTATGAAGACGCTCAAGTAGTATCCATTTTGTTAACTACATATCACTATCATGCTGGTAATGCACATGGTATGTATAACACTAAAGGCTTAGTATATAACAAGATTACGGGCCAAAGAATTCCGCTATATAACTATGTAAAAATTGCTAATCCACAACAAATAGAGAGAGGCATTAATTCTGGTATATTGCGCTTCTATAGTGAAGGTCATAAAAAAGCAGACCTACTACCTAACTGGAATGTAGAATATGTTTCTGACAACTACTACTTGAAAGGTAAAGGCGCTATAGGCCTTGTATACCAACCATATGAATTGGGACCATACTCTTATGGGAATACATTCGTTGAATTCTCACCAAAAGCAATTGAATACTTTAACAGAATGAACTCCTGATAAAAGTATGTTGCTATATTGATCCTAACTCTAACTGTATTTTGATGAATTAAATAGTATTCTTGTAATATACGACAGAAGCCTATAGCACGAAAATCGTACTATAGGCTTCTGTCATGTCTAATATATTATCTTCTATATCCGCAGCATCCTCTAAAATTTGAGTTTGGACCACAATAATTTTGGTTGTCATTGTTGGATGTTGCATAGTTAGTATTGTTCGTATTGTTATCGGAGTTGTATTGTGTGTTAGTGTTGCAATTGTACTGAGAGTTATTACATACATAATCGTAAGCAAATCCTGTAGATACAGCAGCAGTCACGGCTAAGAATGTCATGACAATTATACGTTTTGTAAATTTCATAGATATCACCTCCTTGTTTCTATATTTATATTATACTACTATGAGTCAAATAAAATATGATATTCTATATATATAATATTGGGGAGACATTATGTGAAAGGATGAGAGTTTATGATGAAACGTGCGTTAATGGTTGCACTATGTTTTAGTTTTGTGACATTAGGTAGCCAAGCAATTGATATTAATATACCAGGTGCAGATCCTACAATTTCAAAGGATGCATATCAAAACTATCGGAAGGTAGATACGACCGCGAAGAAAATGGAAGCCGATGTGGGCGATAAGGTGAGGGCAAAATATGCAAATAATATGCCTAAAAAATGGACGCTAGATGAATTAGTCTATTTAACTCAAGAATTAAATCATTCAGTTAACTTCTCATCTTCTGTTTTTATTCTTAAAGATAATGGAGCTAATCTAAAATTTACTTTTCCTGAGGGGACTCAGTTTGGTAAAACCATTAAGGGAGACCCATTAACTACAGAGATTAAGCACGGAAAATTTCTTTTGATTGATGGAAATCTAAATTATAACATTCGCAAAGAAAATCAAAGCACATCTATAGGTAATTCATTTTCCTATCCGACTATTAAAAATGCAACATGGGAGATTAGCCCCACAAAAACGGGTTCATTAGAGGGGGCTATTAATTTTAAAGTTAAGGCAGAGCCTTCAGTATCGTATCGGATTGCTTTTGATTTGACTAAAAAGAAAGAAGTGGAGCTGTTGAAAACACATGATCAAGAGTATGTATATAAACAGCTCATGTCTCCTTTGGTTAATTATGTGTTGCCGTCTATTGAGCCAGCTAAGCAATTACTTTCAAAAACTAAACCTATCACAATTAATGGATTTACATTCCAAACGTTGAAATCTAGTGATTTAACGTATAACGGTCCTGATAATGATGCTATTTACATTTATGATGGTAAAAGCTATCGTGAAGGCATTATGGTACGAGAATTACAGCCCAAAGAATTAGCTAAACCACATACAATAAATGCTAAATTGATACAATACTTTGCTATGTATAAGCCTTATTCTGAGTATAGACCTATTCAATATGCAACCGTTTGGAATGATGCTACCCCGGCTATTTATATGGAAGTAGAACGATCCACATCTAGAATGTACATTCAATCCTTATATGATGATAAGTACTTGTATACGCACTTTATCATGGCGGATTTAGATTATAAAGTACCGGCAAAAGACTTGCGTGATGTGGTCCAGTATGTAGATAATGCAAATGATAAAGATAAATATTCAAAAAGTTTAGCAGGTATGTCAGCTATACCAAAAGGTGTATTTGATATGACTTTATTTCCTAAAAAACAGTAAATAATTATGAAACGTAATGACATCATTAAATATCTACAACAAGAATACATCTGTGATATCGATTATCCATGGGAAAAATATCCTGACTATGTAGTAATCCGACGTAAAGATAATCAGAAATGGTTTGCTGGAATCTTTACTATTACAGGACATCAACTAGGTTTAGATACAAATGAACCTATAGATGTGGTTAACCTAAAATGTGAATCTGATTTGATTCCAAATCTAATCCATGAAAAGGGAATCTATCCTACCTATCATATGAATAAACAACACTGGATATCGGTGGATATTGAAGGATATGAAGATGCTGAAAAATTTAAAATGCTAGTGGATATGAGCTATCAGTTGGTGGGGAAGAGATAGGCTGTTTTAGGATGAGTTACCACTTTAGAATGAAAGTGCTAGAGTAGACAGATATTAATAAAAAGTAAGAAGCCTGTGAAACTATATTATTAGTTTCACAGGCTTTTGGTTTTATATGAACTTATTAAGGATGGTATGTGCCACAAGGTACATAACCATTGCTAACTGCATCTGTACGTGTATCAAAGTAAATTTTGTTATTTTCTTTCTTACGAGACACGTGAATAGAAATTGTGAAAATGATGGAATTTTGATAAAGGTATATATATTATTATTTAATATGTATAAACGTATTAAAACTACTAACCATAAAATGACCATCATCTTATAATCTATCTAGATAATATTAGGTAGAGATAAATTTAAGTATATTTATAAGATAACTATATATAAATAATACCTAAGGTTGAATAAATATTAATGATTTAGTATCATATATATATATAATACTATTTATAGATGGAGAGCTTTAAATGTTAGTAGAATATGAAATTAAGAAAATAATTGTTGATGAATTTACAAAGCTTATTAAGACTATAGAAGGTGATTTTAAAAAGAATTTTAAAAAAAAATCCTTTAATTTTTTATTATCTCAGATGGATTGGCAAATTATAGCACATATGGTTTTTGTAAGTAGTTTTGAATCAAAAAGTGGCTTTGCTATAGAAAATTGTGCAAGACGTATTGCCAAAATAAGATATGGTGAGGAAAATGTTCCGAATATAGTTAATCCGCGTAATCTAGATTATGAAGGGAAAATCAACTTTAATGGAATTGGTCAAATTGTTGTGACTGATGTTGAGACTAATAACTCTAATCTAGCTGGTGAGATAGCACAATTCCGTGCAAATAATATGTCTAAAGGAAGAAATACGACAAGTACATTAAATCATAATAAAATGAATGAGTATCTGCTTCCACTTTCTAAAAAATATAAAAATAATGAGAGTTTATATACAAAACCAGTAGATTTAGCATTTTATAATGGTGAAGAATGGATTATTTGTGAAATTAAAGCAGGTGGAGATTTAGATAGCTCTAATGCTCCATCAAATGTTGAAAAATTATTAAAAATTTATGTAGATATGGGCATCAGTAATTGTAAAGCCTACTTTGCAACTATATATCATAAAGATGGAGAGGGAAATACATGGAGAGGTATAGTAAAAAAACATTTAGAGTATCCATCAATGTTTTTAATTGGTAAAAATTTTTGGAGTAGAGTTTTACCCGATGAGGTTTCTTTTGATAAGTTCTTAGAGCTTTACAAATCTGCTCTTGAAGAGATTGATCTAAATAATAGAATCAATTCTATGATAAATTCTATTGACTGGTAATGCTTATATATGAACCGTACTTTTTAATCTATCTAATGTTGCATTAAAATATACGGGGTCAATTTCACATCCTAAGAACCTTCGATTAAGGTTTAGTGCTGCTACACCAGTTGACCCAACACCCATAAATGGATCGAAGACTATATCATTTTCATTACTAGCAATTTTTATCAAATGTTTTAATAGTTTTAATGGCTTTTGTGTTGGATGTTTAGGATTCTGTAGTCGCTCAGGTTTCATACAAATTGGACAGGAAAAGTGATTATGCATTTCATTTTGTTTAGTAAAATTCCATTTATGGCCTTTATTCCAAAGACAAATAATCATTTCACAACTATTTAAAAAACCATTTTTATATATTTTAGGTACAGGATTTGTTTTATGCCAAATAAAATATTGAAATGTATCAAATTCTTTATCAAACACTTCATGCCATTTACCAATTAAATTATAGCTTGTAAATATAAATATATTTCCATTGGGTTTCAATATTCTTTTAAAGTCAGTTAGAAAAACACTTGGATTAATCTCTTTTTCATCCCAAGATGCAATGTTATTATTAAGTGGCTTTCGATTTTTGAGGTTGATATTACCTGTAGAATATTGTGCAATATTATATGGCGGATCTGTTAGAATTAAATCAATAGAATTATCTGGGATACTTTTTAGATATTTTGTACAGTCTTGATTATATATTTTATACATTTATTGTTCCTCTAGTTAGAAGTTAAGTCATAATTGGAAATCATTAGATGTGTACTTTCTTTATTATTACGGTTTTTAAAACTAACAGAGTAGGTTTTATCAAAAGTATTATAAAAAATACTTTCATTATTTTCAGGATACAAGGACCTAATTAATTCTGTATCTTTAATTACTAATAACCATTTTGCTGTAGTGATTGACTTAAGACAGTTTGAAAGTCTCATTTGGTCATTTTCATTAAAAGTATTTAAATCATAAGTAGAAAATTCAGTATCATATGGTGGGTCTAAAAAAATAAAATCACTATGTTTGAAGTCTATAGTTTTAAAAAAGTCTTGAAAATCCAGATTAGAAATTGTTGTATTATTTAATCGGCTAATTAAAGCAGGAGAGTTAATATAATTGATTTTTTCAGTTAAGTCTTTTTTATTGTAGCTCATACCTCCATAAGGCACGTTAAATTCATTATTTTTATTAAATCTAAACATTGAGGAATAACAGAATTCTCTTATAAAAAAGAAAAAAGCAGGATTTAATGGATTTAATGAATTATAAAGTTTACGTACTAAATTATAGTAGGATGTCTTGGTTGCTGTCTCAAGTAGTTCCTGTTGATTAGAGTCAGATATAATTATATTTTGAGCTTGTTGTTTTGTTATAAAATTTTGTTTTCTCTTTAGTGACTTTTGTAAATCTATTTTAAAGGTGTTATATAAATTAAATTGTTTTACAAGTTTTAATGGTATAGTATCTATTATTTCTTCAGCGGTTGAAAAAATTGATAAATTTGATTTTTTTTGTAATATATTAGTTATTTCAATCCAATCATAATTAATTTCATTAATCAATTGAAAAAACTCAGGAGATTCTTCTTGGATGGCTTTGTATAGGTTTATTAGTTGTGTTGAATAATCATTTATATAATAATGCTCTATATTATTCATACTAAAATAAACAGATCCACCACCAATAAATGGTTCGAAATATCTTTTTATATTAGCTGGAAGTGCAGGTATGATATATTTTAATTCTCTTGACTTTCCTCCTGGATATTTTAAGAAGGGTTTTAAAGTAGTAGATTGCATTACTAGGTAATCCTTTCATGATAGTGAAGTTTAGTTATATCTTTTAGATAATATTATACAGTAAATATGATATGGTAGATATGTTTATTTTAGGTTCAATTAACTTGTAAGCTTTAGAAAAGTATGCCTATGAAAGTTATATTTTGTGCCCTTTTTACTTACTAATAACAATAATATGATGAATATTAAGAACAAATCCTGATTTTTTGAAGTGTATTACCTATAGTTCTTAAGATAAATGTAAAGGTTTTAATTATAAAAGTAAATAGATTAGAGGTTCCTAATAGTCACCTAGGTGACCAATAGGAACCTCTTTTGTTTAGTAATAGTATTAGATGTGTTGTATCTTGATGTATTACTGTAATTACATATTTATTTTAATGAGACTTTGCAGTAAAATGAAAATAAGATGAATATAAAGGTGAATGCATAGTAACAGTGAATTTTATATTATGGGGGAAGCATTTTATGTCTACAAAAAATACTATAAAGGAGAAGTTTATACTAACTATAACTGCCAACACAGTTACATCTACTGATTCACGATTCGATATTAACAATCTTGGCTTAGGCGATTATTACAAAACGTTAGATGTGAAATTTGAGAATAGTAATGGGGAGATAATCACACGTAACTATAATAAAGGTGAACGAAAAAACTCGAATCAAACTTTGCCTAGATTAGCGTTTCAAATATTTGAAAAAGAAATTGTTAATCTATCTGCAGAAGAAAAAGAAATGTTTCCTGTCTGTAAATATAATCCAGATAGTGAACTAAAGCATGGTATTTACTCGAGTGTTGCATCCTTTAAACGCTATCGCAATTCCATTGAATATATGAAATATTCCTATGGAGAGGATAGACTATTTGTCATTTATTGTTGGAACTTATTTTCTACTATTATTTTTGTTCAAGAGTGTTTAAAGCGTTTTGGCCAAGAAGGAGATAAATTTATACTTACTTATCGAGATAAAGATAGTATAGAAAGTGAAGAAGACATAATAGACGCTACGGTTCAAGAAGAATTGGAAAAACCAATTAAAGAATATAGAAATCCATATTCACGTAAGCTTATCGAGTCTAAAAATATAATTTTTAGAGGGGCTCCTGGCACAGGCAAAACCTATTTAGCTAAGCAAATAGCTGCAGATATAATTAGTGATGGCTATTATGATAACTACGAATCGCTTAGCGATGAACAAAAGCAGCAAATTGAGTTTGTTCAATTTCATCCAAGTTATGATTATTCCGATTTTGTCGAGGGATTACGTCCAAGAATAAATAATGGTGTCATGCATTTTGAATTACAAGATGGAATTTTTAAAAAGTTTGTAGCTAAAGCAAGAGCAAATTATGAAAATTCACAGAAAGCTCCTGAAATTATTGCTAAAGAAATTGAAATACAAGAGGATTTTACTTCATTTTTAGATGATGTGGAATTTGGTGTTGATCAATTTCAGACTATGAAAGGCAGTATTTTTTATATATCAAGTGTAGATGAAAAGTACATCTATATTACAATACCAGAAAATAATATTGTAAATAAGCTTTCTATTAATATAGCCGAAATTAAAAAAATGCTTGAGTCTGGCAAAGACTTTAAAAAAGTTAAAGATATATCCATATTCTTTGGCAAAACCTTTAATGTACAGGTGTACTCTTATTATTTTGCTATCTTTCAAGCTATTAAAAAAAGTAGAAAAGCAAGAATTAAGCCAACTGTAGAGAGGGAAAAGCTTAAAAAATATATTTTTATAATTGATGAAATTAATCGTGGAGAAATATCTAAAATTTTTGGTGAGTTATTTTTTGCTATTGACCCAGGCTATCGTGGTAGAGCGGGAGCGATATCTACTCAATATTCCACCATGAGTTCTAATGAAGAGAAATTCCATATCCCTGAAAACGTTTATATTATTGGGACTATGAATGATATAGATCGCTCTGTTGATAGCTTTGATTTTGCAATGAGACGTCGTTTTCGATTTATTGAAATTAAAGCTGACTCTACTACAGATATGTTAGATGGGTTAACTAATATTAATATAAATTCAGATAGTTTAGAAAATGATACTTTGAAAGAAGAAGCGCTGAACCGAATGGAACGTCTTAATAAAGCTATCATTGAAGTTGAGGGGCTAAATGAAAATTACCAAATTGGTGCAGCTTACTTTTTAAAACTAAAAACCTTGGATTTTAACCAATTATGGGAAGACTATTTACAGCCATTATTACAAGAGTATATCCAAGGCCTATATAATGAAGCTGAAATAATGACAACCTTTGCTAATGTATATGGTTATAAAGAGGATAAAATAGGAGATGCTAATGGAACCTTTGAAAATAAAGGATAATACTTCTTATAACTCCTCTATTATGTTAAATTGCAAAAATCTTACTAACTGTATATTGAATAAAACGTTACATCAACTTGAGCATGAAGGGCTTTTCATCTTTCCACGTTATATAAATAATTCTGAAGATCTGACAAGAGATCAACTGGTTTTACAAATTATTAATAATACTATACGCACTGGAAATGTTATGGGTGTTGTAGGCCATGGTCCGGAGTGTTTAATTATTGAATCTCGCTTTAGTAATAATAGAAACGATTATTTTTTTAAGTATTTGTTGAAGAGAGTACTCGACTTACCTAATATTGTAGATTTAGAAACTGATGCCAATAAAGACAAACAGTTATTTAACCTTCTGCTATTTATGTTTCCTCAATATTTAAGAGCTGCTATGCGGAAAGGGCTTTATAAAGAGTATATTAATAGGAAGAGTAATGATTCGAATATAAAAGGTATAATCGATATTCCTCGACATATTAATAAAAACACGCCTTTTATAGGTAAAATTGCTTATAATGAAAGATTGTTTTCATATGATAATTCGTTAATCCAGCTTGTAAGGCATACAATTGAAGTTATTAAAGGTATTCAAGTCGGCCATAATATATTGTTTAATATAAAGGATGAAGTAAAGCTTATTGTTAATACGACACCGACATATGAAATCTATGATCGGCAAGCCATTATAAAAAGTAATGAAAAGAATATAGTTCGTCATGCTTATTATAAAGAGTATGCAGCATTACAAAGATTATGTTTAATGATTTTACGGTATCAAAAGCATGAGTTTGGTTTTAGTGGTCAGAAAATCTTTGGTATCCTTTTCGATGGTGCTTGGTTATGGGAAGAATATATAAATATTTTAGTTAGTGATATTTTTTACCATCCTATGAATAAATCCCATAGAGAAGCACAATATTTGTTTAATAATGAGGGAAGAATATACCCAGACTTTATTAGTAAAGCTGATAAGCCACGAGTTATTGCTGATGCAAAGTATAAACCTATAAAAAACATTAAGAACAAAGATTATTTACAAGTATTGGCCTATATGTATAGATTTGATGCAAAAAAAGGATATTACTTTTACCCTGATATCAACCATCAGGAGTCATTACACTTAAATCTGAATAGCGGATCTACCTATGAAAACAATGTTATGGGGCGTGATGATATTAATATTATAAAGCTAGGGCTGAAGATACCTCAGGGATGTAATGATTATTATGACTTCGTGGAAGAAATTAAACTTAATGAAGAGAATTTTATTAGTAATCTAAAAGTGACACTATAATAATATTTATAGTAAATGTAAATTTTGATATTTGATTAGCTCTATAATTTTGAAAGGGACATATTGTGCAATATTTTGATACTTTAAACGCGGAAGAACAGATTTCTTATTTAATAAAGCCTATTCTCAAAGTGCTTAGTCAAACAACTACTCCATTAAAGCCATCAGAGATTCGTTCTAAAATAGTTCAGACGGATCATCGTATTGCTGAATTTGCAAATACTGAATATACCTCTAAATTAACAGGTAATACATATAAAAAATTTACTATTAAATTTGGCCTAGCACTTAAGGAATTAATAGTATTGGATATTGTGAATCGAGACGTTAAGAATAAATGGGTTACTTTAACACCAATCGGACGTGCATTAGATATAGATGCATTAGATGTGGAAAATGATATTAGAAAAAAAGCGCAAGTTTATTGGAAAGCGAGACGAAAAAAGATAACTAAGAAAAAAACAAAGGCAGCTAATGTAGCAAAAAATGAAAAGAGATTGTTATGGAGAGCAACTGCAAACTTTAAAGAATCTGGTTTCTCTTGGTATCAACTTGAAGTTGGTGATATTGTTACATACAACTATGCAACTGAAAAGAACATAGAAATTGGAAGATTTGGCTTAGGATATAATAAAGATTCTGGAGAGGGATCTAATGAACCTGCGGGTTCCATAGTTTGTGTTTTTCAAATTGTTGATTATTTGATGTTACCTGATTCACAAACTAATAAAGCTGTGTTACGTTGTGTTCATAAATTTGATAACCCAATAAGTCTTTCTGAGATTAATAGTTGGTTTAATGATGGAAGTTCATTAAATCTTCAAGGTGGGCTTGCCTCAATTTCAGATACTCAAGCAGATATTATTATTAATAAATTTGAAAGTATTATACCTAAACTATCACCCTTTATAAAAAGTAGTAAAATATTTTTACCAATAGATCAAAGAGAACACCCACTACAAAGAGAACACCCACTACAAAGAGAACACCCACTACAGATAATGTTGTATGGTGCACCTGGTACTGGCAAAAGTTATAGGATAAGCTCTTTAATAAGACATAGTTATCCTAGCTACAATGAATATGATGATAACCCTTATGTTTTCCGTACTACTATTTATCGTGATTACTCTTACTTTGATTTTGTAGGTAATATTATGCCTGTAACAAAAGATGGAAAAATATCTTATGAATTTGTACCAGGAATTTTTACAACTGCTCTATTTGCTGCGTTAAGAAATCAAGATAGTGGTATAGATGTATATCTTATTTTAGAGGAAATGTCTCGTGGGGATATTGCTAGTATTTTTGGTGATATATTCCAGCTATTGGATCGGGATGATACTGGTAAAAGCATGTATGGTATTAACAATAAGTCTATTTATGAATACCTTATTTTGAATGGTGTTTTAAAGGCTGGATATAAGATTATTATTCCATCGAATTTACATATTATCGGTACAGTTAATACAAGTGATCAAAATGTTAATGTTATTGATACTGCGTTTAAACGAAGATTCGACTTTGAATATGTCGGAGTTGAACCTATTAAGTCAAATAATAATGACTACGTCAATAATTTTAGTATTAATTTTACAAGTGACAATCAGTATGAGTGGGTAAAACTATATCAAGCAATCAATCATGTTATCATAAATGATTTAGGATTAGCAGAAGACAAACAGCTCGGTCCTTTTTTCTTAAAGGATAAAGGTGATGATGACTTAAATAGAAAGCAAGTTGCCAATAAATTATTACATTATTTATGGCAGGATGTAGAGCGTGTTTCGTATACTAGTGGAAGCCTTTTTGCTGATGGTATAACATCTTTTAGTCAATTATATTATGCATTTGAAAAGCAAGAGAATATTTTAAGTAAATCTGTAATCGAGCAATACGGGAAGTTATGATATGGAAAAGGATGTATTGGACTATCACTTTGAAATTATTAATGATGGTGATTATTTGACAGAGTCTTTTTGTGATGATTGGGATATTTATCCATATTGTGATCGATATAATGAGAGGTTGATCTGTTCGTTTGTAGGGATGGTAGTGAAAGAATGTAATATTCTACTATCCTTTCCTAAGCACTATAATGTTGGTAAAGTCACTTCACGAGATGAGAAGTTATGGATATTACAATCGATGAAAGACATATTACATATTATAGAGCAAGATAGACAATTATATGGAGTTGAGCCTGGACAATTAACTGACACGATTCCTGTAGATTCATATCATCATATTCTTAGATATTATTTAGAGCTTGGATTATATCATCGTCAAATAAGGGATACCTCTAAAGGTTATAAAGGGCACATCAATTGGAATCAAACAATTAATTCAATTCGTCCTTTATTAAGTGATGGAAATTTTATATATTCTCCATTTATAGTTAACTGTGAATATGATGAGGCAATTTTTATTACTGAATGTATGGATTACGTATTATTTGATTTTTATAATTCCTTTCAATCTTTATTAGATGATATTCACCCTTATAAGCGTCAATTTTATAATCCTATTTTTGACGAGTACCATTTTTGTATCTCTAAATTACAAACATTAGTTGGTCGTTTTTTCAAGGATCATGAACGATTGTTATTGAATTCCTTGATAACATACTTTCAATGGAAAAGTAATCGTAGTAAATCCTCCAAATTTCTAACATTATATTTTGAATGGTTTTGGGAACGTATGGTACATTTGTATTTGTCTAATCATGTACTAATCACGGGTGATGATTATGAAATTACTACGGAGCTACAACCTACCAAGCTAAATATAATAAAACCAGACAATATGGATATCGAGCAACGTAAAAAAGATGAACGTAGTCGATTTTCGATACAGTTTGATCATTACTTAAAAATTGTAACTGGTAGAAGTCAACCATTAATCTTATTATTCGATTCTAAGTATTTTTCTAATGATGTGAATTCATTTAATTATAAGCAAGCGTTTTATTACTATTATTTGCGTGGTAAATATAAAAATGCCATTATTAGAAATGCTTTAATTATACCTACATCAGGTAAAAGGGAAACTGTAGTACACGTTGATAGACAACACATTGATGGTCTATATATTCGTGAAGAATATATAAATCTTAAAGCTGTAATCAGTGATTATAAGAAATTATTTTCAAGTTAGTTGTCCTTGAAAATATTGTAGTTATAAATTAGGTTAAATAAGCTCTTGTATTTTTTAGTCAAATTTAGATGTATAAAGTTAAAACAGGAAAAGAAATCCTTCGATTCCTTTCCCTATTTAGATATGATATAATTTATATCAAAGTGAGGCATAAATGGTTTGGTCGCCAGACTTCGCCTCTAGAATTTAATGTTGAAGAAACGGTCTGACTTCTATGTCGGGCCTTTTTTCATATCACGATTAGAAAGCTAGCTTTTGCTAGAGGACAATCACTTTGCTGCCATGATAATGGTCGCTACAAGTATGCTAAAGGAAATCATTAACGATAACACTTTGTATGTACTCATATTGATCACCGCCAATCTCTAGAAGATTAGCAAAGGCTGGACCCATTTAGAGGCCTCAAGTTCAATATAGTGCTGTCAATTATAATAGTAAATAGATTAGAGGTTCCTAATAGTCACCTAGGTGACCAATAGGAACCTCTTTCGTTTTGTAATTATTTTTATCGATATTTTCTTATTATGTTACAATACAGTTAATATTACTATTTTATGGAGAGATGTATATGTTAAAACGATTATTACTAAGTGTTGTAATATTAAGCGCTGTTAGTGTTTCAAGTTATGCTGTTGATGTGAATCTTCCTGGTGCAGATCCAAGTATTCCTAAGGATGTGTATGTACAGGGGGTATATAGTACTGAAAAGATTAAGAATGCTTATGATGTAGAAACCAGAAAGATAATAGATTCGATTATATCGAAAAAGGGAATACCTAAAGGGTTTGGTACTGCTGTTAATGATGATGAAGTTGAATCCTTTAAAAATGATTTATATTCTATCAAGCGTCGTCAATTTGACGGTAATACAATTGTGAATTTACATAATAATGATGGTGGACTATCAGTTACACTTCCATTTAGTGCAATACAGAAAGAGGCTATAACTGATTTTCCTAATTCAAATGCTCATTATTTAGTAGAATCCCCAATGATTGCTGCAGGTATTATTGAAAATAAAACACCAAACACTACTGAAAAAATTGATGTGGTTTATCAATATGACGGCTTAAGTAAAAGTTCTTTGAGAAAGACAACGCTCAGAGGGGCTGTTGAGATGGAGATTATTGGTTTAAAATTTGAGCTGAGTAAACATCCAAATCAAGAGTATAATGTTATCCTTTATCCGCGTGCAACGAAGCTAGTTACATCCAATGATATTAATACAATAATAGCTAACTATATATTGCCTTCAATTCACTCCCTTCAAGAGTTAGATGACTATAGCAAGGTTGAGACATATAAAACGTATTCCTTTAGAGTACCTAAAACAGCTGTAAAAGATAAAAAGCTAAATGAAAGAGTAGACGGTGTAACCTTTACAATTGATAAAGATACTAATCAACAGATTCGTATTGAACCTAATAATGAATCTGAAAAAGGATTATTTAGTACAGTTGATGAGATTCGTATATTAAACAACATTGATAATAAGTCAGCAGAGCTTTTTGGAAGTCCTGGAGCAAAAATGATAACTAAGGGGCTCCATACTTATGTTTGGAATGATGGCATACCAGGATTATTACTTGATCTTGAACTAGATAATCAACAGGGGATATTGATGTTTATAACTTATGATGAAAACTATAAGTATGTAAATACAATCCAATACCCGCTAGATAAAGGTGTATATAGTAAAGCACAATTACGTATATTAATTACTGATGTAAAATTATCATCTACTGATAATCTATATGCAGGTGATGTTTGGATTATTTAGTTAAAACTGTCTATAAATGAAATAGGGAAAGAAATCCTTGGATTTCTTTCCCTGTTTAGATATGATATAATTTATATCAAAGTGAGGCATAAATGGTTTC
>OCPN01000239.1_pt1 | contig 21727 bp, 16 predicted proteins | sample 1476971 | NCBI WGS metagenome assembly OCPN01 (sample SAMEA2580251, study PRJEB22360) | human gut metagenome | biome: human gut; feature: human-associated habitat; material: faeces | place: Denmark | collected 2008/2010
CGCGTCCGAGCCGCTGCCGGTGGTGTTGGAGGTGATGGTGATCGAGCCTTCGTTAGCGGTGAGGCTCTGGCCGTTGACCTTCACGCCGGTCAGTTCGGTAGGATCTGCGGTGGCTGAGCCGGAGGCGCTTGCGTTTGCCTGAGCTGCTGCCGCCTCGTAGGCGGTGGTGTCTTCGATTTCGGTGTGCTCTGCCAGGTAGCGGTTGTATGCCCAGCCTGCGCCGCCGCCAACTACTGCGAGTGCGCCGAGGCCGCCGCCGATGAAAATTCGACGGGTGAGCTTCTTCTTGGCTAGCTTCTGCTCTGCGGCGGTTTGCGCTGCGTTAGCTTGTTCTGCTGCGGTCTGGGTGGCCTGGTCAATGTTCTGAGTCATGTTCTGTTCGTTGTTCATGTCTCTAGAATGCCGGGCTATTCTCTGTGCCAGGCATGACTAAGCTGTGCAGAAGCTATGTATGCTTATTCATTTCAAACTTTTTTATTACTGAATATGCTCTATTACCAGATGTAGCTATGCGTACATATGTATAAACATGTGTATTGGCTTTATGCTCCGCACAGTTAAGACCCCCATGGGTAACCCCTCCTCGCGCCTCCGTCTGAGGGCAGCCTGCCCTCGCGCACACGCCTGAGTACCTCCGTCTGGGTGCATCCACGCAAACTGCGGGCACGAAAAAACCGGCTGAGCACCCCGTGCGGGGCCTCAAGCCGGTTCATCATCTATGAAATACGCTCGGTCGATATGCACCGAATCATTCCGCGTATTCTTTATGCCTCATCCTCGTAGGACGCGTACTTTTCTGCGTATGCCGAGTAGTCGTCCTCGTCGTCATAGCGACGGCGGGACGAATCGGAGGACTTCGTTTTCTTCGCACTGCTGAGCTCGCGCTCGAGTGCGCTGTAGTCGGTCTCGGGGCTGAAGTACTTCATCTCCCGAGCCTGCCTTGTTGCTTTAGCCTTCTGACGGCCGCGCCCCATGGCGTGACCCCCTCTTTCATCCTGTCCGAGGCGAACAGCACGCGCGGCGCATCGCTCTCGGATCGTTCAACAGTCTTTACTACACTATAGAGTACCCTGTTTCAGCCCTGAATGTCTCGCTGGACGGCACCTATTTTGCGTATCAGAGCACTTCTTCGCACCGGAACAACCGTTTTATTTTGCACCCGCAGCTTTTTTACCCCAGCCGCCACACTCCCTATATAACACGTAGCCCCGCACCGGATATATCACTATATCCGATGCGGGGCGAGTGTCTCTGCCTCCGGCTCACTCACAAGACCGGGTTCAGAGAGGGTACCGTGCAGGTCATGACATCCCGCACGGGGTCTAAGGGAGAGCCCCCTGCCGCTGAGCCTGCGGCGAAGGAGCTGCTAGCTTGCGGTAAAGGAGCCCAGCGAGGTGGCGTTAGAAGCCAGGGTGGTGCTGGAGGCATCCACGCTATCGGTGGTGGTGTACACGGTGTAGCTCTCGCCCTTGGTGATCTTGGAACTGGAGACCAGGATCAGTGCGGTGCTGGAGTTAGTCACCTTGTAGTTCGCCACCACGTTACCGGAGGAGTCGGTCACCTGTACGGTGGTGCCTGCGCTCAGGTTCGATACGTTGCTGATCTTCACGTAGCCACTGGTGGAGTTGGTCGAGGGCGCCTCGAACATGTCACCGGAGTTACCCGCGGCCACGGTCGTGCCGTTGAGCAGCAGGTCGCCGTTGGTGTCCAGGGATGCGTTACCGCCGGTGAAGGGACCGTTCACGATCAGGGTGCCACCGGAGAGGGTTGCCGTACCGTTGGAGTCGATGCCGTCGCCGTTCGTGTTCACGGTGACGGTACCGCCGGTGATGTTGATGGTTGCATCGACCACCTCGAAGGTGCCGTGGCCACCACCCATGCCGCCACCTGCGCCACCGCCAGCCGGGGGCTGGCCCATGGTGCCCGAGGGAGCCTGACCGCCACCTGCCGGTGCCTGACCTGCACTACCGCTGGGCGCCTGGGGTGCAGAGTTCTGGCCACCCTGCGCGCTCTGCTTAGTCGAGGTTGCAGTAGTCGACTCAGTGCTGGTCGAGGTGGTGCTGTACGAGGCGTTGATACCGTCATCGGAGCTGGTCACGTTCACGGTGCCGTCCAGGATGTTGATGTACTGCGCCTCAATACCCTCGTTCGCCTTGGTAATGTTCAGGGTACCGCCGGAGATTTCAAGCACGCGCTCAGCCTTGAAACCGTCATCACCTGCAGAGATGTTCACGGTACCGCCGCTCAGGCGTACCCAGCCGCGGTTGCCGTCGGTGTCGTTAGTTGCCTTGATGCCGTCCTTGGTTGCGGTCACGGTGATGGTGCCGTCCAGGATATCGACGTAGTCCTTACCCTTGATGCCGGTGTTTGCCGCGTTCACTTCCAGGGTGCCGGAGGCAATGACCAGGCCGTCAGAGGTGTGGATACCCTCTTCGTACTTACCTTCAACCTTCAGGGTGCCTTCGCCCGCCAGGGTCAGGTCGCTCTTGGAGTAGATAGCTGCGTCGGGGCTGCCGCTGGCGGTATCCGAGTAGGAGGAGCCGTCAGAGACGGTGTTGGTGGTACCCGAGGCGGTGTAGATAACGACCTCGTCCGCCTCAACAACGTTGATAGCTGCACCGGTGGAGTTGGTGATCGTCGCGTTGTTCAGGATCAGGCGGACCATGTCGCTGTCGGCTGCCTCAACCTTAATCTGGCCCTCGTAGGTGCCGGTGAGCTTGTAGTTGCCCGCCTTGGTGATGGTGATGACGCCGTCGCTGACGGTCACGCCGTCGGTCGCGGTCGGGTTAGAAAGATCGATAGTAACTTCGCTGGAGGAGTCCCAGGTGACGTCCTTCGCGGAGTAGTGGGTGTCCTCGGCGAGCTTCGCGCCGCTCTTCACGTCGGTAGAGAAAGAGTCTGCCACCTTCGACGTGGTGTCCGAAGTGCTCGAAGCGGAGGTGCTGGTTGCACTCGAAGCGCTGGCATTCGATGCCGAGGTTGCCGAGCAGCCGGTCAACGCCAGGGCTGCCAGGAGGGTAATGGAGGTTGCGCTCTTAATCATATTGCTCTTTTTCACGGGTTTTCCTTTGTGTTTGGGTGACTACTCGCGTAGAGCCAGCGCCACAGGGGTAAGACGTATGTGAAATGTGAATATGTGTGAGAGCGGTTATTGCCTGTGTGGGGCGAATACAGCCGATATTGTGCTTAGTTCGGGGATTAGATTCGTTCGGGGTTAGATTCGGGATTCAGCGGGTTAGGGGCTGGGGGTGCGGGTAAGGTAGGTGCTCTACCCTACCCGCGCATCCCAGATTGCCGTTTTAGGCAGGTTGCTATTTTAGGCGGCTGCGAAACGCTCGGTCAGCAGCTTCTGGTAATCCTCTTCGGTCATGTCATCCACGTTCAGGCGGGTGCCCTCAACCGGTTCCAGGTGCATCCAGTTCTTCAGGGTTTCTTCCCACTTGTTGCTTGCCAGCTGCGGGTTCAGCGCCGCCATACCGGTTGCAAACTTGGAAATCTTCGCGGGGGTGATGCCCGCATCCCAGAGGTGCTGGTCTGCCACGGAGGGCTCCACGCCGGACTTGGTTTCGATGATGACCGCGTTCGGCAGGCCGTAGGTGGTGCCGACCAGGTTGCCGTGGAAGTTACGGTAGTTCACGCCCGCCATGAGGATGTTCTCGGAGAGAGGGGTCCAGGTCAGGGCGTTATCTACGGTCATACGGGAGGCGACCGGGTTCTTCTCGCTCTGCGGCAGGAAGACCGTGGTACGGCGGTAGCCGGTGGTCAGAACCGCCTCGAGCTTGTGCACGGGGCCGGCGAGGATATCGCCGAGTGCTGCGGTGATGTACTCGTGACCTTCCGCGGTGAGCTGATCGCGGTTCTCGAAGGTGTACGGGATACGCTTCTTGACGGTCATATCCTGCTCACCGTCGGTCTTGACCTCCAGGAAGGTCAGCTCCGAGTCCAGGTAGCTACGGGTACGGATCTTGAAGGTGTCCTCGCGGCTGTAGGCTGCCGAGTGGTAGCTCTGCATCTGCGGGGTGTCGAAGTAGACCGAGTCGTAGGCGAAGTCGCGCTGGCCATCGATTTCCATCACGGAGGCGTCTGCGTCGAGCGTGGAGAGTACCTTGGCGGCGGTTTCTGCGTCGACAATGTACTTGCGGTCCACGCGGGTCTGCATGGCTGCCTTCTCGTTCATGGCTTCGAGGCTGATGCTCTTCCACTCTGCGGGGATGATGTTTGCGGCTGCGTTAGTCATGGGTCTTCGTCCTTCTAAGGTGCCGTCCCTGCGTGCTGTGCGCTGGGGCGGCGTGTCGTGGGTATCGGAGATGTTTGTGCAGTTGGAGTGAATCGGAGGCTTTTATGCCGGCTGGTTTTACTTGCCCACCGGGGTACGCTGGAGCGGAACCATCCGGGTGTCCAGGGTGGTGTGCGCCTCGGCGGTGGGAACCTGAGGTGCTGCCGGGTAAGCCGCAGGAGCCTGCGATGCTACTGTCTGAGCGGCTACAGGCTGAGCCGCCTCCACTGCCGCGGGGGTGCCGCCCTCGGGGGTTTCCTTGGGCTGGTAGGTGACGGTGGCGCGGGTCAGGTTGTTCACCATATCCAGCTCGGTAATCTTCGCCGAGGTGACGGTGTAACCCAGGCGAGCGCTCAGGTATGCCTTGAGCTCTTCCTCGTCGCTGATCGCACGATCGGCGGTGACGGTCTGAGTCTGATCGGTAGAGACCGGGGTGCTGCGCGAGTCGAGAATCGCGATGAGGCCGACCAGGGTAGCCATGAGGCCGAAGGCGATGTACGCCGGGCTAATGTTCACACCTGCGATCATGCCGACCGAGAGGGCTACGAAGTAGTAACCCACCTCACGCTGGCTCAGGGCGGTGGAACGCAATCGGATAATCGACAGGACACCGAAGAGGCCCATACCCATAGCGGATGCGTTCGATCCGGCGGATACCAGCGCCACCGAGACGGTGAAGATGCCGGCGTTGATGACCGCGTAGGAAATCATCAGTTCGCGGTTGCGGTGCCGCACCATGTAGAGGGTGCAGAGAGCTGCGATGGCTATGGCATCGGCAATCGCCATGGTCAGAATAGTCATTGGGTGCTCCAGATATCGTGTCGTGATGTTCGCTTAGCTCTAGCTGTCTGTTCTTCAGCTTCGGGCTGTGCGTTCTTTGTAGTATCTAGATTCCCGTGCAAGCCTGTGTTTACCCTGTGCTCGCCTTAACTTAGAGATAAGTGTTAGAAGTCTCTAGTAAATCTGCTGGTCAGATACACTAGAGGCTATTATTTTTTCCTCTCTCCACTACGTTTTCTGCATCTTCTGCGGTGTCAAAAGGCACAAAAAAATGGGCCCCCTCCGATATGGAGGGAGCCCATAAAAGCAGCTAAAAACTTAGCGACTAGGCGTTATTATGCCTTCTTGCGCATGCGGGTTGCCACGATGGTCGCGCCACCAGCACCCAGAGCAATCAGACCCAGACCAGCAGCGGTCATCGCGTCGGATGCACCGGTCTTAGCCAGGGAAGAAGAGCTCTTGGAGGATGCGTTAGTAGCATTCTCGTAGTCAACCGGCCATTCGCAACCGATGCCGTCGTGGTCAGCATCGAACTTCTCGCGGAAGTCCGGGTGATCCTTGCTAATCGGTGCCAGGCCTGCAGCCTCAACGTCGGCGCAGTTCTGGAAACGGTGGCTCTCGGTAGCGTCACCAGAGTTCTGACCAGCGGAGAGGTTGTTAATAGAGGTCTGACCGCCAGAGTTCTGACCACCGTTGCTCTGGTTATCTACAGAGTTAGAGTTCTCGTAGTCAGCGGGCTGCTCGCAGCCGACGCCGTCGTGGTCAGCATCGAACTTCTCGCGGAAGTCCGGGTGACCCTTGCGGATCGGTGCTTCGCCTGCAGCCTCAACGTCGGCGCAGTTCTGGAAGCGGAAGCTCTCGGAAGGCTGGGGAGCCGGAGCCGCGTTCTCGTCAGCGGGCTTGGAGGAGTCCTCGGCGGGCTTCTGGTCCTCAGCGGGCTTGGTTTCCTTAGCTTCCTCAACTGCGGGTGCGGAGGTCTCATCAGCAGGCTTGGGAGCCTCGGTGGTCGGAGCCGGGGTCGAGTCCTCGGAGGGAGCCGGAGTCGGGTCCTCGGAGGGAGCCGGGGTGGGCTCTTCGCTAGGTGCGGGAGCGGGCTGCTCTGCAACCTTAATGGTCACGGTAGCTGCCTTACCGCCGCGGGGAACGTCACCGTCCTTCAGGGAGCCGGACAGCAGGTAAATGTCGACAGAAACGCTGCCGTGCAGCTCTGCCTGCCAGGGAATGGTAACGGAGAAGGTACCATCGCTATCAGCGTGGATTTCCAGGTAGTCCTGGCCGTCAATCTTAACGGCACCCTTGTTCAGCTTCAGCGCCAGAACGGAACCGGAGGTACCATCAGCGGTCTTGAAGCCCTCGCCACCAATGTTCAGACCCTGACCCTCAACCCATACGTCGGGGGCGATGAACTGTGCAGAGTCTGCGTAGGTGTGGACAACCTGAGGTGCGCCTTCAACAGCGAAGGTTGCGGGGACGGAAGTAGCAACGAGGCCACAGCCGATGAGTGCGGTGGCGCCGATGCGTGCAATATTGTTTCGAATGTTCATGCCCCCCATTCTAACGAGCGAAGCTTAGGATACCGGCACCCAAGACGTCAATTTATTATGACCTAACTCACAAAACATATTTTTCTTGAAGGTTTCTTGAAGGCATGGTTGAACGATATAAGCCTTTTACACCGCCGTGCACACCCAAACTCTCAACCCCACATTGAAGAAACTAGCAAGTACATACCCCATCCCATCAGCACACCCCAACAGCAAAAACCACCCCGTTAAACGCGAAAATCCCCTCCGCCCGAACGCTCAAAAGCATTCAGGGGAAGGGACCCTCACGTACCACCGCACCGGCGGCGGCAACAGTTCTTAGGAGTTCTTGCGCTTACGCACAGCGGTCACGCCAGCAACACCCAGACCCAAAGCTACAAGACCCATACCAGCAATGGTGAAGGCGTTAGAAGCACCGGTGTTAGCCAGGGAAGAGCGCTGAGCACGGCTCGAAGTGTAGCTGCTCGAAGAGGAGGAGTCGCCGCCCAGGTTATCCAGGCTGCCAGAGTTGCGGGACGAAGAACCCGAGGAGTCGTTGGAGGAGGAACCGTCGGTCACCTCACTGTTAATGACCTCGCAACCCAGGCCGTTACCGTCGTTATCAAACTTCTTGCGGAAGTCCGGGTGGCTTTCGTGCATGGGCGCCAAGCCAGCGGCCGCAACCTCTGCACAGTTCGCGAAGCGAGTGCTCTCAGCCGAAGCGGTCACCTGCTCGGTAGCGGAGGTGGAATCACCCAGCTGATCCTTCGCCTCGTTCGCAACGGCTGCGTTCTGATCAGCAGAAGCCGAAGCGGAGGGGGTAGCCACCACAGAAGCCGATGCGGTAGCCGAGGGGCTCACCGAAGCGGTGGCGGAAGCCTTCTCCTCGGCGCGGTCCTTAATCTTTGCATCCACGGAGGCAACAACCTCATCAGCGGCAGTAGCCGAAGCAGTCGCAGAAGCGGAGGGGGTTACAGATGCGGAGGGGGTAGCCACCACGGAAGCGGTTGCCGAAGCAGTCGCAGAAGCAGATGCGGAGGGAGTTGCTTCCTGAACGGAACGAGCCTGAATCTTCACGGTGGCTGCCTTGCCGCCGCGAGCGGTGTCGTTGTCCTTCAGGGAGCCGGAGAGCAGGTAGACGTCCACGGAGATACGCTCATCCAGGTCGTCCTGCCAGGGAATGGAAACGGAGAAGTTGCCCTTCTCATCAGCCTGAACTTCCAGGTAGTCCTTGCCGTCAATCTTGACGGTACCCTTGTTCAGCTTGATAGCGATGGTGGAGCCGGAGGTGCCGTCCTGGGTCAGGAAGCCTTCGCCGGTAATCTTCAGGGTTTCACCCTTGTACCAAACCTCAGAAATGTGGGAAGTAGCCTTGTCGGAGTAGACGTGAGTGACGGACTCTTCGCCGTTCTGAGCGAAAGTTGCGGGGATTGCGGTAACCACCAGGCCGCAACCAATCAGGGCGGTGGCACCGAAGCGAGTGATAGTGTGTCGAATGTCCATCCCATCATTTTATCCTCGCGTAATGGGTGTATCCGCCTGTCCAGGGGCTATTTAAAATGAATTACGCCACAAAGTAGCACTTTCGTGCAGTTAATGACGGGCCAACTACAGGTCAGTGCACGCGCGGCAAAATTCGCCGGGCGCCAGCGTTACCCAGTCGTGCCGGCGCCACCTAGTTGTGCCAGTGCTACTTAGTCGTCAATCTCGTCAAGCATGAGCTCCAGCGCCTCACCCACGCCGCTACGCCACAGGTAGGTTGCCTTCGCATCGGCGCGTCCCGGACCTCCGTTAATGATGGCGACCGGTTTGCCGGCGCGCAGAGCCTCCAGCACAATCTTGTAGCTGCTCATGACCGCTACCGAGGAGCCGACCACCAGCAGCGCCGAACACTCGGCGAGCATGGCATCCTTGAGCGCTTTGCGTTCGGCGGGCACGGATTCGCCAAAGTACACCACGTCCGGCTTGAGGCGGGTCGAACCGCAGGCGAGGCAGGGCACCATCTGAAAATCGCGGATGTAGCGGTCGTCCAGTTCCACGTCACCGTCGGGGTTCACGCGCAGGTCTTCGTCTTCAAGGCGCGCCAGGTAGCCGGGGTTCGCCGCATCCAGGCGCGTATCGAGGCTTTCGCGCCCCTCATCCTGACCGCAGTCCAGGCACACAATACGCGACAGGTCACCGTGCAGCGCCAGCAGATTAGAGCTTCCGGCACGGGCGTGCAGACCGTCCACATTCTGCGTAATCACACCACTCACGGCACCCAGCTGCTCCAGCTCGGCGAGCGCATAGTGGGCGCGGTTCGGTTCGGCGCGGCGCATGCGGCGCCAACCCACGTAGGAGCGCGCCCAGTAGCGTTGGCGGGCGGCGTCATCGTAGCGGAATTCCTGGTAGGTCATGGGGCGGTGATCGTGCAGGGAACCGCCGGGTCCGCGGTAGTCGGGGATGCCGGATTCGGTGCTTACTCCCGCGCCGGTGAGCACGAGAACCTTACCCGCCTTGAGTAGCTCGGCAATACCCGCGGAGGCGTATTCTTCGTCGTGCGGGGTGGCGTTCTCAGAGACAACGCGCTGAATCGAGCGGATTGCGGCACGGTGCACGGAGGCGATTTCTTCGCGCTGCTCACCTGCGGCGGCGAAGTTCTGGTGGTCAGCCCAGCGGTCCATTCTTCTCCTCAATGCTCTGTGTACTAGTGCGGTTCAGCGCGGTTCTAGCGCGTTAAACGGCTGTGGGGCGCCCCCTTTCGAGGGTACCCCACAGCCTATTTCTTATGGTTTCGAATGTGCAAACTCAGCCACAGGCTAAGTCCGCCCAGCCAACCGGTTGAGCTTAGTTCTCAGCCTTCTGCTCACGCTCGGAGGTCACCGACAGGCCGTCGCTGGCAACGTCCGGGTTCACGTCCACGGTCACGGTGTCGCCGTCGTGGATTGCACCGGAGAGGATGCCTCGAGCCAGGCGGTCGCCAATCTCGCGCTGTACCAGGCGGCGCAGCGGGCGGGCACCGAATGCCGGGTCGTAGCCGGTCTTACCCAGCCACTCCAGAGCGGCGGGGGTGACGTTCAGGGTGAGGCGGCGGTCCTCCAGACGCTTAGCCATGCTCTTGATCTGCAGGCCCACAATCTGGCCCAGGTTCTCAGCCGACAGGGGCTGGAACATGATGATGTCGTCCAGTCGGTTGAGGAACTCGGGGCGGAATGCCTGGTGCACAACCTCCAGCGCCTTCTCGGAGCGCTCGTCGAAGGGCAGGTCCTGGTTGACCAGGTACTGCGAACCGAGGTTCGAGGTCAGGATCAGGATGACGTTGCGGAAGTCCACGGTGCGGCCCTGGCCGTCGGTCAGGCGGCCGTCATCGAGTACCTGCAGCAGGATGTCGAAGACCTCGGGGTGTGCCTTCTCGACCTCGTCGAGCAGGACCACCGAGTAGGGGCGACGGCGTACAGCCTCGGTCAGCTGACCGCCCTCTTCGTGGCCGACGTATCCGGGAGGGGCACCGACCAGGCGGGACACGGTGTGCTTCTCGGAGTACTCGCTCATGTCGATACGCACCAGGGCACGCTCGTCATCGAACTGGAACTCAGCCAGTGCCTTAGCCAGCTCGGTCTTACCAACACCGGTCGGGCCCAGGAACAGGAAGGAACCAATCGGGCGGTTCGGGTCGGAAATACCGGCGCGGGCGCGGCGCACAGCGTCAGAGACAGCGACCACTGCGGCTTCCTGGCCGATAAGGCGGGCACCGATGCGCTTCTCCATTTCGAGCAGCTTCTCGGACTCGCCCTGCATCATGCGACCTGCGGGAATGCCGGTCCAGGAGGAGATCACCTCGGCAATATCGTCCGCGGTAACCTCTTCGGAGACCATGGACTCGCTCTTGGCGGTGTCCTCGGCGCGCTGTGCTTCTTCCAGCTCAGCCTGCTTCGCGGGAATTTCACCGTAGAGCAGGCGAGATGCCTCGGCGAGGTTACCCTCGCGCTGTGCAACCTCTGCGCGGGAGCGCAGCTCGTCAATCTCAGTCTTGAGGTCACCCACGCGGTTCAGGTTCGCCTTCTCGGCTTCCCAACGGGCGTTGAGGGAGTCGAGCTGTTCCTTCTTGTCTGCCATATCCTTGCGCAGCGCTTCCAGACGCTCCACGGATGCGGGGTCGGTTTCGCCGGCAAGTGCCAGTTCCTCCATGGTGAGGCGGTCCACGGCGCGGCGCAGCTGGTCGATTTCCTCCGGTGCGGAGTCAATTTCCATGCGCAGGCGGGATGCTGCCTCATCAATCAGGTCAATTGCCTTGTCCGGCAGCTGACGGGAGGGAATGTAGCGGTTAGACAGGGTTGCTGCGGCAACCAGCGCGGAGTCAGCAATCTGCACCTTGTGGTGTGCCTCGTAGCGTTCCTTCAGACCGCGCAGAATACCGATGGTGTCATCTACGCTGGGCTCGCCCACGTACACCTGCTGGAAGCGGCGCTCCAGGGCGGGGTCCTTCTCGATGTTCTCGCGGTACTCGTCGAGGGTGGTGGCACCGATCAGGCGCAACTCGCCTCGGGCGAGCATGGGCTTGAGCATGTTGCCTGCGTCCATGGAGCCTTCGGATGCGCCAGCACCGACAACGGTGTGAATCTCGTCGATGAAGGTCACAATCTGACCCTCGGACTTCTTGATTTCTTCGAGGACTGCCTTCAGGCGTTCCTCGAATTCACCGCGGTACTTTGCGCCTGCGACCATGGAGCCCAGGTCCAGGCTAATCAGGGTCTTGCCGCGCAGGGATTCGGGCACGTCGCCGGAAACCATGCGCTGTGCCAGGCCTTCCACGACGGCGGTCTTACCGACGCCGGGCTCACCAATCAGCACGGGGTTGTTCTTGGTGCGGCGGGAAAGCACCTGCACCACGCGTCGAATCTCGGAGTCACGGCCGATGACCGGGTCAAGCTTGCCTGCGCGAGCAATGGCGGTCAGGTCGGTGCCGTACTTTTCGAGTGCCTGGAAGGTGCCTTCGGGGTCGGGGGTGTCCACGGTGCGGTCTCCTCGGACGTTGGGGATGGTCTGTGCGATGAGCTCTGCGGTAGCGCCGAGCTTGTGCATTGCGGTTGCGGTGCTATCGGTTCCGCTGGCAATGCCCAGCAGAATCATTTCGGTAGAAACGTAGGTATCTCCGAAGCCCTGGGCGCGGGTCTGTGCCGCCTGCAGAGCGGAAAGCGCGGCACGGCTGAGGGAGGCATTCTGCACGGAGGCACCGGATGCCTTGGGCAGCTTCTTGATTTCGGCGGATGCCGCCTCGGAGATAGCGTCCACATCCAGGCCAGCAGCCTTGAGGACTGCTACGGCGACGCCTTCGCGCTGGTCCATGAGGGCCTTGAGGATGTGCGCGGTTTCAATAGTGGGGTTACCGGCGGTTTGAGCATTAGTATTTGCCGCCGAGATGACTTCTTGACTCTTGGTGGTGAACTTGTTGTCCATGATGTTCCTTTCGCATTTCGAGGGGCTTATCCTATGCGCCCCTGCATTACATAACTTGAGTCTACTCCACTCAATTATGTTTCGCAAGCCTCCTGCAAAAAAATTTTCATATTTTTCACCCCACCTCACACCCCTGACCCCCAAACAAAAGCCCCAGACAAAAGCCCCAGTCAAAACCGCATTGTTATACTGACCGGACTGGGTACTTGCGAGGCTGGGCGCTTGCGGGCTCCCGCAACAATCACAGTCACGAATGGGGACCCACATGAAAATACTGGTTCTAGGTGCAACCGGCCGCACCGGTTACCTCTTCACCCGCAAAGCCCTAGAGGAGGGGCACACCGTCACCGCCTACGTGCGCAACCCCGACAAGGCGCTAACACTTTTGGGGGCGCACCAAAATCTCACTATCGTTCCGGGAGCCCTGAACGATGCCGAGCAGCTCGCCGCAGCATCCTCCGGGCAGGACGTCATGGTGAGCGTCCTGGGGCAGAAAGCCACGGTGCGAGAGTTTCTCTCCTCCACGTTCATGCAGGAGCGTCTGCCCCTCATCATGGAGGCGGTCACGGGCGCAGGCGTAAAGCATTGCGTTCTGATGAGCGCCTACGGTGTGGGCGATACGGTACGGACCGCGTCCCTGCCCATGCGCCTGGTATGCAAGGTCATCATGCGCAGCATTTTTACCGACAAGGTTAAGGCGGACGCCCTGGTTGCCGAATATCAGCCGTATATTTCGCATGCACATCCGGGCAGGCTGACCGACAAGCCAGGTAAGGGCGGGGTGAAGGTGTTTGATATGGCGAGCGTCGAGCGAACTCCGGGCATTCCGACGATTGCCCGTGAAGACGTCGCCGATGCGCTGCTCACTATCGCCAAGAACCCCCAGAACGCGGGCACAGATTTTTTGGTGACGATTGGGGACGTTGCCCTACGCTCGCGCCAGAAATAAACCGGTAGGCTTAATGACATGACGACTACGAACACCTTCCCCGCCGCCATTCTCTTCGACCACGACGGAACCCTCGTCGATACCGAACCCGTATGGGCTGCCGCAAAGGTTGCTCTCACCGCAGAATTTGGCGGCACCTGGACCGAGCAGGACACCCTCGACTGCCTGGGCCTATCCATGCAGTTCACCCTGGATCGCCTGCGCGAGCGCGGCGTAAACCTGCCAGACGAGGAGATTAACGATCGACTGGTGGCGAAGGTGCACGAAACCCTGGCGCAGCAGCCGGTCGAATTCCTGCCCGGCATTGAGCGCTTCCTCTCGGAGGTTCGCGACGCGCAGATTCCGGCGGCAGTCGTCACGAATGCGACCACTTCCGTGGCTCGCCGCACCGCGGATGCGGCACCCGAGGGCACGTTCTCGGTGGTTATTGGCAATGATGAGACCACCCACCCCAAGCCGAACCCGCAGCCCTATCTTTTGGCGGCGGAGCGTCTGGGTGTTGACCCGACTCAGTGCGTGGCTCTCGAGGATTCCCCTTCGGGCGTGCGCAGTGCAACCGCGGCGGGTATGCGGGTCATTGTTGTGCCGGGCGAGCTGCAGGTTCCGGCGGAGCTGGGCACCACGCGCCTCAAGCATGAGGAGCTGACCCTGGAGGCGGTTCGCGCGCTGGCGTAGCCGCTTGGTTCGCACGCTGGAAGCTCTGCAGAAAGGCCGGAAGCTCTGTAGAAAAACTGAATACGCTTCACCATAAAGGGTGGGATGCGCGATATGAGATACCGCGCGTCCCACCCTTTGTGCGTGCTTGGGCGGTGAGCCACGCGGGCATTTGGGGCTGACACGTTTAAGCAGCGCCTTTTGAACAGGGGCTTTTAAGTGCGGCGCGACACATAGATGACAATTTATTACGAATTACTCAAAATAACCTTGACAGCGGTTTCTTAAAATGATTTACTCATAATAACGATTCGGCGGGGCACTCAAACCCCACCGAACCACAAACATCACAGCATCATGAAGGAGACCATCATGGCATTCGCAAACTACACCGCACCCGGCCTGACTCTCGAAGAAGGCAAGGGCATTTCCGAGGTTCTCCAGGCACGTCTGCACGACCTGAACGACCTGCACCTGCTGCTGAAGCACGCTCACTGGAACGTGACCGGCCCCGGCTTCATCGCGGTTCACGAAATGATTGACCCCCAGGTCGACACCGTCCGCGAGTTCGTCGACGCCATCGCAGAGCGCATGGCAACCCTGGGCGCAACCCCCAACGGCCTGGCTGGCGCACTGGTCGCACAGCGCACCGTCGAGGACTACCCCGTCGGCCGCGCACGCGTTGCTGACCACCTGCACGCCCTGAACGACGTGTACACCCGTGTGATCAAGGATCACCGTAAGGCAATTGCTTTTGCCGGCGAGTCCGACCCCGTCACCGAGGACCTGCTGATCGGTCAGACCGCTGAGCTGGAGAAGTTCCAGTGGTTCATCCGCGCATTCCTGGAGAACGGCGAAGGCAACATCTAAGCCACAAATAGTGCGGGCACAACATAGCCCACCGCTTTAGATACCGGGCGGGTGCGCTCTCCTTGACGGAGGGTGCACCCGCCCGATTTTGTGCTATTTCGGCGCCTTCTCCCGACGTTTCACCTCGCCCGCGGGGTACTCTAGAGTACTACCCTAGAGTACGTTGAGGCGAACATATTTATCGGGTTAGGCCGTCCTAGATTTTCTGTTCGGAGTGCTCTAGAGTGGTTCACTGTTCATGACAGAGCACACAGACATGAACGCATCATCAGGCGCAGGGAACCCACCCTGCACGCACGGCACCCGTGGAAAGGGAACTATGAGCACGCACGCCCAGCACGAGCACGGCGAAGAAACCGAGAAGCTTCAGCAAGAAAACGCCGCTACCGAAGCTTCGCAGGCCACCCGCCATAGCGCCGTCACCTCCCCCTCCCCCACGCAGATTAAGCGTTGGCGCCGCTACCTGGCTGATGAAGAGTCGGAGGCGCGCATCTACCGCTACCTGGCTCGCCGCGCCGAGGGCACCGACCGCGAAATCTTGCTGCAGGTTGCTGAGGCGGAGAAGCGTCACCAGCAGCATTGGCGTGACATGCTCGGCGAGCACGCGAATGTGCACGTGCGCCCGTCCCTGCAATCTCAGCTACTGCAGTTCTTGGCGAAGAACTTCGGTTCGGTGTTTATTCTGGCGATGGCTCAGCGCGCCGAGTCCCGTTCCCCTTACGCTGAGGATCCGGACGCTACCGAGGAAATGGCGGCTGACGAGGCGATTCACGAGGAGATTATTCGTGCCCTGGCGACCAGTGGCAGGGAGAAGCTTTCGGGTAATTTCCGTGCGGCGGTCTTTGGCGCTAACGACGGTTTGGTGTCGAACCTGGCGTTGACTATGGGTATTACCGCCTCGGGCGCGTCCAGCTCGATGGTTCTGCTCTCGGGTATTGCAGGTCTGCTGGCGGGTGCACTGTCGATGGCGGCGGGTGAGTTCGTGTCGGTGCGTTCTCAGCGTGAACTGCTGGATGCATCCCAGCCGACCCAGGTGACTCTGCGTGTTGCGCACGATTTGGATTTGGATTCGAACGAGCTGGAGCTCATTTACCGTGCCCGCGGCATGGAGCCGGAGGCGGCGCATCACCGTGCGATGGAGCGTTTCGGCTACTTGGATTGTGACTGCGATCCGTCGCTGTCTCACCGCGAGGATGAGGATCGTGAGGAGAATGTGGCTTTGGGTACCGATATTGGTGCCGCCGCTGCGTCGTTTGCGTTCTTTGCTTCGGGTGCGCTGGTTCCGATTCTGCCCTATATCTTTGGCTTGTCGGGTGTGTTCGCGATGGTGCTGTCTCTGCTGTTTGTGGGTGCGGCGCTGGGCTTCACCGGTGGCGTGGTGGGCCTGCTTTCGGGTGCTTCCCCCCTCAAGCGCGGTATTCGCCAGATTCTAATTGGCTTTGGTGCGGCGTTCGTGACCTATCTGCTGGGTCTGGCCTTCGGCACGACGGTCGGCTAGTTACAACACCCCCCAATAAGCTCTCAACAACTGTATATAGCCGCTTTTGCATGTGCCGTAGCTTGAGCGCAAAGAAACCCCCGGCGGGTGAGTTATCCGCCGGGGGTTTTCTACATGCCCTTAGCCCGTATGAGGGGTTGATCTATTACGGGTGAATCTCCGCGGTGGTGGCCTGACCGGAAACACTCTCCGAACCGCTCGCGCCGTTGCCAGAGTAGGTCAGGTTTGCGACCTGCACGCTGGAGGTCTGCTTGTACGAAACCCAGCCGTCGTTTGCCGGGAAGCGCAGCTGCGCCGGCATGAAGTTGGTCTGGCTGTAGTACTTGGTGCCGGACTGCTTCATGGTGTACGCCTTGCTGGTGGTGTAGACGATACGACCCTTGAAGGTGTAGGTGCCATCAGAGTTTTTGGTGACGGTCGGTACTTCTGCGGTCCAGGTGCCGGCGGTCTGTGCGACGGACAGGTACTTTGCCTGGCTTGCCGATGCGACAAGCTCGGTGGTCTTGCCGGTCAGCTTGCGGCCGGAGGGGGCCCATGCCTGGCCGTTGATCTTACCAAGCTTAAGGAGCGACTGTGCGCTGGCGGAGACGGTGTACTCAACCTCGGTCACGAAGGTCGCGCCCGCCGCAAGGGTGACGCTACTGCCGGGGATGTAGCCGGTGCCGGTTGAGGTGTCCTTGGTCGGTACGGACCACCAGAAGCCGCTGGAGGACATGTAGGCGCCGTTTGCGCCGGTCTGGGAGTTGGTGACGGGGGTGAACTTACCTTCACCGTTGACGTAGGTTGCGCTCTTGGGCTTGGAGGTTGCGTCGTCCCAGTTGATGTCGGAGTCGGGGGTGCCGGAGGCGGTGAAGTGCGCCTCGGGGGTTGCCGGGTTGATGGTGCCGGTGTTGTTGGAGGATGCGTAGCCGACGTAGCCGCCGTTATTCTGAACGCTGACGTACACGCCGTACTGCACGCCGGGGGTTTCCTTGGATGCTGCGTAGGCGGGCACTGCTGCGGAGGCTGCGACGACGGGTGCGGACCAGACGCCTGCCTTGGCGACAGTACGGCGAGAGATGGGCTGGGTCATGAGTGTGGTGATCTCCTGTGAGTGTTTGGTGTTTCTTGGAGCCGCTCAGAATGATTCTGACTAGGCTCAATGCACTCCAGTATACAAAGGTTAAGGTCGCACTTACATCTTTTTGTGGCACAGTGTGCACAATCTTACTTTCTAGTGCAATATTTGCGGGCGCTAGCGGGGCGTTAAATGCACAGATGCCGATAGCCTCATGGACTACCGGCATCTGCCGCAATACTATGTTGTTTACTTCGCTGCGAAGATTTCGCGCATCAGGTTTGCAGCCTCGGAGGGGGTCTTACCGACCTTCACGCCTGCTGCTTCCAGAGCTTCCTTCTTCGCCTGAGCGGTCTATTAGCAGTAGTAAGGACCATGGATGCACCTGCTGAAGCATAGCAATCCTTGAACCGTAGTATTATACTCCGCATAGTAGGATTCTTTTTCTTTTGTTACAGGAACCTCAACAAAGCCTTTTCTTGCAATTGCTTCCTTAACCTCATCGTGAGGATGACGAAATTTTTGATGTGCAGGATAAGAATGCACGATACATTCAACCCTAGGTTGAGAAAAAATACTATAAAACTCGTCATTCGAGTTACCTCTTGACCCATGATGAGGGACTGTTAAGACCCGTATACGATCTATTCTCTCCCATCCCAGATTGGCATTAAGTTCACGAATATTTGCAGGCTCCTTTAATAAGGCGTCCCCTGTACCCAGCCAGCCAGCCGTATATTCCAAATTATTGTTATAAGAATGGTTGAAAAAATGCTCTACACGGTATGCATCAGGAATCCCATACCGCCCTACTACCTGTTTACCCCGGCTCCTACGCGAAACCTCCCAAGAATTTTTATTCAATTTCAGAATTTCATTTGAGGGACCAGTGTACAGAATGATCGAGGACGCATTGAATATATCATTATATTTAATGCCATATTTCCCTCTAATAATCTTGCGAGTAGACCTATATGCAGCCTTAAACTTTTCCTTATTAAATCTCAGGTCAGCAACAGTTATATCATCAATATTCTTGCCCAAAAAACTATGAACAGCGTTTTCGAACTCTATAATAAAATCTTCCCTAACAGATTCCTCAGCACCATCAAACAGGGGAAAGTGAAGAAACTCCCAGACCGGGATAGATTGCTGCGGATTGGCTGGAGTAGTTATATCCACATTAAAGTTATCTACAGATACCCCCGTCGAAGATTCAATAATCTCCACTCGTTCAAGATTGTCAAGTAGTTGCCCACCGCTCCCATCATCCGGAATTAGAATCTGCGACTTCCACAAATGCCATGATGTTATGTTTTCAAGCCTTTCGGGATGGTTTATTAAAAACACAATTCTTTCAATCATACTCATGTACGGGATTACTAATTTTTGAATAGAAAACCCTTCATTAAATAAATACTCAATCGCATTACAATGATCGTTGTCAAGATGCGAAATAACTAAAAGATCAATTATAGGCTTTTCTGACCTATCTTCCTTATACCAAAGAGTCTTATAGCGAAGATCTTTAACATAATCTTTGACAAGTGTTTTAGCAGTTGATCCACAGTCATAAACACACACATACTGTTCATCAAAGGCGCGAACTATTTGCGCACTAAAAATACCTTGCCCAATCGGGTAATGATAACGTTCTACACTAATTTCCATTCCTGTACTCCTTATAACTAAAAGCTAATAGAGAATAAAACAACCCCGGCAAATAAACACTGGATGTTTATCTACCGGGGTCATTTATATAGCTAGGCTATAACTACTTCGCTGCGAAGATTTCGCGCATCAGATTTGCAGCCTCGGAGGGGGTCTTACCGACCTTCACGCCTGCTGCTTCCAGAGCTTCCTTCTTCGCCTGAGCGGTACCGGAGGAACCGGAGACAATAGCGCCTGCGTGGCCCATGGTCTTGCCCTCAGGAGCGGTGAAGCCTGCGATGTAACCGACGACGGGCTTGGTCACGTTTGCCTTGATGTACTCAGCAGCACGCTCCTCAGCGTCACCACCGATCTCACCAATCATGACGATTGCTTCGGTCTCGGGGTCAGCTTCGAAAGCTTCCAGAGCGTCGATGTGGGTGGTGCCGATGATGGGGTCGCCACCAATACCGATAGCGGTGGTGAAACCAATGTCAGACAGTTCGTACATCAGCTGGTAGGTCAGGGTACCGGACTTGGAAACCAGACCAATCTTGCCCTTACCGGTGATGTTCGCCGGGATAATACCAACCAGGCACTCCTCGGGGGAGATGATGCCGGGGCAGTTGGGGCCAATGATGCGGGTGATCTGCTTGCCGTTCTCGTCCACGGATGCCTTAGCAGCTGCCCAGAACTCTGCGGAGTCCTGAACCGGAACGCCCTCGGTGATGACGACGACGAGGCCGATCTTAGCCTCGATAGCCTCGAGAACTGCTGCCTTAGTGAAGGCCGGGGGAACGAAGACGATGGAGACGTTCGCGCCGGTCTTCTCCATAGCCTCAGCTACAGAACCGAACACGTTCAGCTCGATGTCGGAGCCGTCCTTCGCCTTGTGGGTGACGGTGGTGCCAGCCTTGCGAGCGTTCACGCCGCCCACAATGTTGGTGCCTGCTGCGAGCATGCGTGCGGTGTGCTTGGTACCCTCGCCACCGGTGATGCCCTGAACGATGACCTTGGAGTCCTTGTTCACAAAGATAGACATATTACTTCCTTGAAATCCTTTGCTGGCGATTACGCCTTGTGAGCGAGCTCTGCTGCCTTGTCAGCGCCGGAGTCCATGGTCTCAGCCAGAACAACCAGCGGGTGGTTCGCCTCGGAGAGGATACGGCGACCCTCAGCAACGTTGTTGCCGTCCAGGCGCACAACCAGGGGCTTGGTTGCTGCGTCGCCCAGAATCTCCAGAGCCTTCACAATGCCGTCTGCCACTGCGTCACATGCGGTGATGCCGCCGAAGACGTTCACGAAAACGCTCTTGACCTGCTCGTCGCCCAGAATGATTTCCAGACCAGCAGCCATAACCTCAGCGGACGCGCCGCCACCAATATCAAGGAAGTTTGCGGGCTTGACGTTGCCGTGGTTCTCACCAGCGTATGCAACGACGTCCAGGGTGGACATAACCAGACCTGCACCGTTACCAACGATGCCGACCTCGCCGTCCAGCTTCACGTAGTTCAGGTCGAACTGCTTTGCCTTAGCTTCCAGCGGGTTCTCAGCGGACTTGTCCACGAGAGCCTCGTGCTCGGGCTGGCGGAATTCTGCGTTGTCGTCCAGGGAGACCTTGCCGTCCAGGGCGAGGATGGTACCCTCGGGGGTCAGAACGAGGGGGTTAACCTCAACCAGGGTTGCGTCTTCCTTGGTGTAGACTTCGCCCAGCTTGACGAGAACGGGAACAACCTTCTCCTGCAGTTCTGCGGAGAAACCTGCTGCCTTAGCAATTTCCTCAGCCTTAGCCTGGTCCAGGCCGACCAGCGGGTCAACCTCAATCTTTGCCAGTGCCTCGGGGCGCTCAGCAGCGAGCTGCTCAATTTCCATACCGCCTTCTACCGAGCACATTGCCAGGTAGGAGCGGTTTGCACGGTCCAGCAGGAGGGAGAAGTAGTATTCTTCGGCGATGTCTGCGCCGTCAGCGACCAGCACGCGGTGAACGGTGTGGCCCTTGATGTCCATGCCGAGAATCGCCTTAGCGTGCTCGTAAGCTTCTTCGGGGGACTTTGCGAGCTTAACGCCGCCAGCCTTACCGCGGCCGCCGGTCTTAACCTGAGCCTTAATGACGGTCAGGCCGCCAATTTCCTCAGCTGCTGCCTTTGCTTCTTCAGGGGTGGTCGCAACAATGCCCTTGAGCACGGGTACACCGTGCTTTGCGAAGAGCTCGCGCGCCTGGTATTCGAAAAGGTCCACAGGTGTCCTTCTTCTTCGAAGTGGTGCCGAGTACTGGTGCACTCGGCCTGGTCTCATTAGAGGAGGTTCCCCCGTGTGGTCAGTACGGTGCGATAGGGGTCTCTCGCACCCGGCGCACACGCATCATTGACGCGGGGAATTTCTCTCGTCTCTACTCTATCGGATTCGGCGTGAGCTCGCACTCACAGAGCCCCAAATCTGAGATTTTAGCGACTCAGCTCACAAATATTTTGGGTAGGTTTTACCCAAAGGTCACATACCGGAAGATATGCCCGCCTCCGCGCACCCTCATTCGCCGCGGAATACCGGCGAACACGCGGCCTTTACCGCTGTGCTCTACAAAGTCCTGAAGCCCTTCTCAGCAGGCGGACAACACGCCCGATACGGCACACAAAAGCGGGGCGGGCACCCTCAAGTACCCGCCCCTCCAGCGGCGTTGTCAGGTTCTCACCCCCTGACGCGTTAGCTCACCTTCTCCAGCGGCGCGTAACGCAGCAGCAGGCGCTTCTCTTCCGAGCCGAAGCGAACCTTCGCCACGGTCTTATCGCCGCTACCCTCAACGGCGAGCACGCGGCCCTCACCGAACTTGGTATGGCGCACGGTATCGCCGACCGCCAGAGTCGGGATTTCCTTGCTCTGATGCACGCGGGAACGGTTCGTCACCTTCGAGGAGGCAACCGCCGCCAGCCCGTAGCTTGCCGAGCCGTTAATATCCGCGGTGGACGGCTCGGAGCGGCGTGCGGGGCGGGACTCGTAGGGGTCGTATGAGCCGCGCGAGCCACCGGAACTGTACCCG
>OCPN01000245.1_pt1 | contig 21348 bp, 8 predicted proteins | sample 1476971 | NCBI WGS metagenome assembly OCPN01 (sample SAMEA2580251, study PRJEB22360) | human gut metagenome | biome: human gut; feature: human-associated habitat; material: faeces | place: Denmark | collected 2008/2010
TCATGGATTTCAGGTCCGATAACACATTCCCCAATGTGTCATTTTTTCCACATTTCGTATTGTACATCAAACAAATTGAATAGGCAAGAAGTTTTTCATAAACTTTTCATAAATTATTCTATTTTTTTCAATATAGCTAGTAATCTTAAATAAAACATTGTAGATTCTATCTATATTAAAGCTATATATCGAATAATTTAAACTTTAGATTTTATATGAAAATCCATCGCATAAATGATATTCAAAATTAATATTTTGAATACTAATCAGTAAGATTAAACAATTTTATGCTGCCATGTACCTCGAACAAATCGGAAATAGGAGCAACATAATCGTAAGGACTGGTCAAAGCACAAGGATAACCATGCGCCTAAAAGCCCTAAACCTAATGTAATACACAATAGGTATGTAATGATAGGCCGAATAATAGCTACACTAACAAGGGAATATTTCATAATATAATATGTATCTCCTGCCCCTTTTAGCACCCCAGAGTAAACTTGCTGCAATGCTTGAGGGAATGCAGCAATAGCCATAATCCCCATTAAGGCACCAGCTAACGTAACGACTTCACTTTCACGTGTATATAACTGTACCAATAAATCACCAGGGCCAATAAATATGAGTGCACTTACGAGACCTACTACGAGACCAATACGAGCACCAATTTTACCATACATATTCGCAATATCTGGTCGCTTATGTCCAAGGTTTTGCCCCGTATGAGAGGCCCCTGCAAAGCCAAGTCCCATAGCAAAGTAATAGAATATATCCATCAAATTCATACACACATAGTGTGCTGCTAATGGTACCGCCCCTAAGGACGCAACGATCATTGTGTACGTATACATACCAAATCGTTCAAAGAACTGTTCCCCTAATGAACTACCACCTACGTGGAACATAGTGTGCAAAACGGTTCGTTCAAACTTCCACTTTGAAGGATGTCGCAACGTTAATCCTGTAGTAGTATGTTGTGAAATCGTACGCAGTAATAATATAGCAATAACAGCACTACTAATCATTGTCGAAACACCAGCGCCCATGACACCGAGTTCAGGAAAGAAACCAATACCATAAATCAAGAAGAAGTTCATTATAGTATTTAAAATATTACCTACTACATTGGACTTAAAAATAACCTTGGTATTACCATACCCAATAAGAGCGGCCCCTACAATTTGACTAAAAGATTGGAATATTAGACTAATGACAACAAAACGGCCATACCAGACAGCCGTTTCTATATAGCCGTCTTCGGCACCTGTAAAGCGTAAGATATGCTCTAAATTAAAGAAACATATTGCCAATAAAGGTACATAAATCAAGAAATTCAAGAGTATGGATTGCTTAAGAACGGCATTCATACCATCAACTTCACTTTCACCGTGGCGGCGAGCTATAATAGCCGTTACCGCAATCGACAAGGCACGACAGAATATGAGCATCACCATCTCTGGCTGCCCCATAATACCAACTGAGGCAAGTGCGGAGGCACCGAGGGCCCCTACCATGGCTAAATCAATAGCTGTCATAAACTGCAGCATCAAACCTTGTAATGTAGCAGGCCAAGCTATTTTCAAATAATTGCCATACATCTGCTTTGTTGTACCTACAGGACCTAATCGTTCTGTAGCGGGCAACATTGCATCAATGGACAACCATCGTTGTATGCGGTCTAACATAGTAACTCCTATTCATGCAAGATCGTATAAGATTGAGCTATCTATTAGCCCCAATATCTTCTGTATTATATCACAAGAATATATGAAAAGTCATTCATATATTATAATTATATTTAATAATCTATATCAAAATCGCAAAAGAACCTCTTATAGCGTCTGAATATACCCTACCAGGTATTCCAACATATAAGAGGTTCTTTTAATTTTCAGAAAATATTATATCAGTCTATCATACGAAATTAATTATCAATTATCAACCTTTGGATGCCAACAATTGACTAACTGCTGCACGCAAGTCTTCTAAGCCTTGTTTAGTTTCAGCTAGTTCTTGACGTTGACGCTCATTTTCAGCTTCCAACGTATTGAGACGAGCCGCTTGATCTGCGATAACAGTTTTTTGTTCACTATTTTCTTTTTTGAGACTAGATACTTCATCTTGCATTACATACACAGAGCTAATAGGGCCTGCTTTGTAACGATCAGGAATATTTTTCTTTTCTGGGCTAGAGCCAAATTTGTGAGTTACACCTGCATTGACCATATTGCGGTTTGCACCAAGAGATACGCCAACATTGAACATTGTATCTTCATTTGTATAATGTGCAAGACCTAAGGCCGCTGCTGTTTCACCGCGATAGTTACCAACACCAGCCATCACTTGAGTTGGTTCCAATGGGTCATATTGGATTGGTTTCAACGCTGCCATTGCTGCTGCATGCGCACCTACGCGTTGTACCTCACCTGCTACTTGACCAATAGCATCGCCGATTCTAGCATTAGATGCTTTCAACTGACTAACATTAACAGCATCAGTATCATCTGTACCAGGTGCAATACCTTTAAGTTGGTTATTACCATTATTAAGGCCATCCTTAGTCAAGGAAATAGTGCCTGCATTTGGATTATTAGGATTTGCACTGCCTGGTGTAATTGTTATGCCATTACCATCTGTAACAGTTGTGTTACCTGCTGCATCTTTAAATGTAGCAGACTTCATATCCTTGAGTTCAGGATTTACTGCATAACTAATTGTTTTACCTGCTTGGCTAACCATCATATTATTGCCCGCTTTGAAAGTAACTGTTTCATCAGTTTTTACTTTTTCAGCTGTTGCAGTTGGTGTGCTGTTAATCCCAGAGCCTTCTGTACCAATAGTTGCATTCCAGCCAGCATTTTCAACGGCAGATTTAACTTGATTTTCCGTAGCAGCACGGCCAGACTCAATGTTATTTGGATCCCAAGTTTTATTAGTTAATCCTGTAACAACACCATCTTTGCCATTTACAGCAACAGGGTTATTTCCACCTGTAGTAATGATGCCATCTTTACCATCGATACCTACAGTACCAATTGTAGCCTTGCCATCCTTACCATCAAGAGCAATCTTATCGCCAGCTTTTACAGAACCATTTTTGCCATCGATAGCAACTGCATTAGCACCATCACCAGCCTTGATTGTGCCAGTTGTACCATCTACAGTAACTGCCTTAGTTGGATCTGTACCCAATGTAACCTTATCATTCAACTTGTTATCGTAAATAATATGTCCATCAGCGGCAGTTGTTTTAGTCAATACAATATTGCCTGTAGTACTACCAGCACTTTCACCACCATTAGCAGTCAATTCTGTTTTAGACGCCTTAGACTTAGCCTCTAATTGACGTACATTGACAGCATCTGTGTCATCTGTACCATCTGCAATATTAGAAATCTTATTGCCACCATTATTGAGGCCATCTTTAGTTAAGGATACAGGATTTTTACCAGCTGCAGTAATAGTTACACCATCTTTAGTAAGAGCTGTGTTATTACCATTGCCATCATCGATAACTGTACTATCTGCTGTAGAAGTATTTGTTTTTGTACCATCTGTAATCTTAGTACCATCTGCAGTTGTTGCGGTAGACTTAGTGCCATCTGCTACTGTGTTACCAGCTGCAGTAGATGTATTCGTTTGCGTACCAGCAGTTTGTGTAATGGAATCACCATTGATAACAGTTGTGTTATTACCAGTACCGTTGAAGCTTGCAGAGTTCATGTTCACAAGGTCTTTATTCAAGGAATATGTGAAGTCACGCTCATTTTGGTTGATTGTGATATTTTCACCAGCAATCATAGTAACCTTTGCGTCTTTACCTACTTTTGCATCTGTTTTAGTACCAGTTTGTTTACCAGATGTAGCAGCATCTTTATCTGCTGTAATTTGCCATGTTTGGTTAGCTGCAGCGTCAGCTACTACTTTCAATTGATCCTCGGTAGCAGCACGGCCAGATACAGCATTACCATCCCAAGTCGTATTAGCGAGACCTGTTACATGGTTATTTGTACCATCTACTGTGACGCCACCAATATTAGCAGCTTTACCTGTAATAGTACCAGTAGTGCCATCTAATGTTACGGCCTTATTACCACCCGTTGTAATTGTATTATTTACACCATCGATAGCTGCACTACCAATAGTAGCTTTACCAGCTGTACCATCAATAATAATGGCATTAGCACCAGTACCAAATGTCAATGTATCATTAAGTTTTACATTGTAAATTGTATGACCATCTGCAGCCGTTGTAGACGTTAATTTTACATTACCAGTTGTTGCGTTAGCCGCTTCATCATCATTAGCAGTAATTTCTGTTTTAGATGCTTTTTTAGCGGCATTAATCGCATCTGCTACATTCTTAGCTGTTGCCACACCATCAGTAGCAGGGCCTGTAACAGTGCCATCTGTACCAGCTGTAATAGCCGCTGTTTTTACATCATATTTAACAACGCCTGCATCATCGATAGTAGCAGTTGTTAACGTGCCATCTTTAAAGTTCAAGCCATCAGCCAAGGATACTTGTTTAGCAGTACCATCATTTGCTTTGTAAGACAATTTAGTCTTAGTAGCAACCTTAGTACCATCAATAGTTACCTTGTAATCCTTAGTTGTGCCATCTGCACTTGGTGTACCTGTAACAGTCAACGGATTATCCGCATCAGTTATATCAGTACTTACTGTAACTGCACTTACAGCAGATTTCTTAACCTCTGCTTCGGATACTTTTACAGTTAAGTTCTTACCATCTGCTTCAGTTGTTACATATTTACCGTCGCCTTTGATGCCCAATGTATCATCTTTAAGATTTACTACACCAGCAGATGTATTCGTATCGCCAGCAAATTTCAAGTTAATAGCATCAGTGCTTGCTTTAGCTGCCTTGTTGATAGCATCTGCTACATTTTTAGCTGTTGCTAAGCCATCATCACCTGTGACAGAGGCTGCACCTGTAGTGGCATTGCTATCGATAGTAGCACGTTTTGTAGACACCTCTACAGTATCGCCATTCATCTTCGTAGAAATGAAATCACCTGTAGCACCTTTTACATTAAATGCTACATCACCATCTTTTAAGGATTGGCTAGACGGTGTACCACTATCTGCACCGAGGGAAACCTTACGGCTCACAGCCGCTGCAGAATCATTGATCTTAGTCTTAGTATCATCATTAATATCTAATGTTACCTTACCATCATTATCTACAGTAGCCTTTGTCATTGTGCCATCTACAAAGTCTAAGCCTTTAGATAATTTAACAGACTTAGCATCTGTATCTGCTGCACTATTAGCACGATATGTTAAGGTTTGGCTTGCTACAGTATCTTTTAACTGTTTTACATTTACTGCATCAGTATCATCTGTACCTTCTGCAACCTCTTTAATTTTGTTGCCACCAGCATTGATCTCATCAAGGGTAAATTGGATTGTTTTACCTGCTGCATTTTGGAAGGCCATACCTGTTGCGCCGCCTTCCGCATTATTACCATCTTCATCACTAAATAAGAGAGATTTAGATGTAAAAGCACTACTATTAGGCCCCGATTGTAAAGATAGCGAACCAACATTTAAATAAGTATTTGCCGTATTAGGTTGATCTTCAGCTACACCATTATTAATTTTTAAACCATCATGATTAATTTTGGTATAAGCACCTTCACCTGGAGATGTAAATGTACCACTAGAATTTACAGCATCGAACTTGATTGTTTCACCTAGACCATTTTCAAAGGAAATAGTGTTCATTTTCTTAAGGTCTTTATTTAATGTGGTAGCGATATTTCTACCAGTTTGTGTAACTGTAATATTGTCATCACCAGCAAAGTCTACAGTATCTCCACCGGCTACTGTAGTCGGTGTATCACCATTAGCAGAGAGTTTCCATGCGGCACCGTCTTTAGCTTGGCTAGCCGCTTTATTAATCGCGTCCGCTACGTTCTTAGCAGTTGCTAAGCCATCATCGCCTGTAACAGAGGCAGTACCTGTAGCATCACTGTTGATAGTGGAACGTTTTGTAGAAACTTCTACAGTGTCGCCATTCATCTTCGTAGAAATGAAGTCACCAGTCGCACCTTTTACATTAAATGCTACATCGCCATCTTTTAAGGATTGACTAGATGCTGTGCCGCTATCTGCACCAAGAGAAATATTACGAGCAACTGCAACGGAAGAGTTATCTACTTTAGTTTTAGTATCTGCATCTAAACCAACTGTAACAGTTTGACCATTTACAGTGGCTGTCACACCATTTGTACCAGCCACATTAAGTTTTTGGTTTTTAAGATCAATAGTACCGTTATTTGTACCATCTGTAATATTTAAGTTTTGAGACAAGTTAGCAACAGCTTGCTTAACATCACCAATATTTGCTGCATTGGAATCAGTTGTACCACCACTAGCAACATTAGTAATTGTCTTGTTACCACCGTTGATACCATCAGTTTTATCAATGGAGATGCCACCTACAGTTACTTTATCTGTTGTGATACCAGTACCTGTAATTGCAGTAGTACCATTTGTTAAGCCAGATGTATTGATTACTGTGTTACCTGCAGTAATAGAATCTACTGTAAGATCTTTCTTTGTGGCTACAGTAATTTTCTTTTTATCTGTACCATCTTGAGTGATTAAAATATTATCACCATTGATAAGATCTACTGTGTCCCCACCTTGTACAGTCGTTTTATCAGTTGTGCTGGAATTTGTTGTAAGATTCCATGCCGCACCAGCTTTAGCTGCATCAGCTGCTTTATTAATAGCATCGGCTACATTTTTAGATGTTGCTAAGCCATCATCGCCTGTTACAGATGCTGCGCCTGTATTAGCATCACTAGTAATTGCCGCACGCTTAGTGGAAATTTCAACAGTGTTACCATTCATCTTCGTAGATACCAAGTCACCTGTCGCACCTTTCACATTGAATGCCACATCACCATCTTTTAAGGATTGGCTAGATGCTGTGCCGCTATCTGCACCAAGAGAAATGTTACGAGCTACAGCTGTGGACGCATTATCTACTTTAGTTTTTGTAGCTGCATCAAGACCTACTGTAACAGTTTGGCCATTTACAGTTGTAGTTACACCATTAGTACCGGAAACAGTAAGTTTTTGATTCTTAAGATTTACAGTACCGTCTGTAGTGCCATCAGAAACAGTAAGGTTTTGAGACAAACCATCTACTGCTTTATTGATAGAATCCGCTACATTTTTAGCAGTCGCTAACCCATCTGTAGGGCTATTTACTTTAGCTTTTCCATCCGCATCATTCGTAATAGTTTCTGTGGTAGTAGAAATTGTTACATTCCCATTTGTACCTACCGTAGCTTTTGTAAAAGTACCATCCGTAAAGTTTAATCCATTCGCCAAGGATACTTTATTTGCATTGGCACCATTAGCTTTGTATGTCAATTGTGTTTGATTAGCTAATTTTGTAGTATCGATACCAATAGCATAGTCCTTAGTATTTGTACCTGCTGTTGGTGTAATTGTAATGGGATTATCTGCCGTATTAGCCTTGCTAACAGTTACTGCTCCTACAGCTAAGTCTTTTACTTTTGCTGCATCAACAGCTACTTGTACACCTGTAGCAGAGGCCTTAGTAGTAACTAGATCGCCATCACCAGCCACTTTAAAGGTTGCATCACCGTCTTTAAGATACTTAAGACCTGTAGATCCTGTATCACCTGTTAAACCAATACCTTTAGTCGTAGCATTTACCGTATTCTTGTCTAGACCAACAACAAGACTACCATTATTCGTACCCAATAAATCAGTTCTAATACCATTAGCACCAATTACTTTTAGTGGACTTTCACTAAGTTTAACAGTACCCGTTTTAGAATTTGTATCTAATTTTAATGTCACGTCAGATACAGCATTCTTAACATCTGTAATGTTAGCTGCATTAGTACCGACATTACCACCGCTAGAAACATTCGTAATTTGTTGACCACCTGCACTAATACCCTCTGTACCAAACTTAACAGTTTTCGTAGCAGTTTTTGCAGTTAAACCATCACGAGTTATGGTCACATTATTACTACCAGTAGTCGGACCAATTTGAAGCGTTGTATTACTCAATACATTATCGCCGGCTTTAAATGAATCGCCAGTAAAGTTTCTACCTTTTACAGAACCATTTGTACCATCTAGAGTAATTTGATTGCTACCAGAAGAAACCGTAACAGATCTATTAGCTTTCACAGTATCTACAGTAATCGCCTTATTCAAAGAAGTAGTAATTTTTTTGCCACTACGAGTTACTGTAATATTGTTGTCCCCACCAAAGATTACAGTATCTGATTTATTAATTACTTCAGGAGCACTAGGATCCCTGTCTGCCGCTAATTTCCAATGATATGCATTGGCAGAAATGGCTTTATTGATAGCATCCGCTACATTCTTAGAGTCAGCCATGCCTGCAGCATTTGCAGAAGCTTGACCATTTGTGACATTAATATTTTGTGTTTTACCGGAAATTGTAAGATTTTGACCATTGGCAGCTGTTGTAATATATGTATTATCGCCCTTAAGTCCTAATGTACTATTTGCAATATTTACATTGCCAGTATTTACATTACCAGAGAATGCAAGGTTAACACTCTTTAATTGGGCTACGTTAACTGCATCTGTATCTCTTATACCCGCTGCAAGGCCTGTAAGTTGACGTGTTACAGTACTACCATTACCAATAGAAACAGCACCTGTTGTACTAGTAAGTACATTGCCATTCAAACCAGAATAAACATCTGTACGGTTTGTATTAGGATTATAACCTTTATTAGTAACACCACCTATTACATTAGCAACTGAATCTCGACCTAAAGCAACACCACCATCAACGGTAACGCTAGAATCAGGACCAATAGCAACAGATTTAACAGCACTTGCATTAGCTCTAGTACCAATAGCAATAGAATGTTGAGATGTGGAATTAACGCGACTACCTATGGCAATTGATTCTAGACCATTAGCTGTCGTTGCGGAACCAATTGCAAGAGCTCTATTGCCTGTAGCTTTCGTTGGAGTAGATCCATATGAACCAATGGCAATTGTTCCTTCATTATTAGCATTAGCACTACCGCCTAACGCCACAGAATTATCACCATCAGCCGTTACATTCATACCCATAGCAACACTATAAAATTTATTAGACTTAGCAGCTTGACCAACTGCAACACCGCCTAACTCGGCCGTAGTTCCATTAGTACCAACAGCAACACCATTGGCACCTTTTGAGGTAGTAAAAGCACCGATAGCAACACCATTGTTCCCTGTCACAGAGCTTTTTCTACCTATGGTAATACTATTATCTCCAGTGGAAGAGCTTTCTCCACCAATGGCAATACCATACTCCTTAGTGGACTCAGCTAACATACCGATACCAACACCAGCAGTGCTCTTTGCCTTTGCCCTAGATCCCAATGCAGTAGAGGATCCGCCAGATGCTTCAGTACCATGACCAAATGCGGTAGAATCATTACCAGAGGCTATTGAATCAGCACCTAAAGCACTAGCATAACCACCTGTAGCCTGAGAACCAGCCCCAACCGCTACCGCGGCATCCGAAGACGCAAGGGATTTAGATCCTAATGCAGTTGCTTTACCAGAGGTAGCTTGAGCTGATAAGCCTAATGCAACCGTAGATTGACCTGTTGCATTTGCACCAGCCCCCACCGCTGTAGCAGGTAATGCAGGATTGGCTTCTGCTGCATTTGCTACACTATAATAACCGATTGCAATGGATTGGTGGCTACCAGAACTAGCAAAATTACCAATAGCTAGACCATTAGTTTTACCACTAGCAACAGTACCATTAGCATATGCTGCAGATGGTTGATCGCCCACTGCCGCTGCAACATCAATTACACCTGCAGTTTGAATAGCTAAAGCAGCTAAGATGCTCGCTACTACAATTTTCTTTTTCCCTGTTTTATTTTTTGCCATTTCAGATACTACAACGTAGCACTGTTTAGACTTAGACCAAATGACTTTAAATATCTTATTCATACATTTTCCTTCTTTAAATTACTAACCCTCAACTATATGAATCATATGTTCCACACTTCTCTCAGTCTGGAAATAATGAAAGCTACGCAGACTTTCATTTATAAAACCTATCTTTAATTTTACCATAATTTATCTAATTTTCTCAATTTAAAAGTGTATTTTTTGGATATTTACTATTATCTCAATTATGCATAGAGTATACTTAAACACGCAGTATTATCATAATTCATTTATAATTCACCTTAATAAATTGCATATTATATGAATTTTTATGCTTCTAATTGAGAATGAAAAGAATATTAGATTTCATTACAAAATTAATCATCGTCTAAAAATATTCATAAATTATTCCTTATATACAGTTTTATCGATAATTTTATTAATTATTAAATTAGAATTTTCAGACTATTTTATTTTTTAGATATAGCTTTAATAAACTATTTTTGTTTTCATACTAAAAAGAGCCTCCTCTTTCGAGGAAGGCTCTTTCTAGTTTTACATATCCATTCACGGGATATACATAGTTCTAACTATATGTACAATATGATTATGCTTTATTTGCCAACAATTGGTTAACTGCTGCTTTCAACGCATCAATTTCAGATTGTTGTTGTTCAAGCTTGGATTTGTACTCTTCATTTTGGGAACGCAAATGACTTACTTCATCTTGCATTACGTAGATAGAGCTAATAGGACCAGCTTTATAACGTTCTGGAATCGCATCTTTTCTATCACGGCTACCACCAAATTTATGAGTTACACCAGCATTAATCATGTTATGGCTAGAACCAAGTGTAACACCAATATTGAACATAGTATCTTCAGTTTTGTAATGGGCAAGACCGATTGCACCAGCTGTTTCACCACGGTAGTTACCAATACCAGCCATGATTTGTGTTGGTTCCAATGGATCGTATTGGATTGGTTTCAACGCTGCCATAGCTGCCGCATGAGCACCAACACGTTGTGTTTCAACGCCTACATTGTTAATAGCTTGTTGTAAACCAGCTTTAGTTTCTTTCAATTGGCTTACGTTTACTGCATCTGTATCAGCTGTACCAGGTGCTACACCATGAATTTGGTTACCACCATTATTCAAGCCATCTACTGTAAGGGATACAGGGCTAGCTGCAGAGTTTGCAGGATTGATAGTCATACCTGCACCATTAACTGTTGTAGCGTTACCAGCTGCATCTTTTACAGTTGTACCAGCAGGAGTAATCTTAGTGGATGGACCATTTTCATCACCTACAGTAACGCTGTTAAGACCTTTCACGTCTTTAGCTAGGCTATATGTGAAAGTAGTACCGTCTTGTTTAACCTCGAGGTTATCACCAGCTTGGAATTTAACAGTATCGCCACCTTGTACTTTTTCAACAGTACCACCAGCTGCAGTTACATTCCATGCAGAAAGATCTTTAACTTGTTGTTTACCAGCATCTGTTAAGTTGCTCAAGTCTTGGTTTGCTGCATTATCGATTTTTGCTTTTGTTGCATCATCGATCTTAACAGTTACGTCTTCACCATTAGCAACAGTTGTTAAACCGTTTTCGCCTTTAATATTGAATTTCACATCACCAGTGCTTAAGGATTTCTCTGTTGTAGAACCAGTATTACCACCTAAGGAGATTTTACGAGCGATTGCTGTTGTATTTTTGTCAATATTATCTTTATTTGTTTTAATATCGCCAGCATTTTTAGTGATGTTAGCTTTGTTTGCTGCTACTTGGTCATCAACTGCTTTCAATTGATCTTCAGTTGCCGCACGACCAGATACAGGTTGTGTTTGACCTGGAACCCAAGTTTTATTAGTCAAACCAGTTACTTCTGGAGTTTCTACACCATCAGTTGCTTTTACTTTTGGAGCTGTAATTGTATCATTTGCAGTTACAGTATCGAAAGTAACATCTTTCTTAGTTGCAATTGTGAAGTCTTTACCATTTTGAGTAATGGAGATGTTATCACCATCGATGAACTTAACTGTGTTACCACCTTCAACTTTTTCAGCAGTACCATTGTTAGCCACTACATTCCATGCGGATAAATCTTTAACTTGTTGTTTACCAGCATCTGTTAAGTTGCTCAAATCAGTATTTGCTGCATTGTTGATTTTGTTTGCAGTATCATCATCTAACTTAACAGTTACATCATCACCATTAGCTTCAGTAACGATACCATTTTGACCTTTAATATTGAATTTCACATCGCCTGTGCTCAAGGATTTCTCATCAGTAGAACCAGTGTCACCACCTAAGGAGATTTTACGAGCGATTGCTGTTGTATTTTTGTCAATATTATCTTTATTTGTTTTAATATCGCCAGCATTTTTAGTGATGTTAGCTTTATTTGCTGCTACTTGATCATCAACTGCTTTCAATTGATCTTCAGTAGCCGCACGACCACTTACAGGTGCTGTTTGACCTGGTACCCAAGTAGTATTAGTTAAACCACTCACTTCTGGAGCTGTAATTTTTTGGTTTGCTGTTACATTATCAAATGTTACATCTTTCTTTGTGGCAACAGTGAACTCTTTACCATTTTGTGTAATGGTAACATTATCACCATCGATGAATTTAACTGTATCGCCACCTTGAACCTTTTCAGCAGTACCATTGTTAGCTACTACATTCCAAGCTGCTAAATCTTTAACTTGTTGTTCGCCAGCTGGAGTCAAGTTGCTCAAGTCTTTATTTGCTGCATTATCGATTTTGTCTTTTGTAGTATCGTCCAATTTAACAGTTACATCTACGCCATTAGCTGCAGTAGTAATGCCATTTTCACCTTTAATATTGAACTTAACATCACCTGTGCTCAAAGATTTTTCATCTGTATTACCATCATCACTGCCTAAGGAGATTTTACGAGCAATAGCTGTTGTATTTTGGTCGATTTTATCTTTGTTTGCAGCAATTTCTCTTGCATTGTTTGCTATATCGCCAGCATTTTTATTGATAGCAGTTTTGTTATCAGCAATATCACCAGCATTTTTAGCAATATTTGTTTTGTTTGTTGCAATATCACCAGCATTTTGAGTGATATTATCTTTATTGGCTTTAACTTGATCATCTACAGCTTTCAATTGGTCTTCAGATGCTGCACGACCAGATGTAATGTTATTTGGATCCCAAGTTTTATTAGTTAAACCAGTTACTTGAGGCGTTTCCACACCAGTTGTAGCTTTAACTTTTGGAGCTGTAATAGTGTCGTTAGCCGTTACCGTATTGAATGTTACATCTGGCTTAGTAGCGAATGTGAAATCTTTACCAGATTGAGTAATAACAATGTTATCACCATTAATGTACTTAACAGTGTCGCCACCTAATACTTTTTCTGCAGTACCATTATTAGCTACTACATTCCAAGCCGCTAAATCTTTAACTTGCTTTTTACCATCTGGAGTCAAGTTGCTCAAATCTTGGTCAGCAGCGTTATCAATTTTTGCTTTAGTAGTATCATCAAGTTTAACTGTTACATCGTCACCAGAAGCAACAGTAGTAAGACCATTATCGCCTTTCACATTAAATTTCACATCAGCTGTGCTTAAAGATTTTTCAGTCGTAGTACCTGTATTACCACCTAAGGAGATTTTACGAGCGATTGCTGTTGTATTTTTATCGATTGCTGTTTTGTTATCAGCAATATTTTGTTTATTAGTAGCTACTTGATTATCAACTTGTTTCAATTGATCTTCTGTAGCCGCACGACCAGCAACTGGTTGTGTTACACCTGGAGTCCAGTCTCTATTAGTCAAGCCTGTTACTTGAGGTGTTACCACGCCTGTTGTAGCGTTCACAGTTGGAGCTGTAATTGCTTGCGTAGCTGTTATGTTATCATATGTTACATCTTTCTTTGTAGCAATTGTAAAGTTTTTACCAGCTTGTGTAATTTCGATGTTATCACCATCGATGAACTTAACAGTGTCGCCACCTTTAACATCTTCAGCAGTACCACTATTAGCAACCACTTTCCAAGCAGCTATATCTTTAACCTTTTGCTCACCGGCTGGATTCAAATTGCTCAAATCTTTGTCAGCAGCGTTATCGATTTTATTTTTAGTATCTGTATCAAGTTTAACTGTTACATCATTACCAGCAGCTGTTGTAGCAATACCATCTTCACCTTTAATTTTGAAGCTTACAGCTCCATCATTTAAAGATTTCGCTGTTGTAGAACCAGTATTACCTTCTAAGGAAATTTTGTTAGCAAGTGCAGCTTTGTTAGCATCTGCTTTAGCGTCTGTTTTCTTCAATTGAGATACATTGACAGCATCTTTATCATCTACACCATCAGCTACATTAGTAACTTTCATATCGCCTGCATTGATGCCTTTGTCGCCATCAATTTTTACAGTTGGATTACCTGCAGCATTGTTGAAAGATGCACTCTTCAAGCCAGTAAGCTCTTTCTTCAAGGACACAGAGATATTTTTATCATTTCTAGCAACTGTAATATTATCGTCGCCAGAGAAATCTACTTTATTACCTTTTTCAACTGTTACTGGTGTTGCTTCACCATTAGCAGAAAGATCCCATGTATATTTGTTTTGATCGATAGCATTATTAATTGCTTCTGCTACATTCCTAGCATCTGCCATGCCAGCTGTACCTGTAGCTGTACCATTTGTTACAGTAATATCTTGCTTTTTACCAGCAATTGTAATTTTCTTACCATTAGCTGTAGTTTCAATGTATGTGTTATCGCCATTTACAGCTAATTTGCTATTTGCTAAATTCACATCGCCACTACCAGTGTCGCCTGTGAAAGCAAGGTTAACGCTCTTCAATTGTGCTACGTTAACAGCATCTGTATCAGCTGTACCAGCAGCAACATAGTTAATTTGGCGAGTTTGATCTGTTGTACCTACTGCCACACCGCCTAATGTAGATGTTAAAGTTGTACCAGTTAAGTTAGCATATGTATCAGTACGACCAGTATTGGCATTATAGCCTGCTACACCTGCAGCTGTACTAGCAACAGATTTAGAACCAATAGCTACGCCATTAGCTGTCGTTGCACTCGCACCATCACCGATAACTACAGATTTTTCTGCAGCTGCAGTTGTAGATGCATTTGGACCAATAGCAATGGAGTTATTTGCTGTTGCGCCTGTATTATCCGCATTTGGAGTATCAGTAGATTTAATAGATACATATTTATAAGCAATTTGATCCACGATAGCAGCTAACTGAGAGCCATTGATGGCATCTGTAGAAGTAGCACTTACTTCACCAGGAGCGACGTTTTTTAACTGACGTTCATAGCCTTCAGCACCGAAGGATACAATATCACCTTCTAACGTTTTGTCACCACCAGCCCATGTTGCTGTAATACCATTTGGCAATGTATAGCTAGATTGTTTAGTACCGGCCTTATCTGTAGTAGAACCACCACCTAAAGCGACAGAGTTATCACGATTTGCTTTAGCACCTGTACCAATAGCGATGGCATTTGTTACAGAATCATTATCGGCAGCACTTGTATTAACACCTGTCAAAGCACCAGCAATACGATTTTTAGAGTCAGCGCCCGTACCAATAGCAATACCAGCATTACCAGATTGCCCTTTAGTACCCACTGTGATACCGATATGGTCTGCTGTAGCATTATTATAATCACGCCACTTAATTTCATACCCTGTTAAAGCTTTAACAGCATCAGAAACAGTAGCGACAGCAGCTTTGCCTGTATTAATATCAGTATAAACTGCTCTAGTAGACGTCATTCTATCAGCATCGTCACCGCCAATAACAATAGAGGAGTGACCAAGAGCCTTTGTATTACCACCAATAGCAATGGCTTGGTCCCCTACAACTTCCGCACCTTGACCAGGATCTGCACCACCACCGATGGCAATACCTTGTGAATATGGATTACCGGCTGAGTTTACTGTCGCACGAGTACCAATAGCAACCGAAGTATTGCCATTAGCAGTTGAATCTTTACCTACAGCAACACTCGCTGTCTTAGTAAATCTACCAACCGAATAAGCGTTTTGACCAATAGCAACGCTACCCTCAAAATCTGCATTTGCACCATTACCAATTGCAACAACATCGCTTTTCTTAGCTTTTACATTTGTACCTAAGCCAACAGAATTCTTACCGGAAACATTAGCTCCACTACCAAAACCAACAGAAGTTGGATCAGCTACGATAGGTAGAGTATTTGCTGCCAACGCCACATTAGCATTAGTCATAGCCAATGCTGCAAAGATACCAGCTACTACAATTTTCTTTTTACCACTATTGTTCTTAGCAAATTCAGATACTACTACGTAGCAATTTTTGGATTTGTTCCAAACCACTTTAAAAATCTTGTTCATTGTTTTCTCCTTTAAACTACTATAAAGCTCTCAAACTTCTATATAACAAATAATCTCAATTTCAAGTTTTTCGATATAGTTAGTATACCAAATTTTTCGATATGCTTGCAGCCCCTTTTCACTAATATTTCATTTTTGGAATAACTATTGCAAATACAGCAATAACGGGAGTTCTTTAAACCCCTTATAAAATAAAACCTAATAATTGGGGTGATTTTATACCATAATTTAGAAGAGAAGATGAATTTAAACTCACATTTTAACTTTTTCCATATAAATATAATTGATAAATTATAAAAATAATGGTCAAAACGCCTTATATATCTACACTCTAATAATCCCACCTGCTTTACAGTACTATATTTCATTAAATTTTTATAAATTAGTATTTCAGTTAAATGGAGATAAATTGGCAGCCAAAAACAAAAATAACGTCTAAAGAATAATCTCTTTAGACGTTATTTTTTATATGACATTATTTAATTTAAATACATAAGCACTTTGTTCATGTGCTAATTTGATGCGCTTATGTAATCGTTCCATATACGCTCGGTATATATCTTGCGCTTCGTCAATAGACACGACATTAAAGTTAATTCCATCCCCTACCGGCAATTGGCTAAGCCGTGGTAGGTCCGCGGTAATGATAGTGCCTATTTTTGTATATCCCCCTGTTGTTTGGCGATCTGCCATGAGAACAATGGGGTGTCCATTCGATGGCACTTGAATAGAACCAAATACGGCACCATCAGAAATAATATCTGCACTGTCTACGTGTTCAATTTCAGGACCATCTAAGCGAAAACCCATACGGTCACATTCTACAGTCAGTGTATAGATGTTATCACTAAAGGTGTTGATTCCCTTCTCGGTGAAATGTTTTGCCTGATCACCTAATACAACGCGTAACGGTTCATGACATTCACGGCCCCCACGGTTATATAAGGCGGTATTGAATAGAGTATGCCCTTCGCCACGGTAATCGCAGACATACACTTCATCTCTGGTAAACGCTTTGATGCCAAGTTCATCGCCCTTTTGTAATGGTCGCCCCTCAAGGCCCCCAATTTTCGCCTTTGTATGGGTCGATACACTGCCGTTGATGCTTGGCACGTCGATACCACCAGAAAATGAAATGTACATGCGCACACCACATTGACTAAAACCGCCAGAAATGACATCACCGTCGTGACATACAAATGGAATATATCTCGGTACTCGTACACTATTGATGGTTGGTTCCATATCGGCTCCTGTGAAAGCAACAATACATGTGTCTTTCACGGTTAATGTTGGTGGTAACAAGGTGCATTCTAAAGCACCGGCTGGTTTCACATTGCCAACGAGAGCTTGCCCTAAGAGATAACTTTCACTATCCATAGGACCCGCTACAGGCATACCATATTGTTGGAACCCAACGCGACCTTTATCTTGAATGGTAGTATACATGCCAGGTGCATTTACGTAGATAGATGATTTATTAAACTCATTAATAGCCACGCAACTCACCTACCTCTACTTCATACATGGATGGCGCATAGTCCGCCCCCAATGCTTTAATACGATTATATTCCGCTTCAGCTATCGGCACATAGCGCACATAGTCGCCAGCACTCAATAGCGCCGCTTGTTTCTTAGACATGTCATACATCGTTACCGGTGTACGGCCAATGATTTGCCATCCTCCTGGAGAGTCAGATGGATATGTGCCAGTTTGAGCACCTGCAATGCCTACAGAGCCTGCAGGTATCAATGTTCTCGGTGAGGACAAACGAGGTGTTGCAATACGTGGATCCATGCCGCCCAAATAGGTAAAACCAGGAATGAAGCCAAGCATATATACCAAATAATCAGTACCACTATGAATGGCTACGACCTCATCTTCAGTTAGATTATTATGAGAGGCTACAAAACCAAGGTCTGGACCAAACTCACCACCGTACACGGTAGGAATTTCCACGACGGTAACAAGTTCATTAGCATTATCTGTTACAGTCTGCTCCAATGTAGGCTCAATGATGTTACACAATTCTGCATAGGAGTATAACATAGCATCATATTGCAAAAGCAATGCACAATAGGTAGGTACTAATTCAATAATACCCTCTAGATTCAGCTCTTGAATTCGCTCTATCGTTTGACGAATATGTCGATTAATCTTTGGATCGATGACTTGACCAAAATCAATAGAGATAGCGCAATCCCCTACAGGTGAAATTATAGGTTTCATAGGTATCTCCTTCCTAAAACCAGAAAGAACCATTACCTTCAAACGAAAATAATGGTACTTTCACAACTATCAAATTAACCAAGTAATTTAGCAATGCCTTGTAAGGATGTAACGCCGATGTAAGCTGTTACAAGTACTACAATCCACCCTGTATAGTATAACAGTTTATTATGTTTGTAATCTCCTACGATTTCAGATTTATGAGTAGCAAAGAGCATTACTGCCAATGTAATCGGCAAGATCAAGCCGTTTACGGAGCCAGCCAAAATCAACAAGGATGCTGGTTTACCAATGAAGATCAAAATACATGTAGAAACGAAGATAAATGTCATAATAGTCAATTTCTCATTGCGTTCTACCACTTTGAATAATGTTTTTAAGAAGGACACGGATGTGTACGCTGCACCTACTACAGATGTTAAGGCTGCACAGAAGAACACGATACCGAACAATTTATGACCAATTTCACCAGCACCAAGAAGGAATGCAGAGCCAGCTGGATCTTTAGGATCTAACGCAAAGCCCATGGATACAACACCAAGAACGGCTAAGAATAACAAGATACGAACCACTGCATCTACGGACATACCCATGAAGGCTGCACGACGTACATCTTTCAAATGTTCTTGACCAGTGATGCCCGCGTCAATGAGGCGGTGACCGCCAGAGAATGTAATGTAACCACCTACAGTACCACCGATAAGGGTAATAGTTGCAAGCCATGGATAATGCGTCGGTGCCACCGCATGAGTAGCCGCTTCAGCCACTGGAGGGTTTGTAGAGAATGCTACATAGCCAATCAATACTAGCATAACAGTACCAAGAATTTTAGCTGTGTTGTCTAGTACACCACCCATTTTTGGAGAGGCAAACAATAGAATACCAAGGATACCACTGATAGCCGCTGCAGTCGTTGTATCAATACCAAATACAATATTTAGGCCCATAGACGCGCCCCCAATGTTGCCGATATTGAACGCAAGGCCTCCAAGGGAAATCAAGAATGCTACGAAGTAGCCAAGTCCTGGCAATACTTTATTTGCAATATCTTGACCGCGCATTTTAGATATGCCAATGATGGTCCACACATTAAGCTGTGCAATAATAGAAAAAATAACAGATACAATGATGGCAAACGCAAAGTCTGCTTTTAAATCATTCGTAAATGCCGCCGTTTGTAACATAAAGCCCGGCCCAATAGAGGACGTGGCCATCAAGAAAGCTGCCCCCAAGAGGACAGATAAACTTGCTTTACCTGAAATTGGTTTCATAAAAACCTCCATACAATAATTTATTTATTAACTATATATTATGTACTTACTATTTATTACGTATTTGCTATGTATTACATATTGGCTATGCATTACATATTAGCTATGTATTGCTTAATTTTAAATCGCCGTTTTACTATTTACGGTTTTGAAAATTAGCCACTGTAACGCCCGCTTTTGTAAGACCTTCACGGATGTAATTTGTGAAAGCTATCGCTTCAGGGTTATCTCCGTGTACGCATACGGAATCAGCTACAATATCAATAGTATTACCTGTATTAGTGACAACCTTGCCTTCTGTAACCATCATAAGAACTCGTTCAAGAGCCTCTTGAGGGTCTTTTATAAAAGCCCCAGGTTCTGTACGAGGTACCAATGTACCTTCATCGGTATAACCACGATCAGCAAATACCTCCTGAATTACAGGAATGCCTCTGCGCTCTGCTTCTTTTGCAATATAGCTACCGCTCAACACCATGGCTGCAATATTAGGATTTACCGCTTGTAAGCCATCTAATACAGCATCTGCCAATGCAGGAGTTACACAAGCAGTGTTATAAAAAGCACCATGTAATTTCATATGTTGCAATGTAACGCCATAGCTATCACAGAAGGCTTGTAGTGCACCAACTTGATATATCATATACGCTTTAGCCTCTGCAGGGTTCACTGCCATTGCTCGACGACCAAAGCCCATTAAATCAGGATACCCAGGATGAGCCCCTACGGCTACGCCCTTTTCCTTGCACATGCGAACTGTAGCATCCATAATGAGAGGATCCCCAGCATGCCATCCACAGGCAACATTAGCACTTGTGACGTGATTTAACACTTCACTATCCATGCCTAATGTGTAGTTGCCAAAACTTTCACCTAAATCACTATTTAGATCTACATAATGTGACATCAATAATCTCCTCCCTTTCTTCATCTCTTTTTTAAATTCTATAGAATATTGAATTTATAGATATGATTATACTAAATAAATCGATATATTAGCAATGATTTTTATCATATATACAAAATTTCTTTATTAATACACATATTAAAATGCATAGTAAGACACAAAAAAGCACCCCACATTATGTGGGGTGCTCTCAGTATCAATAGGTCTATCATTAGTTTGTATATGGAGAGAGTTGTAAGGGATTCATTAGTTAGTGTCGATAGCCTATCGATTATTTATTATCCTTGGAGGCAGCATCATCAGCTTGTTTGCTGTCGTCTGCAGCTTTATCATCTGCAGATTTATCATCAGATGTATTAGCAGCATCTTTGTCGCTAATTACAATGTGACCATCTACAACATCAGCAAGCAAGTGTTTTGCATCGATGTGATCCAAGTAGAAATCAGTTACATTATCGCGGATTTCAGATTCGATAACACGACGTAATGGACGAGCGCCCATAGTTTTATCGTAACCTTGTTCCATCAATAATTCTTTAGCTGCTTCAGTTACATCAAGAGTGATTTCTTTTTTAGCTAAAGTTTTATTAACTTGATCAAGCATCAA
>OCPN01000276.1_pt1 | contig 19174 bp, 11 predicted proteins | sample 1476971 | NCBI WGS metagenome assembly OCPN01 (sample SAMEA2580251, study PRJEB22360) | human gut metagenome | biome: human gut; feature: human-associated habitat; material: faeces | place: Denmark | collected 2008/2010
CGGCCGGCAGCCTGCAGGGTGACCTGCTTGCCGTCTTCAGAGACGGTGGTGGAGGTCGGGGTGAAGGTGAACTGCTTTGCGGTTGCGTCCCAAGCTGCGCCGTCGGTCATTTCGCGGGGCATACCGTTGTAGGACAGGAAGGAGGCGCGCACGCCCCAACCGAAGGATGCGCCGGCGCTTACCTGGTCGCCTGCAGCGACGTTCTGTGCGGCAACGTTCTGGGCGGCGATATTAATGTTCTCGGCGAGAACGGGTGCCAGGGGCAGGGCAACAGCGCCAGCAACGGCGAGGGCGCAGGCTCCCTTGGAGAGGCGGGTGCCAGATGTGAAAATCTTCATTGGTGTGTATCCATACTATCGACACTGTTAGGACAGGCTTACTATATCGACAGTGTGTACATTTCTCAAGATACACACCAAATGAGCCATTTTATGACAAAACATCTCACAGCACACCGACAGGGCAATACCCCCTCAACAGGCACCAGGGGCCGCCACCACCCCAACCCCTACTCAACTAATCCTTCTTCGAAGCGTGCATACGTGACATACCCAAAGCACCCAGAATCAGACCGCCACCCAGGGTCACCAAAATCGGCAGAAGCGGCGAGCTCTTATCCATGTTGCGGGTAATCTGCGCCTCCGTTGCCTTCACACCGTTCGGCGATCCAGGCTCAGTACGAACCTGAGAGGAAGAACCGTTCAGAATCGCGGCACGGCGAGACTGCGCCGCCGAATCAGTACCCGAAGGTAGGTTAGATTCGGGGGTCGCGACCTCAACAGGCTGCGCCTCCCCGGTGCGGTACCCCAGCGCCGAGGAAGACGCGGTGGCAGAGCTACCGGTAGCGCGCGGAATAGAAATCGTGGCGTCATTAGTACCCGGAGCCATGGCGGTATCAGCCTGAATACCGCGGGTCTTAGACGTGGAACCCGTAGCGGGTGCATTCGCGCCGGATGCGTCCGCAGTCTCAGAGGTAGATGCGGAAGGTACAGCAACCGGTTTCTCCTCGTTCACAGACGAAGAACCGGACGATGATCCACCGCCCTCAGAAGACGCCTGAGTCACCGTAAAACGCACCGTATTGAGCTGAAGGTTACCGTCACCGGCAGCATCAAAAGCCGCCACCAGGTACGTCCTACCAATCTGTAGGGACGCACCGGGCACACCAATCACCGCCTCGAAAGCGCCCGCAGAAATAGATTCCGGGCCAACGTGCACAATGGCGAGCGCGTCACCCACGGTGTTGCCATTGGAGTCGATTTCCATGACGATCAGGTCGTAACCCTTGTCATTCTGGGGGAAGTTCGTGGCACGGACTGTGACCGGCTTCGTATCATCCTGAGAGTCACCCTGCGAGTCCTGAATGGACAGGTGCGCCTTGCCCTTGCGCTGGTTCATCGGGTCGTACACGCTGGTGTCTTCGGAGACAACATACTGACCAGAATCATGGTTCTGCGGGTTGTCTACGGTACGGCGAACCGCGTCACCATTCTCAGCGGTGGGTGATGTAGCGGTAGGCGAAGGCAGGTTTACCGCCTCGGGACTTGGGGTAACAGTTGCGTCAGCGGTTTCTGCTTCTTCACGCTCAATATCGACCGGAGGTTCGGTGGGCTTTGCCTTGCCGTTGCGCGGGTCAGTAGTCTCAACCAGGCTGTTCCCCCGCTCGGTCACAAAAAATTCGTAGGAGACACCGTGCGCGGTATCCTCCAGAACGATCACGTACACGACGTTAGAGTCCGTCGCCGGGCTCATCAGGAGGCGGAACTCCCCCTCCTTGGTTCCCTCAGTTAGAGTCGGGCTTTCCAGGACGGAGCCACCGTACTCACCGGAAGGGGTGTAGAAGTTCACGTCAGCCAGAACGCTGGAGGCCTCCAAATCTTCGGGGAAGCCTGTCCAGCGTAGCAGGTAACCATCATCCTTGAGCTGCGCCTTCATGGTGATTGTGGAGGCGGCGCCCTGTGCCTCCTGATTGTCTTCGGCCTGGTTCGCGTTCAAGGTCGCGGTTTTTTGCACGGCAGAGTGCGTCGTGACGGGTGCTTCCGTTGCGACAGAGGGTACAACAAGCCCGCACTGAAGCCCCGCAACCAAAACGGTTGCGGTGACAATACGGTGCTTCGCTGAATAAATACTCATGCAATGCGTCTTTTCATGGTGGAAATGTGCTTGCTACTGCCCGTTCCTCATGTGCCGCGCGGACCCCCGAGTGCGCCATACACCCGGATTCGTCGTACCATACTCCGCTTCATATTTCAGGTGAAGAAGACCTGACAATAGCTCGCATCTATTTATCGGTTATTTCAACCCTATCACGAACCTTAAGGTTTATTCACGCGAGGGTAGAGTTTTTTTGAACACCCTGAACGCACGACTCACCCCCGCGATCTGCGCCAACAGATAGCGGGGGTGAGCATTCCTCATGAAACAACGAACATACTATGCGATGCCGTCAAAAAGCACGGATTAGGGGCGTTAGCCGCCGAGGACTCCCCTGCGGTGAGCCATCCACGCGGCACCAACCACCAGCGCCAAACCGGTGCCTCCAAGAGCCCAGAAAGCTACACCGTGCTGCGCGACCTCTTCACTAGCGGGAGACGCCGCCGAAGCTACAGCCTTCACGCCATCCTGACGATCAGCATTCGCGGTGGAGTGCACCTGAGTGGTACTCGAGTTCACGGTAGCTGAACGATTATTAGACTCCGAATGAACCACGGGGGTGAAACCTTTATTTCCGTTACCAGAAGCTGCCGACGCTGCCTTTTCTTCATCCGTCAAAGCATCCAGCTTCGCGGTAGCAGCGATAGATGCCGGATCAGAACCCGAACTGTACGCCGAAATCTGATTGGTGCGGGTCGGTTCAAAAGCCGAACGCGGACTCATCGTACGTGCCTGAGCCAAAGCCTGCAGAGCCTGACGCTGACGCTCAGCCTTCGCTTCCTTTGCCTTGGACATGGCGCTCACCGCGTCCAGAGTGGAGCGGGGTGCGCTCGCGGCAGACTGACCCGAGCCCGACTGGGTGTCATCAGAACGAGTCGAGACGGCGTTAGTAGCAGCGGAGGGGCTACCCTGAGTGGCGCCGGTCGCCTCGGCTGTATTGGCGCTGGGCGTGAGCGATGCGCTTGCATCCTGGCGGGGCGACTCATCCTTCGTCAAGGAGGTTGAGTTGCCGGTCGCCTCGCCACTGACCTTGAATCGCACCGAAACAACTTCTTCCGCATACTCAGTATCGTCCGCATGCACCAGGTAGGCAGTGTACACCGAGCCGGTCTTCAGCAGAGAGCCGGGCATGCCGACCTCTTCCTTGAACGCGCCATTCACAATGCGATCAGAGCTGATGTGCGTAATGGACAGCGCATCACCCTTATGGTTGCCACTCATATCGGTTTCAACCACAATCAGGTCGTAGCCAGCCGCATTCGCGGGCAGACGCTCTGCGCTGATAGTCACCGGCTTGGTTTCCTTATCAGAGCGAACCTCAGCATACGCAACCTTCAGTTCCACAGCGCTCAGGGTCTGAATATCACGAGAAGAGGTCGATCCGCCGGGGACCTGCTCTAGCTTCTGCGTGTGGGTTTCGAGGTTCAGGTTTTCAGCAGATTCGGAAGGCACCTCAGTCTTAACCTTATCCTTGCTACCCTTCTGATCTGCATCCTGCTGGTTCTTCTGCTCCTCTTCACGAAGCTTTTCCATCGTCTTCAGCTCGTCAATGGTCGGCACCTGGTGGGCGTTTTCCTTCTTGTCCATCATCACCTCGTCAGAGTCATCCCCAATCGGGATAGCGTGCGGAACGAGGGAACCCTCAGAAACCATGAATTCGCCATAGCCCTCGTCAGAGGTCGTCAGGTCCATGACGCTCATGGAGTAGTAGCCCTCCTGGGGCATCTGAGGCATCTCAAAGGTGACGAGCATCGAGCCGTCGTCCGCACGCTCAACCTGCATTGCGGAGGGCTCGTAGGTGTCAGACCCAAGCAACGTGCCAGTGGCGTCGTAGTACTGCATTGCCAGGTACACCTTAGAGGCATCGCCCACGTAGCCGCCCTCATAGAGGGGCGCGAGCTTAATGGTTGCCTGACCGTCCTTGATGGACTGAATCTGAATCTCAATGGTATCGACCTCAATTTCGAGGTCTTCGTAGGGGCAGCTTGAATTAAATTCGCTATTAACCAGAGCCGCCAGGCAATCATTCACGTTAATTGCTTCAGCCTCTACTGCGGAGGCGCCAGGAAGCACAAAAGCGCTTGCACCTAAAGCGGCTGCAAGCGAAAGAGCATGAATGCGTTTCGGAAGTCGAGTGATAGTCATGTGCGCCATTTCAATCGATGTAGGCGCAAAGCGTGGACTAGGGAAGGCTCACCACAAGCCGGTGTTTCTATCCAAGTATTTGCGCACCAGTACGTCGGTTACACCCTAGCCTAACACGGATATTGCACTTAATGTTGCATTGCATTCACGTGCTAAAACTTTATGTCGCGATAATTGCCGAAATAAAAGGGAATTAAATACTTTACTGAGATATAAATAACGCAAAATTCGAATGTCAAAATATATTCCCCAGAGTGCACCAAAAAGAGATTTTTACACCACCCCAAAGCGCACCAGACCACCGCGCAATAGAGTCAAACATCCGGGCACACAGAAGGCGCCACACCAAACACGCACCCACTCAGCACGCACCCGACAGAGCGCCTCCCACTCAACAAACTCCCCTACAGAGAGCCACGCCTCACAGCGCTAAGCAACAAATAGCTGAACTACTCAGCACCCAGCTCCTCAGCACCCTCAAGGCGACGACGATACACATTCACCGCCACAGCAGTACCCACAAAAGCAACCGAACCCAGCAGAGCAATACTCAGCGGCAAGGTACCCTCCGGTAGCGGGCCATTATCCTGAGCGCTCGCCTCCAGCTTCGAACCGGCAGAATCACCGCGCGACTTCGAGCTACGCGTATAGAAACTACCCGAACCTGCAGCACCCACATTCTCCTGAGGCGAAGCAACAGTCACCGTTTCAGACTCCGAAGACTGATAACCCAGCAGGTTCACCACAGTACGACCAGGCAGTAGCGTCGCATAACCAGACATAATCATCGTCGAAGGAACCACCGCAGTCTCAGCCACAGAACTACGAGCCTGCGCGGTAATCGCACGCGCCGACTGCTGCGCCTGCACAATATAGCCCAGAGCGCTATCCACCGAGGGAATCTTAGCAACAGAATCAGTCACCAAATCTTGAGCATCCGCAGAGGCCCCTGAAGAATCCACAGTGCTCACGCGACCCGAAGGGGCCGAAGGGCTCACACGCTGATTCGCATCAGAAATCATCGGGACCTGCGGGTGAACAACAGTATTCGTAGGCTTCGGAGCCGGATCAACAGGAACCGCACGCTGAATCACGCTCACACCAAAAGCACTGGTCGCCATGAGCTGCAGCTCCTCAGTGGAGTTACCACCCACCACAACCACACGGTAGCGCTTACCCGCATTCAAAGAGGTACCGGGAACCTTCAAATCAGCAGAGAAAGAAGCATCAGTCACCTGCTGAGGGCTCACATGCGTGGTCGCCAGCGGCGAACCCACGGCACCGCCATCAGCAGGCATCTCAAAGACCATCACGTCATAGCCCAGGCCACTCTCCGCCACGTTCCTAGCGCGCACGCTAATCGGCTGCAGCTCATCCGATCCGCGCAGCTCTGCGGTAGAAATTTCCAGGGTCGCCTCACGGGTCTCCACGGGAGCCCGATCGGAGCGGGAGTGCACCAGCAGACGATCCTCGGTCACCTCAGCGGGCGCCGCATCATCGGTAGAAGAACTCACCGAAGCAGAAGCACTGGCAGACGCACTCACCGAGGCGCTAGCAGATGCACTCGCAGAAGGACGAGCCGAAACTTTCTGCGATGCAGACGGCGCTTCAGAAGGTACCGGGGCGACCGTCGGGCGCGGGCTATCCTTCGCGGCACTCGGGGATGCACTCGGGCTTGCGGACACCGCAGGGGCAGGGTTCGCCTCCACGCGGTTAGCACGGGGAACACCGGGGGTGTCCGGGAAGAAAATGTTCTGGCTGCTAGCCATAATCTCGTCGACTGTTACACCGTACTCGGGCATAAACTCAACGGAGACAGTCTCGCCGTTGCTCAGATTCTCAATTTCCACCATGTACGGCTGCTCAACGTTGAGGCGCTGGTGGATGCTCAGCTCAATATTGCCTTCTTCATTCTTTGAGGCAGTCATCTGGGCTGCGGGTACGGTCATGGTCGCCACAACGCCATCTTCAACGGAGATGGCGGACAGGCGAACCCTCAGATTCTCCAAAGAGGTTACACCGGTCAACGACAGCAGGGTGTAGTCATTGCTCTGAGCAACCAGGTCCAAGGTAATGTCGTGGCTAACCACATCGGCGGCAACGGCGATGGGAAGTTCAGGCTTCGGGGTCTGCTGAGTCTGCGCGTGAGCGGCAGAGGCAAAGGTGGCGGGGGCCAGAGTTGCAGGCGCGACGGAGCCACCCAAACCGAGGGCGGCAGACGCTACTAGCGCCGCGCCGCGAGCAGTTCGCTGCGTGGAAAACATGGTCACCTATTTTCGTGAGTGAGTGTAATGAATCGTCATGTGACACCTGTACCCAAAGGTCGGAAGTAGGCACAGAATAACGGTTCTCTGATATCGGTGACCGGAGGCGCTTCACAGCGACTCCTCACCTCGGGTGAACGAGGTGGTAAAGAGTGATAGTACCGTCTATGACAGCACTCTAAATTATAGGTATAACCTTAGAAAAAGTTAAAGATGTAGGGACGCCCGAATCTTGCATTTCGGACGTCCCTACATCTATATGCGTATTTTGCCTAGTGGGGCAATAATTGACCCGTTTTAGCGGCGAGAACTGAGCTGCATCTCACTACGGCGACGGCGGCTCAAACGCATACCGGCAAGCAGTGACAGCGATCCAGCGGCACTAATGACCAACATATTGGAGGCGCCAGTAGCCGCCAACTGCTCACGCTTCTGCTGGGCACCGGAGGCAACCTTCTGGGAGTCAGATGCCTGTGCTTCGGCCTTCTGCGCGTTGCCCTTCTGCGCTTCAACCTTCTGTGCAGAGGCGTTCTGTGCAGGGACATTCTGCGCGGGAGCACCCTGATCGCTAGCCGGAGCGTCATTCTTCTGCTCAGCGCCGCTCTCCCCCGCTTTCTGCTCGGTAGCAGAAGCCTGATCAGCCGCAGGCTCAGTAGGCACCGAAGCATCGACCGCGGGAGTGTCGGCTGCGGGAGCCTCGACAGTGGGCGCATCCTGCTCAGGGGTAGTGGGCAGGGGGGCTGGGGGCTGGCTATCCACGCCATCGCGTTCGACAGTAAAGCCGCCATTGACCATGCGCACAGTACCCTGCTCATCCTCCGCCACAGCGCTCACACGGTAGGTAGTGCCGGGCTTGAGTGCCGAGCCAGGAATCTGCACCTGGGCAGTGAAAGCACCGGAGGCATCAATCTCAGAGACATCAGCCGAAGCAATCACGCCGCCGATTGCCACACCGTATTCGTCGACAGCACTAACCATCAGGTGTACCGAGCCGACACCGGTGAAGCCCTCGCCACGCAGGGTCAGGGTCTTAGCTGAGTCGTTTTCAGGAACTACGGTTTCTTCTACGTGCAGGCGGGCGGTCATCACGGGGTTAGAGGTGTTGTTCTGTTCTTTAGTGGTGTCGTGGACGCGGTCAAAGACGGTATTGCGCGGCAGGCTGTAGTGGCGGCGCAGGTCATCCTCGGGCAATACGTGGTCGAACTTCTCGGCGAGGCTCACGGCAACTACCTGCTCAGAATCAGCCTGGGCGTTCTGCGCGGGCTGCGCTTCCTCTGCAGGCTGCTTCTTCTCGAACTGTGCCTGCTCCGCCATTGCACGCTCAGCGGTAGCAACCGGAGCGGAGCCATTCTGTGCATTCCAACCATTCATGAAGGGAACCTCAACTTCCTGGGCGGTGTAACCATTAGCGGCAGAGGGCGCAACCTCAATGCTCAGCACGTAGCGCAGGTCTTCGTGAACAGCCTGCACTTCTTCCAGCCTGGATCCGGGCACTTCAATGCCGTCCAGGAGGGTGCCGTTCATAACGTCGGCACGCGCGGGAGAGGCAGCGAGCAGGATGCGGTTACCCTGGCTATCCAGGGCGTAGGTGTAGGTCATGACTTCAAAAGCCTGCGCCTCGCCCAGACCGGTGACCTTGTAGACGACAAGGTTCTTATCCTGCGGGATTTCCAGCTGCCCCGAAAGAATCTGAGCATTGAGCGGCTCATCCTGAGTATTTGCGGGCAGCAGCTCCAGCGGTGCGGAGGAGTTGTAGGAGGGGTCCTCGGTTGCATAACCCTTACCGGGGTCGACCACGGCAGTTGCGACGACGTACTGCTGGTTGGGGTCGAGGGTACCTGCGGGCAGGGTCACCTGGGTACTGAAGCGGCCACCGTCCACATCGAGTTCGGGCACGAGGGTCATCGTCACTGCGGAGCCGCGACCCAGTGCGTAGAGGGGGTACTGGCGGTATTCGCTCACGTACACCGCCACACCGTAACGTTCAACGGCACCGCCGGTGAAGCCTTCACCGGTGACGGTAATGCTCTGGGAGCGCGCGGGGTTAATGACAACACCCTGCTCGACGTACACCTGCGGGGAGTTCTGGGTAGCAACGTTTTCGATGGGGGTTGCGTTTACAGCGGAGGGAGGATTGTCGAGTTCCACCGCAGTCGGTGAAGCCATTCCGCCGGTATTCTGCACCTGCACATCTGCGTGCGCAGCACCAACACCGGTGACGGACAGGACGGAAGCAGCAATAGCGGCTGTTGCTCGGGTTTTTGAGTGAGCGGGTTCGGGCATGAAACACACCTTCTTCTGTGAGTGTGAACGATACCCTCCGGAGGGTGCCACGGATCGAAGCTGGACGGGTGTCTCTTCGGGATTGACCGCTATAACGTACGGACTAGTCATAACGTTCATGTAATGGTGGAAGTTACCGCGAAGGGAATCGCTCTATTTATCGGTAATTCCACACTAACAATACTTTTCTTGTTATTGCTGTAAAGACGCTTTACGTCCCAACTATTTTCCTGTGCAATAACCCACACAGCATATTTTTTACTCTCTATAACATCACCAAGAGCACTCAAATTGCATGGACTAGGCAAAATTTTTCAACTCTCCCTTGAAACTCAAGGTTTTATTGCATGCATATGCAGTTTTAATGGATTTGAGATAAAAATATTCTGCACATTCATGCATTTAATTTATTTCTTCTAAGTGAAAAAATCGCAGGTCACACCACTTTTACATGCGCATTGATTACAAGCGTGCATACCAATAACCACGCACAAAATAAGTCGACAAAATCATTCCGTTACGCCAGTCTGCACCCCCAATACGGAAGAGCCACTCCTCTCACCCCGCTTGCCGCACACACCTTGCCAGCCCCCCCCCCAGATCCAAAGAACAGCTCAACAAAAACTGCTGGCACGCAAAAAACTTGGCATGCAAAAGTGCCGCCAATACCCTTTCAGAGTATTGGCGGCACTTGAATCACTCACCTTGCGGCGAGTATCAGATATTCAGAGCCTAGCCTATAGAGGCTGAGCTATTAGAGGCTGCGGCGGCGCAGGAGCATCAGTGCGGCACCAGCAATCAGAGCTGCGGCGCCAACGCCTGCGATACCTGCAACACCCTCAGCACCGGTGTGTGCCAGCTGCTGCTTCGAGGAGGAGGAAGCCTGAGCCGAGCCCTTGGTGCCGGAGACGCCTACAGTGTGGCCCTTGGAGCTAGAGGAGGTAGCAGCGGATGCGTTACCAACCTTAGCCTTGGGTGCCTGAGAAGAGGGCATGCGGGTCTCGGTTACGACAACCGAACCGTCTTCGCGCATTTCAGCGGTGAAGACGCTGGTGGTGCCGTCGCCGTTATCGCGAACGGTGGTGCTCTCGTCCTCGGTAGCTGCCGGCAGGGTCGGTGCGGGGTTGTTCGCATCGCTCACGGTGGCGGTGGTGACTGCAACCTGGTGTACCGGGCCGTTGGGGTCGCTGGTTGCCACCATTGCGTAGGCGTAACCGGGCTGCAGCAGTTCAGCAAGAACGCTGACCTTGACGCGGAAGGTGCCGTTCACGATTTCAGAAGCGGGTACGTCGTGGGTTGCCAGAGCGTCGCCGGTGATGTTGCCGTTTGCATCCAGGCGGAAGATAGCGATCTGCACACCGTTAGCGACGGACTCGTGGGTGAAGCCGGAGCCGTTGAAGGTCAGGACGTTGTACTGATCGTTCGGGTTCAGGGAAGCGTCCTCGGTGGTGAGGGTTGCGTTCTCGGGTGCTGCGGGAGCCTCCGGAGCGGGGGTCTCGTCAGCCTTGGGGGTCTCAGTCTTAGGTGCTTCCGGAGCAGGAGTTTCTTCCTTGGGTGCTTCAGTCTTGGGAGCCTCGGGTGCCGGGGTCTCGTCAGCCTTCGGGGTCTCCGGTGCCGGGGTCACGGGAGCGGGAGTCTCTTTGTTCTTGGGTGCCTCGGGAGAGGTGGACTCGGTGACCTTGAAGGAGGAGAGAGCCACGAGCTTCTGGTCAGCCTGAGCAGCCTGAGGGTTGCTCACAGCAACCAGAGCGTAGGAAGCGCCGGCGGGCAGCTTGCTTGCCTCGACAGTGAAGGAAGTCTTGAAGGAGCCATCCTGAATCTGGTCCGCAGACACGGACACGGTGGTGATGGCGTCACCGGTAATCTGCTGGTTCTCATCCAGCGCGTAGATGCTGACCTGAACGCCGGGGCCGACCTTCTCGCCGTAGAAGCCGGTACCAACAACGCTCACGGTGTTAAACTGCGCATCACCGGAGAAGCGTGCGTTCTCGATGGAGACGAAGGGGTTAGCCTGCTTCGCCTCGGGAGCCGGGGTGGAGGGAGTGGTGGGCTCGGGGGTTGCGGGAGCAGGGGTCTCAGCCTTAGGAGTCTCAGCCTTGGGGGTTTCAGCCTTAGGAGTCTCAGCCTTAGGAGTCTCAGCCTTAGGAGTCTCAGCCTTAGGTGCTTCGGTTGCCTCAGCCTTAGGAGCTTCAGCCTTAGGAGCTTCAGCCTTAGGAGCCTCGGTTGCTTCAGCCTTGGGAGTCTCTGCCTTAGGAGTCTCTGCCTTGGGAGCCTCGGTAGCCTCAGTCTTAGGAGTCTCTGCCTTGGGAGCCTCGGTTGCCTCAGCCTTAGGTGCTTCAGTCTTAGGAGCTTCAGCCTTGGGGGTCTCGGTTGCGTTGCCGCCAGGCAGGGAAGAAGTCTGAGCAGTTGCCTTCTGGTCGACAACCTGCTGCTGGTCAGCGGGTGCTTCTGCCGCAAAAGTTGCCGGGATTGCTGCCACGGAACCGGCAGTAAAGGCTGCCGCTGCTGCGATCTTGTAAACGCGACGGGTAGTCTTCGACATTTTTCCTCGATCTCTGATTATCGGTGTTGAGCCTACCGTGGTTCGCCCCCGTCTTTGAAGGTGCAGTAGGCCCACTACATGGGTGTGACTGCTAAAAGGCTAGCATTTGCCCCTGGACGTTTAGCATGCTTACCGCCATCTTTGCCCAACTGTAACGAAATCGTTATAAAACCACCCCTTAAGTTGAGGCTTAATGCAGACCAATCCGGGAATTTTACGCCCATCTACTGACACACGAAGGCATATAACCCTATCTTTTGATTGCATTTGAAGAAAATATAGGGTGTTCCATAGGTGATTTCGACTCACCATTTTCACCCTAATGAACCTTGAAGTCTCACGTACCACTTTATAGTTCCCTCAAGTTCTCCTTCATGCCTCTCCCCCGCTTCTCAACACCCCACGGGCACCTTCATGTATGCCTTCTCTACACGCCGAGAACACAGAGAAACACCCCGCCCGCATCCAGATAGGGATGCGGGCGGGGCTACCAAAGTCAAGGCCTCACTAAGGCTCAATCGTCACGGCACACCGCAAGCTCAGCTCTCCTTACGAATCACCTTAAACTGGCTCGGCTGTGCCACCGGGCGAATCGTGATGCGGTCAAGGTTCACGTGGTGCGGAACGTTCAGCGCAAAGGTCACGGTCTGCGCAACATCCTCGGCAGTCAAAGGCTTCTCAACACCCGCGTAGACGCGCTCGGCGGCTTCCTTGGAACCCAGACGATTTAGGGAGAACTCCTCGGTGTGCACCATGCCCGGGCAAATCTCAATCACGCGAACGTTATATTCCGCTTCTTCCAGGCGGAGCGCCTCCGTCAGGCCGCGAGCGCCGAACTTCGCCGCGTTGTATCCGGCACCGCCCTCGTAACCGTGCTCGGCCGCAGTGGAGGTCAGGTTCAGAATCGTGCCGTGACCGTTCAGGCGCAACGCCTCCGCGAAGGCACGCACCATGTGCAGAATACCGAGCACATTCATCTGGTACATCTTCAGATAATCGGTAGGCTTGCCGTCGGCAACCTTATCCACGCCAATAGCACCACCGGCAATATTGACCAGGGCGTCAATGGTGCCCTGCTCCTCCAGGATCTGCTCGGCAACAAAGCGGACGGAATGCTCGTCGGTCACGTCGCAGGTCACCGGGTGAGCGCCGGTTTCCGCATAAAGGGTGTAAAGACGGTCGGTACGACGAGCCAGGGCGTAGACGGTCCAGCCACTTGCTACTAGCTGCTGTACGGTGGCTCGGCCAATACCGCTGGATGCGCCGGTCACCACGGCCACTTTGCCGTCACCGGTATGGGGCAGGAAAGGAGATGCAGGAATGTGGGTGTTCTCAGTCATACTTTAATCCTAGTAGAGTGATGCCCGCGGGTGCTCTGTTCGAGCAGACCCGCGGGCATGTATTTTGAAATTTTCGATAGCGAGATAGATGCCGACAATGCCACCATTCAGGACGAACGGTACAGACGCTGTCACACCTACTACTTGCGGCGACGAGGCAAACCCCAACGACTCCTGCCGCCGTCACGGAACCCGAGGCGGTGCTCAAAATACACGGGCGAGCTACTACCGGTCTTGATGGTGTCCGGAGGGACCGTGCCTTCACGCGCCGACATCAGATAAAGAATCGCGGCACCGGGCATGAACGCAATCAGAGGCAGTACGAAACGCATACGCGCCTCACCGTAACCGCTACGCACCGTCAAATGCCAGACGCACAACGCAACCAGCACCAGGTGCAGTATCAGCAGAACGGTTTCAGACGTGCCCAAACCAAAAATACTCAGAGAACTCATTGGCAACTCCTCAAAGGTCGTGTATCTTCAGTCTACGCCGCGCCCGCTCTGCTGAGAAGGATTCGTGGGCATTGATACTGCAGATTTTCGCGCATACACTGCAGGTAATCAGGGGCAGCAATATTAGGGGGTCTCTCCCCCATTACCGTTTCCACCGAGTTTGTCACTGAATCGCCGATTACTCCTCATATTGGGAACCTCCACATGACAGCAATACCGCACCAGCGCATCACCTCTCTTAAAGAGCAGCGCCAAGCACTCCAGCAGCGGGCGCGCACTATCCGTGCCGCCACCGGAACCCCCTATAGTTCTGAGGTGCATCTGCTGCTCGGGCAGAGCTACCTCGACCCCGCCAGCTGGCAGGAAATCACCGCCTCCAGAGGGGTACGCGCCGCAGTACACAGGACACAATTTGCGCGCCGGTACCGGCACCTCCTGGCACGTCTAGAAGCCGCAATCAAGCAGTACGAACAGGCAAGCACAGCGCAGAATTCCCCTGGAGCTGAGAGAATGCCGTGAATATGAGAAAATAGCCGTTATGGCTGAAAACATTTTGGGCTCAGACTCGCCCGTACAGATTAACGTTCCCGACCGCCCCGCCCTCGAAGGCCTCGAAGAGAAGCTCTCGCAGCGCTGGGCCGACGAGAAGACCTACGCATTCGACGAGAACACCACTCGCGAACAGGTCTACTCCATTGACACCCCGCCGCCGACCGCATCCGGCTCCCTGCACGTGGGTCACATGTTCTCCTACACCCAGACCGACGTCATTGCACGCTACCAGCGCATGACCGGCAAGAACGTGTTCTACCCCCTCGGCTGGGATGACAACGGCCTGCCCACCGAACGCCGCGTTCAGAACTACTACGGCGTTCTCTGCGACCCCTCCGTGGCAGACAACGACTCCTTCCGCGACCTGATCACCTGGAAGGCAGACGGCACCCCCAAGCCCGACCGCAGCCAGGCAAAGTGGCCGCGCATCTCCCGCAACAACTTCATTGAACTCTGTGAAGAGCTCGCGGTTGAAGACGAGAAGGTCTTCGAAAACCTCTTCACCACCCTGGGTCTGTCCGTTGACTGGTCGCGCACCTACCGCACCATCGACGCGCACTCCCGCAAGGTCTCCCAGCTCGCCTTCCTGAAGGACCTAGAAGCAGGCAACGCCTACATGGCTGAAGCACCGACCATGTGGGACGTCACCTTCCGCACCGCAGTGGCACAGGCTGAGCTGGAAGACAAGGAACGCCCCGGCGCGTACCACCGTATCAGCTTCCACCGCCCCAACGGCGAGAAGGTCTGGATTGAGACCACCCGCCCCGAGCTGCTGCCCTCCTGCGTGGCTCTCGTGGCGCACCCGGACGACGAGCGTTACAAGCCGCTGTTCGGCACCACCGTCACCTCCCCGCTGTTCGGCGTTGAGGTCGAGATTAAGGCGCACCCGCTGGCACAGCCCGACAAGGGTGCCGGTATCGCCATGATCTGTACCTTCGGTGACACCACCGACGTCACCTGGTGGCGTGAACTGCAGCTGGACACCCGCGCCCTCATCGGTCGCGACGGCCGATTCTCCCGCGAAACCCCCGAATGGATCACCTCCGCTGAGGGTCGCGAGCGCTACGAGCGCATGGCTGGCGCCACCGTCTTCACCGCACAGAAGACCGTCGTGGAGATGCTGGTTGAGGCTGGCGAAATGGACGGCGACCCCAAGCCGCTTAACCACCCCGTGAAGTTCTACGAGAAGGGCGACAAGCCCCTCGAAATCGTTGCTTCCCGCCAGTGGTACATCCGCAACGGTGGCCGTGACGCTGCACGCCGCGAGAAGCTCATCGAGCGCGGCCGTGAGATGAACTGGTACCCCTCCTTCATGCGTAGCCGCTACGAGAACTGGGTTGAGGGCCTGAACGGCGACTGGCTGATTTCTCGCCAGCGCTTCTTCGGCGTTCCCTTCCCCGTCTGGTACCCGCTGGACGCTGAGGGCGAGCCGGACTACGAGAACCCGATTCTGCCTTCTGAGGACATGTTGCCGGTTGATCCCGCATCGCAGGCTGCTCCCGGTTACACCGAGGATCAGCGCGGCGTAGCGGGCGGCTTCATCGCCGACCCGGACGTTCTGGACACCTGGGCTACCTCCTCCCTGACCCCGCAGATTGCGACCGGTTGGGGTGTGGACCCGGACCTGCACGCGAAGACCTTCCCCATGGATCTGCGCCCGCAGGGTCACGACATTATCCGTACCTGGCTGTTCTCTACCGCTGTTCGCGCGGAGACCCTGGCTTCCTCCGTGCCGTGGTACAACACCGCACTCTCCGGCTGGATTCTGGACCCGGACCGCAAGAAGATGTCCAAGTCCAAGGGCAACGTTGTGGTCCCGAACGAGGTTCTGGAGAAGTACGGTTCGGACGCTGTGCGCTACTGGGCTGCTTCCGCTCGCCTGGGTGCTGACACTGCCTACGACGAAGGCCAGATGAAGATTGGCCGCCGCCTTGCGATTAAGCTGCTGAACGCATCCAAGTTCGTGCTGAACCTGGGCGCTACCGAGAAGTCTGTCATTACTTCTCAGGCTCAGGGTCGCGTGCTCATCAACGCCCTGGACCGTTCCCTGCTGGCTCGCCTGGCGTACCTGATTGAAGAGGCAACCGCTGCGTTCGAGAAGTACGAGTACGCTCGTGCTCTGCAGATTTGCGAGAGCTTCTTCTGGTCCTTCACCGACGACTTCGTCGAGCTGATTAAGGACCGTGCGTACGGTGCTCGCGGCGAAGAGGAGCAGGCTTCTGTTCTGGCTGCGCTGGCAACCACCCTGGATGCCCTACTGCGTCTGTTCGCTCCCTTCCTGCCGTTCGTGACCGAAGAGATTTGGTCCTGGTGGCGTGCAGGTAGCGTGCACCGCGCCGAGTGGCCGCAGGCACTGCCCATCCTGGAAGGCACCCTGCTGGCTGAGTACTCCGCTCAGAACCCGACCGCCGGCATTTCGGCTCAGTGGGTCCTGGCGGACGCTGACCCGGCTCAGATTGAGTCGCTGAAGCAGATTCTGCCGGATGTTGCTGAGGCTCTGGGTGGTCTGCGTAAGGCTAAGAGCGACGCGAAGGTTAAGCAGCGCACCGAGGTTGAGTCCGCAACTATTGCGGCTCCCCAGGCTCAGCTGGATCGCATTGCTGCTGGCATGGCTGATCTGAAGGCTGCCGGTAACGCTCGTGAGCTGTCCCTGGTGGCGGCTGAGGGCGAGCTGGAGGTTCGCGATGTGGTGCTCGTTGTGGAAGAAGCAGCTGAGTAATTTCGCCTAATTTTGAGCGTTGTTCGCTTAAATTTATGACGCTACTTGAGCGTTGAGGACGGGGCGGTACCGGTTGACGGTACCGCCCCGTTTTCTGTGCCTACTGTTCGTTGTAGCTCGCCGGGTGTGAGGCCCCAGCGGCTGACCTCTACGGCTCTGACTATAGGATTTGTCCAAGCTGCGCCCGTGGATGCCTGCTCCAGCCCTCTGAGAATCTTCGCTAGCGGTTCCCCCAACGATATGGGTTTAGCCTGCTAATCTGTGGGGATTCTATGGAATTTCCAACCCCTTTTTATATTCATCAATGTGCAAAGAGCATAATCAACCTTATGAGATTGACTGTCACTTTATGTATGATTGTTGATGCGAGGGTTTTACCATCAGGAACAACCCTCTATTCAACTTCAGCAACAGACAAATCACCGGTACGAGTAACGACATACCCCGACCAACCGCACGACAATAAACCACCCGTCAGGCGTAGCGATGCGTCCTGGCTCTGACCCGCGCCAAAGTAGGCGCACCCATAATTACTATGAATTCACATTCTTCATCTTCCGGATTACCGCAAGAGCCTCAGGCGAGGCAGAGCTCAACCCCGAGCACGCCGCCAGGAGCGCAAACCAACATTTCCCCCAATCAGCTTCAGCACTATCACACGAGCCTGAACGAGTACATCAGCCAGGCACGTGAACATGCCCAGGCGCTGCGTGCCAGCTACACCAACGAAGTGTATGAACTCTGGCTTCAGCATATTTCCACCAGCGCCGCCACCGATGAGGCGAGCATCGTCTCCGGTTCGTTGACCGCTCAGCAGCTTGAGGAACTGACCCGCAAGTGGGTGCGCCTCATGCGTGAAAGCCGCGATATGCTGCACCACGAAAGCTCCATTGCCGCCGCACGCGCCGCTGTGGAGGCTAAGCCCCTCCCCGAGTAGGGTCACCCTTTATTTCTTTCGCGCGGCAACGCCAGCACTCCGCGTTGGTACCGCGTTTTCCGCGGCGGGGCGATCGAGCCAAGCGATTAAGCCCTGCTCGGAATGCGTACTTCACATAACCTGCCCCTTGCTATAGTTATGGATATTCAAAGACCCTAACTATGTTGCAGAAAGGGCGGGAATGTCCCACCAAAAACGCGTCCTACGGCCTATACGTAGCGATGTTGCTCCCCCAGTTACCTCCCCACCGGTCTACCGTGGTGATATTGACGCGCGCGGCACGGCGCAAGACCTCGTCCCGCGCAGCTTGTGGGTCGATTTCTGGGACACTCTCTTCTTTATCTTTGCCGGCATCGCGGCCCTCGTGCTGACCTTCATGATTCTGGCGAATACGGTCGGCCATTCTTTCTGGGGTTTCCCCATTGCCTTCATTTTCTGGGCGGTCACCGCGTACCTGACGCTACCGCGTTTTCACGCGATCATGACCCGCATCTACGTGCCCGACTACTTTATTGGGCGCACCCGCACCCCGGACGGTCTGCTCGGCGACCCGGTCAATATCGGTCTGATTGGTACCGAGGAGCAGATTCACCAGGTCATGCAGGACGCAGGCTGGACCCGCGCTGACAACGTCACCCTCGTCTCTTCCTGGAAGATTATTCTCTCCACCATCACCCGCCGCTCCTACGCGGAGGCGCCCGTCTCCCCGCTGAAAATTTTTGGTAAGACGCAGGCTTTCGCCTACCAGAAGGAAGTGGACGGCAACCCCGAGAAGCGCCACCACGTGCGCTTCTGGAAAACCCCGGACGGCTGGCTTCTGCCGGGCGGTCACCAGGTGGATTGGTTGGCGGCGGGCACGTACGACTCCGGTGTGGGTTTCAGTTTCTTCACTCTGCAGGTCACGCACCGCATTGACGCTGAAACCGACTTTGAACGCGACTACATTGTGGAGTCCATTCAGTACGCCCACCCGGAAACTCACGTTGAGATTCTGCACGATTTTTCCTCCGGCTACCATGCCCGTAACGGCGGCGGTGACGCGATCCGCACGGACGGCGCGCTCCCGGTCATCGTGCTGAACAATGAGGGCCTGGAGCCGCAGGAGCAGGAAGAAATTCACCTCTCCAGTGCGCACGACCTGGCGTACCGCATGCCGCTGAGCCTGCTGGTTGGTTCGGGTATGCTCATCGCTGTGACCCTCGCCGACATTGTCAACAGTGTCATTTTGGCGCTCAGCCGCCCGGCACTTCGCGCCAAGCTGTTGGAGGAAGGTTCCGGCAACGACATTGAGCTGCTGGACCTCTTCGATCAGGTGGATAGCAACGTGCTACTCACCATTACCGGCACCGTGCTGGTGGGTTTTGTAGCAATTTATTCGGCGGTGCACCTGTTCCTGCTGTGGAGTACGTTGCGCGGCTCGTCGAAGGCTCGTCGCCTGGCTCTGCTGTTGACAGCGTTGAACTTCGCGGCGATTACCGGTGGTGTGCTGTGGGGCCATCAGTCCCTGCCGCTGTCCACGATTTTCTTCCAGCTGGGCGTTGCGGTGTTTGCGATGTTGGCGTTCACCTCGGACGCGGCGGTCCAGTACACGGCAACCCGCACCTTCCATATGCGTGATACGAAGATTGTGCAGCGGGCAACGCACCCGAAGGTTCTGGAGCACAGGGCTCAGCGCAAGGCTCAGAAAGCGCTGAAAGCACAGAAGGCGCACAATGCGCAGAAGGCGCACAAGGCTACCTCTGCAAGTAGCGCTCACCGCGCGTAGATCGTACGTTTCAGCGCA
>OCPN01000291.1_pt1 | contig 18098 bp, 14 predicted proteins | sample 1476971 | NCBI WGS metagenome assembly OCPN01 (sample SAMEA2580251, study PRJEB22360) | human gut metagenome | biome: human gut; feature: human-associated habitat; material: faeces | place: Denmark | collected 2008/2010
CCAGCCGCTAGCATTCCGGGGTGCATCCTGGTTGCCCGGCACAGACGAACTACGCGGCAACGAGGGGGAGGTCGGCGCCTTCGGCGTGACCTTACCCATCGCCTTCTGGTACCTGTACAGGAACGCCACCGTCGACGGGGTCGAAAGCTTCGCCTCCGGGTGGAACTTGCCGTCCGCCCAGCCGAAGGTAATACCCTTCTGACGAGCCCAAATGTACGCGGCGTAGTCCGGGTCGTTCGTTGCCACATCCGCGTACGGGCTAAAAGCAGGCAGCTCAACCTTCGGGGAACCAGCCAATCGGTACAGCGACACCGTCACATCGTGGCGCGTCATACCGCTATGCCAGGACATCGGCGAAGGATTAGGCAAAATATCACGATCAGCAAACCACTGCTCAGCAGCCTGCAACTCACCCTCACGCGTCAGCTTCAGAGGAATATCCTCGAAAGCAAGCTGCTCCACCGACTCGCCGGCACCATCCTTACCGGGGGTGACCTTCTCCAAGACCAGACGATAAGCACCCGAATAGCTCAGCTGCTGAGCGATCGTCAGATTCAGCTCCACCCTGCCATCCTTGATGAGGTCAGCCGGAATCGCCTGCTGGAACACCGTCTGACCGGTCAAACGCCCCTGCTCATCAACATGCTGCACTGAGAGGCGGTACGATCCTTCACCCGGCGCAAAGAGCCCGGTAGCGCGTGCCGTAAACAAGTTCGTCTGCGCGTACGGGTTCAGGCCCACCGACCCAAGGTGCAGTGTGGGCCCCGCGGACTCCTGCTCGGGAGAATGCACCGGAAGGAACTCGGCAACATCATTCAGCATAGAACCCGGAGAATCTTCCATGCCGGGGTAAGGCAACCCGTTCCCATACATACCAATAAAGTAGAGCTTGCCCGGCTTCAACGTACCCGCAGGAATCTTCAGCTCCGCACTGAAATAGTTATTGCGGAACCACCTGGTGTTAACCCCGTAGTACGTGTAGTCATCCCGCTGAGTGAACACAGGCTCACCCACCATCTTTCCCGTTGCAGGGTCAGCCTCATAGATAGCGATGACCGGCCAATCATTACCAACCATTTCACTAGCCTGGGAGAGGATATGGCGTCCCTCAACCCGCAGCGTCGTATCCTTCCACGGGTCATCGATAGCGGATTGACTGAAGGTGTAGGTCCCACGGGTCGGTTGCGCATCCTGAACCACATCAATATGGGCGCGGGCATACAAACGGTTGGACCTACTCGAAGGTTCCGGCTCAGCTTCATCCAACGGGTAGTAGGTCATCACTACATCGAAGAGCTCACCGTCGGCAGCCTCAACGTACTGCGGGGGAACCTTAAACGTGTAGGTGAGGCTACCGTCCGGGTTCTCCCGCACCTGATGATCCAGATCCTTGAGCATCCCGCCGTACTCGTCGAGAGGCGCATAAATATTGTGTTCCGCATACACGTACACCGACCCGCGCTCCACCAGAGCCAGCTCGTGGAAAGTGTACTTCTTACGGAACTCGGCGCTCAACGGGGAAGTCGTCACCGACACCGTGCCACCCTGAGAAATATTGAGGGTTCCCGAATCGACCTTCAACTTAACATTCGCCGGGTTCTCCCAATCAACAGCATCAGCGGCAGGAGGGGCCATCGGAAGCTGCGCGCTCACCGTGAACTTATGGCTACCGTACGAATACTGAGAATCCGAGAACACCACACGCACTTCAGCCATCGAACCGCGAGAAGAAGGCCTATTGTAGGAATCACCGTGAACCTTATACTCAACCTCCACGGTCAGAGTGCCGTCAGCGTTGCGGGTTACCAGCTCGTCACGCTTATAGTATTGACCCGCTACATCATTCCTCGCAAAATATCCCTGCTCACCAGAGGTAGCGTTATAAATCGACACAGAGTCAAGGTAGTACCCCAGGTCAACCTCGGGGGAAATATTAGAAATAGTTACCTTATAGACGCGGTCCTGACCGGGATCAAAATCCTGCGCGGCAACAGATACCTTCGGCAGGGTATTCCTGAACGAATTATCCTGATACGCCATGCGCGCAGGGCTATTACCCACAGGAACGAAGGGGAACTTGCGCGTCAGCTTATTCCACCCGTGGGTTTCTACACCGGAAACACCCAGGGAATACCCCTTACCGGACTTCAAAACTCCCGCGGGGATAGTGACCTTTTTCTGGAAATAGCCGTTAGGAATCAGGCCCTTGAAAATGCGCTGATTCTCTTCCGTATCCGGTGCCTTCAGTTCACCAAGCGAAGCCACATTATCGTTCGTGACCTTTCCCTGCTCATCATGCTCGGACAAGGTGAACTTCACGGAGCTGACATCCTGAAAACCGGTACCCGTCAACGTCACCTCAACCGGCTGACCGGAAGCAATCTGCTCCTCAGAAATAGCCGAAACATCATAGGTGATGGAGGGAAGGACAGCCTTCGGGAGGTTGAACTCCACCGGCAGCGCCGTACGGACGCGGTCCTCAGTGTTCCACGCGTAGGGGTGGGCATCGTCTACGGGGCGGTAGGTCAGAATGACCTCGTACTCCAGGTTCGCCGGCAGGCTATTCGCCGGAACCGTCAGGTCATCGCTGAAACTGCCGTCAGCAGCCGGTTTCGGGGCGTCAAAGATAAGGCCGCGGTGATCGACCTTTTGGTAGGGGTTAGCGTAGGTTGAAGAGCCCTTCGGGGCAATCGTGAGGCTACGTAGCTCATGATGCGCCAAGAACTCGGGGGTCAGCCCGGTACCCTCCACGTGGACGGTGCCGCCGTGGAGAATGTCGAGGGTTCCGCTGGTCACGCGTAGGGTCGGCAGGGGTGCATCCTGCTTATCACCCTGCGCGGGCGCATTCTGTACGGGTGCTGCTTGAAGTGCTGCCTGCTGCTTGCCTGTCTGCTGCGTATCTGCCTGCTGCGCGGGGGAGGCGGGCGCCGGCTGAGCCGCCACCGGCGTCAAAGCCAACAGCGGAGTCAAACCCAAAACCAGGGAAGCACCCGCAACTTTTCGGCGCGTGCCACGAGCAGGCTTAAAGAAGGAGGACATCATCATCCAATCTGAATTTTCTGCATGAAAGAGGGCGAATGAGAAAAGAAGTTGAGAGGATAAATGAGTGACAGTCCACCGCACCGAATCCACACCGAATCCATATCGTAGAGGACCCGAAGCGGCAGCATGCTGAAGTGCAATCTCAGCCTACCAACCCCTGACTCGAACATTCAATGAAAACACGAGAAAAACATGCCGAAGAGAGTTATAAGACAAAAAATTCAAAAATTACGCCCATGTTTTATACAAAGCCCAAACCCCAAAAAGACCACACAATAGAGAGACAAAAATGGAAGCATCACCAGCGCTAAAAACGGCACCCAGCAGCGCCTGCACCAGCAGCGCCAGTACCAGAAAACGGGCACACAGAAGGGACGGTGAGAGAAAAACTCTCACCGCCCCTTCTATAGCCACTATCTTCAGCTGCTGTTCTTAGAAGTCAACCCAAGCTAAAACACGCAGGGGCAACCGTACGGTTCAAGGCACCTGCCGAATCCTAATCATCGATATAGGGGCTGTTGGGGATGGTGTCAAGCATGTCGAGCATTGACAGGACACGAGCCAGCTCCTCGCGGGTAGCAGTCTTGGTCGGACGGAAATCCTTGCTCTTATAGTGATATCTCGTATCGATATTCACCGACGAGTGCAGCCACACCGACTCGGTGTAGAACGGGGCACCCGGCTTCATATCCTGCGGGGTAGTGGGACGGAACCAATAAGAACGACGACCGGGGGTAAGCATAAAGTAACGGTAGAAGAACGCAGCCATCGTAGCGCGGCTAGCCACCGCCTCCGGGTGCATCTTACCGTCAGACCAGCCCGAGGTCAGACCATTCTGGTACGCCCAAATGTATGCCGAGTAACGCTCATCCTTCGGGGACACATCCGGGAAAGGAGAACGCGCAGGAAGCTTCACCTTCGGTGAGCGGGCGCCTCGGTAAATTGCATCCATCAGGTCGCCGCGAGTCACCGCACGCTGAGGGTGGAAGCAACGATCCTTATCAATCAGCAGAATCTTTGCGCTACATGACCTGTAGATATCGGGGGCGTACTCGCCATCCATATCAATATCCACAATGAACGGTGCCCACGCGAACTCAGTGTTAATCGTTGGGCGAACCTCAATAGTGCGCAGGATGGTGTACTGCTCACGGCGCGGACGAAGAGACAGACGAACCCCGTAGTTTCCCTTCGGGCCGGCAGTGATGTCACGATTAATGACGTGGTGCCTTACATAGAGGTCATTCTCAATGCGCTTCTTCGGCTCAAGAGCGAAGAAATAGAACTGAGTGAAGCCCTTCTCCTTGGTGTAGTAGCCAGCCTCAATGTATGGGGTGTACAGGCCAGTATCAAGCACAGCCTGCAAACCGGTAATCTCGTAGCTGAGGTTGAAGCCGCTAATATCAAACGACGCCTCGGTAATCTTGAACGTCAGCGGGGTGGTCTTAACGTCCAAGGTGGCAGCCTGGGCGCTCTGCTCGCCGGCATGGTGTGCACCCAAAGCGCCAGCGACTGTTAGTGCTGCCGCACCCTTAAAAAGGGCGCGACGAGAGGAAAAAGTAGACATATCATTGTCCTATCGATGTGTTTCTGAGTGGTTACTTCTACGCTAGCAAACCAATAACCATTGGTTAAACCTCTAGTCGTTTGTTATACGTACGTGGCGTGACGTGTTTCCATGTGTGCTGGGTTGAGAATGTGAATGTTAGTGAGTGAAATACCCGCCACCAATGGCGAGACGTTTAATACTATAAACATTTTTACTCGCAAAAAGAAGGCGGATAGTTGGACACTAACCGCCTTCTCTGCTCATCAAAAGCTACCCCTAAAATGTGGGGAAATGTGGTTTTACAAGGGGTAATACAGATTTAAGCCACTAGAAAAATAGTTAAAAAATTTTCAATATGATGCAAAAAATAAGCGGAAACAAATAGGTTGGGCAACCTACTGCTCATGCACCAGCAGCGTCAAAATACCCGCCTTACGCGCCGTCGGCAGGGTACACTCCACCGACCAATCCTCGCTGACCTCTTCCAAAAATTCGGCAATACCAGCCGTAGAGCCATCAATTGGACGAGCCGCCAAACCCGACTGAATCAGGTAGCGTGCAAACAGGCCGCGGTAATGCTTCGCCATGTGCGAGACGACCTTACGCGAACCATCAGCAGCCACACGCTCCACACGAACCGCCAGAGTCTGCGACGGGGGAGTCACCCACGACTTTGCGTAGGCGGCAGAACGGCAATCTAGAATCAGCTGGTCCCTCGCAGTCGCTTCCAGTGCGGTACCCAACGCACCCTTCCAGAAGGAGGCGAGCGCACCCACCGATCCCAGCTTCACGCCCATCGAGAGGCGGTAGGCGGGGATTGCGTCTTCGGGGCGCAGAATACCCCACAGTGCCGAAGAAATCAGTAGCGACCAGTGCGCGGCATCGCGTTCGGCGGGGGAGAAGCTCGCATAATCCAGCGCCTCAAAGAGCACACCCGTGTAGGTGCGGATCGCGGGCTGTGCCGGTTCGGTCAGCAAGCGGGTATTGCGTTCCACCTCTGCTGCGAGGGATGCACCCACCTTGAGCTCCGTGAGAGCATCGGGGCCCGAGCTAACTGCCGCCAGCTCCTCCAGGACGCTCTCACGCTCGGCGGTCAGCTCAGGGAACGAGAGGTCAGCGAAGCATACGGGCGCGTTGCCAGCGGGGGCGGGAGTTTTACCTTCGGAAGGGGGAAGAAGAATCAGCATCTCTCCAGTGTACCCGCGAGACGCAGTGTAGCTACGAGGCGCAGTGTAGTTGCGAGACGTCAGCGTGCCCGCGAGGTCGCTAGTGTACCTCCTCGTACCCCCGTGTACCCGCGAAACGAACCCGGAAAATAGCCACCTCCAAGGGTGTGCGTATAATGGGTTGGGTGAAACGGGCCGTCTGGGCAATCGCGAGGCACACGTGCTTCGAGGAAAGTCCGGGCTCCACAGCACAGGATGGTGGATAACATCCACTCGGGGTAACCCGCAGGCCAGTGCCACAGAAAGTAAACCGCCGCGGTTCGCCGCGGTAAGGGTGAAAGGGTGGTGTAAGAGACCACCAGCGGGCGCGGTGACGTGCCCGGCTAGGTAAACCCCATTCGGAGCAAGGTCAAACAGAATACGCCATGGTAGGGTAGTGCGCCCGATCCCCGCTTAATCGGGGTGCGTATTCGGGTAGGCTGCTTGAGACGTGCGGCAACGTACGTTCTAGATAGATGATTGCCTCGAAACGCCCCTTCGGGCGGCGTTTTAGACAGAACCCGGCTCATAGGATGACCCGTTTCACGCTACCGTTGACTGATGGAAAATATCATCGGCCGACGGAAAACGAAGACCGCGAATGCGCTTTTAGAGTGCATTCGCGGTCTTCGTTTTAAGTTCTCGAAAGGTCTCTGACCTTCAGAAGAGCTCGTGATTAGTGGCCGAACGGATCCGGATCCACGCCGGGCATCCACGAGTTACCGTCGACGGTCCAGCCTTCCTTCTTCACGACCTTCTTCATCTTGCCGGTCCACTTCTTGTTCAGACGGTTCACGTACAGCTTGCCGTCCAGGTGGTCGGTTTCGTGCTGCATGCAGCGTGCGAACCAGCCGGTCGCCTCAAAGTGGACGGGGTTGCCGTGCTCGTCAAGACCATTCACGGTCACCCACTCGGCGCGCTTGAGGGGGAAGCCGTAACCGGGGAAGGACAGGCAGCCCTCTTCCTCCTCGTACGGGTCCGGGTCAGCGGTAGAAATCTTGCCCAGGGTCAGTACCGGGTTGATGATGCAGCCGCGCGGGGGAACGCCGTCCTCATTTTCCATCTTGTAGGTGAAGATGCGCAGGCCCACACCAATCTGCGGTGCCGCCAGGCCCACACCGTTGGATGCGTCCATGGTCTCGTACATGTCAGCCACGAGCTCCTTGAGCTCATCATTAAACTCGGTGACGGGTGCCGCGGGGCGGTGCAGAACGGGGTTGCCGTGAATAACGATGGGGCGAATAGCCACGGAATCATCCTTTGCTTGTGTTGAACGGGAACTGTTGAGTGGGAACTGCCGGGTACACCGTGTGTGGGTGAACCGGATTGAGGGTAAGCGAAAGGGTCGTTACGGATAACCATAACGACCCTTTCCATCGGGGTGATCGACGGGGGTTGAACCCGCGACCTCCTGGACCACAACCAGGCGCTCTGCCAACTGAGCTACGACCACCATGTGCTTCGCTTGGTTTCCCTTGCGATATGCAACGGATACTACTGTACAGGAGATTCAGGAACCTGCCAAGTTGAAAAGCCGTGATGCTCGTTACATGTCGTGCTTACGCCTCGGATGCCTCAGCCGCCTCAGAAGTGGATGCCTCAGCCTCGCGCTCAGCAGCCTCGCGTGCGGCACGCTCAGCCTCCACCTCACGCGCAATCTGCGCCGACGCAATCGCATCCGGGCCCTGCTGCACAAAAATAGCGCGACGGTAATACTTCAACTCATCAATCGAGTCCTTGATATCACCCAGTGCGCGGTGGTTACCGGTCTTCGCCGGGGCGCTGTGACGAGCCGCCGGGTACCAGCGCGACGCCAGTTCCTTAATGGTGGACACGTCAATCACGCGGTAGTGAAGGTGCGCCATGACCTCGGGCATGTAGCGCTCCAAGAAACGCTTATCCATGCCCACCGAGTTGCCGCCCAGCTGCGCCTTGCCCGCCACCGGAACATACTTCTTGATGTAACGAAGCACCTGCTCCTGCGCGTAATCCATCGACACACCGTGCTCAATATCGGGTAGCAGACCCGACGCCTCATGCATCGACCGCACAAAGTCATTCATGTTCTCCAGCGCACCGGCAGGAGACTCATCACCGGGCTTGATGACGAACTCAACGCCAGAACCCAGAATGTTCAAATCGGCATCCGTGACCAGAACGCCCACCTCGACGAGAGCGTCATTCTCCACGTCCAGGCCGGTCATCTCGCAGTCAATCCATACAATACGTTCACTAGAAATACTCACCCTCCCACTCTACCCCCAAATGCCGCCGGCCCGGCGGGCAGCACGTCACAAAAGGGCACAAGATGGTGCAAGACGGCACAGGCGGATGGGCAAACGGCGGCAATGGGGGAGAACTGCACCCCTCTGCGGGCCCTTGAGGAACGTCCACAAGTGCCTTCGCAACAGTGATTCTCGCAAGTGCATCCAAGGGCTCCGGTATGATAAAAACCAGAACGACGATGCAGACAGAAAGGGAGTTATGCGCGCACCAAAGGAGCTAGCACACCGGCTCACCACCCCCGGCGCACACGACGCACCTCTCTCACCCAAACTCTTGGACTACGTCAATAACCACCGTCTGCGCACGGTGATTATCGGCACCATCGGCTCCATCATGGTCACCCTCGGCTCCTACGCCGTCGGCTGGCTCGCCGACAGCTCCAACTTCTGGCGCTACGACATTATTCGAGCCATCCGATTCGAAGCCGCATGGGTCATCACCGGCATTATCATGCTCGCCCTCGGCGCTATGATCATGTGCCGTGAATGGCTGCGCATCTACCAGAAAATGGGCGACTGGAACGAACCCAACGCCATGCGATGGATGATTGCCGTCACCGCCAGTTGGTCCCTGCCGCAGATTTTCGCCTTCACCATCTACAGCCGCGACATGTTCTCCTACTACGGTCAGGGCATGGTCATGGCGCACGGCCTCAACCCATACAAGCATGGCGTCTCCGAAATCTCGAACTTCATGCAGAACGGTGCGGACCCCATGTGGGCGGAATCCCCGCCCCCGTACGGACCGGTCTCCCTCACGCTCGAAGAGTGGAGTGTGCGCCTGGCGGGGGAGAACATCGACCTCTCCCTCTTCTACTTCCGCCTACTCTCCGTGCTCGCGGTCATCGGCATCCTCTTCTACGTGGCAAAACTTGCCAAGGCACACGGCTTCAACCAGGTCCGCGCTCTCTGGCAGATTGGCCCGAACCCGCTGTTCATCGCATCGTTCATCGCCAGCGGCCACAACGACTCGCTCATGACCATGTTCATGCTCGGCGGCCTCTACTACGCCAAGCGCTACCGCGACACCTGGTGGGGCGGCCCGCTCGGCGTGACCTTCGTAGCCCTCGGCGTTGCCGTCAAGCCGCTCGCCCTCGTGGTGCTGCCCTTCGTGGGTCTGCTCTGGGCGGGTAAGAACGCCTCCTGGCCGCGCAAGTTCATCTTCTGGGCATTCTCCGGCGTGCTGCTGCTCGCCGAAATGACGCTCATGGGCTGGGCAACCGGACTGGAATTCGGCTGGATCAAGGCACTGTCCACCACCGGCGGCCAGTACATCTGGTACACCCCCTTCGGCCTGGTCATCGGCGCCGCATCCCTGTTCATTCAGGGAGACGCCTTCGAGGTCATCCGCAAGCTCATCGAAACTGTCGGCAAGGGCATCGGCATGCTCGGCGCAGTAGCCATGGCATTCGTTGGACGCGACCGCAACATCGTGCGCCACGCCGGCCTCGCGATCCTGTTCATGCTCCTGTGCAGCCCCATGATTCAGCCCTGGTACCTGCTCTGGGCAATCCCGATGCTCGCCGCAACCGGCCTGCGCTCGCACTTCCAGCTCATGTGGTACTTCATCACCACGCTGTTCTTCATGGCATACGGTGTGAGCGACCAGCTGAACGTCTCGCCCTACCTGCGCGATTTCAACCAGGACATGGGACGACTCATCGCGACCGTCATCTGCTTGGGCTACATCATCTACCTGGTCGCCCTCGACCCGGCAACCCGCCGCCTGGTGTACGTGAGCCTGCACACCACGCCGATTCGCCGCACCACCATCCGCCTGTGGTGGCAGCTGTTTCCCGGCGCATCAAGCCGCCGTGCACGCCGCCGCGAGGTGAAGAAGGCAGAACGGGAAGCCGCCAAGGTAGGCTCCTAGCGCGCCAGTTGGATGCGCCGCCCAGCGAACCAGCCCCCGCGTGAGAGGCGCGGTGCATGAGAAGCATAAATTCTCATGTACCCTAGAGGAAGGCCTCAGTAGCTCAGAGGATAGAGCAGGAGCCTTCTAATCTCTTGGTCGGGGGTTCGATTCCCTCCTGGGGCGCCACATGCAAAAACCGCCCCGCACCCTAAACTCAGGGTGCGGGGCGGTTTTTTATGCTTTTTGCGTGCGTGCCGGGAAGCTACTTCTTGGTCGGGACTACTTCTTAGTGGGGTTCGTGTCCTTGCAAGAGTTGAGGACGCGCTCCATAACCTTCTTCTCGTCCGCGGTCACCCACAGTTTGTACTTCGCCTTCACGTGCACCTGGCGTGCCACGTAGGTGCAGCGGTAAGCGGTGTTGCTCGGCAACCATTCGGAGGCGTCCGCATCGGACTTCTGCTGGTTCGCCGGGCCGTCTGCAGCGAGCAGGTTCTCCGGGTCGTTCGCCAGCTGGCGGCGCTGCTCTGCGGTCAGGTCCTGCGCGCCGGTCTGCCATGCGTTCGACAGAGCTACCACGTGGTCAATCTGCACAGCCGAGGAGGTCTTCTTGCCGCGCTTGAACTCGATGGTTTTGCCGGTGTACGGGTCGTTCAGAGTGCCACTAATCACGGTGCATGCGTGGGTCCTGACCTTGAAGCGAACATTGGTCAGGTCGCGGCGCAGAATATCGTCACGAGTGTTGCACTTGTTACCGTCAACGTCATCCCAGGCGGGTCCGAACTGATCACGAGAGTAGCCAGCCTTCGACGCGCGTTCCTTCACCTGCAGGGACGCCAGCTCGCTCTTCGCGGTTGCCAAATCCGGTGCGAGCGCGGTCGCGGGATCAACCGCCTTGTACGGGTTCTTGACCTCAGCGAGGGTTTCCGTGGCAACGGTGGTTTCTTCATCATCGGTGGCGGAGGTCGTCGTATCCGAACCGAGTAGACCGTCCACACCGTTCTTGCTCACGTAGACCAGACCAATAATCAGCACGATTACGGCAAACACAGCGAGCAGACCGTAAATGAGGCGCTTCTTCTGCGGGTCCATCGAGTCGGGCAGCTTGGGCAGGTTGCGCTGCAGCTGCTGAAGTTCCTGCAGGGAGGGCAGGTTGTTGTTCGCGGGCTTTTTGCTCACGGGTTCTCCAAGGCGGGTAGGCGGGATGCGGCTGAGTGCACCGCATCATCAAGGATAGAGTGCGCGGGATAGAAATAGTTAACTTGAGGGCAAAAATAGCCGCCTCGACGCTGAGATACCTATCACGATGCCGGATGGGGCGTAGTCGTCATATTTCTGCAGGGAATGCGTTGCCCGCAGGCGATTTTTGAAAAAACGGGGTGAAAAGTTCAAAAACTCTATCCACAGGCGGTGCCCAAAACCGCAAAACGCGAGGTTATCCACAGAAGCGGTAACCACCGGGTGCAGGAGCGGGTCAGCCCTGGCAAGGTGAAGGAACCCACCCACTAGTTTCTAAGGAGAAACCATGAGCGACACCATCCTGATCCGCGGATTCACCGCCTCCGACCCGGCACTGAGCACCCTGCCCAACGGGGTGCCCGTCGTGAACTTTCGCCTCGCCAGTACCCCTCGCTGGCAGGATGCTACCGGCACCTGGAAAGAAGGCACCACCAACTGGTACACCGTGAAAGCCTACCGTCGCCTCGCCCAGAACATTGCCACCTCCATTGAGAAGGGGCAGCCGCTGGTCGTGAGTGGCCGCCAGCGCATTAGCCGCTGGAACCGCGAAGACGGCACGCAGGGCACCACGGTAGAAGTGGATGCCTTCGGCATCGGTCACGACCTGAACTACGGTACGAGCACCTTCGCCCGCACCGTGGAGAAGCGCACGGTCAACGAAGGCTCCCTGCAGGGCGCACCTCAGCAGGGTATGCCGGGTGCGCCGCAGCAGTACGCGCCGCCGCAGGAAGCACCTCAGTACGCACCCCAGCAGAACCCGGAGGCGCCGGGCATGACCGCTCCGGGCGCTCCGGTACAGGACGGCGCATCCCAGAGCGGGGGAGCGCAGAGTGACGAACCCCCCTTCTAAAAGTGCTCCCCGGATGCTTGCATAAACGCGGGCGCATTGGGATAATGGAGCATTGTGTTGACATCGGGCACGCCCCTGCCGCAGGGGGAAGAGCGACCAACGATGTCAACCTTCGGGCACCAATCCTGTCCGAAGCATCAAGTTTTCTGTCCCGCAGTGGGGCAGAGCAATCTGAGTCTATTTGACCTGCGGCAGATGACTCTGGAGATCTACAACTATGCAGACTCTTGACTTCCTCGACAAGAAGTCCCTCCGTGACGACGTCCCCGCATTCGGCCCCGGTGACACCCTGAACGTTCACGTTAAGATCGTTGAAGGTAAGAACCACCGTATCCAGGTCTTCAAGGGCTTCGTCGTTGGCCGCCAGGGTGCAGGCGTTCGCGAGACCTTCACCGTCCGCAAGGTTTCCTTCGGCGTTGGTGTTGAGCGTACCTTCCCCGTTCACTCTCCCTCCATCGAGAAGATCGAGGTTGTGACCCGCGGTGACGTCCGTCGTGCAAAGCTGTACTACATGCGCGACCGCCACGGTAAGGCTGCTCGTATCCGCGAGAAGCGCGAGTTCTAATCTTTATAGATACAGAATTCTGTTGCAAACCGCTCCCCAACCGCATTCCGCGGGAGAGGAGCGGTTTTTGCATATTCTGAGACCCCGCTTTGACCCCGCTTTCTGAGAACCTTGCCGCTCTCAGAAAATAAAAGCCCAAGAGCGCAAACACTCTCGATACAATAGCTAGGTACCGTTTCACTCGAGCTAGGTATCTCTCAAACGAAAGGCTCACTCCAGCATGGCAGACGACAAGAACACTGCGAACACCAGCCCCTTCCCTGAGGGATACCAGCCTCAAAGCCGCCGCGAGCGCCGCGAAATGGAAGAATACTTCGCGCGCCTCGCCGCCGACAAGGCTGCTGCAGAAAAGAGCGCCGCAGAGAATGATGGTGCTGAAAAGGTTGCAACCGAGAAGGCTACCCCCTGGGTGGCATCCGCGAGCGCTGCTGAGGTGACCGAAAGCGACACCAAGGGTGCATCTGAGCGTGATCACGAGGTGGTAGCTAGCGCCGAGGCGAGCGCCGTCTCCGCAGATGCCGCCGTCGCGACTTCTTCCGCCGCAAAGAACACTAAGCGCGAAGAAACCGCAAACGAGGAGACTATCGCAGATGAGGAGAGTGCCGCAGACGTGGAAACCACCAAGGACTTCTCCGAAATGACCCCCAAGGAACGCCGCAAGGCAAAGCGCGCCGAACAGGCAGAGCTGACCTACTCCCAGGCGCAGGAAGAAGGCCGCCTCGGCGAATGGCTCTGGGTGCAGGCACGCGAAGGCGGCACCGTCATCCTGTACGCGCTGGTCATCGCATTCCTGGTCAAGACCTTCCTGCTGCGCGGCTTCTACATTCCTTCCGGCTCCATGGAGCAGACCCTGCAGGTCAACGACCGCGTGTTCATTAACGTGGCGGGCTCCTACTTTAGCGAGCCTAAGCGCGGCGATGTCATCGTCTTCAAGGACTCTCAGGGCTGGATTCCCTCCACCCAGAAGACCAGCAGTCCGCTCAAGGACGCCCTGTCCTTCGCGGGTATTCTGCCGGATACTTCCTCGAACTTCCTGGTCAAGCGCGTTATCGGTACTCCCGGTGACGTGGTCGAGAGCGACGGCAACGGCAAAATCAAGGTCAACGGTGTAGAGATTACCGAACCGTACCTGTACCCGGGCAACCCGCCCTCCGAGCTGGCGTTTAAGGTGACCGTGCCCGCCGGCAAGTACTTCGTGATGGGTGACCACCGCAGCAACTCCGCCGACTCCCGCTACCACATTAGCGACGGCACCGCGTTCATCTCCAAGGATGACGTGCAGGGTAATGTGTTCGTGGTGGCGTGGCCGCTGAACCACTTCGGTCTGCTGCAGGATCAGAGCTCGGTGTTCTCCTCGATTCCCGCACCGACCTCCACCCCGAGCGAATAAGCGAGCGTGGCAATGAAGGTGAGTGCCCAGAAGAGCGCAGCGAAACCCACTCAAGCTAAGCCCGCGAAGACAACCCCGCCCGCCGCCGACCTCGAGTACGAGCAACAGCTCTTCGCCTCCGGCGCCCGCACAGTTGCCGGAATCGACGAGGTAGGCCGCGGCTCCATGGCGGGCCCGGTCACCGTGGGCGTCGCAATCCTCACCCCGGACGCCACCCTCGAGGTGGGCGGGCTGATCGACTCCAAGGCGCTCTCACCGGCACGCCGCGAATCCATGGTTCCCGAAATCCGCCAGTGGTGCGCCGTGGCGGTCGGGCACGTGGAACCGGCAGATATTGACCGGCTCGGCATGACCCTCTCGCTGAGGCTTGCCGCCCAGCGTGCGCTCGCCGAGCTGGCGCGCCGCGGATACCGTGCCGACGCCGCCCTGCTGGACGGTAAGCACGACTGGTTCACCCCTCCGCAGGAGGACCTGTTCAGTGCGCTGGCACCGGACCCGGCGCAGGCACACTACAACGAACTGCTCGCCCAAGCGTGGGAAGGCGCAGGCGGTGCAGGTGAGTCAGCGCAGATGCCGGTGACCATGGTCATTAAGGGTGACTACAAGTGCGCCTCCATCGCCGCCGCATCGGTGGTTGCGAAGGTGGAACGTGACGAACTGATGGTTCAGCTGGATACCCGCTACCCGGGGTACGGCTGGGCAAAGAACAAGGGCTACGGATCTGCCGCTCATCGCGAGGCGATTAGCGTGCAGGGCCCCAGCCCGCAGCATCGACTCTCATGGTCGCTTCCGGCGACCGCCGAGCAGATTGAGGCTGCTGCGGCACAGCGCGGCTAGAGTGCGTGATGTTCCTGAAAACCGCGCCTTGGAAGCCTGCGAAAGCCTAACGTGCCACCGCTGAATCAGTACTACAAAAGTCCAGGAAAGGAAGAGTAGTGAGCGCAGAAGACCTCGAAAACTACGAGACCGACGCCCAAATGGCACTCTACCGCGAATACAAAGACGTCATGTCGCTCTTTAGCTACGCGGTAGAAACCGACCGACGCTTCTACCTGGCGAACCAGGTGGACGTCACCCCGCACGTGCAGGACGGCACCCTCTACTTTGAGGTGAGCATGAGCGACGTGTGGGTGTGGGATGTATTCCGCTCCAACCGCTTTGTGAAGAAGGTGCACGCCTACTCGGTGCGTGATGTGAACGTGGAGGAGCGTCTGCCCAACCAGGAGTTCACCGTGCCGGAAATGCCGGACTTTAACGCCTAACGCACGTCCGATTTACCGCCTTGCCGGGGGTAAGCACGGGGCTGCCGAGCTGCCGGGCGGTAGCCGAGTTGCCGGGCGGTAGAGCTGGGTGTTGAAACCGCGTGATGAAGCTGCGTGATGAACTTGCGCGAATATGACGCGTCGAATCGGCATCCGAGCGGCGTTTTTGAAAAATATGCCCCAAAATTTCAAATAAATGGCTGTGGATAACCTCTAATTCCTTCTGGAAGCCGAGGTTATCCACAGTTTTTCGTTAATCGCGTTCGGGCACGCGCGCGGCGGGCACAGTAGAAGCACTACCGCTACCTACCGGGGGAGAGACCCATGACAACAGCCCGAATAACAGCCCGCGCCGCAACCCGAAGCGCACCCAACAGACCTCTGCTCGGCAGAACCCCGCCCCGCGCCCACAGCGTCGGCAGGTGGGGCGAGGAGCTGACCGCCCGCATCCTGGAAGCGAACGGCTACCGCATCCTGGAGAGGAATTGGCGACCGCCCGCCGGGCTGGAACACGAACAGATCCGCGGCGAGCTCGACCTGATTGCCATTGACCCCGAGGACGAACTGGTTTTCGTTGAGGTCAAGACCCGCAGCAGCGAAGACTTTGGGCACCCGTTCGCGTCCATTGACCGCGATAAGGCGCGCCGCACGCGCTCGCTGGCGATTCTCTGGTGCAGGCTACGCGAGAACCTGGATTTTCCGCGCTTTCGCATTGACGCAATTGCGGTAACCGGAACCTGCGAAACCTTCACTTTCGAGCATCTGAAGGCGGTGGCGTAATGGGATTCGCACGCACCTATTCCGTGGCGCTCGTTGGCCTGCGCGGACACATTGTTGACGTCGAGGCTGACATCTCGCAGGGCCTGCCCGGCTTCGTGCTGCTGGGCCTGCCCGATACCGCCCTCAACGAGTCGAAAGAGCGTGTGCGCTCCGCGGCGAAGAACACCGGCATCACCCTCACTCAGCACCGGCTCACCGTGAACCTGACCCCCGCGACCCTGCCCAAACGAGGCTCGGCGTTCGACCTAGCCATTGTGGTTGCGGCGTTGCAGGCGGAGAAGAAACTGCATCCCAGCGGCGATAGCGTCTTCCTGGGCGAGCTGGGACTAGACGGAACGCTACGCCCCGTGCCAGGCATCCTGCCCGCGGTCAAAGCCGCTGTGGACGCCGGACACCACCGCGTGATTGTGCCCGCCGAAAATGCTGAGGAGGCGGCACTGATTCCCGGTGCGCAGGTGAGCGGTTTCCGCTGCCTGGCGGAGGTTTTTGCCGCTCTCGGTGCCGAGAGTCAGAAGCTGACATACCCGCCCGCCCCGCAGACGGAGGCGAGCGCGCCGGCGGCGAAACCGGCTGAAATCCCTTCGGATATGAGCGATGTTGCCGGTCAGTCGCAGGGGCGTTTCGCCCTGGAAATTGCCGCCGCGGGCGGCCACCACATGCTGTTGACCGGCCCGCCCGGTTCGGGCAAAACCATGCTGGCGGAGCGCCTGCCGAGCATCCTGCCGACCCTCGACAATGACGCCGCGATGGAGGTGACCGCGATTCGTTCCCTCTGCTCGGCGGGGGAGCACCTGAGCGAGCTGGTGCGTCAGCCGCCGTTTGAGGCGCCGCATCATAGCGCCTCCGCGCCGGCGATTCTGGGTGGCGGCAGCGGCATTCCCCGCCCCGGCTGTGTGTCTAAAGCGCACCGCGGCGTGCTCTTTCTGGACGAGGCACCCGAGTTCAAACGCACTGTGCTGGATTCGCTGCGCCAGCCCCTGGAGTCGGGGACCGTGACCCTGGATCGTTCAAGTGCGTCGGCGACCTATCCGGCGCGTTTTCAGCTGATTCTGGCGGCGAACCCGTGCCCCTGCGGCATGAATGTGGGCACCGGTACGGAGTGCACGTGTGCCCCGCGGGAGCGTCGCGCCTATTTTGGGCGGCTGTCCGGCCCGCTGGTGGACCGTATTGATGTGAATGTGACGGTTCCGAAGGTGTCGTCCACGGAGCTTGCGGGCGGTCAGGTGAACGAGAGCTCCGCGCAGATTCGCGAGCGCGTCATGGCGGCGCGGCAGGCTCGGCGGGTGCGCCTGGAGCCGTACGGGTTGAAGACGAATGCGGAGATGAACGGCAAGATTCTGCGCGGCCCGCTACGTTTGGATGCGAAGCTCACCGGCGAGCTGAACGCCGCCGTGGACCGCGGAACGCTGACGGCGCGCGGCTACGACCGAGTGTTGCGTATCGCCTGGACCCTCGCCGATTTGGAGGGCGCCGCCTACCCGAGCCGGGAGCACCTGGATGTGGCGCTTTTTCTGCGGCAGCAGGGGCAGCTGACATAGCGTGCCGGTTTATAGAAGGAATCACTCACGAGAGGAGAAGAACATCATGGGTGAGAAGAAGCTCAGAAAACGAGCTGAAGAGGCCGAATTGAAAGAAAATGGGCTGAGAGAAACAGCGCCGGAAGAGCATGTGCCGGAAGAGCGCGCGGCGGAGGATTTTGTTCAGGAGGAACTGCAGATTCGCCTGCCAGGCCGCACCCTGGATGCGCACGCCCTGGTGCGTGAGAGGGTGGCGCATATTCTGTCGCTGGGGCAGGAACCCTCGCCGAGCCCCTATAATGCGGCGCGGTTGCCGGGGTTCCTCGCTTCCTACCTGAACCCGGTGTACTTAGAAGAGATGAGCCGGGAAGAACAGCCGAGGGAGGAACAGCCGGGGGAGGAGCAGGGCGAGCGCCCCGAACCCGCGGCGGGCACAGCCTCCACCAGCTCTGAGCCCGCGCCCCTGTTCAACCCCTCCCTCAGTGCGGAGGAGCTTGAGGCGGCGTGCCGCGAGTACATCCGCTGCTGCACCGCCCAGCTGATGCGCTACGCCGAACCCGCC